>Ga0315306_10001429_pt1 | contig 11408 bp, 5 predicted proteins | sample TDP1_MG_FD_203803 | JGI IMG/M metagenome (GOLD analysis project Ga0315306, IMG submission 203803) | Freshwater sediment microbial communities from Lake Towuti, South Sulawesi, Indonesia - TDP1 | ecosystem: Environmental > Aquatic > Freshwater > Lake > Sediment | place: Indonesia: South Sulawesi... | reverse complement strand
TGAGTGTCCTCTATGCTGACTATTTTTAGGTTGGGGCGGATGAAGAGGCTGAAGGTGTTGAGCATCGTGGTTTTGCCGCCGCCTATGTCGCCGCCTATCATGATGGAGTGTCTGTTCTCTATGACGAACCAGAAGTAGGCGCCGAGCTCGGGTGAGATTGTGTTGTAGCTGATGAGGTCTGTGATCGTGAGCGGGCTTCTCTTAAACTTTCTTATGGTGAAGGTGCTGCCCTTGGGTGTCACCTCTTTGCCGAAGGTGAGTTGGGCACGGCTTCCGTCGGGTAACGTGCCGTCTAGGAGGGGCTGAGCTAGGGATATTTGTCTGTTGCAGAGGTAGGCGATTTTGAGTATGAAGTTGTCGAGCTCGTCTTGTGACTTGAAGACTATGTTTGTCGGCATGGATTCGTATTCTCTGTGCCAGGCGAAGATGGGGACGTTGACGCCGTCACAGGAGATGTCTTCGATGCGGTCGTCTCGCATCAGGCCGTCTATCTTGGCGAAGTTGAGGAAGTCCCTCGTGATGTAGTACTGATACTTTGCCAGTGTGTGCTCGTCAACCGTGATCTTGTACCTGAGCGCTGCTTCCTCCACTTTTTGCTTCAGGAAATCCTCGGATTCTTTCTTGTCTTTGAACTCTTTGGTTCCCATTTTGAGTTCGTCCCAGAGGATGTCCTTGATCTGGTTGATCCAGGCTTCGTCGGTTTGGGTCAGGGTGGGCTCCAGTAGGAGGTAGCGCACTCGCCCCCCGGTTTCTTCGACTATGGCTGCTCGGGAGTAGGGCTCCAGTAGGGGGTAGTGCTCTCTGAAAACGGGCTGAGGCGCTTCTGCCAGAATGTTGTTCTGCACGGTCTCGAGTTTGAGTTCAGAGTCTGGATTCTGTTTTTCCTTTTGCTTGCGCTTGAGGGTGAATCTGAGTCGGATTTTAGGGAGCCAGTGAAAGCGCATTCATTCCACGTCTCTATCTGTTATTCCATTTCGAAGAGTTCAATATAAACAATGCATAAGCCATAAGGGTTTAACCTTGCACGAATATTTTTATCCCTAGTATTGGGTCCATTGGGGGTACTGGTTCCATGGTGAGTCCAGATGCCTGGGCTTTAACTGTAGCTGTGTGTGTTTTGTTTTTTGTGCCTCCCATAGCCTTGAAAGTGAGTATTATCTGCCCGTTGGCGTCCGTGGTTGCGGTTAGAGACGTTTGCCCTGGTTGACCTGGGGGGTAGATTAGTACTGGCCACTTGTTCTGTGGTCCATCCCAACTTGACACTGTGATGGTTATAGTTACGCCTGGCTGGGTCACGTTTATGCCGTTGTCGTCGACTAGTTGAATTGTGATGCGTGACGTTCCTCCATCCTTGGAAATTGTTCTTGGGTAGGCGTCGATTCTTATTCTGCGGGCTGAAGTGAAACTCACCTTGGCTGTTCCCTCCACGCCTTGGCACAAAGCAGCTATGTAGGCTGTTGTTTTGGCGGTTGAGGATACCAAGGTCACAGTGGCGACTCCGTTGGCGTCTGTTATGGCGTGTGTTGTCGTGGTGTGGGTGTCTGAGAACGTGCCCGCTGTGGTGTAGAAGTCTACCCAAGCATCTGGCACAGCCCTTCTTCCGGCGTCTGTCACTGTAGCCGTTATAGTTGAGGTGGAGACTCCGTCGTTGAATATGACCTCCGGGCTTGCAACCAAATTGAGGGAGCTCGGCATGGTTTCTGTCGTCACGTGGACGGCTTCGAAGGGTATGGTCTGACCGTAGGATGTGTGAGTTCCGTTCGGTTCAATGAAGGCGCCGAGGAACATTAGGAAGTTGATGCACGTGGTCCCACCTCCGAATCCGCTCGTTGACTGTCTCGAGGAACCGCCTTCACTCACGGGTTTGCTCCACGAGTAGTAGACGAAGTAGAAGCCGCCTGGCTTGTAGTAGGTGCTGCTGAGCACTGGGTCTATGTACCACGCCACCGGATTACTGGGGGCATTGTCGTTGCTTATTAGAGTAAACGATGACTCTTCAGTAACCTCTATGTCCCTGTTGTCAATGTTCGAAAGGAGTATGCGCCAAGTCACGTCAGGCGTGTTTTTCGGGATTGACCACCCGTTTTTCCATGGGCCCGTGCCGCTTCTCCAGTGGAACATGTCGAACATTATCATCAGAGGCCCGATGTAGAATCTCATTGGGTTGTATTGTCCATCGGATTCTCCGTAAAGCAGGCGTGCTCCTAGTTCGTAGGCTCTTGTCCCTCTCTCTGTGGTTACAGTCCAGATAGCATTCATTGTTGTGTCGTTCCACTCAATCTTGTTAATTGGGGGTGGAAGCGGATACAGTTGGATCCAAAGAGATTCCTTCGGGTTTATGTAAGCGTCTCCTTGGAACCTGGACGGGTCGCATATGAACTTGTGACCAATGTATAACGCGCGCAATCTTATCGTGATCGTGCCCGTGTTGTTAACCCGTAAGAACTCAACAATTGTATTTTGTGTTGTAAGGTTTAGTGCTTTAGGACCAGCTAGTCCCACGCTTTCTTGTTGTTTTTCCTCTTCCATCTTCATTCGTTCGGTCACGGCTGTGCCATAGATGTAGAGGGCTCCGAAGAGAACAGAGATAAGAAGAACTGCAAGGATGGCTAGATAAATCGCGATGAATATGGGCGAAACACCCTTCTTGTTTCTGATGACCCTGATTTTCATGTTGTCACCTCGAATTTGTGATACCTCTCTTCGTATGTTAGGTATGTAACCTCGACAGTGTAGGTGTCTGGTGTAGCGGGGATTAGTTGTAGGTCAAGGTCGTATGCATAAGCGCCGTCGGAATCTGTGGTAGCGTTTACGCTCCAGACGACCGTGCCGTTTGAGGCGACAATGCTTATTGTGACGTTGACTCTTGGAATTGGCGCTCCGTAATCGTCGCGTAAGAGACCGGAGATTGTTACGTTTTCAGTTTGAGTGTAGCTGGTTTTGTCCGTTGTGACGTATAGGTTTGTGATGCGCACGGTTGTCCAGTTCAGTGTGTTTATCCATGTGGCGGTGACGTTGGCGACTGTGGGCGACATCGAAGCGTTGAGATAAACCCACGCTGCACCCGTTGCGTTGGTTATCGCCCAAGAAGACGAGAGATTGCTAGCGTTTGTCGTGAAGGTCACGTTTGCTCCCACAACAGGGTTTCCATCCAAGGTCACTATGGCTGTTATTTTTGACTTCATGGTGGAGTTGGTAGCGATCACTGTCGGCTCTGCCTTGACCTGGATGTTTTCTATTGTGAAGAGCACAGTTGTCGAGTCTGATTTTGGACCCGATATGGTTACCCACGTGGCTGTCACGGTGGCGGTTGTGTCGGGGGTCGTCCACCAGCGAGCGGTGAGGTTCACGGTTGCTACTCCGTTGAGGTCGGTTAGTGCCCACGACTTTGATAGGTTGCCTGCGGTTGTGGTGAAGGTTACATTTGCCCCCACCACTGGGTTTGAGTTTCTTGTCACGGTTGCGGTCATGGTGGAGTTCATCGTGGACCCGATGACAATGACTGTCGGCGACGCTGAGACCTGAACCGTGTCTAGTACGAACAGCACGCTTGTGGAACCTTCTGTGTTCACCCATTTCGCTGTTACATTGGCGAGGACAGGCGACATCCCGGCAGTTAGGTTCACCCTGGCTAGTCCATTAACATCAGTTATCGCCCAAGAGGATGATAAGCTGCCTGCGTCGGTTGTGAAGGTTACGTTTGCTCCCTCAATGAGGGTTCCATCAACCGTGAGGTTGGCGGTAATCGTAGATTTCATATCGGAATTGACGGCAATCATTGTTGGTGATGCCGTTACCTGAATGGTCTCCGCGGTGAACTGCACGGCTGCAGAATCCGGGGCGTTTATCCATATGGCTGTGACTGTGGCGATTGTGGGTGTTGCCACTGTTCGTGCGGAGAGCGTCACCCTCGCCGTCCCAGTAGCATCAGTTGTTGCCCACGACTTCGATAGAGTGCCCGCTGTTGCGGTGAATGTTACGTTGGCTCCAGCAAGGGGGTTGCCTTCCACCTCTACCACAGCCGTGATTGTCGAGTTCATAGTGAACTGGATGACTATCACAGTCGGCGACGCCGTTACTTGAACTGTCTCCACCACGAAGCGCACTGTTGCCGAGCCTTTTGTGTTTATCCAGATCGCGGTTACGTTGGGGGTTGTGGGATAAGCCCCGACTGTGAGGTTCACTCTTGCGATTCCGCTGGCGTTCGTTATCGCCCAAGTTGATGAAAAAGTGCCAGCGTCAGTTGCGAAAGTTACGTTTGCTCCTTCAACAGGTGCTCCTTCCACCTTAACTACAGCAGTTATTGTGGATTCCACGGTGGAGTTGACTACGAGCATGTTCGGCAACGCTGAGACGGAAATCGTTTCCGCAACCAAGCGCACCATGGTTGAACTCGGCGTGTTTATCCACTTTGCTGTGACTATGGCGTCAGTGGGCACCATCCACGTGCGTGCGGAGAGCGTCACGGTTGCCGCTCCTGTGGAGTTGGTTGCCGCCCAAGTAGAGGAGAGTGTGCCTGCGGTTGTGGTGAAGGTTACGTTGACGCCCACGACAGGGTTTCCGTTAAACGTGACTACGGCAGTTATTGTGGAGTTTGTCGTGTACCGAAGGACCAGCACCAACGGTGACGCTGACGTCTGAGTTGTCTCCACCATGAATTGCACGGTTGTTGAGTCGGAGACTGAGGGGTTTATCCACGCCGCTGTGATGTTGGCGACTGCTGGAGACGCCCCCGCAGTGAGATTTACGGTTGCTATTCCACTGGCGTTTGTTAGTGCCCAACGCGACGAGAGCGTGCCAGCGTCGGTTGTGAAAGTCACGTTCGCTCCGACAACTGGATTTCCTTCCAACATAACTAGAGCCGTAATTGTTGAAGGCGCAGTCGAGTTGACAACAATAACTGTTGGCGATGCTGCCACCTGGACGGTCTCCACCACGAACCGCACGGTTGTAGAACCAATTGTATTTACCCATTTAGCCGTCACGTTTGCTGTAGTGGGCGATGTCCCAGCGGTTAGGTTCACCGTTGCTACTCCACTCGCGTTGGTCATTGTCCAAAGCGAAGATAGGGTGCCCGCATCTGTCGTGAAGGTCACGTTGGCGCCCTCAAGGGGGCTTCCGTCTATCTTCACAGTGGCGGTTATTGCGGATTTGATTGTGGAGTTGACCACGATTACGTCTGGTGAGGATGTGACTGTGGTTGCTTCCAACACGAAGCTCACGGTTGTGGTGTCCAACGTGTTTATCCACTTGGCTGTCACCGCGGCGGTTGTGGGATAGGTTCCGGCTGTGAGATACACTCTAGCTGTTCCAGTGCCGTCGGTTACTGCCCAGGGAGATGATAGGACACCAGCGGTTGCTGTAAATGTCACATTAGCTCCGGCGAATGGTGTTCCCTCCACCTTGACGACAGCCGTTATTGTTGATTTCATGGTTGAATTGACAGCGATTGTGGTCGGCGATGCTGTTGCCTGAACAGCCTCTACTGCGAAGCGCACGCTGGTTGAGCCTTGCGTGTTTATCCAGGTGGTGGTTGTGTTGGCGAGTGTGGGTGTCGTTCCTGCGGTGAGATATACTTTTGCTATTCCGTTGGCGTCTGTTATAGCCCATAGAGACGAGAGGTTGCCTGCGTCTGTTGTGAAGGTCACGTTTGCTCCGACAACGCGGGTTCCATCGTACATGACTAGGGCTCTGATTTCGGACGTGATTGAGGAGTTGACGACGATTACGGTTGGCGTCGCTGTGACCGTGACTGTTTCTAATACGAAGTTTACGGTTGCGTAACCCAGTGTGTTTATCCAGATGGCTGTTATGTTTGCGGTTGTGACGTACATTCCAGCTGTGAGGTTCACTCTTGCTATTCCGTTGCTGTCGGTTATTGCCCATGTTGTTGATAGGGTGCCAGCGGTTGTTGTGAAGGACACGTTGGCTCCGGCGAAGGGAGTTCCTTCCACCTTTACTACGGCTGTTATTGTGGATGTCATTGTTGAGTTGACTACGAGGACTGTGGGTGAGGCTGTTACTGTGATTGTTTCTTTCACGAGGCGCACGGTTATGGAGGCTGTCTTGGTTGTCCATGTTGCCCATGTTGCTGTTACGATGGCGTCTGTGGGCGTTGTCACTGCCTGTGCTGAGAGGGTTACTGCTGCTTTTCCGGTGGCGTCGGTTATCGCTGAGGGAGAGGAGAGTGTGCCCGCGGTTGTTGTGAAGATTATGGTCTCGCCTGCGACGGGTTTTGCGTTTCTCGTGACGGTTGCTGTTATTGTGGATGTCATTGTGGAGCCGATGACGAGCACGCTGCGTGACGCTGTGACCGTGATTGTTAGTCTTTCGACTAGGACTGCTTCGAAGGGTATGGTTTGTCCGTAGGGTTTTGTTGTTCCGTCGGGTTCGTGGAATATTCCGAAGAACGTGAGAATAGTTCTGCAGCGGCAGTCTGTGCTGTATATGCTCTGTGTGTTTGGAAGTTTGGTCGAGTTTGTTTTCGGTGTAGCCCACTTGTATATCAGCGAGACGGTTTCGTTTGATTTTATGCGTTGAGATAATGAGTTTGGTGGTGGTTCAATGTACCATGGTAGGCGGTTGGAGGGTTGGTCGTTTGCCCAGAGTGTGAAGGTTGAGAACTGGTTTATTGTTATGTCTCGGTCGTCTATGTTTTTGACTGTTATGTTCCATGCTATGGCGCCTGTGCCTGTTTCTATGCGCCAGCCTGGTTTCCATTCGGTTGTTAATTTGCCTTGGGGGTCTATTTTGGCGTAGTAGAATTTGACGAAGTCGAGCATTAGTGGTCCCAGGTAGAATCTGTTCGGCTCGTAGGGTGGTCTTCCTCCCGTTGCCTGTTTCAGTTTCCATTCGTAGTCGGTTGATTTTGTTCCGCGTTCGGTTGCCGCGGTTATTTTTGACCAGGGCTTGTATGGGGTTCCCGGTGGGATCAGAACCCACAGTGTTTCTTTGGCGTTTATGTACGTGTCTGTTGGGTTGATGCTTCTGTTGGATGGGTCGCAGAGGAATTGGTTGTCTATGTAGATGGCTCTTATCCGAACTGTTATGGCGCCCGTGTTGTTGACTAAGAGAGCGTAGATCTCGACTTCATAGAGGTCTGTTTGGAGGGCGGAGAGGACTATTTTTTCTTGCAGGCGCTCGGAGTCGGTTTTGATTGCGTCTTGGACGGCGCTGTTGTATCTGTAGACTGCTAGGAAGAGTGTTGTTTGGAGGGCGAAGATCAGGATTATGAAGAGTACGGCGCCAGCCGCTGTTGATATGCCTCTTTCTCCCTTTTTCTTCAAGGCTCTCTCCTCAGTTTATATGACTGTTATCGCCGCCTCGAAGGGTATGGTCTGTGCGTAGGTGGTTGTTGTGCCGTCGTGGTTGTGGAAGACTCCGTAGAAGGTTAGGAAGACAAGGCATCTGCATGAGACAGAGTAGATGTTTTCAGCCGATACGCCTGGTTCGTATGGGACGCGCCATTTGTAGACGATGTGGTCGACCTGCTCTGGAATTAGTGTCTGGTTTGCTTGGGTTGAGGTATCAAGGTACCAAGTTCGTTCGTCTGAGGGTGGAGACTCGTTGGGCACTATTGTGAAGCTTGAGAATCCGTTGATTGTTATGGCTCTGTCGTCTATGTTTCGGACTGTTATGTTCCAGGCGACGTATCCGTAGCTCTTGGAGATGCTCCATCCTGGGGTCCAGTTGTAGGCGGGGTCTAAGGCTCCGGTGGTTGAGTCGATTTTGTGGTAGTAGAAGGCTGTGAACATGAGTTCTAGGGGTCCTATGTAGTATTTTGAGGGGTTGTAGGGGTAGGGCGGTTTGGATGGTCCGTAGACTATTACGCCTTCGAAGTCGCTTGTTTTTGTTCCTCTCTCCGTGACGAGTGTGAGTTTTGCGCTTGGTCGGAAGCGCGTTATGGCTGTGTAGTTTGGTCCCCAGATGAGCAGGTCTTGGTTGGGTTCGATGTAGGTGTCCATCCAGGTGGAGGGGTCGCCTATGAAGGCTGTCATTGTTCTGTTGGTTTCGTATATGGCTCTTATTTTGACTGTGATTGTGCCTGTGTTGTTGACTCGTGCCGCGATGAGGTAGGTTTCGTTGGCTATGTCTTTTGTCTTGAGTTCGGTTAGGATGATTTTTTCTTGCGCCCTCTCCTGCTCGATTATCATTTGTTCGTTTATGGCTAGGTTGTAGCCGAAGAAGCCTGATAGGAGTAGGGCTAGGGTTGAGAAGGTTAGGATGATGAGGAACATGAAGGCTATCATGGCTGCGGAGACAGCGCGGCGGTCAGATAGAAATCTGGGCTTCACATTGGCTTCCCTCAAGATTACGCCTTGACCTGGTACTGGTCTCCTACTCCACGGGTTGTGAAAACTTTCACCAGGTATGTAGTGCCTGTTGCGGGGTTGAAGCCCAGCATGCCAGGGGGGATGTAGATTTTCATGAGTTCTCCCTGCATTATGGAGGTTATGGGGTTGTTTGTCACAGGGTCGGACGTAGTGAATTTAGATGTGCCGTATTGGTATGTTGCACCGCTGTATTCGTCTGTGATGAAGACGTCGGAGATTGTGACGAGGGTTTTTCCTATGTTACGCACGTATATGGTGCAGTTTGCAGATGCGACGGTGGACGCGTGTCTAAGGTTCACTTCTTCTAAAACTATGCGTTCGGTTGCGATTAAGCCTGAGAGCTCCCAGAAGGAGCGTGTTCCCGATGTTAAGCCTGAGGACCAGAGGAAGACTGGGATGAACAGGGCTGTGACTATGCCCAGCATTATTAGGGCTGCAAAAATGGGAGAAAGACCCCTACGATTATGGAGTAGGCGCAATTTGGAGTTTCACCGAACCCTTGACTCGCACCGCTAATAATCCGCTTCAAAGTTTTCTGTTAAAGAAAAAAAGAGGTGGGCTATGGTACCTTGAACGCCGCTGACACCCAAGTGTTGCCTAGAGTGCTAACGAGCGTCACGGTATAGTACACACCCGACGCTGCCGCAGCGTAAGGCACGGTCACCGGGGTTGTTGTTCCATCCGCTGGAAGTGTATATCCGACTCCACCGTTGAGGTCAATCACCGTAGCCAAAGTTGTGCCTGCTGAGTCTTTAACGACAGCGTCCATGACAATGACAGCGCCACCGCCGACACTTTTAGCATTAATTGTGAATCCTGTACCGGCCGTACCTAGCATTGATATTATTGATACTTTTTCTTGTCCTGCTCCGCCGCCGCCCATCATCGTAGCCAAATACCCCGAAGTGTACAAGTAGATTATGATGCCCGCAATCACCGCAATAGCGATGAGTATCAATACACCGAAGATAACTGACAAGCCCTTCTTATTCATCCTAAGCCTTCTCAATTCTCTTTTTCACCTCCATCTCATCCTCTCACTCATTCATCCCTTAATTCACCCATTTCCCTTATAAACTATGAACATCAGACTCAGAACACAAGAAGAAACAACCGAACACCCACAATCTATGCGCACTATATAAAAGAACAACCCATAAGTATCAATGACAAGCCAAATGGGTTTGTGAGCAGGCTTGAAATCAAAAAAGAACCATCTCTGCGGAATCTTAGGAACCATCCTCCTCCTAACATCAATCTGCCTCCACACAGCCATCAACAAACTTCCCTTCTCAGCATCAGGCGTAGGAGTACCCACGAAACTGGCAGTCTACACGGGTCCTCTCCAAGTTCCCGCAGACAACAAGGTCTACGACTCGATTTTCGTGCAGCTACAAGACGCAAGTAACAAACCAGCGAGAGCACCAGAAGACATCAGCGTAAGCCTCTCATCATCAGACACGGCTGTCGGGTCGGTTGACCCCACACTCACCATACACCAAGGAGACACCTACGCCGTGGCAAAATTCTATTCAACATACACCCCTGGCACCACAACCATAACCGCCGTGGTCTCTGGCTACACAGCCGGACAGAAAGCAATAACTACAGTTGGACCAGTCCCAACAAAACTCGCACTATACGGGTTCCCGCCTGTACTTCCAACCAACGGAAGCTTCCCTAACGCGCTCATAATACAACTGCAAGACACAAGCGGATTGCCCGCGAAGGCTCCGATAGGAGACGTAAACGTCACCCTATCCTCATCTTCCACAGCCGTCGGAAACGTATCCTCCTCCGTGACCATACCATCCGGCAGCACCTACACCGCGACCACTTTCAACTCAACATTAACCGCTGGCTCCACAACAATCACCGCCGTGGCATCTGGTTACACTTCAGGGCAGGTGACAATGACAACCCAAAACCTCACGTACTCTGGTCCACCATCAAAGCTCGGAGTCCACGTCGGTCCCCCAAAGGTGCCCGCCGAAGGCGAAACCTATGAGTCAATTGTTATCCAACTGCAAGATTCCACTGGCAAGATCGCAAGCGCAGTCAACAATCAAACCATAATCCTATCCTCATCCAACATCGCCGTCGGCACCACAGAACCCACAGTCAACGTGACCACGGGCAACACCTATGCCGTAACGAAGTTCTACTCAACCTACAAATCTGGAAGCACCACCATAACCGCAATTGCCTCCGACTACACGTCGGGTCAGGCTTCCATGACCACCGTGGGACCAGTTCCCTCAAAGCTAGCCATATACTGCGTTCCTCCCTCCCTACCAGCAGACGGCGACTCTTACGACGCCGTTTTTGTGCAGCTGCAAGATTCAAGCGGAAGACCAGCAAGAGACCCAGTCAGAGATGTCGGCATAATTCTGTCTTCCTCGAAAACCGAAGTGGGAAATGTGAGCGCATCCATGATTATTCCCTTCCGCGAAACATATTCCGTTACGAGCTTCAACACCACTTACACCGCTGGCTCGACCACCATCACCGCAATAGCGGCTGGCTACACTTTCGGACAAGCCGCAATGACAACATACGTCATAGACATATTCGCCTTGACTGTCACAGTCACCGCTAATCCCACTTCCGTCAATCCAGGAGGAAATGTAACCATCAAGGTCCACGTCACATACGGCAGTGGCATCGGGGTTCCAGGCGCAACTATCACACTCACATCGGATGGAGTCGGAAGTTTTTCATCCATTAGAGAGGAGGGGAACGGGTACTACAACTCAACATTCACCGCTCCAACAATCGTGCCCACGCAACCGATTATCACAATTTCAGCAACCGCCTCGAAACCAGGATACACCAGCGGACAAGGAACGGTGCAGGTTACAGTTGGTCCTCCAGACAGAGGGAACATCCACCTCTACGTTAAGGATGCAAGTAACAACCCTATCAGCGGAGCAAGAGTCACGTCAACAACTCAGCCGAGTGACCAGGCAGCCCTCAACAGCACCACAGACAGCGAAGGTCTTGTGACTTTCAACAATGTCTTAGCGGGGTCATACACACTGGAAGTTGTAAAGACAGGCTACAGAACAGAAAGCA
>Ga0315306_10001427_pt1 | contig 11430 bp, 12 predicted proteins | sample TDP1_MG_FD_203803 | JGI IMG/M metagenome (GOLD analysis project Ga0315306, IMG submission 203803) | Freshwater sediment microbial communities from Lake Towuti, South Sulawesi, Indonesia - TDP1 | ecosystem: Environmental > Aquatic > Freshwater > Lake > Sediment | place: Indonesia: South Sulawesi... | reverse complement strand
GGCATAGGATGGTTTTTCTCCAACTGTGCAAACAAACTGCTGAACCCTAACATATATGCTTTTTGCGTATACAATATGATGATGAAACGATTGGGAAACAATTTTTGTTTGTGTGTGCGCACAAGTGACCTAGCCCCTCTATTTGGATCCTAATAGGATCCAAATATGTTTCTTGGTTTTTTAGCCAATTAGAAGTTGAGAGAAGTTGAGACGTGTGTGCTTTGTCTGATAGTGTTTAGTGTGCTTCGAATGTGGGCGGCTTTCGTAGGGGAAGAATACAAACTTTTTATAATGTTCTCTATCTTATAAATACTTGAAGGCTTTGCAATGAAGACAATCACTATCGAGAACAAAACTGCCAGAGAGCTACGTGCTCACTTACTTAAAGAACTAGCCCTCTTCCAGGGGGTCGAAAAGCGCTTCCAAAAGAAATACAAAATGTCACTAACCCGACTTGAAGAAAAAATAAAAGCGGAAGGGGTTCCCACAGAAAAACACCAGATTTGGGAAGACTCCATTGAATGGAGAAATGCAGTTGAAGAGGTAGCCAAACTTAGAGCCATACTAGCTGGATTCGCCACGAAATGAGCCTATCTACACTTTTAGAGACCGCAAGAAAGCTACTCCTATCTCCACTTGTTCTAGACATCGAATTCCTCGGAACAAAAGTTCGAGTACACCTGCCTAATGGCTACATTCTCGACATCTACTACAACGCAACCCTACAAAAATACAGCTACACTATCATAAAACAAAACAAACGCATCATCGGATGGGACAACGCTCCACATCACAAACACGTAAAAACATATCCACACCACTTTCACACGCCAGACGGCGAAATCACTCAATCAACAATGAAAGGCAACCCAACAGAAGACGTAGCCTCAATCCTAAGGGAAACAAAGAAAATCCTAAAACTCTAACCTAGCAACACGCATAAAAGGTGCAGATGGACGGTATACAGATACCGTCACCTACTGGTTTGCGGTGTGTAACTTTTATATTGTTTGAGTTGTCTTGTTCTTCTTGGCGGTGGGTCTAGGCGGGGGGCTAGGGGTCCCCTGAAGGGCGCAAGCCCTGACCGTAAACCCTCTTTAAGACGGGCTGAAGGCTATGGCACGGCGTCAAAGAGCACTCAACCTCGCGGTCTCTGGCTGTGAGTGTCGGTCCCTTGGGGCTGGCGGACGTGAAACGGCTTTCGAAGGGAAGTCGTCATCTGCGCTTACCAGGTGAATCTGGCCAGGCCCGGAAGGGAGCAACCTAAGCTTGGACGCTTAGCGCTCAGGGGAGAGCCGACATGAGACTATGGACTGAATGAGGCTGGACGCAAACTAGGCGTCAAACCACGGCGACCCACCGCCTTCTGGTTGAGCACAGTCAAAACGGGGAAAACTATGCACTGAATATTTATTTTGGTTTGTTAATAATAGTATCAAGGTGAAAGTGCTGTGGATGAAGCAAAAATATTGCAGGCGTTGCAGAGATATTATTTAGATGACATAACGTTCGAGAGGGTTGCGGAAGAGGCTGGACTGACCCTTCACGAATTGATAGAGTACTTCAACAAATTCGAATTGCCCGTTGTGCACACTGAAAAGGATGTGGTTGAAGGAATTAAAAAATTGGACGCTTTAATGCAGAAACATGGAATGCAAGGAATTTTAACTAGGATTAATCCTTAAAATACGTTCAACTCTTTCGGTTCGGTATCCAGCTTTCCATATAGCGTTGGCAAAATCGTTTATGTCAATTAAACCTTTTGTTGCGGCTTTAAATCCAACATTCACTAAATCAGTAACATTCAGCCCTATCTCCCTAAGTTTCCTTTCCGCCTTTCTATCGGCAACAATTAGTAAATCAAAACCTCGCTGATACAATACTGCGGCTTCTGCCTCTCCCAAGGCAATACCAAGACGAGCACTCAGCTTCTTTGCCTCTTGCTTCTCTTTAGCCGTCAATTTGACAACATTAATCCAATTCGCTACTTTAATCGCCGAGACTTCAGAAGCCTCTACACCGAATTTCAACGGTTTCTCCACTTCATCTATTATTCCCTTGGTTGTATAAACCTCTGTGAATAACAGCTTTAGAAGGTCCAGCAACCCAGATTTTGCTAGAAAAATCAGTGGAGACGCGTTGACGATAACTCTAAATCGCATAAATCAAATTAACTTCAAACTGCATAAATGTTTTATTAACACCCTTCTTCAAGCTATGCGCCTCCAAGCTTGGAACTTCGAAATCTATTCAGCATAACTTTGCAGTTTCTAAACGAAGGGCTTATTCATCAAGTTCGCTCGATGAAGAACCTTTTGTCCAAAGTTTAGTCACAGATTCCAAGTTTTCTATAAACTGCATTCCCTTTGAAGTGGTACGATAAAGTGTTATGCGCTGTTTGCCACGTGTTACATTTATGTTCTCTAAAAAGCCTTTTTCAACCAACAACGGCAAGTACCCATTTATTTGAGAATAACTCAACTTCGCCCTATACATTATATGCGTCTTAATTTGACCGTTCACAGCAGTCTTCAAAATCTCAGCAACTATATCGTGACGGTCCCTTCGCCTATCTGTCTTCATCCTCTATCTCTCTTCAATCATAAAAGGGACAAGACTGCCTATTATTCATATGAGGAAAAATCTTCTAGAACAATAATCCATCACAAACTTTCATAAACGGAGAATGTTAAGTTCTCGCAGCATACTACATACCTTGCAGACACCGTCAACAGTGGGTTCTCCACAAAACTTGCACTCTCGCAGTTTTACTTCTTCAGCCATCTTCTCCAACGCTGGCCTAATCCTCTCAGCAGACTTAAACAAAGTGAACTTTATGCCTGCATGCTTCTCTTCCATGCGATTAAGCATGACACGTATATCATTTCTAAGAGCTGCAGACGCATAGGGACAGGGAACACCTTGAAACTCGATTCGACGCAGGTAAGCGTAGAAAGCGATTTCTTTCTCTGGCACCTCGCAGAGAGGCTTCACTCTTTGAACAAGTTTCGGATGACGTTCAGTCAAAAAAGGTTTAACACGGGCTATCCGAAGAGCGTCACCGTGAACCATATTCAACAAAATTGTTTGAGTCTCATCGTCCAAATTGTGCGCTGTGGCTAATTTGTCTACACCTGCCTCGCGAGCAGCAACGTTCAATGCTCTTCTTCTAAGTACGCCGCAATAGGCGCATGGAGTTAATCCACCCTTTGCCAGCGTCTTTTCTTGAATTAGTTTTACTAGTTCGTCGAGTTTGACGCCGAACAAATCTTTGAAAGAAGTGACCACGTGTTTCACGCCTAACTTTCGACAGTTTTTCACCGCAAATTTTAGGGCTTTGTCTCTGTAGCCTTTTATTCCCTCGTCAACTGTGACAGCGCATAAGGATGCTTTTGGAAAGTCTTTTTCAATTTTAGCCAAAATGTGGAGCAAAGTGACGCTGTCTTTTCCACCTGAAACCGCCACCATAATTTTGTCGTCGTGTTGGAACATCTCATATTTGGCGATGGTTGCCCGAACCTTGCCCTCAATTGAACTGCAGAAACATTTGGCGCACAGTTTCTCACCTGAGTAGGCGCGCATGTAAACGGTGTCACGGCGTCTACAAAGCGTACACTTAACCATATGCGAGTCGCCACAAACTAGATTCGGACCAAACCGTAAAGCCAGAAACTCAAAGCGAAGTTGAGCACATACAATCCCCAAGCCAAGATGTTCAAAATCAAGCGTAACTCACGCTTTCGTTTTTTCACTAAACTGGCTAATGGATAATAGAGCGCTTTCTCGCCATCGAAGGGAAAGGCCGGAAACATGTTAAAAATCGCCACGTTGACGCCCCACCAAAACGTCCAGAACAACGTCCAGAACAGGTTGATGCCATTGTACTGATCCAGTCCCAGAATATTCTGCCGATATGGAACGAAGCTTGAAATAAAGCCGATTATTGCTCGACTGCTGTTGTTGGGGTCTGATTCGGTTGTAATATTCTTGGCTATCTCTCTGTTATCGTGCAACACTGTAAGAATTATTTGGGTGCCTGGTGTGACCTTACTCATGTAAATGGAACAATCCGGAGGAACATGAATTGGGTTTCCATTTATGGCTTTTATGACATCCCACTGCCTAAGCCCAGCTCTATCCGCTGGACTATTCGGGACAACTTCTTGAATCAAAACGCCGGCAGGCGACGGAAAAAATAAGCCAGTCAGCAGCAGAAGGAATAGAAACGCGGTTATCAAGTTTGTTGAAGAACCTGCCGCCAGCATCCTCAACCTACTTAGAAGTGATGATTTCTCAAATTCTTTCTCGTCGGGTTCCACAAAGGCTCCAAAAATAACCAAAAATGTCAGAACACCAGTCGACAAAACTGGAATACCTTCGGAGCGGGCTACTATACCATGTGCTAACTCATGAGACAGAATGAGGATTGCGACAGCCAAAAAGTAGTAGGGCAACCAATACAAACGTATGGACAAGACCGGAATAGCAAGAGAGACTCCTGCCGGTTCAACTGCTGGAATTTTGGCTAGGGCAAATGATAACCTCAAGAGATTATTGCCGAAGAAATAGATGCTGTAGGCCATTAGACCGATGGAGAAAGCCAAGCCTATGTTAGACAAAACAAGCCATAACGTGTGCCACCTGCTAGCCACTCTGTCCAAAAAAGAGTTCAAAGGCTTCGATTTATAAATGAAGTAGCCTAGCTTGACCTCCAACCCGTGTTTGTCCAAATGAAATGCGTAGGCTAACACGTAAAGGACTATCCAGAAAACCGCTACGCCGAATAGAAAGGCAAGTTCAGGTGTTAAAGTGAAATCCATAGCTGTTTAGGGTCCTTAAACGTTTCATAGAAAACTAACTAAAATAATACTTAAACATAGTGTTTGCAGAGAAACGGTGAAGAAGTGAAAATGGCTAAAAAACCCATGAAACACGCCGAACGAATCGAAGTTGTTTACAATGCCAAACACTGGAAACTCTTGAATGAACTGCGAGCCAAAGCATTGGAAATTATGGAGGCACTTGAACACGGCAACATCCACTCCATCGTGCACGGTAGCATAGCTCGAGGCGACGTCTCAGCCAACAGTGACATCGACGTGTTTATCGCTGAACCGCCAAGTTCTTTTGTCATAGAAACAGCTCTAGAACGCGCTGGATTAACTTTTAATAGGCGTTTTTTGGTTCAAGCCACGCCTTCGTATGCAGTTAAGGGCTACATTGAACTAGAACCACGACGCATGGTTTCCTTTCCCCTAATGAAGCTTCGCCCCACAGAACGCGAATTCTACCGATTCGGCGGCGAGGCAACCTTACAGACGCTTCAAAACAATGTTCGTGTGGCAGGTGTAGACAAGAGGCTAATGCTTATAGAGCCTACTTCTAAAGGGCATGTTGAAAGCACCATTGTAGGCAGAGAAGAATCAGTTGCCCAAACACTCCATGTTTCGGTTGACACAGTTCTCGACCGCGTGCACGCTCTCCTCCGCCGAGACAAAATGGGCAGAACAGGCGTCTTCATCGAACGCGAACTCACCTCAGACGAAACCTTCGAGATGGTTCTTAAACAACTCGCCGACCAAAACCCAGCAGTGAGGCGGCGTCTAAAACTCTTTGGAAAATAGTTTCATTTTATCCTATTGGGAAGCGCAGAAACGCGGCAATGCCGCCTAGGCTTTGAAGTTTGGCTCCAGCCTCGTGTTCGGTGCTGATAACGGTGACTTGTCCGCCTTTTGCTTCTACGTTTCTCATAATGTTTTCTAGGGTTGTTCTTTCTTGGTCTGATGCTTCTCTCAGCATTGTGTCGGCTACAAGGAGTCTTTCCACGGCTCCATATTCGGTTGCTCTAGCCACGTCATTCCTTCCATAGGTTATGTCTGTTGCGCTTCTCCCCAACCTTGCGAGAACTTCTTCAACTAACCGTGTTTCCTCGGCGATGCGAATATTCTTCAATGTTTTCCCTAGCACTCCAGACCTTAACGCCTCTTGAATCCCAGCCACGCCTGCACTGTTGACACCCTTAACATCTACAATAGCGTCAGCTAGTTCTGTGGCTTTTTCACGAACATATTTAGCAAAGTCGTTTTTGACGAATCCAGGTCCCAAAATCACCACGGGACTGCGCACTTTGGTCCACGTTTCTTGCAATGCCTGAAGCGCTGATTTAAAAAAGCTTTTAATGGCTTCGTCTCGTTTCTCTGCCTCAAGTTTGCCAGGAAGACGTGTGCTTTTTTCCGTTTTCACTTCCACGCCGTATTGTCGTAAAATGGCTACGCAGTATTCTTCGTCGTCTATGGACAGTACAGTGACCAAAGGCGCCTCAACATGGCTTGCTCTGTCCAATCTGTCCACTTGATGTTTTAACCATTGAGCCTTAACTATGGTCAAAGGTTTGTCAACGACCACGTTTAAAGTGTGATGCATGCCTCTTCCACCAATGTCTTCAGGCAATTCGCAGATAACTCCGTGCACTCGCAGTCGATTGAGGCTCTTGTCCCAGAAAACCTTCTCAACACGCACGCCCATGAAGACCGAAACCCGTCTGCCCTCTTTTGGACGAGCATAGTCTTCTTGCACCTTCACTTCTCGTGTGGTTCTGGCATAGACAGCGTCTCTTGGATAAATTATATTGTAAAGATGCCACAGGTCGTCTAGACTTTCGGGTACAATCTTGACGAAGCCTTTCTTCAAGCGTTTCTCCAGAATCTTCAAGCCATGCAACCACTCTGTGTTTGTTGAAAAGCGTTAAAAACATATTGGCATCTTTTGTTCTTTTGGTGTGTGGCGCTAAAGCAATATGAAGACTGTTTTCTGGTTGTTAGACGTAAACTACGAGGTAAGGGAGCAAAAACCAGAGGTGTGGCTTTGGGGCATAGACGATAAAGGACAGCGAGTCCTAATAATTGACCGAAACTTTCTCACCTACTTCTACCTAATCGTAAAGGAAGGCGAGAATCCACAAAACATAATTCAAAACATAGAGTCTCGAAAAACGTCAGAGTTCCCCTCCATTGCCAAATTAGAAACCGTGAAGCGGAAATATTTTGGCACACCTGTTAACGCCATCAAGATTGTGTGTCAAGACCCCGATGTGGTCACAAAATATGCCAAAGCTATGGCGAAAATTGAGGGTGCGAAAGAAAGCCTCGAAGATGACATCCGCTACTCCATGCGCTACTTAATCGACAATGGTATGTCACCGTGCGGCTGGCATGAAATAGAGGTGGAACAAACAAAGAACACTTTTGGAGTGCAAGTTGACCAACTTTACCTTGCCCAAACGTTTCCAAAAAGCATCGAAAGAGCCGATGTTCCAGAATTGAGGATTTTAGGCTTCTCAACCTTAGCCTACAGTCCAAAAGGGGCGCCTAAACCAGAGAAAGACCCTGTTGCAATCATTTCAGTTGCAACCAACATAGGCGAACAGGCACAGTTTGTCGCTGAGAAGGCAGATGACAAACCCGTGTTAGAAGAATTCTTAAAATATGTTAGAGACTTTGACCCAGACATCATAGTAGGTTATGGAATTAACCGTCAAGATTGGTCTTACCTGACTGCACGCGCCAAAAAATTAGGCGTCAACCTCTACGTGGACAGAGCTAACACTGAACCTCACATGAGCGTTTATGGGCATGTTTCGATAACTGGCAGAGCCAATGTGGATTTCTTCGACTTCTCTGATGAATTGCCCGAGGTGAAAGTCAAAACCTTGGAAAACATAGCTGACTTCTTGAACGTGATGCCGCTTGAAAAACGCACACTGATTGAAGACGTGGACTATGCAGCCTACTGGGAAGATGCCGCCAAAAAGCGCTCAATTCTGCTCAGGTTTTCCAAGGAAAATGCTCAATCCGTGTTAGGTGTAGCCGACGCCATGCTCAGTTTTGCAATGCAACTCTCCAGCCTAGTAGGTTTGCCGCTTGACCATGTTGGAACGGCAGCCGTCGGCTTTAGGGTTGAATGGTACCTGATGCGAGAAGCCTACAAAATAGGCGAATTAATTCCAAAACGTGTTGAACGCCCCTACTTTCCTTACGTTGGCGCCGTTGTCTTAGCACCCAAACCCGGAGTACATGAAAACATCGCTGTTCTTGACTTTAAGGCAATGTACCCGAACATCATGATAACCCACAATGTCTCGCCTGACACGTATATTCCGTTGTCTGAGCCTGAGCCTCCAAGCGGAGTCAACATTGCTCCAGAGGTTGGGCATCGTTTCCGCAGGGAACCACCGGGCTTTTATAAGCAGGTTTTGTCCAGTCTCATAGCCTATAGAGACCAGATTCGCCCTAAGTTGAGCAGGTTAGATCCAAAGAGTCCAGAGTATCGGGTTTTAGACGCTCGTCAGAAGGCTGTGAAGGTCATAACAAACGCTGCATATGGCTACACGGGCTGGATTGGAGCCCGCTGGTACATAAAGCCAGTGGCTGAGGCTGCAACCGCTTGGGGACGCCATATAATAATGAACACTATAGAATTGGCGAAAAAAGTTGGATTAGAAGTGGTCTACAGCGACACAGACAGCGTGTTCGTTAAAAACGAGCCCAACAAAATCCAAAAGATTTCGGCTGAAGTTGAAAAAACCTTGGGTTTAGAAATAAAACCAGATGAAATCTACACGCGGATTTTGTTCACTGAAGCTAAAAAGAAGTATTGCGGCTTGCTACCCGACGGACGATTAGATGTTGTAGGCTTAGAGGTTGTTCGCGGAGACTGGGCAGCCTGCGCCAAAAACGTGCAAGAAAAGGTGTTGGAGATAATTCTCAAGAAGCAGGCGCCTCAAGAAGCAGCAGAATTCGTGAGAGTGTACATCTCTGACTTGCGTGGGAAAAAGGTGCCCTACAAAGACTTCATTCTATGGAAAACGCTAACTAAACCAGCCGAAGAATATGCTGTTAAGGCGCCACACGTGGAAGCGGCTAAAAGGCTGTTGAAAGAAGGATATGAACTCTCCATGGGTGACAAGATAGGCTACGTCATAACGGTTGGTGCTGGAAAACTCTACGAGAAGGCTAAGCCGTACGCTTTAGCTTCCTACGACGAAGTGGACACTGAGTATTATGTGACTAATCAGGTGTTGCCAGCCGCCTCTCGCATACTGACCATGTTTGACATTGCAGAAGACAAACTATTGCCCTCTGCTGAATCTAAGCCCAAAACCCTCGCTGAATTTTCTAAAGACTAGGTGGTATCAGCTTTCAACGTCTGCAAATGTTAGCAGGTGAACTTTTAAGGGTTGTTTGACGACATCTGAGACGCGGGCGGCAACCAAGTATTTGACGTCTTTTTCGTTGGCTATGTCAACCAGCCTCTGGGTTATTACGCCGTCGAACACAACTGTGTCAACTCCTTGAGCTTGTTCAAGTCTCTCAGCTAAGCCGCTCACTGGCAAGCGTTCAATCTGTTCCATTTTTTCATTGAACAAAACCGCCTCTAAAGTGCCTTCCAGTTCCTTTCTCGCTTCCACAATCTGTTTGGGCACCAAGATTTTTCGGCGTTCCCGCACCTTCTTTGCCTTGAACTCTTCAATTGGAACCTTATTCTGAAGAGCGGCGAAGATTTCTCTTGAGGTTAATTCTTCAACTTCCTTGCCTGGTGGCGCTCTAGCAATGTATTTGATGTCTGTTACTTGCAGTAATTCTTTGAGGATGAGGTCGCCGCCTCGGTCGCCGTCGAGCAGCGCTGTGCATTCTTTCTCTTTCGACAACTGTATGATGGTGTCTGGAACTTTGGCGCCTTCTAAAGCCACGACATTTTGAATGCCGCAACGTAACAGGTTGATCACGTCGGCTCTGCCTTCAACTATTATTATTTCTTTGGCGCTGTCAACATTTGGACCCGCTGACAATTCGTCTGGTCCGTATTTCTCTACTTCGGGAGCTCTGAGTGTTTCTGAAACTTCTCGGAAAACTTGTTCTGTGCTGGGCATGGATTCGATGTTCCATTCTTGGAGAATGGTCTTAGCTCGGTCGATTATGATTCTGCGTCTGGCATCTCGTATGTCTTCGAGTTTTTCTAATGTGAGTTTGGCGTTGCATGGTCCAACACGGTTGATGCTCTCTATACTTGCTGCTATTATGGCGGTTGAAACACGGTCTAGACTCGTGGGAATTGTAATGGTTCCAGTTGTCTTGTCCTGCTTAGACTGCAACTCAATTTCGATTCTTCCAATTCGCCCTGACTTCTGAAGTTCTCTTAGATCGAGTTCTGTTCCAAATAAGCCTTCGGTTTGTCCGAAAACTGCGCCTATTACGTCGGGTTTTTCAACCACGCCTTCTATTTCAAATTTGGCGCGGATTACATACTTTACGGTAACCGTTTGTGATGATCCCATTAGCATGCACCTCCGATTATATGTTATATACGGGATAAATCCCATAACGGTATGTGAACTTGAAATGTTCCGAATCCTTCTACTATTCAGTCCCAACTATTATACTTTGCTAATCGCCAATTCTCTTCTTGAGCGTTTCTAAGTAAGCGGGCAAGCCTTCAATGTCTTTTAAGTCACGTCCAACCAACCCGTACAGTTGGTTCCAAAAAGTTAGGTTAGGCTTAATCTTTGTCTTTTCCAAATGCTGCTTGAGACGATGCGTCCACTCGACTCCTCGCCTGTCGAAATCAAGCAGAAGAATAACTTCACGAACCCTTTGCCGTTCAATTTCAGTTAGTATGTCAAGGAAGGATTTGCCCGATGTCTTCGAAGAAACAATTTTTCCATTAACATTCAGTTGATGCAATGCGCTAACGTCTTTTTGTCCTTCCACAACAATGGGTATGCCTTTGGCTGCTTCTGTTGCAAGTTTATTTAAGAGTTGAAGAATTTTTTCGGTTCGATTCTTCAGTTTGTCTGACATGGGCTTTTTACCTAGTCACTTGTGCTTTTCTTAGGATTTCTAAGCTTTCTCTTGCTTGTCTGTTTATATCAAAATACTTTCTAACAGGCGCAAGTATCTTGACTAATTCTTCAGCCACTGCCTTTTTCAAATCCAATGGATGCAGTTTTCCTATCTTGTAGGCATTTTCAAGCTCCTCATAACTGCTAAATTCTATTGTTCCGCCAAATTTTGCAGGTCTTTTCACAGTGAACGTTCTTCGTTCTCTGAATATGATGTACTTGCAGATTTCAGTTATCGGGTTGAACTCAACTGTTCTTTCTGGGCAGAAGGCGTTTCCTATCTTTGTTGTTATTTCTTCTGGAGAATCATGGATGAAGACACATGTTTCTGGCTTGCTCTTCGACATCTTCGCCGAAGTTAAAGCTTCTTTTTCTTTGCCCTTCGGAATTGGCCATAAAGCGGGTTTCACCAAGCCTGGAAGTAAATGATGGTGGACACAAACGGGTTTCCAGAACCCGAGTTTTTCGCCGAGTTCTCTGGCAACTACGTTTGCTGTTCTTTGGTCCATGCCTAATTGACAGATTTTGACTTT
>Ga0315306_10001426_pt1 | contig 11431 bp, 11 predicted proteins | sample TDP1_MG_FD_203803 | JGI IMG/M metagenome (GOLD analysis project Ga0315306, IMG submission 203803) | Freshwater sediment microbial communities from Lake Towuti, South Sulawesi, Indonesia - TDP1 | ecosystem: Environmental > Aquatic > Freshwater > Lake > Sediment | place: Indonesia: South Sulawesi... | reverse complement strand
GCTCCCGGGATCGACGGCCTTCTCGGAGCCGTGAACCCTCCGGGCTATCGCCTTCACCTTCTCCATGCTTAAAGGCCCTTTCCCTTCTCCCCACCACCGGGTGATCTCCTGGGCGTACCCATGGACAAAGGGGTCGCGGGAATCCATGATCCACATCAGCGCTGAAACAAGCCAGTAAGGGAACTTGGGGGCTCCGTAAAGGTGGCCGTTCCAATGCGCCTGGTAACCATGCGCCACATGCGGAAGATACTCCCTGCCCCTACCAAGGATGTCGGCTGCCCTCACCCAGCCCTCCGCCAACACGTCACCAATACCCTCCCTGTACGCGATCTTGCGGATCAGCTCAACCCAGAAATCCGCGTTCTCCGGCTCGAAAGGCATCCTAAAGTCCCTGTCTGTAAGGACGCCGGCCTTTCGACACCTCGGGAGCCACCCCTGCCTTCCCCTAAAGCCGTTCACGATCTCCCAGTGGTTCAACCCGAGCTTGTTGGCGAGAAGGGCCGCCTCAAGGGCCGCCTCGTGAGGCTTAAGCTCCATGTAACTGCCGGAGCAACAGTGCAATGCTACGACCATGTCCCTAGCCGTCCTGTAGATGCGGAGCGCGCAGTTCCCTGCCGTGCAGGACATGGAGCAAGCCTTACGATCAGGTAAGGGCGGCGCCTCCTGCTCCTGAACGGCGCCGCAGGCCGAGAGGCGAGCATGGGCGACCCTCCGCACATGCCGGCAGACCTCGACGAATCGCTCCGGATCCGCTATTCTCACAGCCCCGGTTCCGCGGACCGCGATAGCCTTGAGCCTTTTGAAGCCCATGACGGCGCCAAAGCCTCCCTGGCCTGCAGCGTTCTCGATCCCACTCTGTATCACGGCGATCCTGACGAGCTTCTCACCTGCGGGACCGATGCACATTACCTGGGGCTTGCCATTGTAGGTTTCAAGGAGCTTTCTCTGCGTAGCGAACACGTCAAGGCCCCAGAGGTTCCCAGCATCCACGAGGCTTGCCTGACGGTCGTTGATCCATAGGCATACGGGGCTCTCAGCCCTTCCTTTGATCACGATGCCATCGTACCCCGCGTACTTCAGCTCCGGTCCCCAGTGGCCGCCAACGCATGAACGCGTATAGTGGGGCCTAGGGTAGGCCTGTGGCGCCACCCCACAGACCTCAAACCTTCCTGACGTAGGCGCCAGGGTTCCCGTTATGGGGCCCGTCATGATGATGAGGCGGTTCTCGGGATCGAAGGCATCGATTCCCGGCGGAATCTCCTCCCAAGCGATTCGGGCTGCGGCACCCCTTCCGCCAACGAAGTCATTAGCGTACTTCCGCGTATCATCCTCAGCGATTCGGCGGCTCGTAAGGTCAACTCGGAGAATTCGTCCAACCCAACCGTAAGGCTCCATACTTCAGACGCCTCAAACCTCTGCGCGCTTCAGAGCTCCCTAGGGCTTGTTGCTCACCAAACAGCGAACTGAGAAGGTTGGCTGGCCCTTATTTGGCTTGCTTCCCCTGCAAAACTCGTGCTAAAAGGCTTCTTCGTAGACCTTTATTCCCTTTCTGTCGAGCTCAGCCATTATCTGGTTGAACAGGCTCTCTTTCATCCCGAGCGTCTCGGGTGGGATTACGCCCTTTTCCCTGACGGCTTTCTTGGCCAAGAGCTGGATAACAGCTGAAGCCGTGTAGGCGGTCGTTCTTCCCATCGCTGTTACGTTCCGTTTCTCATCGTAACGGTCAAGAAGGCGGTAGGCATAGTGAACCTCTGAGCCCTCCTTGACTCCGCTTACCGTGAGCCTCATCGCCACGAGGTCTCTAACTTCCGGCGCACTCAACCTGCGCTCTAGAAGTCTCATCGTGAGCTTGCGAGGCGCTATCGCGGTTTGGTCGACTTCCAGAGGGCTCTCGTCGAAGAAGCCCAGATCCCTTAGTAGCCTCACCTTCTCAGCATGTCCTGGGTACCTAAGCGTCTTCTCCCAGATGTTCCTAACGCCTTTCAAGCTATGATGGAGGGTCCTTACCCCATCCGTGTAGAACGCCTCAAGCCTACCGACTCCGGGAAAGGAGACCTCCTCAAGACCGTCGAGGGCCTCGACCTCGGTGACGTGTCCATCCCTGACGATTTTCACCCTCCTAACGTACTCTTCTATGAGGTCTTCCACGCACCAGGTTAGCTTGTACCCTAGAGGCGGAATAGGTTTCTCGGAGATGCCTCCAACCAGTATCTGCACATCTGTAACTTGGTCCAAGAGGCTCACCGCTCTGCCGATGAGTATGTTGCTTAGTCCTGGCGCGAATCCGCAGTCAGGTATCACCGTGACGCTGGCCTCCAGGGCCTCATCGTTCAAGGCTAGGGGGTCCTCGGGCATGAAGGATAAGTCTACCATGTCCAGCCCAGCTTCAATGGCGGCCTTAACCGTCCGGTATCCGAGCCTTCCGGGCGCGAGGCCGACGGCCAAGTCGAAGCCTCGGAGAGCGTCGGCAAGCTCTGCACGATCGGAGATATCCAGCTGGAGCGGGTAGACGTTACCCTTGGCTATCTTCACGCAGGTTTCCCGGACCCTGTTGAGATCGCTGTCTGAGATAGCTATTCGAGCCGATGGCATGGCTTCAGCGAGTTCGCTGGCCAAGATGGAGCCTATGTACCCGCAGCCCAAGGTGATTATCCGCAGGTCCCTGCCCCTCCCCTTCGATAGGGTTTGGAGGAGCGCTAATAAATGTGCAGGTATCAGCTTGGCCGAACAGGCCGGAGACCGCGATCGATCTGGCGGTCAGCAAGGCTGCAAAGATAGACTGTTAAGCAGACGGGGGTTATTCGTACGAGCCATCTTTCCTTGACGGGGTATCACGTTCAAAACGGGGCAGTCGTTGAACACTTATTAGAGGACCGTGAAGAAGCTCCCCATCAGAGGCTTGGCGACGATCATGGCGGGGTCTGCAGCTTACTCGAGCCTTTACGAATCGGCGAGGAAGCCGCCTCGTGAAGTCGTGGGCTTAGCCTTGAAGGGAAGGGTGGCGGGCTTCCAACCGGCTTCAGACATCTTCGTTGTGGAGGGCACATCGGGGAACGATGGTGGGATCGCGGAGCTGATGAACCTCATGCGCGAGCATGGGCTTTTGTTCTATGAGTCTCCGGTGGCCGGTTGGAACAAGGGCCCGGCTGGCCTCATCGCGAAGGACGACGTGGTCATCGTGAAGGCTAACAGTCAGTGGGATGAGAGGGGAGGGACGAACACCGACCTCCTTAAGGCCCTGATCCAAGCCCTTGTAGACCACCCGGACGGCTTCATCGGCGAGGTCATAGTAGCCGACAACGGGCAGGCTCAATATGGGTCGGCTGGGGACGGAGGCAGTCTCGCTTGGAGCAGGAACAACGCGGAGGATACGTCCCAGTCTGTTCATAGGGTGGTTGACTCTTTCGCCGGTTCTCACAGGGTTTCGGCGTATCTCTGGGATAGGATCACCGCGAAGAGAGTGAACGAGTACTCTGAGGGCGATGTGGAGGACGGCTATGTCGTCGATGGGACGGTCGACCCTAGGACGGGCGTCATGGTATCCTATCCGAAGTTCAAGACTAGGTTTCGCACCTACGTCAGCTTCAAACTGGGAATCTGGGAGCCTGAGAGGCGAGCCTACGACGACGGGAGGCTTAAGGTATTGAACGTTCCCGTCTTGAAGTCGCATAGCATATTCGGGGTCACGGCCTGCGTGAAGCATTACATGGGCGTTGTATCCGACCAACTGACAAGCCGGCTTGGAGCGGGTTCGCATCGGGCGGTTGGAACGGGCGGTATGGGAACTGAGATGGTGGAGACGAGGTTCCCGGTTCTAAACATCCTCGACGCGATATGGGTGAACGCCTTCCCAGGCGGGGGCCCGAGGACGCCTTACGATAGGGCGACGAGGGTTAACGTGGTCGCGGCGAGCACCGACCCTGTGGCTTTGGACTACTGGGCTGCGAAGCATGTGCTTCTCCAAGCTGCACGGATGAGGGGTTACGGCGGCGTTAGCTCGATGGATCCCGATAACAGGGCGTCAGGCTCCTTCGGCGATTGGTTGAGGTTATCGATTCAGGAGATAAGGAGGGCCGGTTTCCAGGCGACCGTAGACGAGGCTTACATGAACGTCTACGTGGCCCACTTCCGGCCTACTCTGTGACATTCGTACGAGAGATGAGGGGATTGGGGCCTAGTGTAAGCCCAACCTTCAGTCCGCCCCGCCTGCGTCCTCTGAAAAGAGGGCTGTGCCAAGCTCACGCTTTATGCTCGTCTTAAGAAGTAAAGGCTTAAATGCGTAGTAACCTCGAGAACACGGCAAGGAGGAGAGACGTATTAGTTCTCCGGATAAGGTAAGCAGACGTAGGTTTCTGAAGTATGCAGCGGTAGGTACCGCTGCCCTAGCAGTCGGAGGTGCTGGGGCATTGTACTACCAGCAGCAGCCAAAACAGGAAGCGGAGTTCCGCCTAGAACCAGACGCTATCGTCGCCTGTTGCGGGGAGAACTGCGCTGCATGCTCTAAGTATGAGCAGAAGACCTGCGATGGATGTCAAGCTGCTGCTGGAAACCCAGATGCAAAGCTCAGCGATTACTGCGCCTACCAGTGTGGTGTAAGACCATGCTGTCAGGGGAAGAAGCTCAAGAACTGCGCTTACTGTGAAGAGTATGGTTGCCAGAAGCTGAGAGACACTTGGGCGTTCGGAGGCTTCAAAAAGCAAAGGCTTGACTACATCAGAAAGAGCCTTTGATAAAGAGGCTTAGATTCGATGAGGTGGTAATGATGTCTTTTATTGCAGTTGGAGCTGGTGCGCTGGTGGTTGCTGGGGCTGTTTGGCAGGCTCAACTAGACCCTCGGACAAAGGCTAGACTTGAGGCGGTCAGGAAAAGCCTATAGCGACATCGGACATGACGCCATTCTGAGGCTTTCGAGCGGTGCTATGCTGACTTGGACGGCGTGGCCTCGGAGGAAAGGGTTAGACCTAGCGGTTCTCTTGCGTCAAGGTTGCCAATCAGCCGGTATGTGCAAGCGGGTATCGGTTTCATAGATCGATCGTATCTCAGCGAAGGACTTGTTGTCGCCTACGGTTAGCGCGGCGATGTGGTCTAGCAAGGCAAGGTCCGCTGCGGATAGCTGTTGCTCATCTTTGGTGATCAGTCCCCAGCTGTCCCAGGGCAAGAGCTCAATCTTGTTGAGCGACAGGAAGTCGCGTACGACGTTGCCTCGGATGAACCATAGGCCATGCATGTCGAAGATGCCGAAGTGGTCAGGGTCGGCTTGACCTGCACGGCAGAGCTGCCAGGCCTTTCCGCCCGTGAGGAACCGGTCTCTGGGCATGTCGAAGGTGTCAAATCCGATCCGTAAGGCTTTGCGCTGGAGGTCGTCGACCTGAGCGTCAACCATCACCCAACGCCTTTCAGCGGCCTTCCAGTACTCGCAAACCCAATGGTCTTCGTAGCGACTGGGGATGAAGTAGGTGCCGAACCCGCAGCGCGCCCGAGCGGGCACGCCTTGGTGGCGTAACGTAGAGCAGAGCATGGTCGAGAAGTCGCGACAATTGCCCACGAGACGCTTTTCAGGCGGACGCGGGACGGTCAAGGGGCGATCGTCGATTTCTCTGATGCGCGCCAGCTTATGTGCGACTTGACGGATCTGGACCTCCTGTTTCTTCTCTTCTGATAGCTCTATGCCGTACGAACCTGCCCAGAAGACATGGATCAGGACGCCTTGGACGACTTGGCACAGCGCGGGGATGTCCTTAGGTAGGCTCTCGAACATTCCGGCGTGCGTCTGTGGGTCCGTCATCATGCCCTGACGAGCATAGTACTCCAATGGGTTCGTCATCGACTCAGGCATCGAGCATCATCTCGCTCTCACGCCATGTACTAGTGTGGCCGATGAACGCTACGCTTGGGGATATAAGGCCAATGTACACGTCTGGGGGTGGTCATCCGTACCTCAGGGTCCTGTAGGTTTCCAGAAGCCCTATGGCCTCGATGTTCGCCCTGTAGGCCTGTGTAAAGCCCTTGATCCCTCTTAGGTCTGCGAGAACCCTTCGGTACGTGGTCCACTGGCAGGGAGGAGGATAGAGGAGGACCGTGACCCGGCGCCCGGAGGTGTTGAGGTAGGCGACGATCTCGCCGTTTCGGACGATCCTAGGCGGGAACCTCCAGACAGTACGACCAGCCCTGTCCTCGTCTCTGATGGCGTACTTGCCTCCTGCGGCTTGGCGGAGCAGGGGGCCCTTGACCTCGTCTTCGAACTCCACCTCGAATGCGTCGGGGGTAAGCCTCCTCAGCCTCCTTACGCCCTTGGGCCTCGGGCTCTCGTAGGCTATCGGCAGGTCGCCCGGCCTCTCGAAGAGCCTGAGGATCGCCTCTCGGAGGGTTACGTGGCTAGGCGCTTCTCCTTTGGCAGGCCTCCCAATGTGTACGCGGAGGAGCCTCCTCGTGGAGTTTGCCAAAGGAACTCAGGTCTCCTTGAGGCCGTTGGATCGCCTAGTCGTTGCTCGACGCGCATGTGCCCTTGCGAGCGTCGTCTATCGGCCGGTCTGCGTTGCCATCGATCTCATTCTCTTCCATCGTGACCTGTCCCACCTTAGGCCCAATGTAGACGCCTACCCGCTGTCTCTTCTGTCCTTTAGGACGAGTATCAGCAATAGTGTTTCTCAGAATGACGATGTCATGGGTCTCGCCTTCAATGCGGATGCCGTAACCTTGTTCTTCACAGCCGTTGTCTATGATACGGTTCCTTACAATGCGGTTTCTGTGGCCCCCCATCGGTTCAGCTTCATCTCGGAAATGTATCCCTTGGAGGCCATTCCCCATTATGAGATTATCTCTGAAAACGTTATCTGTATCTTTATGACCGATAGAGATGCCTGTCTCAGAGTTCCTTAGGATCTCGTTGTTCGCGAAGATGCCATCGCGGACCCGCCAGCAGAGGAAGAGTCCGATGCGGCCATTCTCTAGGATGCGATTGCCCCTGACCACGGGGTGTTGGCTGCCGCTTCCTGGATGTAGACCTAGCTGTGTGTTCCCGTAGATCGTGCAGTTTTCCACCTTGATGTCGTTGCTTTGCTGGAAACTGATACCATCACCGTTGTAGTTGCGGACGATCGAGTTCGCGACCTCAACCTCGTTCGCGCGGTACAGGAAGACTCCGCCCCCGCGGCAACCGTCGATGACGGCGTTCTTCTCTTTGTTTCCTTCAACCATCAAGCTCTCAATCCTAGCGTTCTTTATGTGGTAGCCGCTGATCGCCGGAAAGGTAGACACGGCTATCGCGTGACGCTCTACTAAGAGGTCAGCCAACAATGGACCATTCAGTTTGAGTATTCGTCCCTCGGTCCCTATGATGGTGCGGACAGTGGTATGGAACCCCTCGGCCCTGTCATCGTGAAGCGTGAGACCCATGCCGGTTTCGAATCCCGTTGGGTGCTCTACCGTAACCTGCTCCTCACCGTAATCACCGTCAACGGTCAAGGGAGAGGTCCAACTATCGCATTTCCGAAGAACAGTTGTTTCTCCCTGCCCGCGCAGTGCAATGTTGCTACGCAGGTGAAGGGAGTCCTTCATCAAGAACTCACCCTCGTCGATCTCGACTGTCCCACCCCCTAGGTTTGCAACGTAATCGACCGCTGCTTGGAGTGCTCGGCTGTTAGAGCCCGTGATCTCGTTTTTCGCCAGACCGACGTTTACGGAGACCGACCCCAACTTCTTCTCCCTCGAACCCTCTTCGTAAGAGGTTAGCTTAGAACGTTATCGCTAGGTTAGCCCCCGGCAGCTCCTATCCGACGATTCGCCTGGCTTCTCACGGATCAGATATAGTCTAATGCGGCTAGGAGATGCTTTATCGCTTCCTTTTCCTCGCCTGTTATAGGTGTGAGTGGAGGTCTGACGTAGGTGCTTCCGATTATCCCCATCATCGCTAGAGCCTCTTTGGTTCTTGCCCTGTAGTCTCTCACCGGTGAAGCGAAGATGGCTTCTTCCAACGGTATGAGTCTTTCCCAGATCTCTTGCGCGTCCTTAAGATTTCCTTTCATGGCCTTCTGGCACATTTCCACTTGCAGGTCTGTGGCAAGTGTGCCGAAGCCGATCAGGGCTCCTTCGGCGCCCATGATGAAGGACTCGTAGATGAAGCTGTCATTCCCTGTTAGTATGACGATTCTTCTCGCCTGCTGTTTCAATGTGCGGACGACGTCTAAGAATCTCTTAGCGTCAAAGGAAGCCTCCTTTATCGCGACGACGGCGTCGAGCTGACATAGCTTAACCAGAGTGACCTTGTCGTACTCGACTCCGCCTAGGGCTGGTTGTAGCTGGAAGAGGATGAGTGGAAGCCCGGCTTTTGCGGCTGCTTGATGGTACGATACGGGCACCTCAGGCGGTAACGGTGTTCCGGCGAAGGCTGGGATGGGGAAGACGAGTAGGGCGTCTGCGCCGGCCTCCTTGTACTCTAGGGCAAACCTGTGAGCTTCGTCGTTGAACCTAGAAGCTAAGCCGGCTATGATGGCCTTGCTTCCTTTGAGGGTCGAGGCGACTTCCTTCGTTATCGTTACTCGTTCCTGCTGGTAGAGTTGAAGCCCCTCGCCTGTGTCCGCGTTTATGGCCGCTCCGACTATGCCGGTCTTCGACAGCCATTTCATGTAGTTCCTCAGGTCGTCGAGGTCTATCTGTCCTTTCTCGTTGAACGGCGTGACGGTTGCAGGGATTATCCCTCGGAGTTCGAGGTTGTAAGACATGATGGTACCCCTCCAGGCTGTTGAATGGTGCAGGAGAGGCAGTATAAGGTTTCTGTCCGTCCAGTTCTCTTGGGCACGTGGTCTGTCATGTACTCCGAGGCCGAGGTTACATCCGTCCTAGGGGTGGCTTGGCGTATGCCTCTTTACTTCCCGGGTTTCGCAACATGCTTCTCGATTCGCACCGAAGGCTCCGCCGATGTCTGTCCTTCCATCCGCATGACGTTTGCTAGGCCATCTTCAGGGTGAAGGAGAGAACGGTATGCGGGTAAACGTGCTTAAGGGGAAAAAGAGGACAGTGTGCTTTCTGTGTCCCATCCCCGTTTCCCCCAGATGCTTCACGCCAGGATATTCAGAATGTATGGGTGTGTTTAACTTCTTATATACTACGAACGGGAAGTATGCACGTGTTTAGAGCCTTATATGTTACTGACGGGAAGTACGCACGCTGGTCTCCGTGACTGGCTCAGGCCTCTCGCTTGCCAGGCGTTCCGCTCGGTGAACCATGCGTGATAGGGGCGCTGCCCATAGGGCTAGCTAGGGAGAAGATGTCGCCCGGTCTTAGAACAGATAGTCCGGCGTGTTTTCCGAGGATGTCCACCCTGAGCTCCTTGTCGTAGTTCTCTAGGTTGACTTTGCGGTCGATGAGTGCGGCAAGCTCTTTGATGATCTCGTCTTTATGGAGAAGCGTGTATCGTCTCTTCTCGACGGTCATTCTCCACGTTTCGCCCTGGCGAATCTCTCCGCGAAGCTGTTCGACGGCCGTCTTCATCGATTCCATGTCTGAGAGGGTCCATTTCTGAACGGGGACCCATTTGAGGCAGAAGGCGAAGAGCTGAGGCTTTTCATCGTGTAGGGTTCTAAGTCCGTGAACAACGTCGATGGGGTCTAGGCTTGTCCTCACGCCGATGATGCCCCTGGCCAGGGTTCGTTCAACCTTAGGTTTGGGGTCGCCGAGCTCCTTGAGGAGCGTTAAGGCCTCAGACCTGGCGGTTGAGTATGGGCCTTCCCCGTAGGAGACGAGGAGGTTGTAGTCGTACATGTGCGGAGACCCAAGCCTGCCCTGCCACGTTCGTTGACCCTCCCTCTTAGGTTTGAGGTCTTAGGCGGAGGCCTTCTGGGGGGTACGTGAGGCTTACCTGAACAACTCTAGGATTCTCCGGACGGCTTCTATGCTCACGTTTTTGGTGAAGCTTAGAAAGCTATCTTCGTGAAGTTCCAGGATATGCTCATGCCGCTTGAGAGACGATACCTATCTGCGGCGACCTCTGGGCTCGTCCAGCCTTTATCTTTCTCGTAGACGTAGTAAAGCCAATACTGGCTCTCCGAGATGGACTGTTTCACGCCGTTGATGCTTGTAACGAAGACCCCGAAGCTGGAGGCCTGGAACTCCACATCGGCTATGGACATGAGGGCTATGAAAGCGGTCGCGCGGATGTTGGATATCGTCACATTCTCGTAACTGCTTACTGTTCCGTTGCCGTAGTTAATGTAGACGTTCACTAGAGTAGCTCTCGCTAGGAGCTCTGCGTAAAGAGCTTGGACTCCGGTTAGATTGCCTCGGAGCTCCTTGAGGTTATCTTTGAGCGCCCTGTTCTCTGCGATAGACGTGTCATAGCTGGTATAATACGTCGTAGCTGCCACTGTGCCTATGAGCGCCCATGCAAGGACTGCGATGATAGCGGCCTTGTAGGCGCCGCTTGTATGTGCCCTCTCCCCGCTCACTCACCAACCCCTCCTCTGTCTTATCGCTTTAACGATCGGGATTCCTAGTAGGCCCATAAGGGCAGCTGTGGAAAGCTCGTGGGCTGGGCCGAGCGGATAAGGGGTCGGCAGGTAGAGTCCGATGAGGGCCGACGCCACCGCGGCTCCCACGTCGGGAAGGAAAGGAATGATGGTGAGGATAGACGTTACTATGTCGTAGGCGAAGGCCATGAAGAATCCGCCTATCGCCAACTCGAACCTTGAGAGGTTTCGCCTCCCCTTCCAGAGAAGACCTGAAGCGAGGCCGATAGCGCCCATACAGGGCGCCGTTACTAGGGTCCAGTAGCCAGCTCCAAAGAAGGCGATGTCTGTTACGGCCATGCTCAGCAGTCCCACGGAGAGGCCGATCCAAGGGCCGAATAGTACTCCGGTCATGGCTGTTAGGAAGGCGGTCGGCTTGATGTTAGGGAGCGCTGCTAGGAGAACCCTTGTCGAGACTGTTGCTGCTGTGAATGAGGAGATCAAGGCGATGTTGACGGCCCTCGACGCACCGAGGCCTCCGCTGCCCATCCAGGCTCTCCATGCATGGTGGATTAGCCAGGCATATAAGCGTTCCCCGTTCTGTGAACGGCTGGTAACATGTGGGAAAGAGGGTCTTGGGCATCAGATAGGGTTCCGGCCGAGCTGAGTCGATGCTGAAGACTTGCAGGGGGGCTGTAACAGCCAAGGATACGGGAGCAGTCAAGGAGCCCTTATATGGGACGGCGCGAACGTTCCGAAGATGCCTTACTGTACCAACTGCGGGAAGGAGATAGCTGAAGACGCAGCCTTCTGCCCTCACTGCGGCGCGCGAACTGAGCGGGCGCCAAGCGTCCCGCCGTCGGCAGTGGCGCCACCACCGATCGCCGGGCCGAGGTATGCGAGCATCGGGTCGAGGTTCGCGGCGGTCCTGATCGACACAGTAATCCTCGCGGTGATAGGGGCATTGTTAAGCATACCCTTCGGCATCG
>Ga0315306_10001425_pt1 | contig 11435 bp, 13 predicted proteins | sample TDP1_MG_FD_203803 | JGI IMG/M metagenome (GOLD analysis project Ga0315306, IMG submission 203803) | Freshwater sediment microbial communities from Lake Towuti, South Sulawesi, Indonesia - TDP1 | ecosystem: Environmental > Aquatic > Freshwater > Lake > Sediment | place: Indonesia: South Sulawesi... | reverse complement strand
CTGGTATTAAAGTTTGTCGGAATTCAAGAGCATTATTAAGAGTAGTCCGACATAATAGCCCGAAGTGTCGGAGTCTCAACCCTTTACTCGCCCTGTTTCGGTAAGCGGGAGGCTTTCTCGAAGGCTTTGGCTAGGTCGGAATTGTAGCCCACTAGCATTATGTGTTTGATTGTCGTACCTGCTTCAATGTGCATCTTAATCTCTTGCACCATAGCGTTTGCAGCGTCTTGAAGGTCAAGCCCGCCGACTCCTGTGCCTAATCCTGGAAAAGCCAAGCTTGACAGATGCAAATGCCTAGAGCATTCTAAGGCTCCTCTAGTCGCCGCTTTAACGTCTTCTAGGCTTGCTGCCATACCTGGTCGTGTCATTGTTGGTGCATGGATAACGTATTTCGCTTTGAGTTTTCCAGCGCTTGTGGCAACAGCTCCGCCAATGGGAACTGGTGCTTTCTTTAGAGCTTGCTTCTGTATTTGGTCTCCGCCTGCTCTGAGTATGGCGCCAGCCACTCCTCCGCCCATTATTAGTTGGCCGTTTGCTGGGTTGACTATGGCGTCAACTTCCAGTTTTGTTATGTCTCCGGTTATGACTGTGATTTTCGTGTCTCTGTAAGGATGGTCTGAGATGCTCACGTGTTTCTCGCCTTCGTTTCGATATTTAGGTATGTGTAGTTCTGATAAGATTTTTCAACACATGGCAACTCTGCGAAGGTTATGTGGATTTTAGCGTCGACGAAGTCTCAGAAACACTGACAAGGCGCATTTGGTTTTCGCGTTATTTCTACATGGAAAGATATAACTAGGCATGTTGTAACCTTTAGTGATTCTATGTGTCCGTCATCCACTAAATCAGCTAAGCGTGGCAAAGTGCCGTCTAAAGCTGAGCTTCTGGACGTAGAGAGAATCAGGAAGGATTTTCCCATTCTGAAGTCCGGCGTAATCTATTTGGACAGCACGGCGAGCAGTCTAACTCCTGAACCTGTCTTGGCAAAAATCCTTGAGTTCTATCGTGAATATCGGGCAAACGTTGAACGTGGTGTTCACCGCTTATCGGTGAAAGCAAGCGAGGAATGCGAACAAGCGAGGAAGAAAGTCGCTGACTTCATTAATGCAAAGTCGACTTCTGAGGTTATTTGGACTCGCAATACCACAGAAGGCATCAACCTAGTTGCCAGCGGTTTGAAGTGGAAGAAAGGCGACAAAATCGTCACTACAGTTCTAGAGCATCACTCCAATTATATTGTTTGGCTTCGTGTCAGAGACAGGTGGGGCGCCAAAGTTGAGTTGGTAATGCCTCGTAAGCCTGTTGTGAAAGGAATATTGGATTTGGCTGATTTCGAAAGACTGATTAACAACAAGACAAGGCTGGTTGCGGTTTCGCATGTCTCAAATGTTTTGGGTGTCGTTCTACCGATCAGAGAGATTGCTGAGATTGCCCATAGACATGGCGCGTATGTGTTGGTTGACGCGGCGCAGTCCGTGCCTCACATGAAGGTTGACGTGCAGAAGCTGGGTTGCGATTTCTTGGCTTTCAGTGGGCATAAAATGTGTGGACCAACAGGGTCGGGGGCCCTGTACATGAAAGAAGAGCTGACTGAAGAGGTGGAACCGCTTATCATTGGTGGCGGTTCAATCAGTGAGGTAGGCACCGATTACTACAAGCTTGATGCAAGTCCAAGACGTTTTGAAGGCGGCACCATCGATATTGCTGCAGTGATTGGCTTAGGCGCTGCAATTGATTACTTATCGAAAATTGGAATGGACAAGATTGAGGCTCATGAGAGACTTCTTGTCCGTCGAATCTATGAGGGCTTAACAGCCTTACGCAACGTTGAAGTTTATGGTCCCGAGCCTGAAAAACGAGTCGGCATTATTCCGTTCAATGTGGGAGACTTGAACCCACACGACATTGCCTTAGCCTTGGATGTTTCAGCTAACATTATGGTGCGATCAGGGCACCATTGTGCTCAGCCTCTTTCAAAGACGGTGATTTGCGGACGAGGCACGGTGCGGGCCTCCTGTTACTTCTATAACACATTGAAAGAAGCAAATGCCTTGGTCGCGGCTGTAAAAGAAATCGCTGAAACCATGGCAAAATGACGTTTTTCAAGCATCTTTTTGTTGTTTTGCATTGGGCTGGAAGTCTAGAAGACGCATGGAGCTATCAGGAAGGCGCATCCGTCATAGTCTTTTCCTATTTCCATTGCTCTAAGTAGGAAAGGAAACGGTTTCTTCTTGACAGCAAAGACGCGAGCTTCGTTAAAGTGAGTTGAGAGGAATTGAAACGCAACGCTCAGAAGTTGAGGGGAGATGTAATATGTCAAGTCTGGGTGGCTGACGACAAGCTCCACGCACTTCTCTGTTTTTTTATCGCTTGGTTTAAGGCTCAGTCTGCAGTCCTCGATCGTAAGGGGTTCGTAGTCTTTGAAAAACTCTCTGTTGCAGTCCTGTTGTGCCAAGAGCCCAATTATCTTCTTTTCGTCTGAGATAAGTTCGATTCCGTGAAGTTTCGAGGTGCTTTTCTGCATTTTGGTTCCAGTTTCTTCTTGAAATTTCTCCGCCCAAGTTAGTATGCTCATTTTTTCACCTCTTATTGTTGGCTCAATCTTGTTCCAGATTTGGTCGACATCTTTGAGGAACCTCGCAACCTCTTTGCCCCTCTCTGTCAATCTGTAGACAATTCCATCTTTGACAATAATTTGGTTCTCTAAGAGGAAGTTGAGATGATAGTTGAAATTGCCAGTGCTTGTGAGATGCCTTACGTGTTCGGCTGAGTCGAGCAGATCCGAATAAGCAGCTTTCTCTGCTTCATCGAGACGTCTAACTATTTTGTTTCTTGTTGGATCAGCAACGATAGAAAGAGCTTCGCTTTTTCTCAAAGATGTCCCCGAGAACTAATCGCTTTGTGACTGCATATAGCGTTTTTTGACCATAGTTTAGTCATTATGTGAGGGGTTGAGCATCTCGTAAGATGTAAATCCACGCGTGCCATCATAGAATTGAAAGGTGTTTCATTGCTCAAAGCCCACATGATGAAAAAGATCGCCAGCGAGATTCGAATGTGTGTCAAGTGTCCGCTTGCGGAAGAGCGTAAGAACGCTGTTCCTGGTGAGGGCGCAATTGATGCCAGAGTTGTTTTTGTGGGTGAGGCTCCTGGCTACTGGGAAGATGTCAATGGGTCTCCGTTTGTGGGGGCCGCTGGTAAGGTTCTAGACGGGCTTCTGGAATGGATTGGCCTTGCTAGAAAGAACGTTTTCATAACGAATGTTGTGAAGTGTAGACCGCCTGAAAACCGTGATCCAAAACCGATAGAAACAGCAAAATGCACATCGTTGTATCTTGATCGTCAAATCGGTTTGATTAAGCCCAGAATTGTTGTCACTCTAGGTAGGCACTCAACTGCTTACATTCTTTCCAAGGCTGGGTTTGAAAACGTTGATAGTATCACCAAGTTTCGCGGCAGGATTTACAGTGTTATGTTTCTCAACTTGAGATTAGCTGTTGTGCCCATGTATCATCCGGCCTCTGTTCTGCACAATCCTAAGTATAGGGAGGATTTGGAGAGCGACTTTCAACTACTCAAGAAGGAGCTGCGGAAGCGTCGGATAACCCAATAGGTGCCTCCGATACCCCAGGGAAAATGTGCGTCATCTGTTTTCAGATTTGGCGTTTCTTCATCGGCGATAATAGTCTGGAACAGACACGGCTAATAAGGATTTGTCTGAAGACGCAAGTAATATAAAGTATGCTCTAATATATGCGGGTATGTACATGAAGCAGGTGAGGCAAAAATGACTAAGCAATCTAAAGACGCGGTAAAACGAACCACTATTATTCTTGAGGATGAAGAACGCAAATACATAGATCAGCTGATCAGTGAGGGCAGAGAACCGGGCATCAAACCGTTAATCTCCAAAATGCTGGACATTTACCGCAGCATGAGCATTTACGACTGGCGTTATCCAGGCGAATATTATGTAGGCGTCAGCCGTGTCGCCTTCGTGAACGTCGAATTCATCAACACATTGCTCCAATACGTTCCACAGAACAAGTGGCGCGAGGTAGGACAGAAGATGGGTGAAGCGGCGCGTATCTCGATGGAAGCCACACTTAACCTTGAAATTACCTCTAAAGAAAAATGGGATGATGTTTTCAAACGGTTGCGCGTGCAAGGCTTCGGCGACTTCTATCCAAGAGACAAGTACTTCATTGTCAAGGCGCCTTTCATCAGCAACGCTGAAGTTTTGTGTGGCTTCCTTGAAAGCCTTTTGAATGTGAAGCTTGAAGTGAGAACGTCTAATGCGCCGTTTGTATTTGCCGTCTTGGAAGAGACTAAGACGAGAATGAAATGAAAGATACGTCCAATTGCTGTTGGACGTTACGTTTGATTCTGATTCGAAATTCATACCTCTTAAATCATACACGTTCTCATAACGTTGCAAGCGTTAGACTGGACTGGGAAAAAAGTGGCACCAACCATTCTTCCAGAGTTCTTTGTGCTCCTCGGAACCGACCTCTTCCTACTGCTCAGCCTGCTGACTTGCCTTCTAGAGGACAAATTTCCAAAGGCTTTGCCGTATGTCTTCCAAGTTGCCGCTGTAATCGGTTTTGGTCACCTAATGATCAGCAAAGAGTTTCTAGGCGTCTTTGGCGAGTACATGAGGTTCTGGTACTGCTTCTTCTACTTACTCGTCGCCCTTATCAATATTGTCGCCATCAACGTGCGCTTTGCCACCTCACAGAAAGCTTGGATTCTGGCTAAAGCATGGGCGGGAACAGTTACGTTTCCAACGATCATGATTTCAGTCTTCTTTGTCTCCAACTATGGCTACGTTAGCAGTGCTGAGTTTCCTCTTTTACTGCTTCAAGTAGGTCTTGTCATCGCAGCTGTTATGATAGGAGTGAGTGCCGTCATCTTCCTCAGTCCAGATATTCTGCCAAAACTCAGAAGAAGTAAGGAGGTGAAGTAATGGAATTAAAGAAGATACTATCGAACAGATCAACGAAATTCCTAACTCTGCTGCTGACGTCGATGCTTATAGCGACTGCGAGTGCCGCTTTGTACGACTATATGTTCCAGACTGGTACAATAGGAGTTCAAGCGATGACTTTGGAATGGCAAAAGGGCGCTGACAATGCAACCGCGGGCACACAAATCGCAGGTGTAACTGCAAGCCTTACCACCCTGAAAGGTCCACCGAACGGAACAAGAGTGTACACTGATCCTGTAAGACTCAAGAACAAGGGCTCACCAGTGACGTTTGACCTTCTCATAGACACTGTTAGTGGTAACACAGTCAACATGTCCTCCATCATTGTTCGACTCTACAGCCTAAACACGACAGCATACATAGAGAACGTGACAGTATGGAGCAATGGAGCGAAAGGCAGTGACCACACGGGGCTCAACATTCCACTGAACCACATTTGGCGATTCGAATGGGAAATCAAATGGAAATCCACAGCGGTGATCTCGGACCAAGTGACAGTTAACCTAAAGGTGAGAGTCCCAGCGTAGCCTTCGGCGACTTCCCTCTTTTCTTTCTATTCTAGTTGAAAGGAGAAGCTAGTATGGAAAAGTATGGGGTTGATACCCGTAAGGTTCCTCGTTTGATTCGGTTAGAGGTAACCCTAGTTGTTCTGTTGTTTTTGGGTATTCTTGTTTCTTTCATTTTTGATGCTGCGAAAGTTCCAGTTGCCTATGCCAACCCCGACGTTGCCACATTTTATCCAAGCAGCTACAATCTTTATGGCTCGACAAAATATCTGACTGGTTCTGTAACAGATTTACAAGGCAATGACACGGCTTACATGACTTTTCGTTCTTATGTGAGCGCTTCATCGAGTACTGCGAAAACGAATGCCTTCATCGCCTATCGAGATTCGACAACGAGTCTCGACACGCCTAAGGAAAGAACATGGAACGGAAGCACAGCCACTTGGGGTTCTCAAAGTGGAATGGCAACTGCTGGCAGTCCAGTCCGTTTTACAAGAGTTGCCTACTGCCCAATTGAAAATAGAAGTTTTGAGAAAATTGTTGTAACATTGTCCGATAATGGATATTTGGATGCGTATGTTTGGGATGGGTCAGCATGGTCTGTAAAGACCGACATAGCAAGCGTTGGCACAACTGCTAATGCTTACAGGTGTTTTGATATTGCCTATGAAAAAACAAGTGGTGAAGCTTTGCTTGTTTATTCAATTGCTCCAGCTACGAACTTTCGAGTTGGCTACCAGACATGGAGTTTCGTTTCTGGATGGTCAAGTGAAAATACTTATGTAATAGCGTCTGGGGCGGCTCAAACTGCGTATTGGATATGCATGGCGTCAAAACCGACAAGTGGGGCGAATGAAATTGCTGTTGGCGTAATTGGTGATTCTACTTCATCGGATGCTTATGGTCTAATCTGGAATGGAGCCTCATTTTCTTCTCAACAATTACTAACAGACAACGTTCAGTACGCAACAGTAGAATGTATTGCTGTCGCTTACGAACAGACAAGTGGGTATGCAACGCTTGTGAGCTCAACGAACAAAGACGCCTTTAGCTGGCAATGGTCTGGTAGTGCGTGGGACGCTACCAAAACAATTTGCGATTTATCGGGCAACACCGAGCCTGAATGGTTTACTCTTAAAGCCAATCCGATAAATGATGAGCTTTTCGCTGTTTGTGTGGACAAGGGCGGAGACCTTAACACAGCCTATTGGAGTGGAACTGCGTGGACTCTTCACACAGAGCGCGATGCCGATGTTGACGCCGATGCTCAACGTTGTGCAGACTTTGCTTGGGAACCAACTGGAAGTAAAGGATTACTTGTTTGGGGAACTACGGCTGGCTATATTAATTACACCGCCTTCACTGCTCCAGACACTTGGGGTAGCCGTTTACGAGCAGGTATGGGAGCGAACATTCATCCTTGGGTTCAGTTGAGAACTAATTCAAGAAGTGTAACAGGCGACGCTAAAATTCTTGGCGCAGTTCTTGAAGCAACAGCGCTTGATTTGGGAGCAATAAAGTGGGATGGAACAACTTTTACTGTCATAGGAACCAACACGATATCATCAGACACGACCGTAATCACGTATGAATGTTTTGATCTAAAGTTTCAAAGGTTCGGTCCGCCTTCTCAATTTACAAGTGAAGTCGAGTTTACCGGAACGTCAAACACAGCATCATGGACACAGTTAGTGTGGACTGTTGACAGTTCGTTCACAACAACTTCGGTGAATACAACGCTTCAGCTTTTCAATTATATTTCTGGGTATCCGACAACACCCGGAGATGGATACATGACTGATACCATTGGGACAAGCGACGTAACCAAAACCCAAACCATAACGACCAATCCTACCAATTTCAGAGATGCGTCAGGCAATTGGAAAATGAAAATTAAAGGCGTGAAATCGACGGGAACACAGTTTGATTGGAAAGGTGATTTGGTTAAAATTGAAGTTGTGTATGTGTCATATGCTCTTAATCTTCGTGTTCATGATTGGGACCTAGCCGACAACATTCAAGGCGCAATCGTTTACAAGGATTCAGACACAAAAACCACCGACTCCAACGGCTGGGCTAACTGGACTAATGCCTACGGAACAGTTCAAGTCAAAGTAAAGTATTATGGATTTTGGGTGAACGGCACATTCTCCGTGACAATGGATTCCAACAAAACCATAGACGTTAGATGCAAACTTTATGATGTTACCATAACAGTGCAGGAAGGCCAACAAAGTGCCTATCTTGTTTCTGCTAACGTGACCGCTTTCAACGCCTCAAGCACGAGTGGAAACAAGATTAGAAGTGGCATAACGGGAAGCAAAGGTCAAGTGACCCTCACAAACCTTCCAAATAGCACCTTAGTTTTCACTCAATATGGTGGTCCTTCCTACTCGATCGTTATTGGAAACACAACGCAGACAGTGTCTTCGGAAGACCAATCTATCACTCTTACTGCAAACCAAAACTTCGTGAGCACATCGAGCCCATATTCAATATTTGCATTACTCGGTGCAGTGATTCCATTGAAAAGACGCTCACAACCGGACAAGTCAAGAGAAAACAAAGACGAAAAAAGTGTAAGGAGGTGGAGAAAGAATGAGATTGAATCTGAGAGATAGAAAAATCCGAGTCAGAGGCTACTCAATCTCTGCACTACTGCTGACAGGTCTCATTGTTTCCGCTGGAATTGTCTTGGCTATTGCTTATGTGACACTTGAGCTTACAAGCACTGCCAGTGTTGTAGCGAATCCTAATGTTTGCTTCGTTAAATGGTCTGACAACAGCAAGCAAAACACATTCAATTACCCTGTAAATATCTTCCCAAGCGTCAAGACTGTTGACGAAAACATAACTCATGGAATCTGGAACTGGGACACATCAACACACCCAGTTAACTTCAGAATCAAATCGATAACGACATCAGGCAACATAGCAAACGTAACAACAGTGGTGAAAAACGGGACTGCAACCGTTATAACAGTATCATGGGTTACAGCAGGCGGATTGCCCACAACATGGCAACCATTCACCGCTCTAGCCAGCACAAAGTACACACTTTGGACAGAGATCACCGCCACCTCTGGAGCAAGCGGCTCAAGCACTATAACCTACGAGATGAAGGTGGAGAACCCATAAGAGGATCCTCCTCCACTATTTTCTATTTTTCCAATCGTTCTTAGAGGAAAACACAGGAGCGAGGTTTGTTCTCTTTCTTAGGTTCTGAGCTAAGCTACGTATCTACACTAATTACGCAGAGTTCATCAAGTCTATATTCGAGCGCGTCCGAAATCTCCTAGTGTGACAAACAATGCTTTCCTTCGATTTATCAGTTTTTGACCTCGTCCTCTCAGTAAGCGTGATGGTTCTCATTGTCCTCTTTGTAACTACATTATTGAAGCTGAACCCTTCAAAAGAAAACAAACAATCACGGGACGAGGAAGTCTTCGAGCAGGAACAGGAATCAGCGCTTCCTCCTCCACAACAGCCAACTGCGCCTGTCTCTTGGCAGAGCACAGAGGGGGCGGTTTCTCAAAGAACTCAACAGGTTCCTAGACTGTTCGTAAGCACAACGGCTGAAGGCACTTCACACGAAAGCCTCGAACCAATACCCAAACCCAACCAAAACAAAGAACCGCATAAACAACTAAAGACAGCACCATCCACGAAACAGATTTCCAAAAGCTCTGACGCAAAAGACTGTCTTCACCATTTCGGTTATTTGAACGAACTTCCCAAAAACACACCTATCCCCGGAGAATGTTTCGGCTGCCCAAAAATAGTTGACTGCTTGGTCACTAAGAAAGGAAAATGATCTTGGGGAGGCTTACTTCGTGTCTCTAAAAGTCAGAGACGTAATGGTAACAAACATCATAACTATAGAAGCTGGAGCCACCGCCAGAACGGCAGCCGAACTCATGAATCGCCACAACATTGGATGCCTTATCGTAGTCAATGAAGACAAGCCGATAGGCATAGTAACCGAACGTGACATGATCAAACGAGTTCTGCTACAACTACGTGATCCCCGAAGGTCACGCGTCAGTCACATCATGTCAAAGCCACTTATTACAACATCGCCTGATACTGATCTTCGAGATGCCATCAATCTAATGAACGAGAGGCGGATTAAGAAACTGCCTGTAGTTGAAGAGGAACGCTTACTTGGGCTTCTCTCTCTGACAGACATCGTTCGCTCACTTGCCTATTTCGAACACGTGGTTGGTTCTCTTTGTGCTCGATGCCAGTATGGGAAGCAGCAAGCAGGTGTTCCCCTTCAAATGCAGTGATTTTTCTTAAAACAGTTTTAGCTTTAATCATTATTCGTTCTTCATACTTGTTAAATATACTCCTGACAAGAACATCTGGCAGTAGAGGTGGAATTGTATTGAATAAAGTGTTGAAAGCCAAGAAAGGAATTTCGCCCATTCTAGCGACCCTTTTGCTAATAGTGATTGCGGTAGCTGCTGTGATTGTTACATATGCATGGGTTATGACATTCACAACGACACAAACAACCACTGCTGGAAAAATGATAAAGTTTGACTCTGCTTTCATCAATTCAGCAACTGACAATGCTACAATCTATGTTAGAAACACTGGCACCGAAGTCGTGACCATCGACAAGATCTACGTGGACGGAGTAGACTATACCTCTTACGCACAAGGCCTACAAGCAACCCTTACAACAACAGGAACCAGTTCAACAGCTACAGTGACATTGAACGGTGGCGACGCTGGGTTGAACTTCGCTTCTGGCACTACCTACAAAATGAAAGTGACCGGCCCGGGCGTCTCCTGGGAAGAAAGCATAAAGGCAAACTAAACTGAGAGCAGTTTTCGAAGCAGACGGCACATTCGTAGATTCCAATGTAAAGCATTCAGTGCGCGCTGGGCGAGCGCGTTCTACCCGTATGCCGTTCTCGTTTTCCACTTAATTCTTAAATGCTATATTCTTGTAAGTCTTTCGTGAGCCACTGTTGAGTGTGCACCACGCTTGAATGAAATCCTGAACGCTGCACGAGTTCTTCTAAGCTTGTCATTCTTGTTGTATGCTTCATGGAGTGACTGGAAACAACGAGAGGTCAGCAACAAGGTCTGGATGCTGTTTGCACCATTGGCTTTCTTGACAACTACGATTCAATTCGTCTTCTATACCCAATGGCTCTTGTTCAATTACGCTCTCTCATTTGCCGTAACCTCCTTAATGTCAATAGCTCTTTTCTACGCTGGAGCTTTCGGCGGAGCAGACGCAAAAGCACTAATGTGCTTAGCCCTAGCGTTGCCCTATCCGGTTCATCTAATACCTAACGTCAGATTGTTCCTTCCTATCTTTCCGTTTACAGTTTTCAGCAACGCAGTGTTGCTTGCAGCTCTTTCTGCGGTCTATGCCCTTGGCCGTAACTTCCTGTGGCAACTTCGAAACGACAGTTGGCTCTTCGCAGGGTTGGAGCACGAGTCAATTTGGCGGAAAATCTTGGCGTTGATGACGGGCTATAAAGTTGAACCTACCGCCTTGGAACGGAATCCCCACATATATCCCTTAGAAGACATTACTGCCGAAAAGAATGGCGAAAACAAACGAGTGCTGTTAACTTTTCCAAAGGACGAGACTCGTGAAACAATTGTAGCTAGAATTCTATCGGCTAAGAGCGAGGGCAAAATCCAGAACGGCGTCTGGGCTACGCCAGGTCTACCTTTGCTAATTTTCATTACGCTGGGTTTGATAATCGCACTTTTTGCCGGCGACTTGATATGGATACTTCTGCGATTCGTTATGACTCCGCGTTAAATTGTTTCTGTTCCCCTCAGGAGACCACAGCAATTCTATAAGCAGAAGTCAGGAATGGACACCTCGGAATAAAAACCAAAAAAGGATTCTACGAATACTAGGTAAAAAGAAACAGCTCCCACAGGATCTCAACAATCAAACAGAACAACAT
>Ga0315306_10001424_pt1 | contig 11443 bp, 10 predicted proteins | sample TDP1_MG_FD_203803 | JGI IMG/M metagenome (GOLD analysis project Ga0315306, IMG submission 203803) | Freshwater sediment microbial communities from Lake Towuti, South Sulawesi, Indonesia - TDP1 | ecosystem: Environmental > Aquatic > Freshwater > Lake > Sediment | place: Indonesia: South Sulawesi... | reverse complement strand
TCCTCCAGACGAAGAACCTGAAGGAACTCGTTGACTGGCTCTGGACCCTGCTTGAACCTAGAGTCCGAGCCAGAGCAAGGTGATCCAGCTCCTGCGTCCAGCGGCCAAGTCGAAAGGCTGCGAGATTGGCAAGGCTATTATCCATCGGCTGCCAACGTCTCTGGGGCGGAGGCTTTGATGGTTGAAGGAGAGCAGGCTCAAGAAGATGATGCGAGAAGGCCAGGTTGCGTTGGGGCCTTTCGCAAAGCTCTCGAGCCCAGCCACGGTCGAGATAATGGGCCACGCGGGCTTCGACTTCGTCATCCTGGACATGGAGCATGGTCCGCTCGGCTACGAGACCGTTGAGAACCTTGTGAGAGCTGCCGAACTGGTGAACGTAACGCCCATCGTGAGGGTCACGGAGAACAACCCCAGCCTGATCCTGAGAGCGCTCGATGTTGGAGCGCAAGGCGTCGAGGTGCCGCACATAGGGGACAAGGAGGACGCTGAATGCGCTGTCCAAGCTGCCAAGTTCACGCCTGAGGGGCATAGAGGTGTATGCCGTTTCGTCAGAGCCGCCGGGTACTCATCGATGGACCGGTACAAGCACTTTGAAACGTCAAACCTTGAGACGATGGTGATAGGCCACATTGAAGGGATGGAAGGCGTCCGCAACATCGACGAGATCCTGACCGTTAAAGGATTCGACATAGCGTTCATTGGACCGTATGACCTATCTCAATCTCTCGGCGTTCCAGGACAAGTAAGCCATCCTGTTGTTGTTGAGAGGATGACGGAGGTGGTCGAGAAGGCTAAGAGACAGGGCGTAGCGGTCGGAACCTTTGTAGACGACGACGAAGCGGCGAAGAGATGGATAGACGCAGGCGTCCAGTACATCTCCTACTCCGTAGACGTAGGCATCTTCTACGAAGCATGCAGAGCGATAGTCAAGAGGGTCCGAGGCGAGGCCTAGCGTCACAAGCGAGGAAGCTTGTGGGTCGCTGATGGGGAAAGGCCAGACGCCTCCCACAACTCCTTAAGCCGCGGAGCCGCTTGCCGAGAAGTGTTCAGGCGCAACCCAGACGTTCTGGTATGCTTGCCAAGGTTGGCTCTCGGGCTGCGCCGCAAGTAAGCGTGAACCCTTAAATCCTTCATGAAGGAGGGGCAGGCCCAGGAGAAGTCAAAAGCAGTTTGAGCGGTCATGGCAAGGTTGGCGCCCTTCAGTGGTCGTTGATCGCGATCTCAAGTGTCGTCGTTATAGAAGGGTTGGGCGGACTTTTCACGAACAGCCTGGCGATTATTAGCGATGCGGCTCACGCCTTGCTTGACGCCGTCACCACTGCTCTGCTCGTTCTGACCACGAGGTTGTCGCTCGAGCCTCCGGACGAGTTGCATGCCTACGGCCACGGGAAGGTGGAGTCCATCGGCGGTCTGATAGGAGGCGTAGCCCTCTTCGGAGTCTGCATCGCCATCTTCTGGCAGGCAGGGTTAAGGCTACTCTCAGGCGAAGCGCCCGTGAGGATCAGTCCCTTCGGCTTTGCCGTTCTTCTCTACACGCTTTCCGTGGACTTCTTCAGAATCGGAGTGCTCTCAAGAACAGGTTCAGGGGCTGGGATTACCATAAGAGCGAACCTATACCATGCCATCGGAGACCTGTCCTCGACAGTCGTCGCGCTCATCGGTTTCTCCTTTGTCTCCGTTGGTGCTCCCAACGTAGACACGTACGCTTCCCTGGTTCTAGGGTTATCCCTTGCCTTCCTAAGCTCAAGGCTGGTGTATCGCAGCTCCCTCGACCTGAGCGACATCGTCCCAATACATGCAGGCGTGTCGAAAGGGCTTGCGAGGCGACTTGAAGAGGAGATCAAGGCCGTTGGAGGGGTTATCGACTACCACAGGATTCGATTGCGACGCTCAGGGGAGCGAACCTTCGCCGATATGCACGTCTTGATCGATGACAAGACACCGCTGGAGGTGGCACATAAGATCGCATCGAGCGTCGAAGAGAGGGTTCGGAGACTCATCCCGGGCGCTGACATTGTGGTGCACATGGAGCCCTCGCCGAGGTGGAAGGAGGACTTGGCTGGCAGTATACGGGAGTTGGCCTCCAGCATGCCCAAGGTGAAAGGGGTTCACGATATGCTACTTCGTGAGATTCACGGCAAGCTGTACGTCGAACTCCACCTTGAGCTAGAGAGATCGCTGACGTTGAGGGAAGCCCATGAGACGGCCACCCTGTTCGAGGAACGAGTTAAGGCCGAGGTGCCAGGCGTTGCGGGAATGGTTACGCACCTGGAACCTGTGAGGGAAAGACCGGCGTATGGTGAGGATGTAACGGAGGAGGCGTCCTCCGTGGCGGGAGACGCACGACGACTCGCGATGGAGATAGAAGGCGTCAAGGACGTGCACGAGCTCATCGTGAGAAGAGTTGGAGCCGAGTTCCACATCTCCCTACACTGTGACTTGGACGAGAACCTCTCGTTGGACAAGGTCCACGCGATCTCCAACCATATCGAGAGACACATCGTCGAGAGGGTTGAGAACGTGGCCCATGTCCTCGTCCACGTTGAACCGTCAGCAGCTCAGCGGGGCGCTGACAAGAGCCGGGTTCCTTACAGCTGACCGCCTAGCATGGTCGTTTGAACAGGACTTGAGCCGGAGCTGCTGGCCTCCTGGATGCGGGAGGCAGGTCCGAGCCGAGATGGAGGGAGTCGCCCTGTCCTTGCTCTATTTAAGCCCGCGCCTTCTGTGAGCCACCCAAGGTAACACCTGGCTCCAGCCCAATGTGTTACGGCCGATACCGCGCTAACTCGCACCTGTTTCACGCATGTCTAAGCCTCAGGAGCTGAGCCTCGGCTTTTCGCTGTCTCGTTTTCATAGGGGCTAAAAGAGCGCTCCGCCACTCCTAAGCTGCACTAACAGGGAGGTGTGCCATTGGGCATCAGGACTTGGGACAAAGGCGGTCGCGTGATTCACAGAGAGCCGTTGAAGAAGCGCGTCGACTACGCCATGTACAAGCTGAGGATACAGAAGTCAAGGCTTGAGGGCGCCTCGATGAGGATGACTCAACATGACAGAGAGCTCTTCGAGAAATGCGTCTCGGCTCAGACCCACAAGGACGCACAGAGGTCAGCTATGTACGCCAACGAGTGCGCAGAGGTCAGGAAGATGGCCAAGGTGGTCCTCAGAGGACAGCTTGCCCTCGAACAGGTCCTTTTGAGGCTGGAGACCGTGGAGGAGTTCGGTGACTTCGCCGCCTCCATGAAGCCTGTCATAGGAGTCGTCCACTCCCTCAGGAGCCAACTGGCAGGCGTCATACCGGAGGTCTCCTACGAGCTAGGCGTGATCAACGAGGACCTGAACAAGATCGTCGTCGACATCGGCGAGAGCGGCGGACGCGCATGGGAGATAGAGCCAACAGGAGAAGCCCAGAAGATACTGGACGACGCCTCAGCACTCGCAGAGCAGAGAATGAAGGAGAAGTTCCCGGAGCTCCCGGCAGCCGTCCCAAGCATCGAGAAGGGCATATCTTCTCAGATAACGAAGTAGGAGAGCTACCCGCTAAGGACCGGGCGGCCCCCGGGGCTCCACCCCTCTTTCTCCCGCTTTTTCTCATTCAATCCTGTATGACCGGAGGGACGGTCCGCTCATCTAAGACTTATCTCGCCGGCGGACGCATCTAGTCCTTGGATCGCGTTGAGCGACATCGATATAGAGGCCAGATTGAAGGGCACAACCCTTGTCGTCTACTGGCATCTACTGAAGGCAGGCGGGTCAGCGACGGCTAGGAAGCTTCAGAGAGAGTTGAAGCTCTCGAGCCCAAGCGTCGCAGCCTACCATCTGGAGAAGCTGTGTGACCTGGGGCTCGTCGGGAAGAACGCGAGGGGCGACTATGAGGTTCGACAACAGGTCCCCGTAGGCGCTCTCAGATCGTTCGTCCGAATCAGTGGGTTTATGGTCCCCCGTTTCCTCTTTTACACAGTCTACTTCGCGACGCTCTTGGCGATCTTCCTTCTCCAGTACGCGACACCCCTCACGCCTGCAGGCCTCTTCGCCCTCCTCTTCGGAGCCAGCGGAACCTTGGTCACTGCCTATGAAACACTCAGGGAGTGGAGACTCAAACCGATCTAGAGTCTGCGCGAAGATGCTGTATGCTCTCTAGGCCGCGTTCGAAGACCCGTGAAAGAGCCAACCGTTACTCCCAGGTGGGGGGATGTCACCTCCACAGGGATGCCGCAAGTTTGCGAGACGAACGGGCTGGAGTGCGATCGCAAGTCGTCGCCAGCTTTGCTCAAACGATTCTGCTGGTGGAAAACCCATTGCTCGGCAGGCCGAGCTCCGATAGCCCCCGGTCGAGGAGTGTCTGTGGGGAGGCGGGGCCTACGTGTTCTAATCAGTAGAACGTTATTCTCCGACAGCCAGTGTTAGTCGATGCGCCCGTGCTAAAGGGTAGAGATATATCGCTGCCACTGCGCTCGATGAGTGGTGTAGGATGAGACTGAGGCTGGTGCATGCTGTCGCTTCTGGCTTTGTCCTCGCTCTCGCTCTAGGCCTGCTTCTGATTCCGTCCTTGACGCTTATGGTCTCAACCCAGCCGCATGCGGACCAGAGCGTCCTCCACCGAGCGGAGTCGACAGGTTCCAACAATACGACAGGCGGCCCAGCGAAGTCGGCAGCGTCCGACAACCTGACAGTCGAGGGGACAGTCGTGTCGTACGGAGGGAGGACCCTGGCTGAGACGGTTTCTGGGCAGTCGCCGCCAACCGCGCTCGGGCTCTCGGTCCTCGCCGTGGCATTGGTCCTTGTCTCCTTTCTTCTCGTCGGCAGGTTCGGAGAACGAATCCCAAAGACAGGCTAGCGAACAAGTGGCCCTAACGAGCAGGTTGAGGAGGCGATCGAGGTGTCTGGCAAAATAGGATTTCTAGGCGAGGGCCCCTGCTTGCAGTCAGTTACACCGCGAGGCATGGTGGGTCTCCGGTGAGGGAGTTGCAATGGAAAAGGTGGCCACCCGCCCCGGCGCCCTAGCTGTCGGCGCAGTCTTGGCAGCCTTGTTCTCGATCATCCTTGTACACGGCTCCCTGTATTGGGGCTTTACCCCATACTTCGAGAAGCTGCAGATAGTGGACGTGAAGGTATTCTCAGCCTCCCGACAGATCGTCTGCGGGCTGCGCAACACTGGACCTGTGTATTTGACCCTGGCGGAGGTACGTGTGAACGGAACGGTCGTCAAGGCAGAAGGCCCTGTGTCGATACGCATGGGGCCTGGAGATCAAGAGACACATGTTTTCCGGTACGATGGGCCGTGGGAGGGCTTGATCCTCATCAGGTTCCGCTCTGCCTCGGGCAAGGAGTACGAGAGGTGGGTTGAACTCACGCCTGCTGGACCCTTTTTCAATCTAGCGTTCAAATACGGTGTACTCGCGAGGAATGAGCTAGACACCTTCAAAGGGACATTCACAAAAGACATGGTTCTAGACCCGCCAATCATCGTGAACCTATTGCTATCAAGGGAGGAGCTGGATAGAATCTACATGAAGATGATTGAGATCGATTTCTTTGACTACCCTGGCAATTTCTCTGTTTCCACAGGTTCGGGTTTCGTGACACCACATTCTAGCTATTATTTCAGAGTGGCGTACGATTCTGGGATCAAGGAGATATGGTGGGATGATGCGATAATTGGCGAAGATAAGAAAGCTGAGAAGCTAAGGGAACTTATCCACCTCATAACGGGTGTTATCGAATCCAAAGAAGAGTATAGGAGGTTACCCCCTCCCACATCAGGTTACGCATAGCAGAGGAGAGAAGACTTTCGCGGAGAAGATGATGTCAGCAAGATGCACGGGCTTTTCGTGCGCCTCCGGAGCTGAATGGAGGGGGCTGCCATGAAGACTAGGTCTCGACGACTCGCCTCGTCCTCTCCTAGGGGCGTACGGTCGGGCCCATCGACTCGCTAGATTCCTGAGCAGGTAGCATCGTTTCCGAGGCATAAGCGAGGAGGGGCATCCGCGTCTCGCCTGCCTCAAGAAGGCTTACGTATATCCTGCCCGTAGGTACTCGGTAAGAGAGAACGGTGTGAAGTGGTCTGAGAGGTGGGCGCTCGGTCTAGTGCGAGGGCTCGGTTGAGGCTGTTGATCCCGCATCCAGCCTTGCTCCTTGAAAGGAGAGGCGAGAAAGTACTTGTTGCCTCGGACCTCCACATTGGTTGGGAGGTCACCCTCAGCGAGAAAGGGATCCATGTTCCGTCGCAGACGCCTAAGCTGTTGGAGCGGCTGATGCAGCTCATAGACGCCCATAAGCCGACAAGGGTCATCCTCCTAGGAGACGTGAAGCACACAGTTGCCAAGGTTGAGATGTCTGAGTGGCGCGATGTGCCCGACTTCTTTGAGAAGCTTTCAGCGCGGGTTCCCGATGTCACGATCATCCGGGGGAATCATGACGGCGACCTGGAGGCACTAACGCCTAGAAGCGTCCAGACACTGGACCCGACCGGGCTTCAACTCTGGGATGAGATAGGCCTCTTCCATGGGAGCACGTGGCCTGCGCCAAAGCTTCTCGAAAGCCGCGTCTTGATAATGGGCCACATGCACCCCGTAGTCGCGTTCAGAGACCACTTCAACTATCGTATGGTCAGGCCTGTCTGGGTCAAGGCTGCCTGCGCCTGCGAGCTATTAGCCCAGCCCTTTCTCAAACACAGAGGAGTGAAGAGCGGCGACAACCCGGTCGAGACGGTAAAGCAGCGCTTCAACGTGGAGCCCAGAGACATGGGAGTCATCATAATGCCCGCGTTCAACGAGTTCCTAGGAGGACAGGCGATCAACAAGAGGGAGGGGCCTACCGCAGGAAGGGGAACAAGAGACCATGTGGGCCCAGTCCTTCGCTCCGGATGCGTAGACTTGGACGCCGCCGAGGTCTACATGCTCGACGGCACGTTCCTTGGGTCAATCCGAGACCTTAGGGCCCTCGCCTAGGAAGGGCCTGGGGAGCTAGGTGAGAGCAACGGAGCCATCCTCGTGAAACAACGCCCCGCGGTCAACATCCCTGTACGGGTACTTGGCCAGGGCTTCCTCATTCAAGTTCACGCCCAGGCCGGGCTTCTCCGGGAGCTTCAAGTAGCCATCCTCAACCTTCAAAGGCTCGTCGACGACCACGCTTCTAGGCGGCTTATCGTCGGGGATGTACTCCAAGATGAGGAAGTTAGGCGTAGACGCGGCTATGTGCGAGCAGACGGCTGTGCCTACGGGGCTCATCGGGTTGTGAGGGGCAAGCCAGACGTAGTACGCATCCGCCATCGCCGCGATCCTCTTGCATTCCATGATACCTCCGCAGACGCAGGGGTCAGGCTGGATGATGTCTACGGCTCGCTTTTGCAGGAGCTCTCTGAACCCGTAGCGAGTGAAGAGCCTCTCGCCCGTCGCGATCGGGATGCTCGTATGGGCCTTCAGCTCTAGGAGCGGCCCTACGTTCTCGTAGAGGAAAGGCTCCTCGAGGAACAGGGGCCTATACGGTTCTAGAGCCTGGGCTAGCTTGATGGCTGTCGAGGCGTTATAGACGATCCCATGCACGTCTAGGGCGATGTCAACATCCTCGCCGACCGCTTCCCGCACAGCCTTTACTCTGGCGGCGGATTCTCTCACCAATGCGTTCTCGCCCAGCAGGTTGTAGTTCGGCGGCTGGGGGCCGAACTTAACCGCCCTGTAGCCTCTCTTCTCGACGGCCTGCACGTTCTCAGCGAGTTCTTCAGGTGTCCTACCGCCTGCATGCGTGTACACCTTGACCTTGTCCCGGCATCGGCCGCCGAGAAGCCTCCAGACAGGGACACCGAGGCTCTTGCCTAGGATGTCCCAGAGCGCGTGTTCTAGGCCGCTGAGAGCGCCCATGTCCACCGTTCCTAACGGGAACCTCGGGAAACGGTACATCGCCTGCCAATGGAGTTCTATGTCCCTCGGGTCCTTGCCTATGAGCCAATGGCCGAACTGATGAACAGAGGCCTCCGTCGCCTTGTCCCGAACGGTGTTATAGGCCTCCCCTATCCCATCAACGCCCTCATCCGTGATAAGCTTGACGAAGATCCAGTTCCTCGAACCGCAGTTGACGAGAAAAGTCTTCAGCCCCGTGATCTTCAAGGCCCAACCCTCCGCTTGGGATATGATGCAGCCTACGGCGAGCCATGCTATATGCCTATCTGATAACGGTCCCGGTGTGACCCGGCCCAGAGGTGCGGGAGGCAGAGAGCTACCCCGAACACTTTCAGGTGGAGCGTCCCAGCGCTCTTCTGCCCGATACCAAATGATAACTACCCGAAAAAGGGTAGTTACTGTTAAATCGGGCCGACTATATAGTAGTATGGTATTACGCGTTGCAAAAGCGGAACCCTGCCCTTGTTCTATAAGGTTGATCCCGAAGGTCGCATCCGGAACCCTTACTCGGGATACCTGTCGTCATCGTCTATCATCCAGTCGGGCTCTCTTCGCGATTGAATAGATGGCTCTGCGCTCTGACGCCAGCCTTGCTGGTGGGAGGATGGCTTCACATGAGATGCAGCTACCGTCTTCGCAGCTCAACGAGTATCCCCTAGCTTCCAGCTCCTTGAGAAAGGCCACTCTCATCTCCAAGTCGCGTAGTAGAGCGATAGATGATGATTCGCACAGGGGGACGAGGACCTCAAGGAAGAAGGAGGGCTTGCCGGAGGGGTCCAGCCTAGCGCCCACGCCTAACCGGTAGTGGCCTCCCCTTTCCAGAACGCTGTACGATTCCTTGTGCTCAGACTCGGCAGCCTCCTTCACCAGAGCCCGGGTGTTTACCCGCTTCCGGCCTTCCATCCTCTTCCACTCTCAGCTCTTCCCGTACTTCTTGAACAGCAAGACGCCGAGAAGCAGCACAATCAAGCTTGTTGAGGAGACGATCGCTAGGTCTGTCAGTATCGTGGGGCTTGTAATGGGGGCTCCGCGTAGAAACAACGACGTCAACGCGTCAGTCACGTAGTAGCTTGGCACGAATCTGCCTGCGTCCTTTATGCTGCCTGAGAGGCCTGCGGAGACGTAGGTTCCCAGCATCATCTGGGGAAGAATGAAGAGGAAGGCTATGCCAGTCGCCGCCCCGGAGGACCTGGAGATCGTCGCCGTTATCAGGCCGAACCCGACGCAGCAGAGCGCGAAGATCGAGGTTATGGCGAAGGCCATGGCGAAGCCTGAGAGGTCGCTCCTCGGCCGGTAGCCCACGAGGTAAGCCGTCGTGAATGTTAGGGCCACTTGGGTCAAAGCGAGAAGCATGTTGGATATGGCGTGGCTGGTCATGAACTCGGCCGGCGTGGTTGGCGTGGTGTTGATCCTCCTTAGCAGCCCTCTCTCACGGCCTTCAGTGAACGACTGGGCGACGTTCATTATCAGGAAGATCGCGGCAAAGGCGGAGATGCCTGGAGCCATGTAATCGAACATCGTGAACTTTTCGACTTGAACCATTGAGGGAGTACCGATCTGAATGGGTCTGAAGATGTCTGTTTGGGGTTTCCCGTAGACGGAAGCCACAAGAGCCTGTTGGACGATTGGGGGAAGAGCCTGAGCGACTATCATCGAGCCGCTGTCCAAGTACAGCAGGACTGTAGCATTCACCCAAGAGCTCTGGTTCATCGGGAACCTATGGAAAAGTTCGCAGCTCAGCCCGAAACCCTCTGGGATCAGGATTATCGCTTGTATCTTGCCTTGGACGAGGTCGGCTTGCGCTGTCTCATTAGCCAGATAGGTCTGTAGGTTGATGATCTGCATTGAGGTAAGGTTGCCGGTGAAGCCTTTGAGCCACCATGCATAGGCGGTCGATGTATCCTCGTCAACTATCCCTACTTGGAAGGTTGGCTGCTGGCCTCCCCCTACCGCCCCGAAGCCCATCCCTAAGAAGAGCGTCAGCACCACCGGGAAGAGTATCACCGTGAATAGCGCTGCGGGTTCTCTTATGATGACTTTCACGTTGACCTTGACCAGGGCGGAGACTCTCTGGAGCTTCAACTCAAGCGCCCTCCCTGATTCTTCTACCTGTCAGTTGGATGAAGACGTCTTCAAGGTCCTTAGCCGCGAACTTCTCCTTGAGCTGCCCTGGCGCACCCAAAGCGATGAGCTTTCCATGGTCTATTATTCCCACCTCGTCGCAGAGTTCCTCCGCCTCTTCCATGTAGTGCGTCGTCAGGATAACGGTCTTCCCTTGCCTCTTCAGCTGCCTTATGAACTCCCAGACGGCGCGGCGTGTCTGCGGATCCATCCCGACAGTCGGCTCGTCGAGGAACGCGAACTCAGGGCTGTGGACGATGGCCATGGCGAGGCTGATGCGGCGTTTCATGCCTTCACTGTATGTTCCAACGCGTCTCTGTCCATCGTTCTGAAGTCCCAGTCTCTCAAGTAGATCATCCGTGCCCTTCTTCAGCTCTTGTCGGGGCATGCCGTGAAGGCTGCCGAAGAGCTCCACGTTCTCTCGGCCCGTGAGACTGGCGTAGACCGCGGTTTCCTGCGGGCAGACGCCGATCAGCTCCTTGACCTTCCCGTTGCTCTGCTGTGCATCGTAGCCGCCGACGTAGGCGGAGCCGGCCGTCGGCTCCAGAAGGCCGCAGAGTACCTTAATGATGGTAGTCTTCCCAGACCCGTTGGGTCCCAGCAGCCCAAAGAGCTGACCGTCCTCCACTTGGAGGCTCAGTCCGTCGACGGCCGTGACGTCACCGTACTTCTTGGTGAGGTTCTCGATCACGATGCCATTCTTCAAGCGTGAACACCTCAACCTCCTAGTGCGTATCCAGAAGAGTATAAGCTCTTGTCAACGTACCCGGAGAAGAAAAGCGCAAATGCTCGATGCGATATGGCTACTTTTTAACAAGCTCGGTTGATGAAATGTATACTCGGTCTGCCGCGGATCGCCGCTTCAGAGAGCCCGTCTGAGGCCCGGCGATGCCCTTTCCATGAGAAGTCTGTCTCTCCACGTGTCGAATAAATAGCCTGTGTATAGGATGTTGGGCACGATTGACTCGATGGTCTCCTCGCTCCGGAGGCGGTCGAGCAGGTCCTTCAGCTCCTTCATCGTATTCGTCCATACCCAGCACAGGATCAGGTTGGGAAGGTTGCTGAACGAGAGGGAGAAGAAGAAGTTCGGTCGGTATCGTTGCACAAGCATGGTTTCCACCTTTGCCTGTTCGGCTTGGGCTCTGAGCTGCAGATGCAACATGGTGAATATGTCATTGGAGGTGTCGGGGTACCATTCCATCGTCATCTCCACCAGGCCTTCGCGAAGCATCCTCATTAGATGACGCTGTACCCTCCTTACGGAAACGCCAAGTTGGTCAGCCACCTCCAACACTGGCTTCCTGGCATCTCTGTGCAGGGAGTATATGATCTGGTAGTCCAAGGTGGATAGCTTTCCTGCTACAGGCGGCGGGTTCCAGATACCCACAATGGGCTCCCAGATCTGCGCCTCCTTCTTGACGAAAGCC
>Ga0315306_10001422_pt1 | contig 11452 bp, 6 predicted proteins | sample TDP1_MG_FD_203803 | JGI IMG/M metagenome (GOLD analysis project Ga0315306, IMG submission 203803) | Freshwater sediment microbial communities from Lake Towuti, South Sulawesi, Indonesia - TDP1 | ecosystem: Environmental > Aquatic > Freshwater > Lake > Sediment | place: Indonesia: South Sulawesi... | reverse complement strand
AATTTGAACATCCTCCTAATTCTATTTGTTGCTGCGCTGATCATTCTTTTTATCTTCCTTGCCCTGTCCCTTAAAAAAACATCATCAAGAATCGAGGAGCTAAAGAAATCTCAGTCTGAAAATCCAGCACTCTCTTTGATGCAGCAGCAAATCGGGCAGCTTACCCAAACCTTGAACCAGCAGCTTCAGAACATGAGCCTCCAGTTCCAGAAAACTTCTGGGGACATCGGCAGCACTCTGGGCGATGTCAAAAAGGACATGGGAAAGATGGAAGCCGCAACCCAGGAGGTTCTAGAAAAAGCGAAGAATATCTCGGACCTGGAGGCTTTGCTCAGAGCCCCAAAATTCCGGGGCGGCTTCGGCGAGCTCTTCCTCGGCGACCTGCTGGCTCAAACCCTGCCTCCTGCTCACTACGAGCTTCAGCATAAATTCAAAAGCGGAGAAAAAGTTGATGCCATCATTAGAATTGGAAAGAACACTGTCCCTGTTGACGCCAAGTTTCCCCTTGAGAATTTTAAAAAGTTCCTCGCTGAAGAAGACGGCAAGACCAAAGAAGACCTGAGAAAAAAATTTGCCTCCGATGTCAAAAAGCATATTGACAGCATCTGCGAAAAATACATCCTTCCTGATGAAGGCACCTACGACTTTGCACTGATGTACATCCCGGCAGAGAACATCTACTACGAGACAATCCTCAAGGATGAAAGCTTCGGCGAAGAGCGGAGCATCTTTTCCTACGCCATGGAGAGAAGGGTCTTCCCTGTTTCGCCCAACTCCTTCTTCGCCTATCTGCAGGTCATCATCCTCGGCCTCAAGGGCCTCCAGATTGAAAAATCAGCCCAGGATATCTTTCAATCCCTGGCGCGGCTCAAGGGAGACCTGGGCCGCTTCAAGAATGATTTTGAAATCATCGGAACTCACCTCGGCAACGCCAAAAGCAGGTTTGATGAGGCGGAGAAGCGCCTGGAAAAATTCTCGGATAAGCTGGACCGTGCCAGCGAGGCGATGCCCGAGCAGCTTCCAGAAAAAACAACACAAGAAAAAGGCGATTAGTTTCCCCTGATTGGGAGCGAAGCTATTCCAGATAGGCTGCCCTTCAGACGCTTTCACTCTTCTCAAAGAAATAGGCACCCAGCCCGATCATCACCGATGAAAAGAAAAGCATGATGATAAAATCGGAGAAGATTGAAAGTGAAGAGACGCCGATCAAAGCCCCTCTCAGGCCGTCAACGCCGTAAGTCAGGGGGTCCAGATGGGAAACGTATCTCAGCCAGCGGGGAAAATTTTCAAGGGGATAAAGCGCACCGGACAAAAAGAAAATGGGAAAGATGACGAAGTTCATGACGATGCTGAAGCCCTGCATGTCCTTCATCTTCGAAGCGAATATCAAGCCCAGGCCGATGAATGTCACTGCAACCAAGACCATGAAAGCAATTCCAAGCAGAAACAAAGGGAAGGTGGTTATCTTGAAGCCGACAAGAAAAGAAATACAAAGAATGAGCACGGCCTGAATCAAGGTTGTTGTCGCTCCTCCGGCAATCCTTCCCAGGACGATGGAGACCCGGCTGACAGGCGCAACCATGATTTCTTTCAAAAATCCAAACTCTCGGTCCCATAACACGGAAAGACCGGCAAAAGTTGAAGAGAAAAGAATGCTCATCCCGAGTATTCCCGGGACTAAAAAACGGATGTAATTCACTCCTGCGGTCAAGCCCGGGACATTCATTCGGCTAAATCCCATGCCCAGGAAGGCCAGAAAGAAGAGGGGCATAGCCAGGGCCCCGATTATTCTAGACCTTGCCCTGATAAACCTCTTCATCTCCCTCAGCCATAAGACATAAACAGCAGTCTTGTTGATCATCTGGCGTGGGCCCTCCTGATTATCATCTGCCGGTGACGGTCATTCTGGCCTGCCTCCTCCCCTCTTATCGTCCTTCCGGTGAAATGCAAAAACACATCTTCGAGGCTCGGCTTTCGCAGATGGACGCAAGTAACATTCACTCCAATCTTCTGAGCGGCGCGGATCAATTCCGGAATCCTCCTCTCGCCTTTCTCCATGGTTAAACTCAGAGTTTCGTCATGCCTGGTCATATTCTTGACCCAGGCAAAGCTTTTTATTTGAGCCATAAGCGCCTCGGCGTTTCCATCAACCTCCATAGAAACAACATCACCGCCCAGGATATCCTTCAGCCTGGCCGGTGTGTCCATGGCCACAAATTTCCCGTAATCCATGATGGCCACCCGGTGGCAGAGGTAGTCTGCCTCTTCCATATAGTGAGTGGTGAGGATGATGGTTACCCCACTCTCTTTGTTCAATTTTTTGATATAGTCCCAGATATTCCTTCGAGTTTGGGCATCAAGGCCGAGAGTCGGCTCATCAAGAAACAAAACCTTGGGCTTGTGGATCAAGCCTCTGGCAATCTCCAGCCTTCTCTTCATGCCGCCTGAATATTTTTCAACTAGAACCTTTGCTTTATCCGTAAGCTCGACGAGCTCCAGGACTTGCTTGATTCTTTTCTGCCTCTCCTCCTTGCCTATTCCGTACATCATCGCATGGAATTCCAGGTTTTCCCTTCCGGTGAGCTTGGTATCAAGGGCAGGTTCCTGGAAAACAACTCCGATGCTGTGCCGGATATCGTCTTTGTTCTTGGAGATGTCGAACCCGGCAACTTCTCCATAGCCTGAAGTGGCCTTGAGCAGGGTGGAGAGCATGTTAATCGTCGTCGTCTTGCCAGCGCCGTTTGGGCCGAGGAGGCCAAAGAGCTCGCCTGTGTTCACTGAGAAAGAAACCTTGTCAACAGCAATGAAGCCGTTAAATTGTTTGGTCAGGTGCTCGACTTTTATTGCATGTTCACTCATTCTCGTCTCGGTCAAATGGATATTTAAAATAAGATTATAATATACCCAACCAAATTTATGTTAAGTTTTCTTAGAAAGAAAGCTTCCTCAACCCTCACCCTTGTCAATAAAATCTATTGCGCTCTCGCTTTCGAGATATTTTTATAAAGTATGATGCTTATAAAAGCTGCAGCCAGAAGAAGAAGGATCCCTGTCTTGAATTCGAGCAGGACGATTTTTCCGATGCCGAATAAGGAGCAGTAGATAAGTGCAATTCCCAGAAGCCAGTTCACAATATCCGCTAGAATTCTTGTCTCTTTTCCTTCAACCTCTATTCCTTTCTTTACAGGCTTCCACATCCCGCCCGGCTTGATCTTCTTATAAAAATTAATTAAGTGCTCTTTATCGACCGGCTTGGTCAAGAATGTGGCAAGCAGCCAGACCAAAGTCGTTATGCCAACTGTGATCAGCATTCTGTAGGCCCAGTTCAACTCCCCGGGTGCGCCAAAACGAGTTTTCAATAGAACTGCGGCCACCACAAAAGAGCAGGCCATGGCTGCTATCTCACTCCAGGCATTTATCCGCCACCAGTACCATCTCAAGATGTAGACAAGGCCTGTGCCTGCTCCGATGGCCAGGAGGAGCTCCCAGGCTCCTTTGATGCTCTGCATTTGATAAGCGGCAATTCCGGCAAAAATCATTAGGAGGACAGTCAAGATTCTGGAGATAAAGACATAATGAGCAGATGATGCCTTCTTAGTGACAAACCTCTTGTAAAAATCATTGACCAGATAGGATGCTCCCCAGTTAAGATGGGTGACGATCGTGGACATGAAAGCGGCAAAAAAGGCGGCAATCATCAGACCCTTTAATCCAACAGGCAAAAAAGAGACGACCATCTTTGGATAGCCGAGCTTCGGGTCGGAGAGGTTGGGAAAAACTATAATTACCGCCAGCGCCACAAGAATCCAGGGCCATGGTCTGAGCGCATAATGGGCGATGTTGAACCACAATGTGGCCAGCACAGAATGTTTTTCATCCTTGGTAGCTAATATCCTCTGGGCGACATAGCCTCCGCCGCCCGGCTCTGCGCCAGGATACCAGGTTGACCACCACTGGACGGCAATGTAAACAAAGAAGGTGAGCAAAGGCAGGGCCGTCGAGCCCACTGTCGGGAAGAAGCTCAAAGTCTGGGGATGGGAGGCGAGGACTTTTAGCTTGAGAGCTTTAATTCCGCCCACCTGGATGACAGCGATCACGGCCAGGGCGATGGAACCGGCCATGGCAATAATAAACTGGAAAAAATCGGTGATAACCACGCCCCATAAACCTGATAAAACTGTGTAAAAAACAGCAGAAGCAAGGGAAATGACGAGCGCCAAAATCTTCGGGAAGGAAAAAGTCACTTCGAGTATGGCGGTCATGGCCAGTGTCACCCAGGCCATAATCATGCAGTTTATGGGCAGGCCAAGATAGACCGCACGAAAACCTCTGAGAATAGCCGCAGGCTTGCCGCTGTAGCGCAGCTCGGTGAATTCGATATCGGTTAAGACTTCTGACCTTCGCCACAGCTTGGAGAACAAAAAGACGGTCATCATTCCTCCAAAAACAAAATTCCACCAGAGCCAGTTTCCGGCAATGCCGTTTTTGACCACAATCTCGGTCACAGCTAAGGGAGTATCTGCTGCGAAGGTTGTAGCCACCATCGAAGTCCCTGCCAGCCACCAGGGCAAAGCCCTTTCAGAAATGAAGAAGCTCTCGATTCCCTTTCCTGCCCTCTTGGCATAAATGGAGCCGATGACCAGCGATAAAATAAAATAGGCGACAATCAAACTCCAATCAATGAAGGATAAGGTCATTGCTCTTCTCCCCCATAGTCTTTAACGCATAAAAATCCCAAAGTCAAATTTGAAAGAGTAAGCATCCTCAATTCCGTGATAATCATAAAATTTTGACTAGGGTCCTGGCACGGCATGCTCCCCGTCCGTCCTCGCTGCACCCATCCCCCCGTGGGGAACCCCTGCAGCTGCGGGCGTTGCGGGGAGCATGCCGTGCCACCCGCTGTCAATCATTGGCTCTCACGGAATTTAGGATGATTCCTTTGAAAGATTGAAGACAGATTCTTATAGGAAGAAAATTCTTAAGAACTGGATAAAATACTTAAAAAGTCTGAAAAAAGTTCGTTCTTTTTCCGTTAACTTTTAATTTTCTTAAAACTTATAATAAACTCTCTGAGAGCTACACTTACTGTCCCGGCCACGAACATCCCAAAAACAATGAGCATCGGACCGAACCAGTAAACAGCCCCTGCTCCAATCGCACACCCAATCAACGGCCAGAGGAAGATGCGAAAGAATCCTGTTCTCCTTGTCTTGGACAAAATCTCAAAGATAACGATTCCTGTGGCAAAGCCTGCCGCAGTCATCAGCGGGCTTAAGATCCAGCAGACGGCTTCCAAAGGAGCATTATCCATACGAGAGACCTGAATGAAAGCCCCCATTGAGACCAAATAGAAAAGACCGCCGAAAAGAAGCGAAAGTGCAACTTTGAGGAGCAATCTCCCTAAGCTATTAATCTTCACGGCTAGCTCTTTAGCTCAAAAGAAAATTACCCTCCAGCGCAGTTATTGAAAATCAGAGGATATTGTTTGTAAAATCATACGCTTTTGGAGAACGACCTGTCAACGCAAGTTAGCATTTTTTCTCGCGCGGGAAACCCGTGTGTTTTCGAGACACTCAGCCTGAGCTTATTCACGTCATAGATCTGTGGATGCCTCTTCAAGGAAAAGATGTCTAATAATAAAAAGATAAATTTATCTGGCCGAAGATTTGTTCTTTTTCTTGAGTCTTGAATCGCTTTGTGTTGTAAACATAATTGTAGCTGATTCTGAACCGGCCGCTTATCACCGTGACGCCGGCAACGACATTGGCCATTAAGATTCTTTTCTCTACGCTGTGGCTGGTGCCGAAAGTGTTGCCGTCGAGAAAAATGTCCCGCAGCACAGCCTCTCCCTTGACTGCGAGAAGAAAGTGAATTCCGAACCTGTTTTTTGGGCTGAGAGATGAGTCCTGATTTCCAGCAGCGGAGGCTGTCTCCCTCCCCCTATTGGCGCAAAAATGAAAAGTTCCAAAATCATCAGGCAGGTTTAAGCCGCAGCGCGCTTCCATGCCGGCAGCGGAGCCGATATAAACATTTCCCAAGCCAGCTCTCAGGTGCGAAATCAAATCGCAGCCAAATCTGCCGCCCCTCCTCGAATCGAGGAGCTTGGACCTATGCTCGAAGAGGGCTTCCAAGGCCAGTTCGTCATGAAGCTGATTATCCCAGCCGTTAGGATGGGTAAAGTTGAAAAGGTTATGAATAAATTTTTGGCTTTGCTCGGCAAGGGAAGAAGGGCCCACTATTCCCAGCTCAAATTCCAAAGTATCCATGACATGGGTACTTCTGCTGTGAAAACCTATTCCCATATAGGAAAGACCGGCATAGGGCCGGTCATCCTCGATCAGGTCGCTCCGCTCGATGTCGTAAGGAGTGTAAATATTTTGCCCCAAGAAAATCGAGATGCGGTTCTGGGAGCCAGGCCTGATGAAAGGCGACTTTTTGCCCAATGAATACAGCCATCCAGCAAGCCGAGAACCTGCTTTGTCCGCCGCCATATCGGCAGAAATCCAGCTCAACCTGATTCCGTTGGTATAATACTGGTCTGTGCCGGCAAAAATATCGTTTTCGAGCTGAAGGCCGATGACTCCTCGACCCTTGGCCTTCTCGCCTCGAGCTGCAGCCATAAGCGGCAGCGCTCCTGCAAGAATCGCATAAAAGAAAAGAATCAAGAGCAGGGTGATGCCCACGCTCCCTCTGGCCGCTCGCCATGACAATTTAACGAAATCCGTTGCTTTTAGATTAATTTTCATTACTTGCCGAGATAAGGCACGCCTTTGGCAATCCATTCTGCTGCAGGCTCGCCCTTGAGGTAATGGTCAAAGTATTGTTTCATCTTGACGGCATAATCCAGCTTGTTGGGATACTTCTGAGGATGGTGAGGCTCGCCCCGGTACTGAAGAAAGATGCAGTCCTTGCCCAGGCGGCGCATGGCCAGGTAAAACTCGATGCCCTGATACCAGGGAACAGCTCCGTCTTCATCTCCGAACATGAGGAGCAAGGGAGTCTGGATTTGGTCGGCAAAGAATACGGGTGAATTTTCGATGTAGAGCTGGAGAGAATCCCAGAGGCTTCCGCCGATTCTGCTCTGCGATTTTTCATACTGGAACTGCCGCGCCATTCCTGATTCCCAGCGTATGCCGTTATAAGCGCTGGTCATGTTGGAAACTGCAGCCCCGGCTATAGCGCAGGCAAATATATCCGTCTGAGTAATGATGAAGGCTGTCTCGTAGCCGCTCCAGGAATGTCCGTGCAAGCCGATTCTCTTCGGGTCGACGACACCCATCTCGACTAGCTTCTGCACTCCTGGCACCAGACATTTTGTGGCGGAAAAGCCGGGGCGGCCAACATCGTAGCGAATGTCAGGAAGAAAGATGGCATAGCCATTGCTGGCGTAGAATGGAAAACAGGGACGATGGTTGACCACAACCTGGTTGAACTCGTAAAGCCGCTGCGAAAAGTGTTCGTAAAAATAAACGATGAGAGGATACCTCTTCCCTGGCTCATAATCTCCTGGCTTGACCAGAACACCTTGAAGCGGGATCCCATCAAGGCTACTCCATTCCACAAGCTCGGTGCTTCCCCAGGCAAAATCAGAGAGCTGGGGATTGACATCAGAAATCTTCTTTGGAGAACTAAATTTCAGGTTGCTTATCCAGATATCAGGAAATTCCTCGTAACTTTCTCTGGTGTAGATCAAGGCATCAGCCTTCTTGGCTTTGGCCAGAAACCTGAAGCTCTTTCTCTCCTCAATCAGTTTTTCAACGCCTGTGCTTCCAATTCTGCAGGAATAGAATCCGCTGTGTTTCTCAAGGTCATGATAAGCGGAAAGAAGGAGCTCCTGATTTTCGGCGAAGAAGCGCTGCTCAGGGTCGAGCTGGAGAATGCGAAAAGAGAGGTTTTGCGCCCGTCCCTTTCCACCAGTCAGGCAGAGAGGCTGGCCTGTCTCTGTTGAGAATTGCCAGATATCAAACTTATCATAGAGCAGAACAGCCCTGTCATTCTCCACCCAGCCACCAAAGCCATAGCCAGGAGGCCTGCCCGGAGAATCGTGGTCTTGGTCGTAAAAGGGAACAGCAAGAGGGCTTGTCAGGTTCCGGGTCGCACCGGTTTTACTGTCAAAAAGATACCAGTGCTTATCGTCATAATAGACGATGTACCGGCCTCCAGGAGAGATGACAAAAAGATACTCAAGCCGCGAGGCCACCTTGCGGCGGGAGCCATCTTTGAGGCTGACTAAATAAATATCGTTCAAACCCCCATACCAAGTGAGTTCCTTCTGGTAAGGAACATCAGAAATTCCCAGAGCAAAATTCGGATTTTCTGCAGGCAGAACCTGTGGCATTTCTTTGTCTGCAAGCTGGACACATCGCTTTGAATCAGGGTGAAAGGCAGCAAGATAGGTTCGGTCTTTGAGCTGCGGCCAGTTTTTTTTCTGGTTAGGGATGATCAAAGGGTCGTTCCAGTGCCAGACATCGACCTCCCTCTTCTCCAAAATTTTATCGATAGCGAAGAGGTCAATCTTTTCCTCTTTCTTTTGTTCCTTCTCCCCTTCTATCTCAAGGAATTCTTTCGGCTTTAATCCGAAAAAGATTCGCTTGCCGTCCTCTGCCCAGGTCACCTTGTTTTTCTCAGGAATCACCCAGCCATCAGGGACAGCGTCAGTGGAAACAGCCTGGACTGGTTTTTGATTCTTCTCTTCCCAGAATCTAAGCGAATAGGAAGCGGCCTTGTTTTCCTCCTTGATGCCAGAGAGAAAAGCGAGCTTTGCTTCTTTTTTCGCCCAAGCGAGATTGGTGTAAGAGCCGTTTTCTTTTTTCTCTATGGTTTTTCGGGGAAGTTCTTCTTTTCTCAGCTCGACAAGATACAGTCCGTTGTCTTTTCCCTCAGGGTCGGCTACGACATAGGCCAGGTAGCTTGAAGAGCTGTCGAAAGCAAAGGAAAGGACACAAGCGATTTTAACCTCTTTTCCTGAATCGAGATGGCGTAGGACAAGAGTGCTCCCCGACTCTTTCTTCTTTTTGGAGATTTCCTCCACAGTTTTGCCTTTTTCTTTCTCCTCTGCTGAAACTTTTTCTTCCTTCTTCAGTTCCTCTTCCTCTTTATAATGATGATAGGCCAGCCAGGCTGAATCGTCAGAAAAGGCGAATCGCTCGACCTTCTCCAAGCGGATGACATTCCCGGTTGAAGTCTCAAGAAGAGCCATGCCCTGCTTTGGCTTCTCCTTTTTAGCTTTCTCCAACTCAACGGCTTCGGGCTTGAGTGCCATGACCACCCATCGAGAATCCTTGGAAAAAGAAGGATTACTCCCCCTCTCGATTGTAAAAACCTTGCCTTCTTTCAAGCCATGAACCTTGACCTCTCCATCTCCCCTGTCCGGCTGGGCATTGTAGGCGATCCACAAACCATCCTCTGCAATCACGGCGTCATGGATTTCCTTGAATCTCATTATGTCCTGAAAAGTCAGCGCTTTTTTCCCCGTAACTTCATTGGCAGCAACAGGGCCGGCAAGAATCGCGCACCACAAGAGCAGAAAAACAAAGCCTATCTTCAAGCTCAATTTTCGATTCATCTCAATCCCTCCGTCTAATGGACTCAAATAATCTAAAACTCGAGCCTTTTATTTTCTAAGAGAAAAGCTTATAACACAGGAAATATCCGAAATCAACGACTGGGAGCTCCGGCCTAGTGGCGCGAAAACACGCAGGCTTTGCCCCAGCGACTCCTCGGAGGGGGAACAGCTTCGCTTTCCCCCTTCCGACGGTCGCTTCGCTCCCTGCCTCCCCTTCTCGGGCTTGCGCCCTGCGACCGAGGGGACACACCCCCTCGGCTCCCCCGCTGATTTGTGGCAAGCCACAAATCAGCAAAAGCTGCTCGGTTTCAGGCTTCGCTCTCCTCTCCCTTCGGTCGAGGAACCATGCCCGCTCAGCCTTCAAACGGTTTTCTCGCCACTAGGCCTTCGCCAACGCCAAGAACGCTCCTCATAGAAAGAGACAATTATTCTGGACAGGGAAAGCAAAAACTGGTATTAGGTTAATGTCCTCATCATGAGAAAAAAGCCCGTTTCCGACTTCTACGAGATTCAGCGCCAACAGTGGAGAAAAAGCCTTTTCCTATTCTTGCTGCTGATTCTTTTTTATTTTCTCGCCATCGGCATCATCTCTTTCGTTTTTCTGCTGACCTTTGGCTTTTTTCTTGGAAAAGAAAAATTTCTTTCAGGAAGCTTCTTGAATCAATTCCTTCTTGCTAATGCAGGCCTTTCCTTCGTCATCGCCGCCTTTCATCTTTTCGAGGCAAGAATGTTCGGGGCAAGCTTTATCCTCAAACGCCTCGATGCTCAACCTCCTGACCCTCTTGACCGCTACCACAAACGGTTCGTCGATACTGTAGAAGAAATCAGGATTGCCAGCGGACTGCCTAAAGTCTTTCCCCACATCATGCCCTCGTTTGCCTTAAACGCCATGGCCTTAATCTCTGCCGATAAGACGCCGAACGTCGTTATCACCGAGGGAATGCTCGCCGAGCTGACTAGGGATGAGCTTGAGGCCGTGGTCTCCCACGAAATAGCCCACATCAGACGCGGCGACTCCTTCTACCTCACTCTCGTCTGCTCCCTCGCCAACTTTTTTGAGCGATTGAGGCAGGCTTTAGAGCCTGAAAAAGCATATCAAAGAAGCGGGCCTCCAGAAGAAGGACGATTGACATCTCCCCTTCTCTATTTTGCTGTCTCTCTCTCCTCGACTATCATGCATCTGCTGAGCACTCTCATCAGCAGGGAAAGGGAAATCCTGGCCGATGCCGCGGCTGTGGAGTTCAGCCGCAATCCGGCAGCGCTTGCCCGTGCCCTTTACAAGGCTCATCTGAAGAATTCTTTTGTCGGAGATTTCAACCTGACCTATACGCCTCTATTCATCGTCGACCCTGAATCGGGAAGCGAAGCCGAAGGCTTTTTTGCCGACCTGTTCAACACTCATCCGCCCCTGATGAAAAGAGTCAGACTCCTGGCTGATATGGCAAACACCTCCCCGGCGAAAATCATCGAAGAAGTCTGGGAAACCCAAAAAAGAAAAGAAGAAGCCCGGACCATACTTCCTTCTCGTGAAGAAACCGGCCAGGAAACCCCCTTGCCGGCGGCTGAGGCAAAAGCCATTGCTCCCGAACAAGAAAAAATCTGGGCTGTCATCGACCCTGAAGGCAACTGGCAGGGTCCATATTCACTGGATGAGCTTCTTTTTGTGCGTTCTTTCAGCCCCTTGAGAAGGGTGCGGAATCTGCAGGAAGGAGTGGAAGCACCAGCCAGGGAATTTGTTCAGGTTCGAAACGCGCTGCGCAACTTGGGAAAGAAAAAGCCGATAGACCCGTCCAAGCAGAACAAATGCCCACGCTGTCACCTTCCCCTCGGCGAAGGCTATTATGAAGGTGTGGCCATAAAATTCTGTGCGCAGTGCCGCGGAAAGCT
>Ga0315306_10001421_pt1 | contig 11461 bp, 16 predicted proteins | sample TDP1_MG_FD_203803 | JGI IMG/M metagenome (GOLD analysis project Ga0315306, IMG submission 203803) | Freshwater sediment microbial communities from Lake Towuti, South Sulawesi, Indonesia - TDP1 | ecosystem: Environmental > Aquatic > Freshwater > Lake > Sediment | place: Indonesia: South Sulawesi... | reverse complement strand
CTTAACCGTATCTTCAGGAGAGAAATATTCGGCTCTTCCCTCGGAATCAACGTGGGAAATATCGTAGTTCTGGCAGCCGGGGCAGCGGAAATTGCAACCGAGACTGCCTAAGGACAGCCATTTCGACCCGGGATAGAAGTGGAAAAGAGGCTTCTTCTCTATGGCGGATACGGCCCAGGTGGAAACTCTGCCGTAGATAAGAGTATAGAGCTTTCCCTGGACATTCTTCCTTGTCCAGCACCACCCGGTCTCTCCTTCGGCGATTGTGCATCTCCTCTGGCATATGCCGCACTTTACCCTGCCATCTTTCATAACCTGGTACAGTATCGCTTCTTTTAAAATAGGGACAGCGACCATTTTTCTAAGAAATAGGGACAGCGATATTTTTGCTGTCTAAAATATGGAGAAGCCGGCCTTTCTCAACCTTACGACGGAGGTGTCATAGGGGTCGCAAATCTCTTCTTCCAGATAGTCCTTATACCCCACCTCTCTCAATTTCTTGACCATTTCTTTCCTTTCTTCTTGGGGCATTACCTTGGAATCGCTCATTGAGGCAACCCGAAAAAATAGGGCCTCTTTACGCAATGTCTTGACTGCTATGTAGGGCAGCTCAAAAAACTCCCGCCTGCCTCCTGTCCTCTTCTCAAACCCATCGGGAGTGCCGGCTTTTATGGAAACTCTGACATATAGATTCCTGTACTTTTTCAAAGCCCTGACATAATCTGGTTCTTTGCCCAGAAGAATCCCGTTTGTCTCCAGAACAAAAAAGTAATCGGTATCGTCAACCAGGTCGAGAACTCGGAGCAGATGCTCCTTACCCAGGGTTGGCTCGCCTCCTGAAATTCGCAATTTCCTAACCCTTGCTTTTTTCGCATTATGAACGAGTTTCTCAAAAACCTCTTCGGGAGTATAGAACTCTCCATATTTGTTAGGAAAATCTCGCGAAAACGAAACCCAGCAAAAAACGCATCTCAAACAGCAGCCCACAAGATATCCTGTAGAGATTCCGCCATATACCCCGGTACAATAAAAACCTGTGTATTTGCGAGAAGAATCCCTCAGGCATATCCTCTCGGTCTCCATTGCCAGTTCGAGTGGATCGAAAGGAACAAAATCTTTCGTGATGAAACCCAGGTATTCCATTGTGCGAATAGCCTCTCCCTATGTTCACCTCTTCCGTTTCTCCACCTCTTCCCCGGTCATAGGAACAAACCGCACCGGAACCACATTCTCCACAACCAATTTTCCCTCTCTCTTTCGTATAAGCTTAAGAACCTGGTTAAAGGGAGTTTCCCCTACAGGAATCACCATCCTGCCGCCCTCTGCAAGTTGCTCAATTAGAGGTTCGGGAATATGGTCAGGTGCACAGGTTACTATGATTCCATCAAAAGGCGCATACTCCTCCCAACCCAGGTATCCGTCCCCACATCTCACCTTCACATTTCTATAGCCCAATTTCTGGAGAAGTTCCTCTGCCCTTTTAGCCAGCGGCTCAAGTATCTCAATCGTATAGACTTCCTCAACCAGTTCGGAAAGAATAGCCGCCTGGTATCCCGAGCCCGTGCCCACCTCCAGCACCCTTTCCTCACCCTTCAAGCCCAGGCATTCGGTCATCAAGGCAACGATATAGGGCTGGGAAATGGTCTGACCTTCACCTATAGGAAGAGGCGAATCCTCATAGGCAAATCGCCTGTATTCTTCCGGGACAAACTCATGTCTGGGAACTTTCTCCATTGCTTCCAGAACCCGCCCATCCTCTACTCCCCGCTCCTGAATCTGCTCCCGCACCATTACCTTCCTTTTCTTTTCAAGGCCCGTCTCCTCTTCCCCTATTTTTCCCAGACAACAACTGAAGAATACCAAACAAGAAAGTATCAAAATAAGAAAAATTCTTATTCTCATCTCAACTTCGTCTCCAATTCTTTCCGGCACTCTTCGCAAAAGTCTGCTTGTTTAGCATCGGTATCCAGAAGACTATTGGAGAAATGCATGACACATTTCGTATTTCTACAGTGCCTCAGACCAAAAGTATGTCCCAGCTCGTGAACCGCTTCTTTGAGGGCTCTCTCCAGGAAAAGTTTCTCATTCTTCCTATTTCCATAAAACTCTTCGCGCAACCGAGTCAAGGAAATCAAAGCCACATCTCCATTTAGGTCTGCCTGACCGAAGATGAAATTCAACGCCGGAACAAATATATCCTCATCGAGCACACCTAAAGTTTTATCTGCATCCCCCGGCATATTCCCTCTCAATTCTTCCAGAATAGGGGTAGCAAAATATTGCTTCCGCTCAGCCCGGTAAGCATCCTCAGAAAGTGGCATTGGTTTGGCTATCACAAAAACCGCGTCGAACTTCTTCCCCAGAACCCAGGACAACTTCAAAAGCACCTTCTTATCAACTTCACCAACTGGTGTGATATAAATTTTCATCTCCGCTCCTCTTTCTTTTCCTTTTTCGCGAAAACATCTTGTCAATAGAATCAAGACGAGAAATATAGGAACTATTTTTGCTAGCCATTTCTCCATATTCTATTCTGACCTTGCGTGTCCGGTAGTGGGGTACAGGAGGGGCTCTTCAGTTAGACTAAGATATTTGAAGGCATAGTTAGGAAAGGTGCCAGACTCCCAATCTGTTCTTGAAGCTACCATATATCTAAATGCTCTTTCGGAATGGAACTCCTCTATCTTTAGCTTAAATTTGACTCGTTCGGTCTCGCCAGAAGCCAGGGACTCTATCCTTTGCAAATCTTGAGAAATTACTTTAACTCCTGTTTGAGGCATTATGGTAATTCTTATCCCCTTCAAATCAACCGGGCCACAATTCTTCACCAGGACATCTACAGAAAACTGTGTATTGAAAGGAACCCTCCTCGGGACCTCCACCTGGGTGCGGACAGGGACTATTTTCCATTCCTCCCTTAGTCGCGAAAAACAGGACGCACCTGCCAGTACCCACTCCTTAGTTGGATACGGACCCCTTCTTCCCCACAGAGCCCGGGCTAAATCGTGCGTAAATAGTCCAGCCACCGAGCCATCATTGTGAATTTTCTCCATTGCCTTCAATGTACGCTTATAGAAATCCTCCGGACCTGAAGGGTTCAGAGTATATTGATGGAGCGGCCAATCGTAATCATCTCCCACAATCAGATTGGCGTCTTTCCTCTTTATGTGGTCCTGCCACTCTTCAATCAGGCGATTAAACTGTTGCAAGTCCGACTCATAGAGCATTACCGCCATGATATCGGCGCCAGCATCATTCATCATAACCACATCCTGACCATGTTGCCAGCCCTTTTCCCAGCTAAGCGTAAACACCCATAAAGGTTTAGAAATCCCTGCTTCTTCTTTTATTCTTTTCAAGATTAATGCTATTTTTCTTGCCCTCCACCAATTCCACTGGTCTATTAGGGGGATATCCCTTCCTCTCGTCCGCACCGCTATGCTCCCCAGCCAATCCATTCGCTCTCTTTGTGAGAACTCTTCCCATTTTTCGGGAACTTCCACTTCCATTTCCCGAACAAACTCATCCACCAGCTCGAGACCACTCCCCGCTGTCCGAACATAATCCAGACCTACATAATCAATCTCTTCAATCCTGTCCATTCTCTTAATAAATTCTACTATGTCTCTAATCCGCTTCTCATCCTTTACGGAAATCCCGCGGGTAATGATAGACTTCCCTAAATCGTTTTTGTAATCCCATCCATACTCGTAACTAGCCCTATACTGCCTCGGCCCTAAGACAAGATAACACTGAACCCAATAACCAAAATCTATGCTCCTCTTCTCCGCTTCCTTAGCCAAATCATCAATAAAGTCGAGATTTTCTTTGTTCCAGGGAAAATCGTCAGGAAGCTTCTCCATATAAGCCGAGCTCTGTCCAGTCATATACCAGAAAGTATTTGCCCCGGAAAACTCCACCCAGTCGAAGAGCTTTCGCCAGTCGCCCTTTTCCCCATCCGGTCCCGCTACTCTCATAGTCTTCAATGGCCGCATATTCTCCATCGTCATCACGCATAAGCCGGGAACTAACCTGGCTGGCTGGCGCCGGGCAATTGAGAACTCGCAGGCTCGTTGACGAATTCTCCTGTTCCATTCAGGAGAAACCCATATCTTGACCGTGTAATCTCCCTCAGGAGCGTTCCAGGGAACTGGCCACTTGCCCTGCCAGCGACCGTACTTGGCGTCGTACTTGAGCCTCACTGACCATTGCTTGCCAATTGTGGGAATGGGAGATTTTCCCCTGTAGACTAAAGCATGGATAGTTCTATTTTTGAACTCTTCCTTGAAGCGACTACCGCTTGCCCGGGCGCGGATAGTAACGAAATCGTAGTGGAAATGGACTTTCTTCTCTGTTTCCAGAAAGATGAATGTTTGTGACCAAGGGTGGGCGATGGAGATTGAGAGAAAGATTATGACTGAGAATAATAAGGAGTAACGGGACATCAGAGTTAACTTCCCCTCACTTACTTTCCAGAAGCATGGTTACAGGTCCATCGTTATGGATATCTATAAGCATATGTGCTTGAAACTCTCCCGATTTAACCTTTACCCCCTTTGCTCTTACACTCTCAATAAATTTCTCATACAGAGCTTTTGCCGTCTCCGGGGAAGCCGCAAGAGTAAAATCCGGCCTCCTTCCCTTCCGGCAATCTCCGTAAAGGGTAAACTGAGAAATGACCAGCATTTCGCCGCCAACGTCGAGAACCGACAGATTCATTCTATCATTCTCATCAGGAAATATGCGGAGGTTTGAAACCTTCTCCGCGAGGTATTCAGCATCTTCTTCCTTATCTTCCCTTCCCACACCCAGAAGAACCAACAATCCTTTCTTAATGGTGTCCCTCTCTTGCAATTGTTCCATTTCGTCCTTTACGCTTACTCTCGCCTCAGCTACTCTCTGAACGACCGCCCTCATTATCCCTCCAACAAACTATTTTCCTTTCCCCTTCGGGGAGAGCACCCATCTTATCCCCTCTCCCCTCGGGGAGAAGATTTTAGCCTCTCATTATCTCCTCTCCCCTCGGGGGAGAGGATTAAGGTGAGGGGGTAAATCTCTTCATACTTTTTCTATCTCCTCCATTGCTTCATCCACGCTTCCCACCGAGACGATACCCTCAATGTCCCAAGTATTGATTCCCACCACTTTTTTATTTATGGCCAGAGCCAGACCAATCTCCGACAGCGTGCCGTACTTCCCATCCACAGCAATCAAAACGTCAGCAGTGCGCGCAATAATTGCATTCCGAGCGTGGCTCATTGCCGTTACAATCGGTATATCGATGAAGCGGTTAGCCTCATTCTTTTCTTTTCCTGGCAGAACGCCTATGGTCAAACCGCCTCCATCTTTTGCGCCCCGGCAGGCCGCCTCCATCACTCCACCCAACCCGCCGCATATGAGAATATGCTTTTTCTGGGCAATCCTTTTTCCCACTTGATAAGCAATCTCTGCTATTTCTCGGGTGCAGTAGTTCCCCCCAATAACGGCAACAATCATTTTTCACTCCCTTACATAATTACAGGTATCGCTAAAAATCTTTGTTTTTTCCTCTCCCCTTGTGGGAGAGGGTTGGGGTGAGGGGTTAGTTACCTTTTTCCTTCCTCTCACACTCTTTTCCTTTAACGGATCACAAGGCAGAATATATAGTTCTAATACTCAATAGTACAATTAGCGCTCCCACTATTATCATCAGCATGCGGGAAGGTAGCCTCTTGCAGATATAAGCTGCCAGAGGGGCAGCGAGAATTCCTCCGATTACCAGACCAACAATTATCTCCCGGTGTACCAATCCAATTATGGCGAGAAAGGTCGCTACTTCGGCTACAGTTACGAAGAATTCGGCGAGGTTAACCGAGCCTATTGAGAATCTGGGATTATTTCCTCTTGCTACCAGAGTAGATGTTACTATAGGGCCCCAGCCACCGCCTCCAATCGCATCAAAGAACCCTCCACTAACTCCCAACGGGAAAAGTTTGGTCTTGACCTTCTTCTCTTCGACCTTTCTAAATGCTTTCCAAAGAATAACCAGACCCATTATAAGCAAATAGAAGGAAATAAAAGGCTTTATCGTCTCTCCCGGGATAGCAGTAAGGATATACGCTCCCACAATACCACCTAATACTCCAGGGATTAGGAGCTTCCTGAACAACTCTTTGTCAACATTTCCAAATCTTAGGTGTGAGAGCCCGGAGACGGCGGTTGTGAATATTTCTGAAGTGTGAACACTCGCGCTTGCTGTGACTGGCGGTATTCCCATGCTGAGGAGAAAAGTAGTTGAGCTCACTCCATAGGCCATTCCCAGCGTCCCATCAATCATCTGGGCGATAAACCCTACAATTATATAGAGTATCACAATAACCTTTTCTCCCCTTCAATCTTTTTTATATCTGTTATATCCTGAGTTACTTCCAGACATCCCATATATTCTCCATTTTTACTCCGCAGGGGAAAGTACCTGATATGAATCAATTTGCCCTGCAGATTAATCCAGAACTCAGCCACATCCCTCCTGCCATTCCTGAAATCTTCCAGTATCTGATTCACTATATGAATGCTCTTTTGCGGATGGCACTGCTGCACTTTTCTGCCAATCACCGCCTTTGTTCTCGGAAAAATCCTCTCCCTGGTTTGACTGAAGTATCTTACTGTATCATCTTTGTCCACAAAGGTCAAATCTATCGGTAAAGTATCAAGAATTGTTTCTATCTCCTCTTTAGATAACATCCCCGTTTCGAGTCTTATCGCTTCCTTCTTTTCCCATGGTTCACTCATGGTCCTATCCTTTCACATTCTATCTTCCCTCGCTCGGATAGCTTTCAAACATTGTCATCCGCCCACTCTTCTATTACAGTTCCAAACTCTTTCCCGGAACCTGCGTAGCTTTCCAGCATTCTCTGACGTAATAGCAGAAAACAAAAGTGCCAAAAAGGCTTATCACTCCAGATAAAAAGAACACAGGTCTGATACCTAAAATATCCATTATTACTCCTGATAATATCGGCGCTGTTATCATTCCCACGCCGCTCGCTGTATTAAATAGCCCCATCGACGCCCCCATCCCTAAACTCTTACCCACTTCTACCGTTATGGCGTAAGAAGGAGGCATTGATACTGCGCCACCAATTCCCATTATGGAAGCAATAAATAGTAGTTGCAAGAAATTACGAGTGAAAGGCGTTAATAACAATGCGCCGCCCGCCACAACCGAGCCTATCAACACCAGGAAAAACTTATTGTACCTATCTGCCAGCCTGCCCGCCGGACGCTGCAGCAAAGCCAACAGGAATATGTGAGATGAGACTATTATTCCTACCAGAGAAGGATTTATATCTATTTTTGCACCAAAAATGGGCAGAAAGGCCATTATCCCGCCCCTTCCCATCGAGCCGATAGCGTTATAGAGAAGAAGCCCTTTCATAATATTATTCTTGAAAATTCCGACGAAAGAAACGGGATTACCAATTTTTCTTATTCGTGAATATCTTATATCAGGCAGGAATACCAAGCTTATCAAAAATGCAATCGCCGTGAACCCCGCCATCGCATAAAACACCGAGGCAACCCCAAATGAGTCATTAATGAAGCCACCCAGAAAAGGGCCAGCACCCGTACCCAGAAGGAGTGCCATGTTGAACGTTCCCATATAACTGCCCTCTTTTCCTTTCTCAGCAATGTCCCCAATATAAGCCATAGCCACGGGAACCACCATCGCCGACGCAAGTCCGTGTATAAGCCTCACCCCTGTCAGATAATATACTTTTGCCGCCAATGGATATAAGAGGGAAATCAGAGAATAGGAGAGGAGACCAGAAGTTATGAATCTCTTTCTCCCTTTTTTGTCAGACAGCCTTCCGATTATCGGCATGAAAATTGCGCGGGTAAGGGAAAAACCGGAAAATATTATTCCCAGCCATATCCCGGTTGCTCCCAAGTTTTTTGCGTAAATCGGCATAAGGGGAGCAATAATTCCCAATCCCAGCATTGCCGCAAATGCGGAAATGAATAAGACATTGAATATTTTTCTTCTCATAAGATTACTTTTTCATCGGCCTCTTGCGACCAAAAATCATCGCAATACCAACTAATACGATCGCTGCCGGCCAGAGGATATTCCAGAAATTCCCGGCAATAATCCCCAAGTTTTTTAACAAGAATAAGACTCCCAAAACCACCAAAAGCAGGCCAAGGTACATACCTACCTCCCTCCTTTACTCACTCACCACCACTAATCTTTTCCACTATATAACGCGCCCTACTATCTGCCGACTCTTTTTTGATTCTTAACTTGAGTCCTGTGAATTTAGCGCCATTCTCATCCACCGCCGGGGTCAGTGAATCCGCAAGTGATTTAGCACTGATGTACATAGTCTTTATCCCTTCTTCTCCTTCCACTTTGACATCTACAACAGGTGCAAAACCCCGAAAGGTATTCACCACAAATGGCTCACTCACAATCTCCACCACAACTTCATCAACCCCGAATCGAATAAATTCTCTCCTTTTCTGTTCCATTCACCCTCCTTTAGGTTAAAATAGTAGCCGCAGACTTTAGTCTGCGTCATATATCTTCTAAACTTATAATCTCCTCACAATAAGCCGAATACGGCCTTATCCGCTCGTAATTCCTATCAAACCTCAACTTCGGATGAATTCTTGAAAGAAAAATCTCTACCGGCCTATGATACGCCTTCTTACAAACCACCCTCGTATCCAATCCAAACTTCTTACACGCCTCCAATACAGGACAATAATTCCACCACCTCATCACCAATTTCTTTTCCATTTTCTCCACAATCTCCCCATCCCTCGGCACCGCAATCCCCAAATATTCCTCATAAAAAATCCTGTACCCATCCTCTATAGCATCCCCCGTCCTTTCCATCCTATCCAGCTTCTCATCCAACCACGCCATCCTCTTCTCACTCACACATCTCTCCAAATACCCCAGAGCTTTCTCCAGTCCTATCTCGTCACGAAATGCCAAGACTGTCTCAAACAATCCAGTAAAATTTTCTTTCTTATTTTGGTATCTGTCTAAAATCATCTGATAATATTTATCTTCCATAACCTAATGCTAAATCCTCTCGAAATTTGATGTACCCCAACTATGACATTTCGGACACCCAACCGGTTCCCCAATCTCTCCATCTCCAACGGCTTTATCAGTTACCCAATCTGGTGCTTCGCTTAAGTATTCAGGTTCTTCCGTATTTGTAGCAATACAATAGGCATAAGTATTAAACTGGAAGATTAAATCTCGCCCCATATAACCACAATTCTTGCACTTATATTCTCCCATCTCTATCCCCTCTTCTATTCATTGTTAGGTCTTGGTATATGTCTGTTAACCCCGAAATATTCCTAAATTCCGGGTCGGATATGAAAAAGTTGTCAGGATTCATAATGAATGCCTTGAATTGAGAAGTTTCTTTTAAGTAGGTAATCAATCTATCATCGGTACTTCTTCCCTTAGATATCTTTTTTCTTTGATTTAAAATACCTTTACTCTCTAAATTTTCTTTCGTCCGTATTGCTTTTTTTTCTCCAAATTTTGTTAGCGAAAGGTAATCCTTGGCTCCACCAACAATTAGGCCCTTTTCTCTTAATGTTCTTAGTGGGCGGTCGAACTTTAAAGAGTCTGGCCATTCAGGAAAACGCTTAAACGCAAAAATCTTAGGAAATCCCATGAAACACTCTGCCACAAGTCTTTCAAAGGTACATATTTCCCCATTCTTTGAAACTGAATAAATGCCGAATAGGATGAGGTCTTGCATTTCTATTCTGGTATAGACTTCTTCATCATAACATTTTGGTCTCGTAATTTTAGCCATCTTATTCACCTCTGTTTTAGTTCCTTTAAATAATCATTTATTATTTTATATAAAATCAGATTGAAAGACTCTTCATGTTTATCTCCCAAAAGCTTTGCGTCTTCTATTCGATAGAGAATTTGTTGCTTTATCAAAACTAGCTCTTTCAGTCTTATTGCCTGTTCAGTAACTGGTCCTTTTGCCCCGCTCCAACTCTTCCTTTCCTTATAAATCTTCTCAAGTTCATTTCTTATTTCCCTCATTGTCATATCTCTCGCCCTCCTCCCATACATGCTCTCTTGAGATATCTTGCTCGTTCCAGACGGTTGTAAGGCTAGAAGCAAAAAATAGGGACAGTCCCCGTTACCACCTCAAATAAAATCCAATTCCCCGAGAATACAACGCAATCCACTATTGCTTACAAAACACCTATATGATCCCCAATTCCTTTTCAAGCTCATGGTAGCGTTTCTTGTGTGCAAGAAGCTCCTTCACTCGGACGCAATCAATAAACTTCAACCTACCACGAATTTCATGAAACGTGCCAGAAAGCAATTCAAGAACTTTGCTAAAATCGTCCTGAGGAGACACAAGGAACACATGGCTATTCCAAAGGTCAAATGCATGTTTTAACTTTGCCAAGGCTTGGTAGATGTTTCCGCCAATTTGAATTTCGAATACATAAGTTGGGACCGATTGCTGAACCCTTCGCCACACGACGTCCAATCTCCCCAGCTCAAATTGATATTCTGACTCAGCAATAAGATTCTGAAGTTTTCCGATTTCCAATAGGGCTTCTTTGACAGCATCGTGATCATGTTGTGCAAGTGGTTCTTCGACCCTAGGCTGCCCGGGAGGCTGAGGAATCTTACCAGGCATTTTAAAGTCGGAAACCAATTGTTGCCCTATGTTTTCGGTTAGCGGTTGAAAACCTCCTCTAGGCCACAAATCTTTTGAGGTTAGTTTTTGTATTACCCATTTATCGGGTGGCAAACAATACTGCACGTCAAATTCAAATCTCAAAGGCCAGATGAGCTTACTTTCTTGTAACTCTTTAGGCCAAAGAGGCTGGTTCTGTCGAAACTTCGTGCGAACAGAACCATACCCAATGATTCCACTCACAGGGCTAGTGGCATAAAACAACAAAATGTCATTTTCATTTAAGCTTTCCCATAAATGCCGTTGGGTTTCCTTGAGACCCCAAATATTTCCATGTTCAAGAGCAGTCCGCCAATTTTCTGGACTTCCCACCACCAACCAATATCCACTCACGGTCTTCCTCTCCAGTAACTGTTATTTTTCCGATTCCAATCATCAAGCTTCTAACAGCCAATCTCAAAAATGTGGCACAAAACGGGGGACTTTTCCCATTATATCCTCACATTATTTCTAAATGGAATGCCTGGAAAAAATCAACCAACAACCGGCTGACTAGCCTAACTGGGCCTTACTATTTGGTCTTTCTATTCCAAAATCTTATCCAATAGCTGTAGAGCGACTTGAAAGAATCAATAAACTTCTTTCTCAAACAATTGTTTGTGGGGTCTCTTAGCTCCTTGAAATATCTTTCAACTGCGTGTGTAAATTCAGTAAAGAAATTCCACAGTTCTATCTCGAGAACTCCCATTTCTGAATTTTCCGGAGTAATGTAA
>Ga0315306_10001419_pt1 | contig 11466 bp, 10 predicted proteins | sample TDP1_MG_FD_203803 | JGI IMG/M metagenome (GOLD analysis project Ga0315306, IMG submission 203803) | Freshwater sediment microbial communities from Lake Towuti, South Sulawesi, Indonesia - TDP1 | ecosystem: Environmental > Aquatic > Freshwater > Lake > Sediment | place: Indonesia: South Sulawesi... | reverse complement strand
GACTTTCATGGGATTGGTTAGGGTGACGTGGATTGTGCCTTCATCCTCTTGCCAAGTGGCTTCAACCGCCTTGCCATTAACTTGGACCGTTACACCACAGATCCGTGTATCGGATCCACTGGTCCGCCGAAACTTAATTGAGCGTAGTTGCAGCTCACCATAAGCTAGGTATAGAGTTTCCACTTGTTGTCCCTCAACCTTCTTTTGTGTGAAGGTGCCCCAGCCGGCGGCGGTGATGAAGAAGGCGCAGAAGTTTTCAGGGGTTAGGCGTGGCGCGAAGCTAAGCGATTCCTCAGCCGCGTTGTAGTGGTAGCCAGCCGCGGCCTCCAGGAGGGACCAACTGCTCATGGCGCGGGCGTAGTGGTCGCCACACTCCACCTCGTTCCAGGGGTTGCGGTGGGTCCCGTCGTAGCGGTCCCGGGCGCCCTTAACCAAGTGGAGCGCCTCGTGCACCATTCCCTCGTATAGCATGTGGGCCGCAACCTGATACTCTATGCCGGTCCAGACCTCGTCGCAGTAGTTCATGGGCTTCTCGGGGCGACTCCCATGGGGCCATGTGCAGACAAGCAACCCCTTATCCTGTTCAGAGGCGAAGATCCGTGGTTGCTGCTTGAAGCCCACGAAGTTGGGCCTGAAGTTGTATCTGTAGATGGAGCGTAAAGCGGTCTTCACGTGGTCCTCCGATAGGACGTAGCCCAGGCCGAGCAGGTGGGCCCACCATTGGCCTATAACCTGATCAGAGAGGCAGCCCTCGCCGTACTGCAAATCACGGTATCTCTCCGCTTCATACCTCTGCACATAATATTCACCATTCCACAGCTCCGCCTCCAATAGGCTGCGTCCCTTCTCGAACCTTCGGCGATACTGCTCTGCCAGGTCCGTTTCGCCCTCTATCTTGGCCATCTCCTCGGCGGCCCTGAGGGCTGCCAGGTAAAAACTGCCGATGAAGGTGTTGTGACCATAAAAGTTGAGGTCGTAGGTGTTCCACTGGGGGCCGTCAGCCACGCCGTCCCCGTCGGGGTCCCAGCGATTCAAGGCGTAAACCATGGCCTTCTTAATTCCGGGCCACAACTTGCCCAAAAAGGCCTTGTCGCCGCTCTGGAGATACTCCCGGTAAGCCTTCAGGATGGTGCCGAAATGTCCATCCGCGGCGTAAACCTGGGAGTCGGGGGCAGGATCGTGCCACCGCGGCAAATAGAGTGGTAACACCGTGCGGTGGGGAATACCACCTTCTGGCGTTAGTTGCGTTTCAAGGTCTATCACCCGCATGGTCCTTTCCAGGCTGGGAAAGACCTTTGCCAGGGCCTGCTCATAATTCCACACATGGGTGCAGTTTAATGGGCAGCAGCCCCCGATGCTTGAGCAACCTTCAAAGCCATAGAAGTTTCCATCTTCAGTCCAGAAACAGGTTGGGCTTCGAATGATTGAAATCTGGGATGTGACACAGTCCAATAGCCAGTAGGGCAACGTGCTATCGTAAAATGTGTCATGGAACAAACGGGTTTCGGCAACAAGGCGGTCAAAGTTATCCCGCACATACTCAGAGACGGCTAAGGAACTCCCAAACCAGTTATTGTACAGATTGCCCAGCCAGAATCTGCTCTTAGCATCCTTTACACCGAAATGCGTTTGATTCCAGTTCACGTAACGGTTCGGAAAGTACCATGTAAGCACAAAAACCGCTTGCTTCTCCTCTTTAGGATTCAAAGTAAGGGGCACAGCCAGGGCGCCGTTCCAGGTGCGTCCAGGGGAACTAGGAGTAGAATCCTCGGTGTTGGCTAAGGCTCCGTCTGCTATAAAGTCCATCCAAAACGCCTCCAAATTTTCCCATTGGCATAGATAGGTTCCCCCACTTGTTAGGGTGGCCAGGGTCATATGTCCGTATCCTGCGTCGTCCCTGGGCAACCTGACCGTGCCCACGTCTATAGCTGTTAGTCCCTTGAGCCGAACTACCGTATTCCGATTGTCGCCGTAGCGCGTGTTCTCCACACCCACAATGGGGCTTACACCGTCCCACCCTACAGCATTTTGGAGCGACGCGGCCAGGGAAGCCTTGACGGGCAGCTGGGAAACGTTTTTCACGTTAAATATAAAGACTATGGCTGGTAAGCCTGAGTCCTTGGGGTTCAACGGCACAAAGGGTGAAAAGGCTTCAAGAGACACCTGCACTGGAAGGTCGGCGTCCTTATATGTCAAATAGGCTATGGGATACTCCCCAATGAACTCTACATTGTCCACGCCCGGCAGACGTTCAAGCAGTCTCCTAGCCCCTTCAGGAACAACGTGATCGCTAATGTGCGGCGCAGGGTGGAAATCGGTTTCATCGTAACACACGCTCGTCTGCAGCACTCTATAGATGGGCTTATCCCTGCCCTGCTTAGCCCAAACGGCAAAAAAGGTGTCGGGAACAAACGCCTGATGATTAACCTGATTAAAAATTTGCCACTGGCGCAGGCTTCCATCTCCACACAGGGCGATCTGCCCAGCGCCTATACCCCCCATGGGCATGGCAACGGCGCGAAGGGCCTGTCCAGTATAGACCCTACGCGAACTTGGGCTTTTCATCGCCTCTATTTTCGACTCATCCATAGATTCATACCTCTATGTGTTTTATGTGCCCATGATTTTCTTTGCGATTATCGCTCTCTTTCTCCGCAGATAAATTCTTTAAAGTGCTGCTCAGCCGTTTCCGGCGGTAATAACTTGGGCGGGTTTTTGAAGGCGTAGGCCGATACGCTGGGAAGGGCTCCAACTAGGCCTCGGTTGAGGGCAATTTTGACGGCCCGTAAAACGTCATAGAGGACGGAGCCTCCGTTGGGGGCGTCTATGGTGTGGAGCCGTATATCGATGTGCATGGGTGCCCCCCCGAAGTAGACTCCCTCTATCCAGAAGTAGCTGTCCCTCCTGTTTTCTAGGAAGTCCACGTAGTCCGTGGACCCAGCGACCACTACGGCTTTGTAGGGCAGGGCGGCCTCCACTGACTTCGTCTTCACCGACCTTTTCACCGTCTTGGCCCTTTCTAAGGTATCTAGGGATTCCGTTCCTCCGCCAACATCCAACTGATAGGTTTCAGAAACCTTCACCCCCCTCTCAGCTAGGGTCTTCAGGAGGACCCTATGAAGGACGGTGGCCCCCACCTGATCCACCAAATCGTCGCCTACCACGAGTAATCTGTTTTCCTCGAAATGTTTGACCCATTTGGGGTCGCTGGAGATGAAGGTGGGATTGGCGTTCACAAAGGCGCATCCCGCCTTAACAGCTTCTTTAGCATACCATTCTGAGGCCTTAAAAGCTCCTCCAGGCAAGAGGTTGACAACTATCTCGGCGCCACTTTTCCTTAGCTCCTCAGCCACATCAACTGCTGGTCTATCATCCATTTTTACCAATTCTCTCAGGGATTCCCCTACCCCGTCTAAAATGGGGCCCCTCAACACTGGAACATCTAATGAGGGCACCTCTGCAAATTTTAGGGTGTTGTTTGGCGGTGAAAAAATGGCTTCAGACAGATCCTTCCCAACTTTTCTTGAGTCAATGTCGAAGGCGGCAACAAGTTCTATGTCCCGCGGGTGATAACCCCCCAGAAATAGGTGCTTTAGACCCGTTGCCTCCTCCCTTTCCACCTTTTCATAGTAATAAATTCCTTGAACCGTTGCAGAGGCGAAGTTTCCAACCCCAATTATTGCAACCCTAATTTTATCCATGGTATGCACCTGCTAATCTAAGATTTAATAAATTTATTAAATCTTAGGGTAAAATAACCTATTAACGGTTGAATCCCATGTCTAAGCAAGGCCTTATGGAAAGGGTTGTGGCGGACATTGAGGCTTGCCGCAGGTGTGAACTTTGGAGGAATCGCGGAAACGCGGTTCCAGGCGAAGGAAACCTCGACGCCACCATCATGTTCATCGGCGAGGCCCCAGGCTACTGGGAGAACGTGAAGGGACGACCCTTCGTTGGCGCGGCGGGAGGACTCCTTGATGAAACGTTGAAGGGAATTGGGCTATCCAGAAGCGACGTGTACATTGCAAATATCCTTAAGGATAGGCCGCCAGAAAACCGAGATCCCCAACCGGAGGAGATTCAGGCCTGCACCCCATATCTGGACAGGCAAATCGAGATCATTAAGCCAAAAGTCATAGTAACCCTAGGCAGGCACTCCACGGCCTACATCCTAGCCAAGGCGGGTATCGAAGCTGTTGGCATCACCCGGGCCCGCGGAAAAGTTTACGAAGCAGAACTCTTGGGCCTGAAGGTTAGGGTAATACCCACTTATCATCCTGCCGCCGCCCTCTACTACCCAAAATACAAAGACGCGCTGGAAAAAGACTTTCAGATCATAAAAGAGGAGCTTGAAAAATTGGAGTGAACAACCCTTTTGAAGGGATAACGAATGAAGTTTTGAAAATACTTAAAAGTTGTTTTAGGCTTATGATTTACCTTCTTTGTTTAACAGCCATCTTCTTCAGCGGATACTTACCTATCTTCTTAGCGTACTCAATGGTATACTTTAGTCTATTCACGTCGATCCCGGCGTAGGTTTCACCACCTAGATCGAAGGCGTAGCCTCCTCCGGGGGCGGCGGAGTAAATGCAGTGTTCCACGGCCCTTCTGATGCCCTCGTAAGGGCTCGCCACCAAGAGCCTGGATTCCATGTTTCCATTAAAAAACACCTTTCCATCAAGGGCCTCTTTTATCTTCAAAATGTCCGCTTGCCATCCGAGGTCCAGACTATCTAACCTATATTCATCCCTTAAGATGTGGGCAATGTGGTCAGTTTGGCTGTCCATGTGAAGGCTCCGCCCCTCCTTCCCATACTTTTCATAGATCTGCCTGTTGTAAGGCAAAACAAATTTTCGGTACATTTTCTCTGATAGGTATCCGGCATGATCATCCGCCAAGCCTACGCGGGTGATGGTTCTCCCTGTCTGGTCGTCCGCATAGTCTCTGAGAACGAAGAAGCTCTTTAGTAATTTCTGAAATAACCTGTGCATCAGGTTTGGATACCTGTAAAGATAGATGTATAGCCTCTCTGTTCCCACCAAAGAACCGGCGGCTGAACAGGGCGGATGGATTCCCGGCGGAAGCTTGGCTCGGATCTTGACGCCGAAGGCCCTTAAATAGTGTTTCTCGAGGCGTTTTACACATTCCCTAGGATCGGGGGCCTCCAATTTCTCAATTTCCTCAGGGGTGATAAACTTGGGAACGATCCATGGAGGTAGCCAAGGGCTCTCTTCTGTGGGAAGGCGTATCAGGCAGTCCCAGACGATGCCCTCTGAGACTGATCCTATGTTAGGGGATATCCGCCTTAGGCTTCGTCCGTAACTGATCCTATCGTCACCTAAATTCTCGTATGCCCACTTGGAACCTTCCATTTGAATCTTGAGGTTTAGGTCCAGGTTTCGATAAAAGTCCTTCAGATTATAGCCCAGAATAGAGCAGAAAAAGGGGTTGCCCACACCTATACCAACGGGCACCCTGTCAGGCTCTTCAAAATTACGAGCCGTGGCCCACCGCTCTTCTATGTCCCTTTTTCCTTCTTTCATTTTCTAGCCTCTTATCTACGTTACCTAAGTTTTCTTCGAATAAGCTTTGCGTCATCTCTTTCTACTCTTCATTATGAAATGGTTATCAAGGAGATGTTGCCTAGATGAGGTGGATGAACCTTTCGGCGTCTTCTTCCATATAAACGTTGTTGAAGAGGCAGTAGACCTTCAGGTCCGCGTCTTCTAAGCGCCTAAGCTTTTCTAGGAGCCACGTTAAGTCCTTCTCAGCATATCTATAATAGTACATTTTTTCTCCCGGGGGCTTACCATGGAGCCTAAAGTAGGCTATATCCTTCGAAAAATGGAGGAGGTCCTGGGCGAAGGGGTCAACACAATGGGTTAAATCAAGGTCTTCGCAGAGCATCCTAACCTTTTGGTTTGTCCAGGATGTCCCCCGGGGCTCCCAAACAATAGTTAATTTTCCTCGGTCAATTTCTGAGAAAAACTTTCCCATGTTCCGAATGTTTTGTTCCGTGGCTGTAAAACTGGCAGGGCATTGGATTAGACATATTTGCGCCCTTAAAGCCTCGCATATTTCCCTAGTCTTTTCCCAGGCTTCAAAGACTTCCCCCGTGGGTCTGAGAAATCCGTATTTTTCCAATTTTTCAGGGCTCAATTTTATTCCAGCCCTTTTCCATGTGGGACTTGTCGGCGGATGAGTTATGCCCTGCCACGCCTTCACCGTGAACTCGAAACTGGCTGGAGCTAGGCCCCTCCACTTCTCCGCGGTTTCAACCTTAGGGAGCTTATAGAAGGTTCCCTGAACCTCGGTCAACTCAAACTTCTTGAAGTATTTTTCCATTCCGCCTGGAAAACCGCAACAGCCAACCCGAATCATAACGGTCCCTAACGGTTTTTATCTTACTAAAGGAGTTTAAGTTCCATTAACGCCCCTTTCAGCTGCACCTTTTCCTGCTCAGTGAGCCTTGGCAAAGGTGAACGCACGTGGCCCGCGGGTAGTCCCAGCATCCTTAAGGCCTCTTTGCAAGGGGCCACGTATCCGGGATCGTACTCAAAGAATCTGTTCAGAATCTGCAGTTTCATGTGGATTTTCAAAGCCCCCTTTATGTCGCCCCTTTCATAGGTCTCGTAAAGTTCCACCATTTGCCGAGCCACCACACAGGCGGCGGTGGAGAAGACGCCCCGTCCCCTAATGGAGAGGATGGGAAAGAACTGGCTGTCGATGCCCGTCATGATAGAAACTTTGGCGCCGACCTGTCTAATAATTTCTAAGGTTTGGCTTATGTCGTATTCGCTCTGTTTGAGGTCGATGACGCCGTCAAGGGAGAGGATTCGCACCATTAAATTTGGAGGAATGGCGTTACCAGTGTATCCAGGATTGTTATAGACAACAACGGGCAAATCGGCTTCCTCTGCAATCTTCTGATAATATTCAAAGATTTGGGCACCCGGCAACTTATAATAGTAGGGCTGCACCACCATGGCCGCATCGGCGCCCGTGTCCCTTGCATGTTTCGTGTAGAGAATCGTTTCCCTGGTGCTGCACGCGGTTGTGCAGGCTATTACCGGAACCCTCCCGTTAGTGTTGTCCACCACCACCTCCAGAACCCTTCTCCTTTCATCGGGCAGCAAATGGGGAAACTCGCCATTGCCCCCCGTCGTCATGAGCCCATGAACACCACACTCGATCAGGTGATTTGTCAATTTCTTAAGCCCTTCCACATCCACTTCGTCGTGCGGAGTGAAGGGGGTCACCATGGCGGGCACAATTCCCCTCAGTTTTTCAGCGGTTAACACGTTTCCACCTACCAGAGAATCTATAAAACTTCAGAAGACTATAAAACTATTGAAGAACCAGGTCTAATTCACAGATATTCAGGGCGGTCATGACAACAGCCCTGGCGAAGGTTACCATCTTCTCGACCTCAAAGCACTCAGATGCCGAGTCATCAGCCCTGCTTTTACAGCTTTTTCTCCAGGACCTTAAGGTAATGTATGTTTTCCTTTAATTTAACCTTCGTCTCTCCTTTAGAAAAGTCCTCGAAGGACAGCCAACCATTGTAGCCAACCTTTCTTAGGGCTGCCAAAACGTCTCCCCAGTAAACTTGGCCTTCCTTTATCCCGCACATGGTGGCGCGCCATCGCTTTACTCCATCTTCTTCAGAGACAATCTCCCATCTACTATTTTTCACATGGACATGGGCCAGGTATGGACCCAAAATCTCCAGGCCCATCTGCCAATTCTCGTATCCTTCATGGACCATGTTGCCGGGGTCATAGATGGCTCCCACATGTTTGGGGTTAAAGTTGGAAAGGAATCGGCGGGCTGCACTGGCGCTGGGACAGATGTTGCCCATGTGAATTTCTATGTTCGCTTTGACCCTATATTCCTTGGCTAAAGCCTCAACCTTTCCATAATCCTCCAAAGCCTCATCGAAAAGCTCATTGTAGTTTATACTTCCATTGTAGCCGGGCACCCCCACCCTTATTTGAGGACACCCCATAATCTTAGCTGCCTCCATGAATTTTTGTACCTCCTCCAACTCCTTAGCCGTCACGTAGGTTCCTAAGGCGGGGATGGCTAGACCATACTTGTCCGATAGGGCCTTCACTTCAGGGGCTTTCTCCAAAACCTTAGAGGCGTCCACCGTAGCCCTGTTCCCCCTCCAAAAGTCCACGGTCGCCGGTGGTTCCTTAGGTACCTCAGTCACCCTCCACTCCACACCCTTATAACCGAGGGATCCTAGGGTGGAAGCCGCCTCCTCTAAGCCAAGGTCGGGGGTCATCACCGTAAAAACACAGTATTCGAATCTCATCTTACCCATCCCTTTCTTCAGTATGATACTTGACAATATAAGTTCTGTCACTCAAGCGATAAAAGCTTTGGTATACCTCATTTTCCCTTGGTCATTAGTTGTACGCATGTAATGTTGCGGTGCTTTTCTAATGGAAAACAAAAAACGTAATTTTGAGGATGCTCAAAAAAGAGTCAACAGAACGCTAAAAATAAAAAAGGAGGAATTGGGGGCAGATCACTTGACTAGCCCTACTAGCTTGTTCTCCTTCAAGACCCTTAGAGTCGTGCTAAAGGCGGTCTCAGTCTTCTGTAGGTCTTCTTCTGTGTACTTTGTGCACGTGAGGAAGCTGCCTCGAGGGAACGGATTGATCTCATTGTTCATCAGGGCTAGATAATTTGCATAAGAGGCTTGGCCGCCGGCCGCGAATCCCGCTCTCGTCGCATAATCTTCAAAGGTTGCCGGCCCCGTTTGCCACAGATACATCTTTTCGGGAGGTATGGGGCGATTGAATAGATGGATCGAAAAGGTGGTTGGATTCTCAAACGGCAAGCCGGATGCCAGGGCCGCCACTCCGAGTTCCTCTGCCTGGTCATTGAAACTCCCTGTCAGCCGGTTCCCGATTTTATACAGGTGGGGATAAAGCGTATCACGTTTCTCATGGACGATCTTCATCATTGCAACTCCTCCGACGATAGAAATAGGTTGGGCGTTCCAAGTGCCGCCTTCTGCAATTCTAATGAAACTGTTCCAGTATTCGTCTTTAAACGCGTAGAACTCCATTATGTCCCTCTTTCCGCAGACGGCACCTATGGGAGCCCCGCCACCCACGATCTTTCCCAGAGCCGCCAAATCAGGTGTAACTGCATAATATTCCTGCGCTCCACCGGAGGCGTATCTGAAACCTGAGACCACCTCATCCAAGAAGAATACTACGCCATATTGTCTGGTGAGAACCCTGAGGCCTTCAATGTACTCCTTAGTATACAGAGCATCGCCCTGCAGTACAATGCAAGCTACTTCACCAGTTGCAAATGCCCGCTCGACGGCCGCAAGGTTGTTATAAGGAACTATTATGACATCGTCTATGACACCTTTGGGTATTCCTCGGACGTTGAACGTTCCAAAGGGGGGCCCACGGTTAGCGTATATCGTCGTATCCCCCTTTCCATGGTAACAGCCTGCGTGCAAAACGATCTTGTTCCTACCTGTGTAGATTCTAGACAATCTGATCCCCGTAAGTATTGCTTCAGTTCCGCATGACGTAGCCCTGACAAGACCACCGCGTGCACAGGGAACAAGCTTTTGTATGAGCTCTACCCATTCAACCTCCAGTTCCGTGCTCGTACCCATGTGTATTGCCTTCGGAATCTGGTTCTGAAATGCTGCTTCTACCCTTTCGTCGCCATACCCAAAGAGTAGCGCGCCGTGGCCCATGACATAATCTATGTATTCGTTTCCGTCCACATCCCACTTCCTCGTTCTAACGGCTTTGACGGCGTATATTGGGAAGGGCCTCGCGAACCTAGCATCGTGCGAAACACCGCTCGCATAGCAATTCAAAGCCCTCTCATAGAGCTGTTTTGACTTCGGATGCTTTGCAATATACTCCTTTTCCAGCTCACTTATTGTAGGCATACGTATTTCCCTAACCCTTTAGTTGATCATTCGCTTTTAAAGATTAACGGAAAGACTAACTAGAGGCTAATGAAATCACCTATATTTGGTAGGCTTGTTACCCAATTTGAAAAACTATTGTTACTCAACAACGGTTTCTGGGGAAACTTCTCGCGGCGCCTTTGGAAGTAAGATAGGAGTTACACAGCGTATAAAGCTTGTTTGCATCTTCAAGATTTTAGAACAAAATTCGAATCGCGCAATGGAGGAGTTTTTATAAACAGATATCCTAGTAGAGTTCAAGATATGCCGTGTCGCCGACTTCTAGGTTCAGTTCTAGTCGATAGGAACCATCCAAAAGGACAAACTCATTCGCCCTCAATTTCTTGGCAGCCTGGGGTTTTCGTTTTCGGTAATCCTCGAGCGATGGGTCTTCTATGGACATGAGGGCTACGCGGGCCTCCTTTCCGGTTTTGGGATTGCGCAAAATAGCCTTGGTATCCACTGTGCAGGCCTGGGCGAGATGCCCCGAGACCACGGCGACATGTTCACTCAACGACTCCTTAGACCAGGTGGGTCTACCTGCGGGTAGTTCCATGGGAACCCCGTGGACTTGGAGTTCCACTCGGCTTTTATAACCCATCCCTGTCCCAAAGGGATGTCTACGCATGGGCGTTTCTTTCAATTCCCGGTACAAGTTCAGATGCCTATCTTTGATTTCCTCTGAGAGGAGAAAGGCGCCACTTGAGGCTTCACTCATCAGCCTTAAGGGGTTGGTAAAGGCGTCCTTCCCCACGGCTACGGTTGAGACGGAAATTTTGTTTCTCCAAAGGTTGGCGCAGAGGTTCATCAGCTCCCCCTCCAAGGCGGAACTTCCTTCGACGCCACCCGCCCCGTCTAAGGACAGATTAGCCCGGCCATCGGTTAACAAAAGGATCTGCCTAACTACATATTCGCTGCTTTCCTTAGGGAAAAGACTGTGTGCTGTGGCAAGACCCTTGGCGATGGAGGTCGGCCCCCTTTCTGTCAGCCCTTGAACTTTTTGGCCGATACCCTCCTTTACGGTGGATAAAGAATTGAGCTCCAGACATTCGTTATCGAAGGCCACCACACCTAGTTTATCCCTCTCCTTAAGTCCTTCTATGAGGTCGATGGATATCCCCTTGGCCTGTTCCATCTTTGTTAAGGGTTCACCGTAGCCCATGCTTCCGCTTCTGTCAATGCATAACACTAGTTCGAGCACCCTTTGCTTGGATGTGGCCGCCATGGTTTGGCAATTCCCCATGCCTATTATGCCTAGTCCTATACTATTATTTTTCTGTGGTGAAGGACGGAGCTAAACTTCAATTAGCCTGTAGTCAGGGGACCCTAAGCCCAATTTTTCAGCGGCTCTCACCTGAATGTAAGGGTCTCGGCCGTGAATCTTTAGGAACTTGTTCTCGCCGGGTTTGAATTCGTATTTCTCTGCTATGGAGTAAGGTATTGCTGGGGCCTCATTAATCAGGTCCAGGGTTGCCTTTTCAAGGGCCACGATGTCCTGAGAGGCAGCT
>Ga0315306_10001418_pt1 | contig 11468 bp, 9 predicted proteins | sample TDP1_MG_FD_203803 | JGI IMG/M metagenome (GOLD analysis project Ga0315306, IMG submission 203803) | Freshwater sediment microbial communities from Lake Towuti, South Sulawesi, Indonesia - TDP1 | ecosystem: Environmental > Aquatic > Freshwater > Lake > Sediment | place: Indonesia: South Sulawesi... | reverse complement strand
AGAATTAAGCCCAGCATGTTCCCTTTCATAAATGGCTTTTGTTTAACACCTCATATTTTTGATAGTACCCCTTTTAGTTCACTTCCCTTCTCCTTCCACCAGTCATATAGGATTCTCACGTCTGTATTGAGACTAAAATTGCGAACGCCCAGTTCGATGTATCTTTTCGCCTCTTCGGGGTTCCTTATTTCTGCCCTTGGAGCTACATCCATCTTTAATGCTGTTTTTATGGTTTTGAGTTCAGCTTCTTTTACTTTAGGGTTGTTCCTCTCCCCCGGTACACCGATACTTAAAGAGTAATCGCTCGGACCGAATTGTACCATGTCTACACCTTCCACGGATAAAATTTCTTCTAGTTTTTCAACCGCCTGCTTCTTCTCTATCATTAACGCAACTATTGCGTCCTCACACATCTTAACAACATCAGCCGCCGAAGCAGTGACGCCGACGTATCCGATCCTCCTATCACTTCTGGTCCCGTTGAATCCCTTCGGTTCGGGTCTTACCGCTCTAACCGCCTCCTCAGCATCCTCTACAGTTCTGATATCTGCAAAGAGTACGTTTTGGATTCCAGCCGCCAAGGCTCTTTCAGCTAAGTATGTTCTGGGTTCTTGATCGATCTTTATCATAGACGAGATGCCGACAAGTTCAGCCGCTCTGGCCAAGTTGTCAAAATCATGTAAATCATAAGGAGCATATTCACTTACAAACTCGACATAGTCGTATACACCAGTATAACCAATGAGCTCTGTCACGCCGGGCCAAACTATGAGGACGCGTGTCCCAATGGTCGGCTCACCTTTCCTCATCAATTCTCTAAGCCTATTCACCTTCAAGTTTCATTCCCCAGATAATAATGCCTTTACTCAAATAAATGATTTAACTAATATAGGAGTATGCATAATTAAGTTTTTAGCGGTTTGGGTTTGAGGTTTAAAGTTTAATTATGCCCGCGCAGTGTTTTGGGTGGAAAATCCTTAAATCAGAAATATATTAAATAGATTAGGGAGGGGCCCGTAGCTCAGCACGGTTTAGAGCGGCAGGCTCATAACCTGTAGGATGTGGGCTGTCCCACATTCGGGGCATGGTCGCTGGTTCAAGTCCGGCCGGGCCCACCACAACTTTTTGGTTTTCTGGATTAGGTTAGTTTTTTAGGGAGTCCGTGGGCGAATCGTTAGGTATGGTCTAAGAAAATTTAAGCAACTTAAGAATAAAACAGAATCACCCAAAATGGATCTAAGATGAGCTGAAAATTGGCGGCGGAGGAAGTAACTATGGCAACGAGAGCTCTTTTTAATAATCCTTTCTCGGCGGCGGGGCGCTGGTATAAGGGAAACCTGCACACCCACACCAGTAACTCTGACGGCGTCCTCTCGGCTCAGCAGATGGCTTACCTCTACCAAAGGAGCGGTTACGATTTCCTATCAATTACTGACCATGGGAGGCTGACTGATGTTCAGGGCCTCTCCAAGCCGGATTTCTTGGTAATTCCTGGGGAGGAAATCAGCGTCGGCACCACAGAGGTGAATACAACTTTCCACTTAGTGGCCATTAACATTGAGGAGGAGATTCCCGTGAAGGAGGGGGACCGCCAAGAAAGTCCACAAAAAGTTATAGACCTGATCCGGGCCCAGGGGGGCGAGGCGATTCTTGGGCATCCCTACTGGTCCCTGCTTTCCATCCATGATATCCTTCCCCTGGAGGGTTACCTAGGCTTAGAGATATACAATACGACTTGCTTCTATAGCGTCGCTAAGGGCCATTCCTTAACCCATTGGGACGGGTTGCTAACTAGGGGAAGGCGCCCCTTAGGCTTCGCCACCGACGACGCCCACTGGCACTTTAGTGATCATAGGCCTAACGACGCCTGCGGTGCCTGGATCATGGTCAAGGCCCATAATCTATCCCTAGAGGACATTTTAAAGGCCGTAAGGGAGGGACTATTCTACGCCAGCAACGGACCCGAAATTAGGGACCTGAGAATTCTAGGAAATGAAATCCATGTGGAGACCTCACCGGTGAGGGCGATAAACTTCGTCGCCAATTTAAGCCACGGCGAAAGATTTACCGCCATTAATAGTGACGCCCTTACCAACGCCATGTACAAGGTTCAAGGAAAGGAAAAATATGTTCGCATCGAATGCGTCGACGCGGAAGGAAAAATGGCCTGGTCCAACCCCATCTTTTTGGAACAATGAAGCCGAAAGCAATTAATTTCCCATAACCCCTAATCTAAATTAAGGGTTGCAAAAGAAAAGTGGGGCACGACTGGTAGGAGTTAAGGGGGGTTGGTTAACAGGCGAACCATGAAGACCATTGTCGCCTCTTTTTTAGCAGTATTCCTTTTAACCGCCTTATTTTTCTCCATCTTCCCCCACCTTTTTCAGTTTGAAGCCACGAGGCAGGAATTTGGTCTCTGCGCCCACGTTCAGAACGGAGACTTAGACAACGAAATGAAGCAATCTCTGTTTCTGGAGACGGGGGCTCGCTGGGTTAGAACAGACTGGACTTGGAATGAGACTAGAAATTGGGAGCTTATTAGTTGGGCCCACAATAGCAGCATCAAGGTTCTCGGCATCCTTGACCACCAGACAATGAACTTTAGCCAAAATTTCACTCTAACAGATTGGGTTAATGAAGTGAACAAGACTGTTGGGCGTTATCCTAAGATTGATGCCTGGGAAATATGGAACGAACCAAACATTCCTCCATATTTTGGTTTTATGAACGGTGAACCTTTAAATTACACTCAGATGCTTTCAAACGCCAATCAGATCATTAAGAAAGAAACTAATAGCTCGGTGATTTTTGGTGGCGTTTCCACGTCCAGTAGCAACTGGGAGGAATGGCTCCGAAAATGTTACGCTTTAGGAGCGGCTAATTTCTGTGATTACCAGGGTTTACACACCTACAAAGATGATTCAAACGACAATATCCGTGATGTCATAAGAGCAAGGGAAATAACGGGAAAGCAAATATGGGTAACTGAGATAGGATGTCCATCTTGGCCACCCTGGCTGTCGCCGTTTTACACTGAAGAAGGCCAAGCCTATTATCTCAAAGAAAACTTTAAGAAGCTAAATAATATCCGTGATATTTGCCGCCTGATTTTCTGGTATGAATTCATCGATTCACGACCAATGGATTCAAGCAGTGATAAAGAGAATTACTTCGGCTTGATCAGGGCAGATATGACTAAAAAACCCTCTTTCTATGTCTTTTTATCCTTTACATCTCCTTATGATCAGTTTTTCCTAATTATATCAGTATTTTTGCTTACCTTGGCAACCATTCTCATTATCCTCATAAAATTGCTAAGAAAACACCAGATTTGGTGAATATGCTATCTATTTTCCTTTTTCTCCATTTCCTCTAGGTTTCTTGCTGCAATGATGTCTACTCCTAAGCCTAAGAGATTTTCGACAATCACATCGCCTATTTTAATTGGAGCATCCACTGTTATCTTTGCCAGCTCCTTTGAGCATTCTAATAGTTTCTCCTTTGGGACTGGCTGGGTTGCCCTTACGGGACACACGGGGACTCCGGCTCCCCTCACTTGGACCGTGGTGAAGAAGTCCCTTTTTGGAGCCTCGATTTCCGTTAGGACGTAGTCCTCCCCGCGGGGGCACTCTAAGTTTTCAACTTTGATCACCCTCTCATTTTTGATGGTCACCGTTGCTTCACACCCTAGAGGGCAGACGATGCAGGTAACTTTACGCCTTTCCTCTCCTCTCATTTTAGGGTTCCTCTTCAATGTTTATCGTCAGTTCCTTCTCCTTCTCTAACTTTCCCAGCCTTTTCTCGGTGAGGCGAAGGACCACCGTTTCCGGTGGCCTAACCACCCTAATGGGCATTGTTAAGCTTCTGATTTTCACCTTTACGTTTCGTAGGGGCTTCCTAACCCGCAGGAAGAGGGCCACGGGCTCCTCGCCGCTTACGATTTGGGGAACAACATACCTCACATTCTGCCCAGCTTTAAGAACCATTTTCCTAGCTAAGGGGGGCAGCTTACCCATGGCATAATTGGCAGCGCTTTCTCCAGCCAGCTCCCCCGTCTCAGTAACGTAATCAACCAGGTCATGAACATGAACCACGTTGCCGCAGGCAAAAATTCCTGGGATGGACGTTTCCATGTGCTCGTTGACAACAGGTCCGCCCGTGGCCGGGTCCAAAACTATGCCCGCGGCTTCTGAGAGCTCGTTCTCAGGGATTAAGCCAACGGAAAGGATCAAGGTGTCACATCGAATCATCCTTTCCGTTCCCGAAATGGGACTTCCCCCCTCATCCACCCTGGCTGTGGTTACTGCCTCCACCCTCTCGGCGCCGTGGATAAATGTGACGGTGTGTTTTAGCAGTAGGGGGATTTGGAAGTCCTCTAGGCACTGGACCAAGTTTCTCGCCAATCCGCCTGGATAGGGCAGTATCTCCACCACCGCTTCCACCTTGGCTCCCTCCATGGCGAACCTCCTGGCCATGATTAAGCCCACGTCGCCTGAGCCCAGGATAACTATCCTTTTGCCGGGCAGGTAACCCTCCACGTCCATAAGCCTTTGCGCCGTCCCCGCCGTGAAGATTCCCGCCGGTCGAGTTCCAGGAATTCCCAGGGCACCTCTTGGCCGCTCCCGGCAGCCCATGGCTAAAACGATGGCCCTGGACTTTAGGGTCATTAAACCGTCGGGGCTGTTAACGGCCACCACCTCCTTCTCAGGCGTGACCCTAAGGACCATGGTGTCTAGCTTGCACTCAACCTTCAGGCTTCGTGCCCTTTCGATGAATCTGGCTATGTATTCGGGACCGGTTAGGTTTTCCCTGAAATGGTGGAGGCCGAAGCCGGTGTGGATGCACTGGGGCAGAATCCCACCAAGCTCACTGTTCCGATCTAGAATGGTTACCTTCTCTGCTCCCGTTTCCTTGGCTCGGATGGCCGCTGCTAGGCCCGCGGCTCCTCCCCCTATTACGGCTACTTCCACATCCTCCTCAATCATCCGATTCACCTCGGAGCAGGACTTCCTTAACCCTGTGTGGTATTAGCCTAGATTTGCCTTCCCTTTTGGTAACTCTCTCGGCTGGGATTCCGAGTTCCCTGGCTAAGATTTTTATGACATGGGGGGTGCAGAACCCTCCTTGACATCTTCCCATACCCGCCCTGGTGCGGAACTTAACCCCATCTAGGGTGGAGGCGCCCCGCCTAATGGCTTCTAAGATTTCCCCTTCTGTTACATGCTCACAACGGCAAACAACATGTCCATACCTGGCATCTTGGTCGATGAGCCCCTCTGCTTTACTGAGGTTAAGTTCCCGAAGTGATCTGTCGATGGGCTTACGATGGGGATTAAACGTTTCCTTCTCCCTTAGTTCCAAGCCTGACTCCTTTAGCAAGGCGGCTACCTTTTGAGCCACTGAGGGAGCCGCGGTTAAGCCTGGAGATTTCATGCCTGCCACATTAATGAAACCCCTTACCTCTTTGTAGGCTTCGATGATGAAGTCTTGGGTGTTGGGTTCGGGACGCAGGCCACAAAAGTTCGTGATGACCATGGGCCCCTTCTCTGCCAGCAGGGGAATTAGTTGGGAGGCGCCAGTGAAAACCTCAGCCAGCCCGCTGGAAGTGGTGGCCACATCCTCCTTGTCCTCCATGTCCTGGGCGTTGGGCCCGATCAACAGGTTTCCGTCCACTGTGGGTGTAACCACGATGCCCTTGCTGACGGGGGTAGGCGCAGGGAAAAGCACGCGGTGGACGAGGCCGCCCAATTTTTTGTCAAAGACATAGTATTCGCCCTTCCGAGGATGAATGGTGAAATATTTTACTCCCGCCATGGCAGAAACCCTGTCAGCCCAGAGGCCCGCCGCGTTAACCACATAATCGGCTTCGATTCCTCCCCTGTTGGTCCGAACCCTCTTCACCTCTGCCCCCTTCATTATGACCCCTGTAACCTCCGTCTCCAGAAGAATTTTTACCCCATTTTGGGCGGCATTCTCCATCATGGCCATGGCCAACTCGTAGGGGCTGGTGATGGCCGCGGATGGAGCGTAGAGGGCGGCGATGGCTTCCCTGTTCAGGTGGGGCTCCATCTCCAACAGTCTCTCTCGGTCGTCAATTATTTCTAGGCTGGGAACCCCATTTTTCTCCCCCCTCCCCTTCAGCTCCTTAAGAGCGTTCACCTCTTCTTCCTTCAGGGCGACTACGAGGGAACCCGTTTCCTTGAGGGGGACGCCTATCTCGGGGGCGATTTTGTGCCAGAGGGCGTTGCCCCTGGAACAATGCTCGGCCTTCACGGTTCCGGGCTTGTCATCGTAGCCCGCGTGGATTATGCCCGTATTTGCTTTGGTGGGGGAACCGAAGGCGACGTCAGGCTCCCTTTCAACCACGACGACCTCTAAGTCGTATCTGGACAGCTCCCGGGCTATGGTGGAGCCTACGATTCCCGCGCCAACGACCACCACATCCGCCTTCATTTCCTGTCCCTCACGGTTATAAGCCCAGATTCGCCAAGTCTTGGTAAACCCCCGTTTTCTCTAGGGCCCAGTAAATTTTCTTGTGAATTTCAAACAGTTTATCATAGATTTCCTTGTTTTCTAACCTCGGCTCGTACCGCTCCACTATCTGCACCATCCTATCGGCTGCCTCAGAAACGCCCTTGAAAATTCCCGTTCCCACCCCGGCCAGAATCGCGCACCCCAAGGCGGTCGACTCTTCAACTCTTCCCCTAAGGACGGGCAACCCATATACGTCGGATTGAATCTGGTTAAAGTTGGGGTTCCTCGTTGCGCCGCCCGTGACCCTCATTTCCTCCAGGGGAGTCCCTAACTCCTTCATAACCTCAATGTTCTTCCTAATTTCTAGGGCTACACCTTCAAGGATGGCTCTAATGAGATCGCTTCTGGTGTGGCCCAGGGCCAGCCCCACTAGGGCGCCCCGGGCGTAGGGATTCCAGTAAGGCGCGCCTGCGCCGACAAAATGGGGTAATAATAGGATTCCCTTACTTCCCGCAGGAGATGCGGCGGCTTCCCTATTCAGCATTTCATAGGGATCGGCTTCGACAAATTCTGCCATCATCTTCTCCAAGTGGCCGAACTGGTCCCTGAACCATCGGTAGATGGTGCCTGTGGAGAACATGCTGGCCTCCTGGACCCACTTGCCTGGAACCCCGTGGCAGCTGCACAAAACCCTCCTTTTAGGGTCAAGGGAGGGCTTGTCCAAGAAGGAGAGGATGAAGGTTCCGGTGCCTGTGGTGGCTTTTACTCTGCCCGGTCTGACAACCCCTACACCTATGGCGCCACACTGCTGGTCTCCACCACCGCATATTACGGGTGTCCCCTTAGCGAAGCCCGTTTCCTCCGCGGCCTCCTTGGTGACTTCTCCAACCCTCCTTCCTGAAGGATAAGGCTCAGGTAACTTTTCCGCGTCCATTTCCATGCCGTTTAGGAGTTTTTCGGACCAGTGGAGCCTCCTTATGTCGAAGAGCATGGTCCTCGAGGCGTTGTCCCAGCCCGTTACAAACACCTGGGCCAGCTTGGCGATGAGGTAGTCGTGAACCAACAGAAACTTGTGGGTTTTCCCGTAAATCTCGGGCTTATTCTCCTTGATCCACAGGATTTTTGGAGCCGAGAAGTAGGGGTCCACCATTAAACCAGTTATACGGTAAACCTTGTCCTCGCCTACATGTTCCCTAATCCATTGGCATTGGGAAATGGTCCTCCTGTCCTGCCAAACGAGGGCTCGATGCAGGGGCTCCGCCCTTTCATCCACGGGCACAATGGTTTCCCTCTGGTTGGTCACGCTGACGCCGGCTATCATGTCTGGGGTTACTTCCTTATCCTCAGCCTCCTTCAGAACAGCCCGCGAAGTCTTATACACCCCGTTCCACCAATCCGCAGCCTCCTGCTCCACCCAAGCGGGCTTAGGAAAATAGCTCGGATGCTCCAGATACTTCCAAGCGACAATGTTTCCTTGGGTGTCAAAGATTACTGTCCGTTCTCCCGTGGTCCCCGCGTCTATGGCCGCCAAATAGACCTTTTCCTTCATGGCTCTGCCCGTCCTTATCTGACAATGAAATACTTTGGCAAACTTAAAGTATTAGAAGGATTCTATGCGCGCAGTTTAAAATGGAAAGGCATCGTGTACAAAATGTTTTATTTATATTAGTGCCGTGTTCAAGTCGCTCCAGCTATCACATATTCCTTTCCGAATAAAACTTTCAGAAAATTATTAATACAAAGATGTCCGCCTATAGAGGTTACGTGCTCAAAAGGAGTCTAAACTTAAGGAAACCCCTATCTGGGAAGGAGAATGGAAGGTTCATGGGGAACATATTGGTCAGCAGCCTAAGGCAAACGCCTTTGGAAAGGCAGAAGCTAGAAATTGTGGAAAGGAAGGGCTTGGGCCATCCTGACTCCATGTGTGACGCCATAATGGATCAGGTTTCGGTGAGATTGAGCAGGGAGTACCTGGAAAAGGTTGGGGCCATAATGCACCACAACGCCGACAAATCCCTGCTGGTGGCTGGCGAAGCCGAAACAAGGTTTGGAGGGGGCGCGGTGAAGGAGCCCATGCTCCTCATCTTCGGCGACAGGGCCATCTTCAACGCAGATGAGGTTGAGATACCCGTGGTGGAGATAGCCACCCAAACAGCCAAGGAGTGGTTCAAGAAAAAACTAAGGTTTGTAGACCCAGAAAGGCATGTGCGGTATCAGGTGGAGCTGAAGCCCGGCTCCCCAGAGCTTGTGGACATTTTTAAGAGGAGAGGAAAGGAGGAGGTTCTTGGCGCCAATGACACCTCAGCCGCCGTGGGCTACGCGCCCATGACTCAAACGGAAAAGATCGTTCTAAAAACTGAGAATTACCTGAATTCCGCAGATTTTAAGGGAGAGTTCCCCGAGTCGGGTGAAGACATCAAGGTCATGGGACTGAGGAAGAATGATGAGCTATGTCTAACGGTCTCCATGGCCTTCATAGACAGATTCGTTGAAAGTGAAAAGGATTATTTCAAGAAAAAGGAGGCCATTCTGGAAAGGATAAAGAGTTTTGTGAACGAAAACGCAGGCTTTAATAGAGTTAAAGTGGACCTAAACACTCTGGACGTGAAGGGAAGGGGTATAAACGGAGTTTACCTGACCGTGCTGGGCACCAGCGCCGACGGCGCCGACTCAGGCCAAGTGGGCCGAGGAAACCGAGTGAACGGCGTCATACCCCTAAACAGGCCCGTTTGCTCAGAGGCGGCGGCTGGAAAAAACCCCGTGAGCCACGTGGGCAAGATATATAACCTCCTAACCCACCGAATAGCCAACCAAGTTTACGCCCAGGTGCCCGGCCTAGAGGAGGTCTACATCTGGCTCCTAAGCCAAATAGGGAAGCCCATCAACCAGCCCGCCATAGCCGCCGCCCAAGTGGTCCTGAAACAGGGAACCTCCATCAGCAACGTCAGGAAAGACATTAGGGAAGTGATCAGCTCCGAACTGGAAAACATAGACACATTCTGCACAGACCTAGCCCACGGAAAAATCCCAATATGCTAAATTTTGGACAAATCTGCATGTTCCCCTATCCTCTTTCTGAATAGCATAACGTATACGATATCCTTAGTTTCGTGGTAAAGCATGGTGGCCTTCCAATGGCGCAAGGCGTGGAAGCCAATCTGGAGGATCCTGGGGGTCTGAAGTGTTTTATGCCCTATGCCTTAACACCTTTCCTTCCTGTATTCTACTATACTCGCCTTTCTCGACCACCAGTTTGCCATTGACCAGGACGTACTCTATCCCTTCAGGGTGTTGCTGAGGGTTATCAAAGTCGCCCCTGGCCTTAATCGTCTCGAAGTTGAATATCGTTAAGTCTGCCCACATACCTGCCCGAATAATCCCTCTGTCGAAAATGCGTAACCGCTGACACGCATAAGAGGTCATCCGGCGAATGGCTTCCTCAACAGTCATAAGCCCTTCCTCTTTAACGTATCGGCTCAAAACTCGGGGGAACATCCCAAGCCACTCTGGACTGTACTGAAAGTATCTCGGCGGGATCTTGGCTGTGTCTACCACGGAACCATCAGTGCTTGGGAAAATGCATAGGGGGTTGGGCGCCGTTATCTTGTGGTCGTCTTCAATATAGGCGACGACCAACTTGGGACCCTTGCCTTCTTCAGCTGCGATCAGATTGAATAGCGCGTCTTCGGGATCAATCACTCTCTCACAGGCGATCTGGCTTATCTTCTTTCCCTCTACGCTTGGATCAGATTTGCATTTATACACCCACGCTCTGTCCCAAGCACGCGTCTGATAAATTCCGCCTTGACCCGTTCTTCCAAGCGGCCCATATGGGTCCATTTCTCTCATCTCTCTCTTAAGTCTCTTTCGTGTCTCTGGATCTTTAAGCATACCCACAAACTTTTGGTTTCTCTTGAAAGGCCATGGCGGAAGCTGCTCCATGGCGTTAAAACCTATCCAAGGAAACGCCTCAGTGTCACAAGCAACGTCTACGCCTCGTTCTCTAGCCTCCTCCATAAGCTTCAGCACTTTCGCTCCGTTTCCGTAGGCCGGATGTTTGCTTTGCATGTGTGATCGGTGAACTCTGACGCCTGCTTCCGCCCCGATCTTGATGAGTTCGTTTGTTGCTTCTATGTTGGTTTCCCTTTCTCCCCTGACATGTGAGATATATATACCGTCATATCTTGCAGCAACCTTGCTAAGTTCGATGAGTTCATGTGTATCTGACCAGCAGCCCGGAGGGAAAACTAAGCCCGTTGACATACCGAAGGCTCCGGCCCTCATCGCATCATCAACAAGATCCTTCATCTCCGCCAGCTCCTCCTCATTCGCGGGCCTATCTTTGTCTCCCATGACGCACGTTCTAACGGTGTTATGTCCAACTAGACACGCAACGTTCATGGACACACCCTGCCTCTCCAACCGCTTCAAATATTCTTCAAAACTTGACCAATCTATCTCGATCTCCAGGGCTCTCGCGTGCGCCTCCGCCCTCTCCCTTGCAAGATCACCAATTATGGGAGCGGCCGAGCTGCCACAGTTTCCCACCAGGACGAGAGTGGCGCCTTGGATAAGGTCGCTATCTGCGAACGGATAGCGGACTAAATTCCAGTCTGAGTGACTATGAAAGTCAATCCATCCAGGTGATACAATGAGCCCTTCAGCATCTATAACTTTCTCAGCCTTGCCTTTAAAGCGACCAAAATCAACGATTTTACCATTTTTAATAGCTAGGTCGGCCTTAAACCATGGGCTTCCTGTTCCATCAATGATCTTGCCGTTCTTGATCAAAACATCATACGCGATGGTTCCGGGCGCGCGAGGCTCTTCGTTTGAGCAATCCTTCTGCCTCTCGCCTTTTTCCAGCCCCTTGTCTTCTGCATTCACTGTGCGTGAGATAATTCTCTGCAATCCAGAAAACCTCTTCGCCACTCATCATGAATCCTGAGACTCATATAAGTGTTCCGCCATCAACGTCAACCCATTTTAAAGTA
>Ga0315306_10001417_pt1 | contig 11470 bp, 9 predicted proteins | sample TDP1_MG_FD_203803 | JGI IMG/M metagenome (GOLD analysis project Ga0315306, IMG submission 203803) | Freshwater sediment microbial communities from Lake Towuti, South Sulawesi, Indonesia - TDP1 | ecosystem: Environmental > Aquatic > Freshwater > Lake > Sediment | place: Indonesia: South Sulawesi... | reverse complement strand
CAAGACTGACTTCACTGATGATCTCCTCAGCATCTTCAGGGGTTATCGACGTGCCGGCGTATCCCATGTCTATTCTACCTTGAGAACACTGGTAGAGCAACGAAAAAAGAATATTGTCATCTTTGGAGCTTTATCAGGTGAGATCCATCTCGTGCAAACCTGCCTCTCTTGACATAGGGAGACATCGCTCAGCCACAGTGAAAGCAAACAGTACAAGAGGATCTCTTCCAATGCTCGTCTTAACGGTGTCCGCTAGTCGCAACGAAGCTTTTGGGCCTTCCTGTTTGACATGCCAGGTGGCAAAGGTAGCATCCTAGAGCAGACCGTGATCATTACAAGAGGCCCGAAGTACATCAATCCGACTAAGAAGCTCGCGACCAAGCCTGATACTATGAGAGCGACGTCGGGGGAGAAGCTTAGGAGAGAATACGCCCACGGAAATATGCGAAGAGCTCCAATCAGCGGGTAGATCGCCATCTTGACACATTCACGAAGCACCGGTGTGTCTTCGAGACACCTAGCAACCGTTGGGCTGAACGAATAGTAGAATGCATTGAAAGCCCTGAGGAATTGGTTGCCAGCAAACGTTGAGGCCACTTCCCTGTCTCTGAAGTCACGTATTAGCTGTACCGGAGCTGCCAACTCCGAACCGTAGGCAGCAGAGGCCACAATGCAGCCCGGGGTTCGCCTCGTTGTGACAGTCAGGGTTGTCGTCGTGGTTGGAGGAGTCGTTGTAGTCGTTATGGTTGTTGTAGAAGTTGTGGTCGTTGTCGTCGTCACTGAGGTGGTTTCAGTAGTCGTGGTTGCGGTCGTTGAGGTTGTCAAGATCGTGGTCGTCCCAGTCTCGAAACCCATCGGACTATTTTCCGTCAAACCACTCGGTCTGGGACCTAGCGCCGACCCGTAGACCAACACAAATAGGAAAATGAGAGTAGCTGGATTCCTTCTAAGGAAGCGTAGAACTCTCCGCAACAAGCTGAGACTCATGCCTGAAGAGACTCTCAATTGGATCTAACAACCTATCAGGTGAGTAGGCGCTAAAACTCTTGCCTAATGGCGTTCGTCAGGTCTCATACAGATAACAGAAGGTAGTTGCACCCATGCGCTGAGAGAACTGAACGAATGAAGCCTCGTACAGAGCTTGGCTCGGCTTTCCAGTCTATCATATTCATATCCATATTCATCTAAGCACATATCAATATGCGAGAGAGGAGATGATGCCCAATGACCAGATCAGTATTGTTTGTCGGTGCCCATCCAGACGACGTTGAGACCGGTGCTTTGGGATTGCTTCTGATGCTGCGTGACGTTAAGAGACATTATCTAGCGATGAGCAAATGCCTAGACATACCTAGGAATGAGCGCATCCTTGAAGAATATGACAAAGTGACCAAACGCCTGGATGCAGCATCCAAGATCTTCGACTTTCCTAACAGAGACTTATATCTGTGCGGAAAGGACATAAGAAAAATACTTGAAGACTACCGAGATAACGAAAAGGTAGACGCCGCAATTTGCCCATCGCTCAATGATGTCCACCAAGACCACAGGGCCCTGGCAGAGGAAGTTGTTCGAGTCTTCAAACACCACACTGTATTGTTTTATGAGCTGCCGAATTCATGTCTCGTCTTTGAGCCTAGGTTCTTCCAGCCACTGACCGATGACGTCGTCAAGAAGAAGCTGGAGATCATATCTCTCTATGAGAGCCAAAGAAATCAGAGGTACATGGAACAAGATGCTATCCTTGCTAGCATGAGGTTTAGGGGACTGCAGATTGGACATAAATATGCCGAAGCCTTCGAGATATGGCGCATAGTGCGAGGAGCAATATTCTGAAGAACTATGCTCGAACGAGAAGAAGCTCTAACCTCTTCTTTGCTTTGCCATTATTGCTTCGTAGTCATCTTTCAACCTAGCTGCAATCTTCATAGGGTCATGCCACTTCTCCACATAGGCGCGACTCGTCTGCCCAAGCTTCTGCAGATCATGCTTGCGCGTCGTTAACCATTCCTTGAGCACATCGTGCAATGTTACGGGAGTCGCGTTGATTATGGGCAGATCCTTTCTCATTTGCTCAGGCACGAATCTGAGATCGCTTTCCCTGATGTAACAGATTACTGGTTTGCCAAGAGCCATCATCTCTACTGCCCCACTTCCGTACCAACCTGTCAGAAGTTGATCAATGAGTATGTCGGCTCGTTCGTATATATGTCGAGCCTGAACTTGGGAGACTCCTTCCACCAGAGCGAATCTCAGAGCGACACCTTCTGCCTTGAGCCGTGATATCGCATCTAGGAGAAAGCGTGTTCCTTTCCCACGACGATGTGTCGGGGCATGGATCACCAGGGGCTCTTCCAAATCTGATCGCGGCCTTTCAACAGGTCGCCAATCCCTCAAGTCAATATTTGAGACGGGCAGGAAGTCTGCCTCAGGTGGAAGCATGTGCAATAGGTCTGGTGTGAGTGCAAAAATGCGGTCCGCGTATCTTGCGAACTTGGCTATCCTGTACCGTTTGTGTGCGTCTGATTCTCGCGAGTAGTAGCCCTCCTCTACCTCTGTTACGTGATGAAGATCAAAGTGAGCTAGGCAGAAATCTCCTTGGCGTGCATCATCCCCATGATATGTTACGATGATCCCCTTTCCAGTCCTCTTGAGTAGTGGAAGGTCGGCAAGTTCGAATGTTTGAGAATAGAGTCTGTAAAGCTGTGACACTACTGACTGGAATCCATATCGGGTTTCTGGGCTTGTTAGAATTCTATGCGGCATCATGGATTGACCAAAATTGAAGCTCACAATATCAAAATATCTGAGCGCTCGCCACAATAGCTGCCAACGCTTGACTTCACGAATAGGCATGCTATCTTCATTGTTCCAGAGAACTTGATCAGACTTATACCCAAACGGACTGGGTCGAAATGAAACAGCCCAGCTGTCAAGGCCAATCTCCCGCTCTGCACGGGCAAGCATCTGCGGGTTTCCACCCACTATTTCTGGGCAATGCAGAACACGAATAGCCCTCATGTGCCGTGTCAGCTGACCTCAGAGATGTGCGGTGTGCTCAGTGTAGCTCTGCGCCAAACGGTTCATACCTGCTTCCGCCTATGGTCGACAGGAGGGATTATTTCACTCCGGCAATCTTCTTCATTGCTTTGAGGATCTTCTTGTATTCTGCTGCTGGGCGTGCTGGACAGCCCATCACCGTCACATCATTCGTCACATCTTCTACAACTAGCGCGCCCAGGCCCACTGTTGCTTTCTCTCCAACAGAGATGTTGTCTCGCAAACAAGCACATGGGGCTACCCAAGCATTGTCGCCGATTCGGGTGCTGCCGCCTATCATTGCATGCGCGATGACCAGTGCTCGTCGTCCGATCACAACATTATGTGCAATGTGAACAAGATTGTCTATCTTTGCGCCCTCCCGGATGATCGTGTCTTTCAAAGTTCCTCGATCAATACATGTGCATGCTCCAACTTCGACGTTGTCCTCGATGACTACGCCACCAATGTGTGGAAACCTCTCCAATTCGCCTTTCTTGTTGCGCTCGTAGCCGAAACCGTCACCACCTATTACAGCACCTGCGTGAATGATCACATTGCGACCAATTCGAGTTCCAGAGTGGATATGAACGTGTCCGTGAACAATTGTTCCTGCACCTACCTCGCAATCACCGATGTAAGTGAAGGGGCCTATGTATGTATCTGGATGAATTCTTGCTTCTGCATGAACTACTGCAGTCGGATGTTTCCCTCGCGGAGGAGACTCAGCAAACAAGGCTTGAACTATGCGCAAGAAGGAGAGGCGTGGGTTCTCTACAACAACTAATGTCTTTCCCAAATCCGCCATTTTGTTCAGAAACGGATTCTCAGCGCATAACACTACACCGCTCTTTGTAGACCGAATAGTCTCCTCGGCAGTTGAGGAAGGTTTGCTGCAGAAAGTGAGAGTAGATTCGCTTGGCGCTTCATCTATCGGAGCTGGGCGAGTTATCGAGCGATCGACGGGCCCAATCACCCTTAGCACATCGTCCCCTAGAATCTCAACCACTTTCCGAAGCTCAACCGTCTTCATACATATTCACTCGCATGACATTCTAAGAGTTCTCTACGGACTACAAAGAACGACCGCTAAGTATGAAGCTTGCGACCAAATAGAATACAACGTATCTAACTGTTGCTTTCCGTCGCTTTTGAATGCATATAGGAAGCAAATGATGTTTATAGAGCGACTTATGCTTCCCTATGGTATCTCAATGTGACGCCAAGAAGAATCAGTGTTCAACAATGAGAATCTGTTTGATGGTTTCAAACGATGTTCTTACTGATTCACGGGTTCTGCGTCATGCGGGATCCCTTGGACGCAGAGGACATGACGTAGTTGTGCTTGGAGTGAAATCAAAGAGAACGGCCCTAGAGGAACAGAGGGAGCGCTTCAAGATTATTCGTGTCAGGTTGAAGGCCTATGAGAAACTACAGAGCCTTGCCGATAGCATCAAAGGGCGTCACGCTCGTAGCAGAGGATTGCAACGTGGTGCTGCCGCCGTTGCTAGCGCCGTTTCACCTTCCTTTCCGCGGCAGCTTCTTAGAGAATCATCTGACACAGCTCTTTTCGTCTCCCAGCTTCTGGATACGAACCTAACAATGTCAAAAAAGGCGCGGAGGCTTGATGCAGATGTCTATACTAGCAACAATCTGGATGTCCTTCCTGCTGGCGTGATTGCCTCTGGTCGCCGTGGAGACAGGTATTTGGTCTACGACGCTCACGAGTTGTGGTCTGATATGTCTGCCCTGACTCTTCGTCTTAGAGCGCTCTTCTACGACCTTGAGAAGGCCCTGATAAGAAAGGCCCAAGCTGTGATGACTATCAACGAGTTCATTGCTTCGGAACTGGCAAGGAGGTATCGTATACCAACTCCAGAGATCGTCTACAACTGCCCAGAACGATTCAGCATTCCAGCGAATCCCAAGCGCGGTGCGAGAGTCATAGCGCTGTATCATGGCATATTCAGTTCTTACCGAGGACTGGAAAATCTAGTTCTGTCGTCAAAGCATCTGGAAAAGGACGTGCTTCTTCTTATGCGAGGGGCTGGTGAGCTTGAAACAAAATTGAGGGATTTGGCATCCGACAGAAGCAATTGCCAGTTTGAGGACATAGTTCCTCAGAAAGAAGTCATCATGAAGGCTGCTGAAGCAGACGTAGGGATCATCCCCTACCTCCCGACCAACTGGAACAACTATCTCTGTAGCCCTAACAAACTCTTCGAATATATCCAAGCAGGCGTTCCAGTGGTTGCGAGTGATCTGCCGTTTCTCAGAAAAGTCATAATCGGAGAAGACATCGGTCTCACCTTCGATCCTTATGATCCGAAAGACATAGCGTCAACCATAAACAAAGTCACCAGGGAACGAGAGTTGACGCGACTCAGGCAGAATGTCAGAAAGGCCGCCGAGAAGTGGTGTTGGGAAAGAGAAGAGCCAAAACTACTACAGATCTATGACCGCTTAGAAGAACATTGAGTTCTATTGCATTGCGCGAACTCTTGACGAGCCAGGGTCATTACAATCTCAGGCCGTGTGTCTGACGGCGCCTGCGAAACCTAGTTATCTATGTACCTTACGCTCAGGGTCGATTAGGTGGGGCTGCTTTGGTTCAGGCGGACGGCGGAGATATGCGTTTCGTCTTTGAGCCTCGAAGTGTGGCTATCATCGGTGCCTCAAGGAACCCAGCTAAGTTTGGGCATGTTCAGCTCAGGAATCTGATCGAGCTGGGCTTCCGAGGGGAGGTTTACCCTGTCAACCCGAACGCTGATCAGGTTCTGGGCTTGAGGGCCTATGGGTCTGTGGGCGAGATTCCTGCGCCGCCAGATTTGGCTATCGTCACGATTCCTGCACCGAAGGTCCCCGAAGCCATCGAGGACTGCGCACGGAAGGGGGTGAAGGCTGCGGTTGTGACGTCTTCAGGCTTCAGCGAGGTGGGTGGCGAGGGCGAGGAGAGAGAGCACACTATCGTCCAGATAGCCAGGAATGCAGGGATGCGCCTCGTCGGGCCGAACACGACAGGGATCGTGAATACGGCGAACAACTTCACAACGAGCTTCATAGCGCTTCCAAGGCTTGCCCATGGGCCCGTAGCCTTCATAGCGCAAACTGGGCTCTTCGCCGCCGCCTCGCTGTGGCATATGCTCACGGCTGAGCGGTTCGGCGTGAGCAAGGTAGCTGGACTTGGTAACAAGGCAGATGTCAACGACCAGGACGTCCTGCAGTACCTAGCCAACGATCCGGAGACGCGTGTCATCGCGATCTACATGGAGGGTGTGAAGGACGGGCGGGGCTTCATGAAGGTTGCACACGAAGTCTCAAGGCGCAAGCCCATAGTAATGCTCAAAGGCGCTTCGACCGCCCTTGGCGCCAGAGCCGCAGCCTCACATACAGCCTCGATCGCAGTAAGGGATGAGGTCTTTGAAGCCGCGTGCAGAAGCGCCGGCATTGTGAGAGCGAGAAGCTTCGAGGAGATGATGGACCTGGCGAAAATGTTCGCATTCCAGCCCACTTCCAAAGGGCGGAACCTGGCGGTCGCAACGTTCACAGGCGCAGGAGGCGTCATGGCTTCAGATCGAGCTGCAGCTGAAGGCCTAGAGCTGGCTGACCTCTCCTCGCAGACAATCATGAACCTTCAGGCCAAGATGCCCGCCTGGGCCCGGGCTGGAAACCCTGTAGACGCGGAGCCCCTCTTCGAAACCTTGGGCCCCGACGCCTCGCTCAGCTTTGCTTTGGACGCGATCTCCAAGGATGGGAATGTGGATATGGTCGCCTTGTTCCTTGTCGCACTTCCTCAATTCCAATTCGACCTGATGCGTACTGTCGGAGAGATGAAGGAGAAGCTTACCGCCACCGGAACACCTGTGGCGATTCACGTAACTGGCATGAGGAAACTTGTGGAACAAGCGACGGCTCTCCTCGAAGAGAACGGGGTCCCGGTCTACCCATCGGTCGAGCGAGCAGTCTCATCCCTCGCCGCCAACCACAGGTACGCCTCGCGTCCACATGCTCAAAAGTAGGCCGGGATCTGACGGTGGATATGCCTGCAGAAAGGTTGCATATCTGGGCACACATATCGCGTCGCGACATGTAGACTCTTATACGGACAGGCTGCGGACGTAAGGCGGAAAGGCGCTGCCCATTGAGTCCGAGACTAATCCAGATTTCTGCTCGTGACTATGCAGCGTTCTATTTCGGTTATCCGTAGCCAGCCGAATGTGCGGCTATCAACCGCGACAAGTTCGGCGTGGCTTCTCAGGTGAAATCTCGTGAGAGCTAAGACTATAAAAAAAGTTTCCCGTCTCGTGGTCAAGTTCGGAGGTTCGTCCCTATCATCGCCTCGAAAAATCTCAAAGGCAGTAGGGGCTGTCAGGCGAGAGATAGACGAGGGGGCCCAGGTTGCAGTGGTTGTTTCTGCATTGGGTCGAACAACAGACGATCTACTTGAAACGCTGTCTGTGGCATCCCGTAGTAGGTCGAGTGATCATGTGGATGATGTCCTCTCGATGGGGGAGAGAACGAGCGCACGGGTCTTTCATACTGCACTCTCGGCGTGCGGTTTTGGTTCAAAGTATTTTGATCCGCATGATGACGATTGGCCGATAGTAACCGACGACAACTTTGGAGACGCAACCCCAATCCTCCCCATATGTCAGCGTCGAATCCAGCGGCATGTGCTGCCTTGTCTAGAGGTGGGGATCGTTCCGGTCCTCCCTGGATTTGTCGGAAAGGCTACTGACGGCAGAATCACAACGATGGGCCGAGGAGGCAGCGATATCACAACCTTCCTGTTGGCCCGATGCCTGCCAGCTAAGGAGTCTATTCTCGTTACTGATCACAACGGCTTGATGACCGCAGACCCCAAACTGGTCAAGGAGGCTCATCCGATCTCTCAGATCTCTGTACGGGAGCTGATGGGCCTCGCCGATTCAGGAACCAAATTTCTGAAGACGAAGGCCCTTCGCTTTCTGGATGACTCCTTCAAGGTTAGGATCACTTCGAATTTGGCATCGTCTCTACGGTCAGGCGGAACTGTCATCAAAGGTTCATTTCCAGAGGCAATTACAGCTGAACTCGAGACCCCAGGTCCCGCCGCGATGGTGACGATAACCGGGCGAGACATCTCGCAGAATCCAGAGATTCTGAAGGAGATACTTTCCAAGGTTACCAAGGAGAGGACGGAGATTCTTGGCCTCTCGGCGAACTCGAACTCCTTGATCATTTACGTTTCTTGGGAACGCAGACGCAGGCTTGTGAACGAGATACACCGCTGCCTCTTGGCGCATAAGGAGATGACTGCGATGGCGGTGCGCGACAACCTCTCCCTCATCACGATAGCTGGTGTTGGGTTTGTGGAGACACCAGGGCTAGTAGCGTCTGTCTCTGAGCCACTCAAGGAGGCCTCCTTGAATATCTACGGTATCTTCACGATTGCCTCCTCGATCGTTGTGGCAGTGGATTGGAAGCACCGAGGGGAAGCCTTGCGCCTCGTCAAGAAGTCGCTGAGGAGGTTCGCGTTATGATCAAGGTCGCGGTTCTCGGGGCGACAGGCATCGTAGGCCAGCAGTTCATCGCCGCCTTGAACGGGCATCCATGGTTCCAAATAGAGAAGTTGCTCACATCTGCAAGATCTGCAGGGAAAAAGTATGGCGAGGCTTTGAGAAACGTTCAGACAGGAGCCTTGGAATGGTTCTGCGACTCCTCCCTCACGGGCTCCGCAGCAGATATCGTGACCCAAGATTCTTCGCGGTTTGATCCGTCAAGTGTAGATCTGATTTTCTCAGCGCTGGAATCCGAGCAGGCAAGAAGCCTCGAACCTAGCTATGCAGAACATACAGCAATCGTCAGCACAGCGTCCGCGTTCCGGTACGAGCAAGATGTACCTATACTAATACCCGGCGTCAACAACGAGCACCTTCAAGCTCTAAGCCTCCAGCAAGAACGGAGGAAATGGCGGGGATTCATTGTTCCCATACCCAACTGCACCACAACTGGGCTCGCAATCTCACTAAAGCCACTTCACGACGACTACACTGTCGAAGCGGTTGTCATGACCTCCATGCAGGCAGTTTCTGGAGCCGGAAGATCATCCGGAATTCTAGCCCTAGACATCACGGATAACATCATTCCATTCATTCCAGGCGAGGAGGAGAAGGTCGAGCGAGAAACCTGCAAGATTCTCGGAAGCTTCCACGGCACGTTTTCTCCGGCAGAGATTGGGATCAGCTGCACCTGCACGCGAGTCGATGTCAGGGAGGGGCACACGGAGGCTGTCTACGCTAAGACGCGAGAGAAATGCAGCGTCGAGGACGCGAAGGAATCGATGCGCCGCTTTAGCAGGTCGCTCGCCGATTCCGGTCTTCCATCCGCGCCGTCAGAGCTTCTCTTGGTGCGTGACGATCCTCATAGGCCGCAACCCAGGCTTGACCGCGACACTAACGGTGGAATGACAACTGTGGTCGGTAGGCTACGGGACGATAAGGTTCTGGGCGGCCTGAAGTACGTGCTTGTCTCGCATAACACGAAGATCGGTGCTGCGAAAGGCGCGGTCCTGGTGGCAGAGTTGTTGCACCGTGAAGGATGGCTGAAAGGGAGGTGACTGCAAGATGGATGGCGTATTGAAGCGTCTTGCAAGAATATTCCGAGAAGATCGGAAAACGGTAATTGTGCCGATGGATCATGGCGTAACCCTTGGTCCAGTTGAAGGCCTGCGCAACATGCATCACACCATCAGTGAACTTCTGAGGGCAAGCGTGGACGCTTTTGTGATACACAAGGGAATAGCGAGGACCGTCGACACAGGTAGAGCAGGCCTGATAGTCCACGTCTCTGCGAGCACGAAGCATTCTCCTGACGCGAACAGGAAGGTGCGTGTCTGCTCTGTCCTTGAGGCTCTGAGGCTTGGAGCGGACGCTTTGTCGGTTCACATAAACGTGGGTGCACCCTTCGAGGCAGAGATGCTCACCAAGCTTGGAGATGTTGCGGATCAGTGCCACGCTTATGGGTTGCCGCTTTTGGCTATGATGTATCCCCGAGGGCCAAGTATTCAGAACGAGCATGACAAGGATGTGGTGGCTCACGTTGCAAGGTTAGGGGCGGAGCTGGGCGCAGACATAGTGAAGACAAACTACACGGGAGATGTTGACTCATTCAAGGAAGTTGTGGCATCATGCCCAGTCCCTCTCATCATAGCTGGCGGCCCGAAAGCGAAGACAGACCGTGACGTTCTCCAAATGGTGTATGATGCCAACAAAGCAGGGTGCGCAGGCGTCTCCATAGGTCGAAACGTCTTCCAGCACAAGGCTGCAGGAAACATGGCTCGCGCCTTGGTCGAGATCGTGCATGAAGGAGCCACAGTAGACGAGGCATTCGGCTTGGTAGGTGGGGAAGAGTGAAGGAGTTCTGGGTGTCCCTCGATGGCTTGGAGGCTGGAGCTTCTAAGCTGGCTTCCAGCCTTGCTACGGCCGACGTAGTTGTGAGCCAGAAGCTGTCAAAGAGGGAGATTGAGAAGCTGACGGGAGTCAAGGTGACGGTTGCTTCTCCGGCAGAGGACTCTGACATATGGCTTGTAGCTAGCGACGAACTGTTGCGACGAGATCCCAAGACGAGCAGACCGACAGCAGCTATTGTAGAGATTACTTCAGGCGGAGACGAGATGAAGGTGGCGAACGCGTTCGCCAAAGGCGCCGGTCACGTCATAGTCAGATGCCCAGACTGGAAGGTGATCCCGCTTGAGAACGTGATCTCGAAGGCGGCGTCGAAGGGTAAGCTTCTCATGGAGGTCAGCGATCACACACAGGCGCAACTGGCTCTTGAGACCTTAGAGCTAGGATCGGATGGCGTAATCTTGAACTGTTGTTCCATAGATGAGGTGCTGAAGACGAGCGAAATAGTGCACAGCAAGCTTGCGGGGTTGGATCTCGTCGAGGCCGAGGTAAGCGGCAAGAAGGAGATAGGTCTCGGCGCAAGAGCCTGCGTCGACACTACTGATCTAATGGTGCCGGGAGAAGGACTTCTAGTTGGATGTCAGTCAAATGCGCTATTTCTCGTTGAGGCAGAGGTGGAGCAGAATCCATACATCGCCAGTCGCCCCTTCAGGGTGAATGCTGGGCCGGTTTCACTATACGTGCTTTGCGCTGGAGATACAACAAATTACCTCTCTGAACTCGAAGCAGGGCATACAGTACTCATTGTGAACCGAGAGGGCAGAACGAGGCAAAGCTCCGTCGGAAGGATCAAGATAGAGCGTCGCCCCCTAATGCTCGTGGAGGCGAAATGCCAGGACAGGAAAATAAAGACAATTCTCCAGAACGCTGAAACGATCCGACTCGTAACAAAGGATGGCTCCAAATCTGTAACAGAACTGGAGCCCGGCAACATGGTTTTAGTTCGCATTGAGCAGGGCGGACGGCACTTCGGAACATTGGTTCCA
>Ga0315306_10001416_pt1 | contig 11473 bp, 8 predicted proteins | sample TDP1_MG_FD_203803 | JGI IMG/M metagenome (GOLD analysis project Ga0315306, IMG submission 203803) | Freshwater sediment microbial communities from Lake Towuti, South Sulawesi, Indonesia - TDP1 | ecosystem: Environmental > Aquatic > Freshwater > Lake > Sediment | place: Indonesia: South Sulawesi... | reverse complement strand
AGCTTCTCCCTTTTCATCAACCTCGCGAGCTTTATCACATTTTGAGGGTTATTCGTGAAGTTGTCGTCAGCTATCCATACGGACTCGAACCCCATCCTATCTATTTCCTTTAGCTCCTGTACGATGTTTTTTGGGGATCTCGAGCGGAAACAAGATTTCTTCGGGCGATTACAATAGGTACAAGCATATCTGCAACCCCTCGTGGTTAGGATTCCAGTTACACCCCCCACCATCTCCAGGCCATAAAATCTGCCGTATTGGACGTGCTCGACTAGAGTTCTATCGGGAAATGGTATGCTATCGATGTTCAGTATTTCCTCCGCGTGGATAACTCCGCGTGGCTTTTTCTCGACGACCTCCTTTATGATCGATTCCGCCTCGCCGATGACATAAGCATCGGCCCCCAGTCCATTGAGGGAAGTTTCCGGAACCACTCCGGTGTGCGGGCCGCCGACGACGATGTACGCGTCCGTGGCATCCCTAACCTCGTTAATTGTAGCTTTGCAGGAATCCAAAGTGAGGGTGAGACAAGTCAATCCCACGACATCTGGATCAATTGATTTCACCCTCTTCCGTATTTGGCTCAGTGACAGCTGCTCTGCGTCCGCATCTATCACGTGCACCTCGTGCCCCCCGTCCTTGAGGATGGTACCTAAGTAAAGGGCCCCGAGTGGTGGGGAATAGGCGGATAATGCACTTCTCTCCTGGAAGCTGATCGGCGGGTAGATGAAAACTACAGATGACATTTTCTGACCTTCCTCACTCCCTTTAATCTGAACCAAGAATTTAAAACGATTGGGAAAGGGTCCTCATGGATAAGCACAATGTTTTCAGCACTTTCGTCGGAACGGGCGCCCTGTCCTACCTTGGGATCCGGGTATGGTCTCGGTGAGCGGTTAATATCGCTGCACGCAATATGCTTTTGGAAGTGAAGTCATGCGCATCGCGATGGTCTGCGATGAGTTTTACCCAGCCATGGGCGGGGCACCGACTTACACCATGGGATTGGGGAGGGCATTAGCCAAGTTAGGAGCCGAACCCATCGTGCTTACCCACGCTCATCCGGGATATCCCCAGGAAGAGGAGTTCGATGGGTTAAAGGTCAAGCGCCTGAGGGGTTCTGTGATCCCAAAATTAGACCGCGCGATCTCAGCTGGGCTTGCCAAGCGCCTTCATGAATCCATTAAGTTTGGAAGGTTTGATGTGGTTCACGGGCAGGACATTTACTCGCCGATGGCATTACAATCAGTGTACTCAGCGCGCAGGCGCAAGCTGCCTTCTTTACTGACGTGCCATTCTATTCACGAAACGACGGGTCTATGGAAGCTTGTTTATCAGCCACTCGTGTTCACGATGAACCGTGCGAACCGCGTGATAGCCGTCAGCAATGCAACAGGGCGATTTTGCCGTGCGTTGGGTGTTTCAGATCATAAAATCGTCGTCATTCATAACGGCATTGATCTATCAAAATTAAACTCGATTGCAAGTAAAGCATCGATACGTGCTCGGCTTGGGATCGGATCAAAGCCGCTCATTGTAACTGCCATCAGATTGGTCAAACGGAAGGGGCCGGGAAACTTGGTAGCCGCTTTCTCGAAAGTGCTTAAATCCAAACCTGAGGTCAAATTGGCAATAGCTGGTAAGGGTCCGGAGTATGCAAATTTGCGGGCAATGATCAAAAAGTTAGGGGTCGAAAATTCCGTGTTCATGTTGGGGTTCTTACCTCATGAACAGGTATTGGAGTTGATGGCAGCGGCAGATGTATTCGTTTTGCCCTCAATGATCGAAGCGTGCCCATTTGCGCTGCTTGAGGCAATGGCGGCCGGTGCTCCTGCAATATGCACGCGCGCGGGTGGTATCCAAGAAATCATTGAAGATGGCGTAAACGGGCTAATGGTCCCACTAGCAAGCGATGATGCGCTGGCTAACGCTATCCTTAGGATCTTAAACGACCGCAAGTTGGCGAAGCGGCTTCGAACGAACGGTTTGGCTACCGTGCGCGAAAAATTCAGTTGGGAAAGAACGGCCAAGCAAACCCTTGCCCTGTACGAGGCAGTTGGTGAGGAACATGCGAAACGTCGCCCTCACAATTGATGTCGAGCAAGATGTGCCGCCGTACTTGGACACTTGGCGAGGCATGGAGGAGGGATTGCCGACCTTGCTCGACATGTTATCAAAGCATGATGTGCGCGCAACATTTTTCGTGACCGGAGAGGCAGCCGAGAAGTTCCCAAATCTCGTTAAAAGAATCTCGCAGGGGCACGAGGTCGGTTGTCACGGATATGAGCACGAACGGTTCGATAAGTTGGATGCCCGAGAACAATTTCGAAGAATAGAGTTGGCAACAAAAGTGCTAAAAAAAGTTACCGGTCAGCGGGTGCTTGGGTTCAGGGCCCCCAATTTCAGGCCAAGTCTGCATACCTTCGCGGCATTAAAACAGATGGGATACCTTTACGATGCTTCAAATGCATGTTATAGGATTGGCCCAGATCCGAGGCGTTACGGGTTGGTGGAGATTCCGAATACTTGGCCCTCAAGCTTCCTCCGATTGCAACCGAGTTTTTCTACGCGCGTATTGCGCCTCTGTTTAGCCGCCCTGCCACTAACAGTTTTGGACTTTCACGTCTGGGAGGTCGTGAAGGTGACCGGCGTGAGGTTCGATTGCAGATTTGCCACTGGCGAGACCGCGCTGCATCGATTAGATCAGGTGCTGCAATATTTGCTCGCGAAAGAGGTGAAATTCATGCTCATGCGAGAAGCGGTCAGGGCCAGATCTAAGCACGCCCAATTTTAATAGGCGTGGACGTCAAATCGGCATATCGGCGAGCACATGATAGGGATGATCCTCTGCGGCGGATACGGCAAGCGCTTTCGCCCACTGACGGATGTAATTCCAAAGGTATTGCTAGAGATCAAGGATGGCTACACAATTTTGGACAGACAGCTTTTCGCCTTTAGGAGCGCTGGGTTCGACCGAGTGCTCTTGCTCGCGGGCTACCTGAGCGAGAAAATCGAGGAAAGGTATGGCTCCGAATACAAGGGGCTCAAGATAGAGTACGTGGTGGAGGAGAAACCTCTTGGGACGCTCAACGCAATCCGCATGGGCATGGAAAAAATAGATGAGGACGCGATGGTGAGCAACGGCGACGTGGTGACGGACCTCAACCTAAAGCGTATGAGGCAGGGGTTCGAGGGCTCGGCCTACCCGGCATCGATGTTTGTGGTGCGCATGCGGAGCCCGTACGGCATCGTGAAGATTGGCGATGGATACATCAAGTCCTTCAAGGAAAAGCCACTACTCAACTATTACATCAATGGAGGGTTTTACTGCCTCTCGAAGGACATCTTGGGCCTGCTCGATGAGTTCAAGGTCGGCGACATAGAGAAGACGGCCTTCCCAAGGCTCGCGGCAGTGAAACAGCTCGTTTATTACAGGGAAAGCGTCCCGTTCTGGACCTCGATCGACAGCCCGAAGGATCTGGAGAACGTGAAAAAGGAGTACGAAAATCGCGCCGACAAGCCCTGGGGATATGAGAAGGTCCTAACCCTCACCAAGGAGCGCCTTGAAAAGGAGTTATTCATCATGGGGGGTTACCGAACCTCGCTCCATTATCACGAGCGTAGGGATGAGACCATGCATGTGTTGGGCGGCTCGGGATACATCGAATTTAAGGGTCGCAAGGTAGATTTCAAGAAGAGGTCGAAAATCCGGGTGAAACCGAATACCATCCACAGCATCGTGGCAGCCGAAAACACGGTAATCCATGAGGTTTCCACGCCACATCCCGATGATGTTGTCAGGGTGAAAGATTTCTACCCTGCAAGGTGAACTGTCGATAGCGGGGGCGCCTAGACGCAAGATTGGCTTCAAGCTCTGGCGAACTTTGGCTATCCCGGCATTTTTTTATTGAGCTTCATAGGTGCCGGCTCGATCATTTTTCCCGTCCCGTACACAGTGGTTTTATTTCTCATCAGCGCAAAATTCAATCCTCTCCTCCTCGCCGTCGCTGCAGGTTTAGGCTCAGCAGTGGGCGAGCTAGTCGGCTATGGGTTAGGCTACATGGGTAGGGGGTTCGTGGGCAAGAAGCGCAAGAAGCATCTAAATGCGATGATGAGGCTTTTTGACCGTTTCGGAGCCATAGCCGTCTTCGTTTTCGCCTTGACACCATTGCCGGATGACCTCCTGTTCATTCCGCTCGGTTTGCTCCGGTATAAGATATGGAAAGTTTTCCTTCCATCTGTTGCTGGCAAGTTCCTCATGTGTTTAACCATCGCTTACGTGGGGAAGGCCGCTGGCCAATGGTATGAGGAGAGTTCAATACTCGCCGTGGCAACGATGATACTGTTGGTTTTAGTCGTAATAGCCATGTTCCGAATTGATTGGGTAAAAGTTGAAAAAACTTTGATGAAAAGAGGGGGGAAGTTGAAAAAGGATTTGGGGCGGTTCACGGAGCTGGGAATTACTTTATTTATATATGCGATCACCATCTTGGCATTCCCAACTTTTCCCGTCGAATGGGCTTGGCGCCCCCTACAGCTCCTGCTTCCGATTGTCGCGCTCTTGATATTCCGACGCCCACCCAAAAGCTTAGGGCTATCCTCCAAGGGCATGTTCAAGGGCATAGAGCTAGGCGCCCTTGCTGGCGTACTGCTCACGATCTGTCTTGCACCATTTTACATGACTTTGATACCGCCGAAAATGGGACCACTTACATTCTTTGCTTTCGGTTCCGCGGTCGTCCTCATCGTGAGCAATGTGATAGCGATGGAGATTTTCTACCGGGGATATATGCAATCGCAATTGGAAATGACAATTGGTCGAGCTCAGGGGTTGATCGCGGCGTCCCTGCTGTGCGGACTCGACTTTTTGGAATTTAGAATCCTCAATCCAGTTACCGTCGTGATCGCAGCGCTCGTGTTTGGATTTTTATATCAAAGGACTAGAACGCTTGCCGCGCCAATGGCTGCTCATATGGTATTTTTATTGCTCATCCAAATCTTGTTCCCTTCCTGACCTTTGGCCGGCTTATTTTGCGCCTGCGAAGTTGGCGGATCTCTGGGGCAAGATATAAGATGCCAATGAGGCCGAGGCCGATCAAGTTACGTTCAAGGAGCGGCATGTATTGTCGTAAGGCCTCGCTGCCGGGATGTGCCTCGGTTGAGAATCCAATGTGGTCATACTGGATGTTTGACATCGGATAGACATTTTCATAATCCGCAATGGCGAAGTTGAACCAGTTTTGTACATCGACATCCGAGGGCAAGGGGCAATGCCAGATGTCGATGATGGTGTAGCTGTCCACTGGATCATAACGGAACGCGCAAAAGTGGTAATCGCTGATGGTGAGCAGTTTCTCGCCATTCTCGGCTGAGAGCCAGAGCTCGACACGCTCGGTATCGGGTATTTCGCTTATGCCCTCCCCTTGGATCCAGTAAAATGATTGGCGCGTCACCCAGCTCGGGCTGCCCTGCCAACTCGCATAGTAGAGCTCGAACCTTCGAAAGTCAAAGCTATTGTCACCCACCACGGCGACAGTTGGGACTTGCACATTTTCAAACCCATCGCCACACCACAGCCTTGCCTCGCCGTATTCTGTGGCCTCTATTTCCCACGGCAGCGAAGAGTTCTCGAGGAGTACCCTGCCAGTGTTGTCTTCGATGAGAATGTTACCATTTTCACCCATCAAGAGCCAAACATAACCCAGCTCGGCGTTGTCGATCTCATCAAGCTCTGGGTGCCAGTAGCGGCGATATTTCGGTATGCATAGCGTGAGCGCGTCGTCGGGCAGACCCCATTCCCGAGCCTTCGAGACCAGCTGGTCACGCGAGAGCTTGGGCACTATCTTGTTTAGGCGTAACTTTTGATCACCTATCACTTTGTTATCCTCTAAATCGATGAGGGCAAACTCCACATCGCCGCTCTCTGCATTGTCGGATGCGATGAGGGCGATGCTATAGCATACATCTTCATTTTCTCCTTTGCCCGGGATGTCGAAGGGCGATGGCAGCGGTATCCCGTCGCGCCCGATCGCTAAAGTTCCAGGCGGCGAACTCGCTAGACGTAACTCGACAGTTCCGCCTTCGTCGCCACTGTTGTACATACAGACCGTGATTGCGATATCGGAGTCGATGTAGAACGCGTTATAGGGACTTTGGGGGTATAGCTCAAACGCGATTTTAGCGGGAGAGGGAGTAGCAGTAGCCCGACCAGTCGGAAAAACGTTGACTAGCACTAAAATGGTGATGGCGCACAAGGCCTTGACATATCCCATGCGCGTCAAGTTCATCACTTGACCGGTTCAAAACGTTTCTTCAGCCGCTCAATGACCTGTGGGAGAGTGGTATACTCCAGTTCCTCTGGGGATAGCAGGTGCGGCTCGAATGGCCCGTGACGACGCATATAGTCGCTGATTTCCATCGCCTTCCTGCGGGAATCGTCAAACGCCAGATCATCAAACAAGTCAGCTGGACCTAGGAGCTTACCATCGCTCACCTGGAAACCGAGCGCGATCACCCGCGGCGGGCCGTCAAACCTCGTCGGGTGGGCATCGCGCTGCGCAACTGGCGTGAGCGGCCCCCGATGTGAGCCGCGCATCCAGCCGGGCACGAGCTGGGGCATGGAAAATGCCTCGAGCACCTCACCCGTGGCCATGAAGCCGGATTGGGTGCGCACGATCGCAACCGGGTCGTCCTTCCCGACGTAGCGTCCCGCGATCTGGCTCAGCCTTTCGGTGCTCACGACCGCCGCAATTTCGCCGTCCTTTCGGAGTACCCGCTTTATGACATATCGACTCGACATGCCAATTAGCGCGATGAGGTCATAGAGCTCCTCCGGGCAGCTGAGGAAAACGCGTTTAGCCTTTTGGATGTCATGTACCTCAAATTTGAACCCAGGGTGGAGCTTCGGATCGATTATCAAGCCAGCGGAGTTGAATGGGTCGGCGAATATCCTGAAGATCGGTAAATTGAAGGCCGATGGAGATGTCTTGTCGCAGGCGAACACCACGATCGGCTCGCTCGGCCTCTCCTCGAACTCAAATTCAGCTATCCCCGGCCCCATGCCCCGGATGGTACCAGTGAAAGCCTCGACCAGGAGGTCCTGCCCAGCTGCATAATAATGGCGTTTCTTTGCGAGGTCGGCTGCGGTTTTAAAGGTGTTCCAAGCCATCTCGTGTACGGCGCTATTGTCTACGCCCCTCCCGTGACTCATGATCAGCTCGATATCATCACCACAGCTCGTAACGCGGAAGTCCTTGATTGTGCCCTTCTTGAGCGCGCGGGACAGGGAGCTTTCACATAGCTTTAATAGCTCCTCCGGCACCTTGACATGGCCAGCCAAACTGCCGATGTCAGCCTTGATGATGCTTACGGTGGTGCGCATCTAGTTCACATTTTATTATCGGCTGGGGATTTTAAACCTATTACGTATACGAAAAGATAAATGCTGCAACTAGACCTGCAACGATCGACGCGGCGAGGATGAGCAGGAAATCCCGCATGGGCCTCACGCCGGCTTCCGGTTTCACGGGCTTCCCCATCAGGCGATGCCAGACATAGATCGAGCGCTGAGTGCCCATGTGCGCAGCCCATAGGCAGAGCGGCAAATTGACGGCGAGGATGAGCACGATTAGTAAGACGATCAGGAGCTCATTTATGGGTAAATTTGGGAAGGACCAACCGCGCACGATACCCTCTGCCCCTGCTATCAAAGTGCTGTCGTAAAATCCCCTCGCGAAAAGGAAAAGTGCCGCACCAGCCCCGAAGAAAAGTTGGGCCAAGACGAAGATCGCCACAGTGGTGAGGATGAAGTAACCCAGCGGCTCCCACCAAGCGCCGAACTCGCTAGGCACGCGCACCGCCTTGCTCAGTTCGAGGAAGAAACCTCCACCCGTGCCCACCCATCGGCCATAGGCGACGCCGAATACCCAACTTCCGACCACGAGCAACCAAAAGAATGCTCGCCAGTACTCCTCGCGCATTACCTCACCTAACGCTCAGATTATCCACTTAGGCCGCTATTCTACAACATTATTAACTGGAGCGCTTTTCATAATTGAATCCTTCTATTTTAACGGCTAGTGTAAAGTGTAGCGGAGAGGCGCCAAAAGTGGTCAGAAAAACCTGTTTTTGGGATTAAACATAGGAAGAAATTCAGTGCTTGCCGGTTGCATGTACTTTTTTCTTACGGAGCGCGTAAAACATGATGACGCATGGCAAAATGAAAAGTGCTGCTAAGAAAGAATAGGTGATCACAATCGCGGTTAAGCCTCCAAATCTGCCGAGTGCTGGCATCCTTGAGAGAGCTAGTACAGCAAAAACTCCGGCCGTCGTAGCCATGGCCGCCAAAATGGAGGTACCGGTGTTCATCGCTGTGGTCCTGATTGCCTCTTGTGGTGTCCGGCCGCGGGTCCTCCACTCCTCTCTGAATCGATATGTCACTTGGATGCTGTAGTCTATCCCAGAGCCTATGACGAGCGCGGATATCCCCATGGTGAGAACGTCAAACGACCAGCCGAGTAGCCTCAACGTTCCAAGCTCAAAAGTCACTACCAAAACCACAGGCAGGATGCACATGGCACCTAACCATAAGGACTTGAAAATTATAGCTATGACAATAAAACAGACGATAATCGCTACCAAGGTCGTTTTTATCATACCAGATGTAATGCTTCCTAAAATGTCGCCGATGATGGCGGGTTCACCGCCGACAGCCGGGTGCCCGTTTGTGGTGAGATCGAGGGATCCCCCAGTGAACTCCGGCACATGGGCCCTTACTATTTCTGTCGCTTGTTTCATTTCTTTGTCGGTCTTTGCGTTTACGTAGAAAAGTACGGCCGATTCTCTGTTGTCCTTTGTCAAAAGCATGTTCATGTATATCTGAGTTGATGATGTGGTTCTCAAATTCTCCACTATCGCTGCAATCTTTGGCTCGGTCAGTGAGAGCAAGTTTTCTCCTGTAGCCAGCGCCCATTCATAAACCATCTTGGCCAAGCTCAACGAACCCGTGATCAGTTGGCTCTGATTATTTTTGTCAGAAATGACGGTGTTTTCGAATAGATACATTTTCATCAAACTTCCAGGAGTCAGGAGATTTCCTCTCGCCAAAACAAAGAGCTGCGATTGCCCACCAAGCAGCTTCTCCATCTCATTCTGAGTTGCGATGGACTCCACATCAGACGGCAGGAATGTTTCGAATGACATCGTCGTGCTGACCCCAAGAGCCGAAATTGTACAGAGTACTACCACTCCTGCAACAACTAGAATCACAAGTTTCCTGTGGCGTTCAGCCCCAGTTGCAGCGGTCGACAACGCTCGGTCGACATTTTTCCCTCTTTTTGCCGCAATTGCCTTTACTTTGCTGATCTTTCCTCTGTCCCTCAAAATAACAATCGACGGCAACAGGGTGGTTGCGAGAATAAATGCGAAGAAGATCCCCAATCCAGCGAGAATGCCGAGAGTCTGTATTGGGGGGATGTCTGAGATTGAAAAAGAGGCGAAACCGATTACCGTCGTGATCATACACATGAGAACCGCCACCCCAATTGTGCTGACCGAAACTTGGACGGCTTTCTCCGCACGCAGACCCTTGCCGCGCCCCTCGTAGTATCTATTGAGTATGTAAATCGAGTAAGCGACACCCATACCGATTAGGAGGGGGACTAACGCAATGTGAACCATAGTAAATTCTAATCCGAGGTACCCCATTGCGCCAATTGCCCACATACTTCCCAGGCCAACCACCATGAAGCACAGTAGGATGTCCGAAAAGCGCCTGAAAGTCAAGAATAGAATGACGATCACCAACATCATGGCAGCAGGAATCAGAACACTGTTGTCTCTGTTCATTAATGCCATGATGTCGTTGTAGCTGGAGTATGTGCCACCAACGCTCGCAGCAAAGTCGGCATGTGTTTTCTCAAAATTTTCAACACGTTCTCTGAGAACCGTTGTTTTGTCCAAGAGCTCCGATCTCGCGAGCTTGGTATTAACGTAAATATAGATCACAGCGGCTTTCCTGTCCGCGGTTAGAAGTCTGCTTATCGTTCCAGAAGTCTGGGGGTTTGCGGAAAAATTTTCAAGTAGGGCTTCAACCATTGCCTCAAGTAGATCATCTGGCAACAGCTCATAGTTCGGGATGTACTGGATCACGTAATCTACGTATGAATAGTACATCCCGGCGTAGTTCTCAAGTCGCGGGTCGGATCGCAGGGTATTTTCAAGCGCGAGTATATCTCGAATGATTTCGGCTTTTGTGACGCTATCGGCCTTCAGCAGGACCATCTCGTACGATGTGCCGCCAAATTTGTTTTCCAGCTCGAGAGTTGTCTTGACGGAAGGATAACTCTCCGGAAGAAATTCCTTGAAGTCGGTTGTCATGGATACTTTTGTAACACCGTACGCCATGAAACACGTTAGGAGGGTCGCGATGAGGATAACTGTGCGTGGCCTTCGTTCGCACGCTCTCGCTATCTTGTTCATCATCTGGTCAACCCCACACTCAGGATTTTGTTTTGAATATTCTCTCATGACTTAAAAGTTTCTGGTGTCTTTGCCGAAAAGGGTGAAAAGTTACAAAAATTTGAGTTTTGGGGGAAAAAAACCGATGGGAACGATAGTTGGGCTCGCGCTAGAAATGGTAGCGGGGCGAGGAATTTCAGGGGAGGCTAGTCGCCGCCTCTTTTGAACCTCGGACCTCCGGGTTATGAGCCCGGCGGGCACTCCTAACTGCCCTACCCTTGCAGACGTTATCCGCTCGCTGCGGTAGTAGCTGGGCCCGCTACCGTGGTAGGTTTCTGCTCCGCGGGCTTTAATGCTTTGCGCAGGAGGCCACCCAAAGTTGCGCCGAGACCTACATAAACGATGTAGAACAGTGCATAAAGAAGTATATCGATGACAAGCAATTTTAACAGCTCGCTATTGCCAATTGAACGGCCAACTAATGTCAAGACATAGGATTCGGCAATTTCTTTGATGTAGTATACACGTGCGAAACATAAAACCAGCAACAGAAACAAGGCGACGAGACCACCGACGCGTAGGTGCCTGCTCCAACCGCTGACCTCGCGCGCGTACAAGTAGCCCGCCACGGCACCTGCCATTATCAAACCGATAAAGCCAGCCGCGAATAAAAACAGAAAAACTATTGCTACCAGGAGCCCGATGAGCACGGGCTTGCGGTACTGGTCCTTGCTGATCCCTCTGGATAGCAAAAACATCAACACCAATATCAAAATTACCGAAAGAACTGTGGAAATGGCCGAGATGGTAAACGCATCGAAGGTAATTAAGCACTCTAGGTATGATGGTGAACTTTCATGATATCCATCTCCCTCAAACTTTGCGATATATCCGAACGATCCCGAACTGGGGGCTTCGATGGTAATCGAGAAATATCCATTTTCATCTGTATTATCCGATCCCATGACGGGGTTATTTTCCTCAAGCAGAAGCTTCAAAACCACCGTTCTTTCGC
>Ga0315306_10001415_pt1 | contig 11476 bp, 16 predicted proteins | sample TDP1_MG_FD_203803 | JGI IMG/M metagenome (GOLD analysis project Ga0315306, IMG submission 203803) | Freshwater sediment microbial communities from Lake Towuti, South Sulawesi, Indonesia - TDP1 | ecosystem: Environmental > Aquatic > Freshwater > Lake > Sediment | place: Indonesia: South Sulawesi... | reverse complement strand
CCAGAGAAGTTCAGAAAGCGCTGGTTTTCTCTAGCACTTGGCTAGCAACGCATCACTTAGAAAAACTTGAGAGACTCGGTCTTATGAGAAAGAATCGTTACGGAGATCATCATGTTGTTCGCAAAAATTTTGGCATTTTGCGTTTTTTTTATTCACTCACAAGCTTCCCGGAGCTCCGGCTAACCTCCTCTAGAAGCTCACCAGTGCGAGCACAGTCACTTATAAATTGATGCTTGAGGAACGAGTTTTGTGTTTCCTAGAACAATGTGCCATGTGGTGGTTAGCACTGTCGCTGCAACTCATATTCATTTACAGAGCGCTCTAGGTCTTTTTCTTTTTGACTTTCAACTTTTTATCGCTGTATTTAGCGAATTCGTCTGCAGCGGCTTTATTAACTTTTTTGAGCGAGGTCACCACAATATTTGATAGCTCTTCGGCAGTAACTTCAGCCTTGTGGGCCACTTTCTCAGAAACTTCCTTAGCTACATGTGCAGCTTCTTCAGCAGTTGCGCCAGCCTTTTTAACTCCAGCAACAATTTTAGATCCAACGAATTCCTCGAATCTTCCATCTCTCTTCTTTATCTTAACCAAATCAATCACTTCCTTGTCCTGCGTTAGGGTGGATGTTTTATATCTATTTTGTGTTTATGAATCAACTATGCTTCGCGCGTTAAGTGTTCAAACATTGGATCATGGAAAAAAGAAAAAGCTGTAGAGCTGTTTTTCGCAGTTTTTGTATGCCCTATGTATGCTCTACTCTGTTTTTGTTTTGACATTCACCTCTCTCAAAATACATTTATACAGCTATGGCGCATCGAAAATCAGAGGCTACATTAGTGCGTAGGAAAACCATTTACTTTCCTCATAATTTATTTTTGTTTGCAGTTCTAATGCTGATTCTCATCTTAGCAATATTTTGGCTTTTCATTGGTGCAGTAGGCACAGCCTTCGCAAAGGTTGGCTTCAACTCAACCACCGTTGCCTTAATTCTGATAGCCACCTTCATAGGAAGCCACATTAACATTCCGCTCTTAAAACTCAGAACTATTACACCCATCATAAAAGAGGAGTTTGTAAGCTTCTTTGGCATGGTGTACCGAATTCCACAGGTAGAGTATGGTGAAACAACGACTATTGTAGCGATTAACGTAGGGGGTGCCTTGATACCCACTATTGTCTCGTCTTATTTGTTGTGGAAACTTCCTTCAGCCATAATGTACGCCGTAGTAGCTGTTGCTGTTGTTGCTATAATAACCCACGTTGTTGCGAGACCTGTGAAGGGGGTGGGCATAGCCACACCAGCCTTCATTCCGCCTTTGGTTGCAGCTATATCAGCTTTTCTTCTCCAATCCGATGCGCCACAAGTAATTGCCTACGTAGCCGGTGTACTAGGCACACTTATAGGCGCAGACTTATCAAACCTCCATCTCATTCCCAAGCTCGGCGCACCTGTGGCAAGCATAGGCGGAGCAGGCACCTTTGACGGCGTTTTCCTGAGCGGTATAATAGCTGTTCTTCTAGCCTAAGTTTATACTCTTGGCTTAGCAATTTTGATTTGTAACGCGTGGCAAATTCAAACTCTCAAGTCTATCTTAGGCATATTTTTACTGGTAAAAATGTGCAGAAACCACCATTCACTATTGCTATTTTAGACCTTTCACTTTAGGGCAAGAACCCGAGAATTTAAACCAAGTTTTAAACCTAATCCCCCGCACCACCTAAGATTTCGATTTTGTCGTCTTTTTTGCGGCCTTTTGAGTAAATATAGAAGGGATTGAACAGCTTTTGATTCAGAAGGGTGAGAAACAAAATTAGAAAAGTTAAGTAGAATTGCTTCAGATAGATTGTATATCTATAACCTAAAGAAAGTTATAAATTGGATAAATTCTGATTTTGAAATGGTGACAATATGTTCTTTGTCGTCCTTGCGAAGCTGAGGGGAAAGATAACACCAGAGTTCAGAGAAGCTACTCAAAAGGCTTTGAAAAGCCCTCCTCCAGGCTTAAAGATTCACAACGTGTTCTGGACACTAGGACAGTACGACTACGTAATAATCTATGAAGCACCCAACGAAAAGGAAGCACTGAAAATGGGTGCAGCATGGGCTGAGTTCTGTGAAACTCAAACTATGGTTGCAATCCCAAGCGAAGAAGCGCAGAAACTCTTCAAATAAAACTTACCTATTTTTCTCCTTTTAACCGTCTTCAGCACAAAAAACCAAAAAGAGTGGAATATGCATTCTCTCTGGCGGGTACTCCAATGATTTGCAAACTATTGCCTTCTGACTTTGATTCCATACTAAGGGTTGTTAATGATGCCGCACAGGCTTACAGAGGCGTAATCCCTGATGACAGATGGAAAGAACCTTACATGTCAGTTGAGGAACTAAAAAAGGAAATTGAGGCTGGCGTCAGATTCTATGGTTGGGTGGAAGACGATATTTTACTTGGAGTGATGGGTGTTCAATCTGTGAAAGATAATACGTTGATTAGGCATTCTTATGTACTTACAAAATATCAAAGAAGGGGGATTGGAGGAAAGTTACTAGAGCATCTGAAGAATTTAGTTAAAACTTCTGAGATTTTAGTAGGGACTTGGGCTGATGCAGCTTGGGCTATTCGTTTCTATGAGAAGCATGGTTTCAAATTAGTATCGCGTAAGGAAAAGGATAGGCTTCTCCGAAAATATTGGAGCATCCCTGACGGACAAATAGAAACTTCAGTGGTGCTTAAATTTAAAAAATAATAGGTTTGCATATTCTTCTTCGATCTTATATCACCTAGGTGAAAAGATCATCGTCCAAGCATGCGCATTATTCCTCACTTTTAAAAAACAAAAAGAAAGTAGATAACGGGTCTTTGTTGATGATTATCTAAAAGATATTTGTAAGTATGGTGTCGAAAGCAAGGGATAAGCGAAAATGTTGTTTTCAGTAATGTGTTGGTAAAAAGTAAACAATAAAGATTAAGAGTTTAGCTTACAATAATAGCTAAAACTAAGAGTTGACGATTATGGAGAGCATTGCCGTAATAGGTGCAGGAGTAATTGGTGGAGCTATAGTGAAAAGTTTGCTGAAAAAAGGATACAAGGGTAAGATCATAGCCACTAGACGTGAAATAGAAGAACTTAGAGAACTTGAAAAGTTAGGAGCTACCATATCTACGAATAATAAGAAGGCTGCAAAGGATTCTGACATCGTTTTTATATGCGTGAAACCAAATGATGTAGGAAAAGTTCTTAAAGAAATAAGCAAAGAAATCGAAGGGAAACTCGTAATCTCCACAGCCGCCACAATTCCGCTAAAATTTTACAAAAAGATCGCTCCCAAAGCCAGATTTGTTAGAACCATGCCAAATGTCGCCGTTTTGGTGCAGGAGGCCTTTACCGCTTACTGTTGCGACGAAGATGTAACTCCAGACGATAAAAAGAAGGTTAAGGAAATCTTGGATATTATGGGAATATCCGAAGATGTTGAGGAAAAACATATGGACGCTATAACAGCTCTAAGTGGCAGCGGACCAGGATATATCTGTATAATAATGGAAGCCTTAATGTATGCCGGTATAAAAGTTGGTTTGCCCAGAGACCTATCTTTATACAGCTCAGCACAAACTGTTCTAGGAACGGGAAAATTGATTTTAGAGACACGGGAGCATCCAGCTAAAATAAAGGATATGGTAACAACGCCTGAGGGAACAACAATCGAAGCAATTTACGAATTAGAAGGTAGCCAAATAAGACAAGCACTAATGAAAGCGGTTGAAGAAGCAACTAAAAAATGTCAAGAGATCCGAGAACAATTGGCTGCAAACTAACAAACCTTTCGTGTTCGTTGAATGGAGTAACGTGGAAAGGGAATGGATTCTGCTACTAAACGCATAGCAATGCAACGTATTCAGACGCTTTTCCATTTAGCAAAGGAAACTTTCCACGAAGACTCAGCTTTGGCTCAGCGTTACATAGACATAGCTAGAAAAATAGCCATGACCGCTAGAATTCGTTTGCCAATGGAATATAGGCGTCAAGTCTGCAGGCACTGTAAAAGCTTTATTTTGCCATGTGTGAATTGCCGTGTACGAATAAAGCAGCGGAGAGAGCCTCACGTTGTAATTACATGTTTAAATTGCGGCAAGCAAATGCGGATACCGCTGAGAAAAAAGGAGGGTAAATCAAAATTATGAGCAAACTGACCACTGGAATGAGACGCCGGATTAAACGCAGATTAAGCGGAGAAAAACCCACGGTATGGATTGGCAAAAGTGGAGTTTCACAAGAACTGTTGAAGGAAATCAAGAAACAGTTGGATAAAAGGGAAATGGTTAAGATTAAAATCTTGAAAAGTGCTCTTGAGGGAGACGAAGCCAAACAAATCGCTTCAAGAATCGCTGAACAAACAGAGGCATCATTAGTGGAAGTTAGGGGCCACACCTTCATGCTTTATAAACGCCGCAAAAGGTGAAAGCCTTTATATTAGGCTTCATGATTTACTGAAGGAAAAGTTAAGAGGATAAGAAGTCTTGACAACACCCTACGATGTTCCAGCGTCCAAACTTATCGAAAAACTAGCCAAGTATCTGAAAGAAAATGTGGATGAGATAAATCCGCCCTCATGGGCTAGCATTGTAAAAACTGGTGCCCACGTTCAAAGGCAGCCGCAGAATCCAGATTGGTGGTGTATCCGTTGCGCTTCACTATTGCGAAAAATTTACGTTCACGGGCCAATAGGCTTGGAAAAATTAAGGGCTGACTATGGAGGAAGAAAAGACTTTGGCGTCAGGCCAGAACACGCAGTCAAAGCAGGCAGAGCAATAATAAGAAAAGCCTTACAACAGCTGGAAGCCGCGGGTTTAATTGAAACATCAAAACCGCATGGAAGAAGGGTAACACGGGAAGGTAGAAAACTTCTACAAGAACTAGCTGAAGAACTCCAGAAGGAATTGGTGAAAGAGCTTCCCGAGTTAGAGAAATATCAGAAGGGAGAATGAAATGTCAGAGGACGAGCTAGAAGAGCTTCGAAGAAAAAAACTTTTAGCGTTGCAGCAGAAATTAACCGAAGAGCAGAGACAAGCTCAAATGGAGCAGCAACTAGAACAGCAGAAACAAGCTTTGCTGAGGAAAATATTAACTCCAGAAGCAAGACAAAGGCTGACAAACCTAAAAATGGTTAGACCGGAATTCACAGACCAGTTAGAGTTGCAACTAATTCAACTGGCACAGCAAGGAAAAATACCAATACCATTAACGGATGAGCAACTAAAACAGATACTCATTCAGCTGCAAGCCCAAAAACGAGAAACAAAAATAAGGAGAATATAATCATGGCTCGAAGCAAACCAACAGCAAAAAAACGGAGACTGGCAAAGGCAGGGAAACAGAAAAAAGCTGTTCCAACATGGGTTATAGCAAAAACAGCCGGAAAATTCAGAACACACCCTAAAAGAAGGCGATGGAGAACCAGAAAAATAAAGGCTTAGGAGGAAACGTCGGATGAAAGAAAAAAAGGAGGAAGAAGAACAGAAAGCCGAGGAAGAGCAAAAAGAGCTAGCTGAAACCGTCGAAGAAACAGAAATTGAAGAAAAGGCTGAAGAAATCCCTGAAAAAAAAGAGGAAAAGAAAGAGGAAATCGCAGAGGAAGCGGTTGAGCCCGAAGAAGAAGAAATGCCTCCGCCAACTGAAGAAGAGGCTAAACCACCGCCACGGGAGGAGAAGCCCGAGGAAGAAGAAATAGTTGAAGAGAGAATTTACACCATTCCACTAAGTAAAGCGTGGATTGCGCCGCCAAATAAAAGGGCACCAAGGGCAATGCGGATAATCAAGAATTTTGTGACGAGGCATATGAAGCTTGAGACACGTAGGGAAGGGGAAGAGGAAGAAGAGCCTAAAAGACTTATTATTAGCAATGAAGTGAATGAGGGGGTTTGGAGGAGAGGAATAGAGAAGCCTCCGCGAAAAATCCGGGTGAGAGCTGCAAAAGATAAAGAGGGCAATGTCACTGTTTATTTGGCTGAAGGGGACTAGATGGGCATTAGCGTTTGTGTGTGCGTGCAACGGTTGTAGGCCCCTCTATTTGGAGCCAAATATGTGTGGGGTTGTGCTGTGCGTTACAGGTTTGTTCCAGAATTGGGTGTGGAGGTAGAGGGGGAGAAGGCTGAAAGAAGAGTTTGGTTTGGTTGTCTTTTGTTTTGAAAACCAAACGTACGTTTGGAAAACCAAACAAATATAAGCGTCGGCAACAAGCTAAGAATTATGTCTGAAGTGCTTACACCAAAGGTTATCTCTGTTTTAAGGGTTATGCATTCGAACATTGAAAAGTGGTACTATACAAGAGAATTGGCCAAACTTGCTAAAGTCAGCACATGGGTTGTGTCTAAAGAGTTCAGTAAGCTTGTGGAGGAGGGGATGATTCAACAAAGATCGGAAGGTAGAGAAAAGTTTTACAAGCTTAATTTGGCAAACCCGAGAACAATAAAATTATGCGAGCTTTTTGAGACCGAAAGAAGGGAAAAGTTTTACAAAGCGAATAGAAGGCTTGCTTGGGTTCTGGAAGATTTCACAAAAAGGGTTTCTGACTTTGTTTCTGAGGCGCAATCCATAATGTTGTTTGGAAGTATAGCCAGAGGCCAAGCTACTCCAAGAAGCGACATTGATATTCTTGTTTTGGTACCAAGTTGTGAAGAGGAGCGGTTCAAGAAACTGATGGATTTTGTTGACAGGTTGGCTCGTGAAGTCAGTGGAAGGCACCCTGCAAAGCTCGTGCCAGTTGTTATGATGGCAAAGGATTTTGAGCAGAGTATTAAAGATAAAAAGAGATTTGCTGTCGATGTATTGAAAGACGGTATTGTGCTCTTTGGACAAGAAAGATACTATCATCTGCTTTCAAAGGTGATTTGATGACAAGGTTACCGACATGGGAAGACTGGCTGCGAAGCGTTAAGATATGCGAAAGGTCGATGAAGTTTTTTGAGAGGCCAAAAGTTGCAGCCATCAAAAACTTGCCAAAAAGAATTGCTCAAGAGAATGTTTTAGGACATTTAAGGAAAGCTTATCATAATCTAGACTTAGCAAACAAGGTTTTTGACATGCATGAGGACAAAGCGTATTTCAGGTATGAAGGCGAGAATTATTTCGACTGGGTAATTACCATCTGCTACTATGCAATGTACCAAGCTTCGCTAGCAGCCTTGGCAGCTGTAAGAAAAGAGGGCGAGACTCATGCAGCAACGGTTTGTGCGTTGATTTACTATTACGTGCACAAGAAGAAGAGACTTGGGGAAGAACACTTGATTTCCTTGGATTTAATAGCAGCTTTGGCAAAGCAGGATGTACAGAAGCTTGTTGAGAAGAAGGAAGAGCGAGAAAAGGCTTCGTATGATACAAGCTTCATAACGCAAAAAGGGCTTGCTGAGAGAGCCTTAACTGATGCAAGGGAATTTGTGGCAAAAATTAGGGAGATTCTTGAAGAGGGAATAACAAGAGGATTTTTCTCTGAAATTTGATTGCTTTGAATGAGATTCTGGTCTGAACATTGCATAAAAACAATTTGGACTTCATTAAACCAGCCCGTCTATTTGGAGCCAAATATGTGTAGGGTTGTGTGTGCTATGTTTTATGGGGTTTTGCTCTGAAAATTGGGTGAAACAAGCAAAAACGATATCATTTTGATATCTTGATGGACAAGTTAAACGAATGCAAATGTAGAAGTTAGTGCGCACGGCATTTGGTGCGGAGGATTAGGTTTAAACATCGGTTTAAATTCTCGGAATTTTGTAGAATGGGGACTATTTTCGTGTCTTTTCCCTTGATATGACAAACTTGAATGAGAGTTCAAAGTTCTCTTGTTGGAATCAGGGCGTATGACTTGAGCTTGCTATGGTCGCAAACATTTGTAGTTTGGAAATAATATCTTGATCTGCGGCAAATCTTGGTCAACGATTTCTTCTTGGGTTTTGCAGGTCATGCACATACAATGATCGAGCCATCGCTTTCATTCTCCTTTCTTTTGAGGTCTGGTTCCTCCCAAAATGATTATGGTACTCGCTGCCCCGCCACCGAGAACAGGAAGCATCTGAGAAAAGCTCCGCTCATCCAATTTACGTTGATCTCCTATGGAACCTTTGTTGCAAACGGCTTTTTATCTCGCTTGCAGATGATTTGAATTGTATTGCGTCTTGACGTGGCAGTCAGCAATTCGTTTGGGTTTGGGTAAAAACTTTGCTCCAAACAACCAAGTGGAGGCTCAAGTTCAGAAAATACGAGAGATCGAAGAACAACAAGGCTATCCTATATCCACAAACGTAACCCTAGCATTCCTTTTTTCTTTCGCTACATAGAAATATAGGGTCATTGGCTTATGGCACTCAGAGCAAGTAAGCGGCAGCGCGCGCTTCAGCACGCACGCGTTTAGAATCAAGTCTGGACGCATTTAATTCGTCGCTTCTGAAAATGGTCGTGCACTATTGCGTGGAGGAAGGCTAATTAATGTTAATGCAAGTATAGCATGAAATCAGCTGCAAGATGGAGAAGGTTGAATGGTGAGAAAAGAGGAATCTGTGCCCCTAAAAGAAGCGGTTCGTGAAGTTGAGGTTGCCATGTCTAGAGTAGCGCTTTTGCATTTGTCTTTTTCCAGAGTCTTAGTTGACGAGTTCGGCGAGGAAAAAGGCAAAGAATTGATAGTGAGATCCATCTTGGAATATGGCAAGAGGATTGGCGAAAGGACTAAGCGGGGCTATCAAGACTTGCCACGCTACGGCGTAGTGGGAAGATTCGAAAACAACAAGGCCTACGATTGTGTTCTTGCAAAAATCTTTCGTGATTATGGAGAGGAGGATCTGGGATGTCTATACTGCTATGTGGATGGTGCGAAATCGATGGCGGTTGATCCTGCTAGCAAGTTCATTCATAGAACGTGTGCCGCATGCGGAGATGAATACTGTACTTTTGAGCGAAAACAGACGACGACGAAGGAAAGAAGGGACTTTAAAGCGAAAAGCAGCGATTGGAGAAGTGTTGATCCGCGCATTGTTGAAGGGCTGAAGAAGGATAAGCAGAAGGAGGACTGAAAGCGTAATGACAAAAATTCATGGTTACAGCGAAGAAGACTTGATGAAGATGGATGCAGATGCTTTGCGGGCGATACTTCATGAGAGAACTCATCACACGATAGAGGTCATGATCTACAGAATCCTGAACGGAAAACTGAAGAAACCAGAAAACTTTGGTCATCAAGCCAAAGTGGTTCTAGACGTGTGGAAGAGACGGAAGCTGCCCACAGATGTGCCTGACATAAGATGGTGCATGAAATACGTCGCACTTGCAGACCAGCTCAATTCAGGAGAAAAGGTAACCATCGACGAAGAGTTGCCAGCGCCTTTCTCTGAAAAAGAGATGAAGACCGTGAAGAAACTGCTGTATGAGCGAAGGTCAATCAGGCAATTCAATGAGAGACATGTGCCTGATGAGATGATTAACGAGATTCTGTTTGCAGGATTGATGGCTCCGCAAGGATGCAACGTGTGCTCAACCAGATTCATTATCCTTCGAGACCCAGAAGAGTGGAAGCTGGTTCACAGCGACATACCTATAGAGAACAGTGTTATGATAGTTGTCTGCCAAGACATGCGTGTTTACAAAGTCTTAAAATTTGACGAGTACGTTCCTCACAACATATATTTTGACGCTGCGGCTGCAGCTGATCACATGTGCTTGATGGCTCACGCTCTAGGCCTTGGAGCATGCTGGCTGACTCATGGCGAACAAACCCAGAAAAGGATTCGCGAGCATTTCGGGTTGCCTGAAACATTTGTTAGTAGATGCCACATAATCGTAGGATGGCCTGACGAAGCTCCAATTAAATCGCAGAGAATCAGCTTGGCTGAAGCTATCGTAAGCAAGAAAACGCGCTAACCTGACAGTCGCATTATTGTACAGACGGACTTTGTTCGAGGATGATTATGAAACACGGCGCGCACGCACGCGGCGTGGAGTTTGTGTAGGCATAGGTAGATGTAAAGGTAGAAGTTGGCAGGGCCGTGATTGAGTTTGAATGATCAGTTGAGTGACTGGTAGTTTGTGGTTGGTTGGGGTAGAACTTTATTGAAATCCCCCTGAAGGCTCCAAATCTCCACAATTGGCGACTTTTTTGTCTTAAAGTTACTAAGAGAAAAAAATGGACTTTGAACCCTTTTGGGTATTAGTCCGGTTCACTCTGGCCCCTCCAGATAAGAAATCAGTCACGACAGATTGAGCCCTACAAAATCGGATTCCGATTCTTTAATTAGCGGCAGTTTGTCACGACAATGATGACACGCATTTCGTAGTCTTTTCATGAAAAGAACGTGAAAAAGGCTTTAGAAGGATGAAGTGCGGGGGGTGGGATTCGAACCCACGGAGAGGCCTATACGTTATTTGTCCCTTTCCAAGTCTAATATCCAAAGTTACAAAATCGCCGGATTTTACAGTACAATATTCTGTTTCATCTCCAAGCTCCATCAACACGTCTTTAATTAAAGTATGGCTAACAATAATCTTTCGTTTAGACTTTGCAAAGCCTATAAATTGTGCTCCTATTTTGAACAAAAACGCTAACCTTCAGATTGACCTTATGATAGACTTTAAAAGTGAAAGCAAAAACTATAAACTTGGCTGACACTATTGCAGAAAAGCAAAAAGCTCAAAAACAACCTCCTAGAAGGAGACTAATCCTTGGCCATTTACCTATTTAGTCTTATTGGAAGCGCAAGCATAGGCGTATACTCGCTTGCAACAGACAATATTGTCATAATCCCCAAGTTGGTTCCGCTCAGAAAAGCTGAAAGAATTGGAGAATGGCTGAAAGTTAAGCTAATACACACAATAATTGGCGGCTCAGTCCTCGTTGGTGCCCTTGCATGTGCAAACTCAAACGGGATATTGCTTCCACATTTTGTTCGAGAAGAAGAACTTGAAAGCATAAAATCTGTTTTTGAAGGAAACATAACAATAATGGAAACCAAGAAAACCGCATATGGAAACATGGTTTTAGCAAACGATTACGGTGCAGTTGTTGACCCCTGGTTAAAAGCATCAGAAATTAAGGAAATCTCTGAAACTTTGGGCGTTGAAGCCGTGCCTAGCGAAATTGCAGGCTTACCATATGTTGGGTCGCTGGCTGTGGCAACGAACAAGGGAGTTTTGGCGCACCCCATGTTGAAGGATTCGGAGCGAAAACTTTTGGAGGACGTGTTGAAGGTTCCAGTTGATTTGGGCACAATTAATTGTGGTATACCTTACGTTGGCACTGGTTTAATTGGCAATCGTTATGCAGTTGTGGCTGGTTCTCTGACAACTGGACCCGAGGTGTTTATAATTGGGAATGCCTTGGATGTTGTGAAGGAAGATGAGTGAAGTGAAAGTTTTCAGGGTAACAGGTGAAATTCGAAAGCCAAATTTAAAGACATCTTTTAGAAAGGAAGTAGTAGCCATGAAACCAGAACATGCT
>Ga0315306_10001413_pt1 | contig 11481 bp, 10 predicted proteins | sample TDP1_MG_FD_203803 | JGI IMG/M metagenome (GOLD analysis project Ga0315306, IMG submission 203803) | Freshwater sediment microbial communities from Lake Towuti, South Sulawesi, Indonesia - TDP1 | ecosystem: Environmental > Aquatic > Freshwater > Lake > Sediment | place: Indonesia: South Sulawesi... | reverse complement strand
TTTAAGATTGCTCAACCTCAGACAATTGAACAGGTCACCTCTCTGTTCGCGGAAAAAAGAGATGGGTATTTTCTGATGGCCGGAGGAACAGACATCCTGGATGAGATAAAGAGCGGGACAGTGGAGCCTGAAGTCGTTGTCGACCTGAAATCCATCCCAAACCTCTCCTACATCAGAAAGGAAAAAGACGGAGTCCACATCGGGGCGATGACGACCATAGCTGAGCTGGCTGAGAACTCAATCATAAGGAGTGACTATCCCGGACTTCGTCAAGCCGCTCTTTCTCTAGCCACTCCTCAACTGCGGAATGTCGGGACTGTGGGAGGAAATCTCTGCCAGAGGCCTCGCTGCTGGTACTACCGTGACCCTGAAGCTCTCTGCCGGAAAAAAGGAGGAACGAGGTGCTTGGCCTTCAAAGGGAGAAACAAATACCATGCCATCTTCGGCGGAGGCGTCTGCTATATTGTTTTTCCTTCTGACCTGGCGCCTTCCCTCATCTCTCTCGAAGCAGAAATCTCAATCAGCTCTCCGAAAAAGGACAAGACCATCCCGCTCCAGGATTTTTATATCATCCCTCAGGTCAATGCCCGGAAGGAAAATATTCTCGAGCCAGGCGAAGTGGTGAAGGAGGTCAAGATCCCTCTGGCTAAAAGCGGAGAAAAAAGCGCCTTCCTCAAGCTCAAGGAAAGAGGAACCTGGGATTTTGCCCTTGTTTCGGCAGCGGTAAAGGCAAATATTTCAGGCGGAGTTTTCAATTACATCAGGATTGTCCTGGGAGGAGTTGCTCCCATACCCTGGAGGCTGGAGAAGGCTGAAAATCTGATAAAAGGAAAAAAAGCGAGCGAAGAGATACTGAGAGCCGCGGCAAGAGAAGCTTTGAAAGAGGCCAAGCCCTTGGAGGAGAATGGATACAAGGTCGAGCTGGCTGAAGTGGCAATCTACAGGGCAGCCTTATCTCTGATTCAAGTGTAGAGGTCTATCCGGGATGGCCGCGCTCCCATTCAGGTTTTTAACGCCGTTCCCTCACCGCCCTTCTCGGCGGCTGCGGAACTCGCTTCGCTCAGACATCCTCGCCGCCCGGCAAGGCCGGGTTCCCTCGAAGGGCAGTTCGGGAAGGCTAAACCTTCAATGGTCGCTTCGGCCATTCCGGATAGACTCTTTTAACGATTATCAATATATCCATCATAAACACAAATTGGAAAATATGCTTCTAATCTAAAAGGGGGCTAATATGATTGAAGCCGTCCAATTCATGCTTAACGACAAATCCTTGCGCTTGACTGTTGACAGCGAGCGGATGCTTCTATGGGTCTTGCGCACTGACCTGGGACTGACAGGCTCCAAATACGGCTGTGGAGAAGGCTTCTGCGGCGCCTGCACTGTCCTTGTCAACAGCGAAGCTGTCCGCTCCTGCCAGTTTCCTGTCAAGAACGTAAAGGGAAAAGAGGTCATAACCATCGAAGGCCTGGCAAAGAACGGAAAGCTCCATCCTCTTCAAAAGGCATTCATAAAATACAACGCCATGCAGTGCGGGTATTGCACTTCAGGAATGATTCTCAATGCCCATGCCCTGCTGCTCAAGAATCCTAAGCCGAGCCGTGAAGAGATAATCCAGGGCATGGATGACAACTTTTGCCGCTGCGGCTCTCATACGCGGATCATTAAGGCCATCGAGGAAGCAGCCCTTGAGATGAAAGGAGGGAAGAGATGAAAGACGATGGATACAAAGAGCTGGAACCTAGCGCTGCCACTGCTTCCCTGCTGAGCCGCCGGGAATTCATAAAGCTTTTGGGCGGAGGAATCCTCATCTCTTTTTCATTCGCAGATTTGGAAGCTCTCCAGGAAGAGGCGCGGCGCCGCGGCTTTCGCCAGGCTCTTCCGACTGATTTCAACGCTTTCCTTAGAATCGGGGAGGACGGAAGAGTCGCCTGCTTCACCGGAAAGGTCGAGCTTGGTCAAGGAGTCATGACTTCTTTGGCCCAGACTCTGGCTGAGGAGCTCGATGTTCCGCTGGAATCCGTGGACATGGTCATGGGAGACACAGACCTTTGTCCCTATGACATGGGAACTTTCGGTTCTATGACCACCCGCTACTTCGGCCCCAGTCTTAGAGAAGCGGCTGCTGAAGCCAGGGCAGTTTTGCTGGAAATAGCGGCTGAGCGTCTCCAGCTGCCTTTGGAGCAGCTCGATGCAAAAAATGGCGTGATATTTGATAAGGCCCGCCACGACAATCAGGTGACCTACGCCGAGCTCACAAAAGGGAAAAAGATTGAAAGGCATCTCGAGAAAAAGCCTGCTCCGAAGGCAGTCTCAGAATTCACCAAGATCGGAAGACCGACTTCAAGGCTCGATGCCCAGCAAAAAGTCACCGGCAAGGCTCTTTATGCCGGAGATATCCGCCTGCCGGGTATGCTCTATGCCAAGATTTTAAGGCCTCCAGCTCATGGAGCAACGCTCAAGAGCGTCGACACCTCCGAGGCGGAAAAAATGAAGGATGTGCTGATTGTCCGCGATGGAGATTTGATCGCCGTCCTCCATGAACATCCTGATATCGCTGCTAAAGCTTTGGCTAAGATAAAGGCTGAATTCGAGATTCCAGAAGCACAAGTCGACGACCAGACAATCTATGAACACCTGCTCAGCGCTGCTCCAGCAGAAAGTGTTATCGCCCAGGGAGGAGACCTCAAGACGGGCGAAGAGATGTCTTCTCAAATCTTCGATGAAAAATACCTCAATGCCTACGTTGCCCATGCGACTGTGGAAACTCACACGGCTCTGGCCAACATCGAGGCGGATAAAGTCACAGTCTGGGCATCGACCCAAACTCCCTTTGGCGCTAAAGATGAAGTAGCCCAGGCCCTGGGCTTTCCTTCTCAGAACGTCCGGGTCATCCCGCCTTATGTCGGAGCTGGGTTTGGCGGCAAGACAAGGAACAGGCAGGCTGTCGAAGCAGCGCGGCTGGCAAAACTCACGGGAAAGCCTGTCCAGGTTGCCTGGAGCCGGAGCGAAGAATTTTTCTATGATTCCTTCCGCCCGGCTGCTGTGGTTAAGATAAAATCAGGAATCGACGGCTCTGGCCATATCGTTCTCTGGGACTATCATGTTTATTTCGCCGGCGAAAGATGTTCCCAGCAATTCTACGATATCCCCCATCACCGCACAGCTGTCAGCGGCGAATGGATGGGAAGGACAAGCGGAGCCCATCTTTTTGCCGTAGGAGCCTGGCGTGCGCCTGCCTGTAACACCAACTGCTTTGCCCGGGAATCTCAGGTCGATATCATGGCATCAAAGGCAGGCTCAGACCCTGTGGAATTCCGTTTGAAGAATCTAAACAATGAAAGAATGAAGAGGGTTCTCCAAGCTGCTGCGGATAAATTCGGCTGGAAGCCTTCCAAATCACCAAGCGGCCGCGGCTGCGCAGTGGCCTGCGCAGATTACCAGGGAACTTATCTGGCAACCATAGCCGAGCTCGAAGTCGATAAGAACAAAGGTAGTGTTCAGGTTAAACGCGTTGTCTGCGCTCAGGATATGGGGCTGGTCATCAATCCAGAAGGGGCGAGGATGCAGATCGAAGGCTGTATCACCATGGGCCTAGGCTATTGCTTGACCGAAGAGGTTCACTTCAAGGGCGGAAAAATCCTCGACCTCAATTTTGACGCCTACGAGCTTCCCCGCTTCTCCTGGCTGCCAAAAATCGAGACAGTGCTGATCGACGCCAAGGATTCTCCTGCTCTTGGAGGCGGAGAACCGGCGATCATCGTCATGGGCGCTGTCATAGCCAATGCGATTTATGATGCAACCGGCGCCAGGCTCTTCCAGCTCCCCATGACTCCGGAAAGAATTAAAGAAGCTTTGGCTGAGTGAGTCGAAAACAGCGAGCCTGACTTATTTCTTACTTTTCTCTAATTCCTTCCTATATTCTTCGGCATCATCTATGTCGCGGAGAATGCTTGAAGTCCTCACCTTAACCTCAAGGATATCTTCAGGGCGATTGTAGACAAGCTCCCTGAGACCGGTCTGCGGGGATAGCTTCTCTACCTCTCGCCGATATTTGGTGTCGATGAGAAGAGGATGCCCTCGCTCTTTTTTATATACAGGAAGAACAATCCCTTTGCCCGTTCTCCTGTAGGCAGCGATGATTTTGTCGATGACCTCGCTCGAAACCGATGGCTGGTCGCCAAGGATAATCAAGACTGCCTGAGCATTCTCAGCAAGAGCCTTGAACCCGCACTGGATTGAGGAAAGCATACCGCTTTTATAATCGCTGTTAAAGGCAATTTCCAAAGGAAAATTCTTGATTCTCTCCTCAACCTTCTCTTTGTCCGAGCCAAGTACAGTCAAGACCTTATCAACCTTTGACTTGAGGACGCTTTCGACGATTGTCTCGATTATCGTTTTTCCTTTGAAGGGAAGGAGAAGCTTCGGCTTTCCCATTCTTCTCGATTCGCCGGCAGCCAGAATCATTGCCCAGATCATCTTAATCCCTTTGCTTTTTCCCGCGCCCGGCTTCGAACAAGGACGAGCTGCGAAGCGATGCTGACCGCAATCTCCTCCACGGTCTTTGACTGAATGGGAAGACCGATCGGAGCATGAACCCGGTCAAACTGCGCGGGCGTTGCCCAGCCCTCTTCCAGGAATTTTTTTCGCATCAGTCTTATCTTCCTTGCGCTGCCTATCATCCCGACATAAGCTGCTTTTGAGGCTATGCACCGGCGAAGAACTGTGGCGTCGTGGCTATGGCCGCGGGTGACGATGACCAAGTAGGTGTCAGGAGTGATTGAAAAATTCTTGAAGGCTTTTTCAAAATCTGCGACGATAATCCGGTCCGCGTCAGGAAGCCTTTCTTTGTTTGCAAATTCCGCTCTATCGTCGATGACCGTGACCTCAAAGCTCAAAAGGCTTCCCAGATGGGCCAAAGCCTGGCCGATATGCCCTGCTCCGGCGATGACTAGATGCGCCAGAGGAAACACCGGCTCGAGGAAAAGCGAAGTCTCCTCTCCTTTTTCCTCGAATATCTTTTCTTTAATTTTCAGCAGGAGCGGCTTTCCCTCGGCGATGACTTTCTTAGCTTCTTTAAAAAAGAATCCGGCATGCTTTCCCAGGCCAGCAATGGACTTGGCTTTGCCTTCTATCCAGCAGCGCAAGAGAGAGACTTTATCCTCAGAAATCCTGTTGATGAACGTGGCCAGCACACCCGGCTTTCTCTCTATAAGAGAATGGCTCAAACTGCGGAAGGCGTCTTTATGTTCTTCAGGCTTAGAGTCGATCAGGGTCTTGACCTCGCCTCCGCAGATAGCCTCCTCTGCTGAGGATATGTCAGCCTTAAGGCTGAGCTGGCTGAGTATTGATTCTCTTTTCTTCAGAGCGTTGAGGGCTTTCTTCTGGCTTTTAGCTTCAAGAAGGCCGCCTCCTAAAGTCCCCTCTACTATCCCTTCAGCAGAGAAAATGGCGGTCGCGCCTGCAACTTGAGGTGTCGAGCCCCTGGTCTCGATGATTGTGGCCAAGGCAATAGGTTTCCCCTTATCAAGGAGGTTTAAAAGGTGGACATAGATATTTCTCATCTTTTTTCTATCTCACGTTTTTTTGAATTCTTGGTGAAACATAAGATCTTTATTGACACAGGGTGCAGAAAAATACTGAGTTAGACGATTAATTTTAGCCTAGACTTCCTTCTTGATTTCCTCCAAAATTCTGGCAAGAACATCTTTATCCCTGATATCGAATGTCCTGACCTTGCTTTTTCCCAAAAATTTGAGAAAATGTTCAAGGATGCTCGTCCTGGCCGCAAAAAGATATTGAGCACCACTCCTAAAAATCACCTGCTCCAGCGCAGGCCACAGGCCTTTCTTCGACAATTCCAGAGGCCCCACTTCATCGACGACGAGCAGGTCGGCATCATGGCTGCGAAGAATAATCTTTGAAGCTTCGGCCAGGCTTTTCGGAATAAAATAAAATGAGCCAATCTTCTGCCACTCCTTCTCTCCTTCCCTGCGGATAAAGGGCATGCCCTTCTCCTCCTTCAGGTCGAATAAATCGTAGCCGATAATCCTATCGTTCTTCAGGATGACTTCGCTCAAAAAGCCGTGAACATTGAGATTTTCTCTTTTTAGGTTCTGGACAACTTCTCTGAGCAAGGTTGTTTTGCCGGAATGAACAGGGCCGGTCAATAAAAAAATCATGACTATTTTTCCCAGCGGACAGAGTAGCACTTGAGAACTTGAAATCCCTCCTCTGTTTCTTCAACGGAATAGAGCTTTTCCCCCTTTATAAGATGTTCCTCTCCCTTGAGCGGAATCCTGACTATGTAATTTCCTCGGGCATCAAAGACATCAAAAAGATGTTCTCCCTTCGTCTTCCCTTTCTCAAAAGTTTCAACGAATATTCTTCCCTGCTCATCGAGGAAAAAATTGCGATAAGGGGGGAGATCTTTGGGCAACTCAATCCTGTCTTTGAAAGGAGAAGTTTCAGGCGGAAGACTCTCCAGCATCTCTTTCTTATGCTCCTCAGTGGTTTTGACTGGTTCGTACTCTTTCAAAATTCTTTTTATGACCTTGCCCTCAGAATTTAAAACCTTGATTTCATACTGGTCAAGGTTGCTGATAAGAATGGTGCCATTTTTATTTACCCTATAAATAGTCAAGAAGCTGAAAGGGTTGATTTTTCCAACCAAAATATTCGAAAAATCATAAGTGGCGATGGTGAAGAGAGGGTTTAGCTCTTTATCAAATTTTTTTATTTCCAGATTAATCTTGTTATTCGCAAAAATGAAAACTTGAGCAACCATATTCCCTTGAGAATCGAGCTCCACGCCACCGAAGCTAAAAAATGTGGCCGTTGAGATGTTCCTCAGGAACCTTCCATCAAGAGAAAAAAAGATAATTTTTCGATTTAATGAATCATCGACCATAAGCTCTTTAGCTGGAGTGAGATGAATTCCGACCGGCACGCTCATCTCCCCTGGCCCCTGCCCTTTCTTCCCGAAACTCCTCAGATATTTTCCTTTTTTGTCGAAAACTAAAATCTTATTTTCCTTTCCGTCGAGAAGATAAATGTCTCCTTCATCATCGACAGCGATAGAGGAAATTTCAGAAAAAATTTCCTCTGCTTTTTCGCCTTCTCCCAAGGAGAATTCCTCTTTGAGAATGAGTTTTGTCGGCGTTCCTTTGGGAGGAGCCGGGTTTTTTGGGTTAAAAACGACCTGAACCCCATCGATAGTCTTGACTTCAACTCTCTGGGCGACAACCAGGCTGATAGTGATAAGGAATATCGAGACTGTCCACAAAAGCTTTTTCATTTCCCTTTTAGAAACCTTATATCAGAGGAAAAATTCGAAGTCAACTTTGGGGGGATGGATTCGCTGCAGCAAGTCGCGGAGCATAGGAGCCGATCGCCTATAGATTACTTAATTTCTACGATTCTATCTTGAAGCTTGTAATCGAGTATTCTGTATTTCTCAAGCCATTCCATAAGAGTCTGGTTCAAAGAAAAACCGGTATCCCTTATCTCAGCCAAAGGGAAGCCAAAGTATTTATCCTCGGCATGCCCGACAAGGTAATCATTGCTGACAACGGTATAGAGTTTTTGCGGTTGAAGAAGAGTGCCATGATTTTCTAAAACTTCTCCATCGACTTCGATATAGTTCACTCTCTTTCCATAAGGCCTTGCACCCTTAGGATAATATCTATATCTAAGGCCGGAAACCTGGAGCCTGTCCCAGCCTCTCTCTACATCGTACTCGAGGATATCCTTGATCTGCTGGCCTGTGAGTCTAAAGACAACAAGAGTGTTATGGAAGGGTGAAACATTAAAAACATCGGATTTCCTTACCGAGCCAGCCTTGATATCAGCCCGGATTGCTCCGCTGTTGTGAAGCCCGATCTGCGCCCATGTCTTCCAGCACATGACATCGGTGATCCAGTCTCCGAGCCGGCTTTCGACCTGGGAGTTTTTCTTCGGATAATCACTTCTGTTGAGGTCAGCCTTAGCTTCTCCTATGACTTTTGCGAATTCCTTTCCGACAGAATCATCGACTTCCTTGACCAAAGCAGAAACCTGAGGAGATGGCTTCAAATCAATATCAGCCCAGAGCCATATCAACTTCTCTTCGTAGCTTGCGACTCTGCGCTTCTCAACCTCCAGCTTCAGATAGCCGAGTGTTTTTTGATAGCCCCAGGTTGACTGGATCAAGACTCCGTTGATTTTCTTGAATTCTCCGTCGTTGGAGGCGACCAGAACGACATCAATTCCTGCCACACTCCTGGCTATCTTCTCTGCCTCATCGTAAGGGCAATGAGCGATGACCACAACCAAATCAGCCTTTTTATCAAGCCTGGGGATATAAGAGTTTAAGGTAGGAACCATGGGCAGCACATCCAGTCCTTCAATGGCCTCCTTTTGAACCTCGGTCAAGAAATTCTCCTCCATAACGGCAGTAACTCCAACTTTTAGCTTCCCTAAGGTAAAGATGTGGAACGGTTTAGCTGGAAAGAGTTTCTTGTTCTTTTTATAGACGATATTAGACATGACCGTCGGAAACTTGGCCAGCTTTTTCAGCCCTGCAGCATTCTTCTGACCTTTATCAAAATCATGGTTTCCATAGCACCAGACATCGTAGCCCACCCTGTTCAAGAATTCCATCATCACTCCGCCAGTGACATTTTTGTATTTTATGTCTGCAGCCAGTGTGCCGGTCAGCATATCCCCTGTTTCAATCACCAGAACGTTTTTCTCCTTAGCCCTTATTTCACTGATATAATAGCTGGCAGCCTCCATGCCTCCAACCAATCTTTCTCCGTTATCCGTTTTGACCTTATAGGATTTGTAGATTCCGTGAGTATCGTTGGAGTGAATCAGGGTTACGGATTCTGAGAATAAAGGGGAAATCATGCACATTAAAAAAACTAATACCAGAGCAATTGGAAAAAGTTCTTTCTGCAGGAACATGTTCTTTCTTGTTGCTTTCATCCTTTTATCCTTAAACAAGAATTATGGTATTCGTAGATGCCCACGGCTAAAGCCATAGCGCTCACTCCATATTTACGAGCTCCGCTCGACGCCCTTGGAGAGTTTTCTCATTCACCCAGGGGCAAGCCCCCTGAAACCCTGGCTTCGGCTTACAAGAGAAAACTTTCAAGGCGAAATTTGTCTCCAATTTGTTAATTAAAAGCTTATACCATAAAAAAATTTTAATTTCAAAAATTTTTATCTTAAAATCCAAAATTTTCATAAGAAAGAATTCCAAAAATTCACAGCGCTGTTCTTCATCAAGGCAGGATGGCGAAAACCCGGGCTGGTGCGCCTGTCCCCTCCCTGATGGGAATCGGGATAACATAGAGCACTGCACCTGTCGCCGGAAGCTTATCCAGATTGGCTATATTCTCCAGAGCAAGTTTGCCAGCACCACAAAGAACTTGATGGGCCTTGAAGTCTTTTGATTTTCCGCTATCAATGCTCGGCGTGTCAATGGCAATTCCTCTGATGTTTCTCTCTTTAATCAAGAACTCGACGGCTTCAGGCGAGAAGCCGGGAAAGCTGAGCTCAGGAAGGGCATCTTCGCCTACCTTATCTGTGCCCAAAACTTTTTTCTTATCAGGATAATATTTTGTATCTATACCGGTGTAGATGACGACCCAGGCGCCGTCTGCAATCTTCCCGTATTTTTTCTCCCAGGCTTTTAGGTCATCGACAACGAGAAGGTAATCCCGGTTTTTCTCGCACTTGCGGCTGACATCAATCTTAAACGCAGGCCCAATCCATTCCTCTAAAGGAATTTGTTCGATAGTCCGCCCATTTCGGGCAAAATGAATGGGCGCATCGACATGAGTCCCTCCATGCTCGGAGGCACTGAAGTTGTTGGATGCGTACCACCAACCTCCTACCGTTTGTCCCCAGGATAGCTTTTCGAGGACAAATGATTTTGCCGTTGGCCAGTAAATCGCGCTCTCATCGAAGGCATAAGTCATATCCAGCAATTTTCCCTTGAATTCATAGGCTAACAAGAAGGCGGCAATAGAGAAGCTAATGAAAAAAAGCAAAGCTGATTTTCTGAAAAAGTTGGCTGCTCTCTTCATCTCCAGCCCTCCTTTATCGATTTTCAAAAGATATAATAAATTTTGGCTCAGACAAAATCAATTGGCTCTCAAAGCAAGAGAACTGCTAGGCACTTAGGCCCGAAGGCCTTGCCTGACGAGGCAAAGACTGCAAATAAAGCTTTACGGGATAAAAGAAAATGAAACAGGGTTGCTCTTTATTTTCTTAGCGAGATTCGTGTCTTAAAAGACGGTGACAGAGACAGCGTAATTCACTTTTAAAGGAATTACTTTCTAAATGTCCTGCCTCCACCTCTACCTGAGAACTTATCTTCTCTTCTCAGCGCTCTGCTCACTCTCAGCTTCCTGGATTTCAATTCCTGACCGTCAAGTGCCTCTATGGCTTTTTGCGCCGCTTCGTCTGATTCAAACTCTGCAAAGCCAAAACCTTTTGACCTTCCGGAAAATTTGTCCCTGACAAGCTTTAATTCTTTGACTTCCAGTCCTTTGTCTTCCAGTATTCTCTGAAGTTCTTCTTCAGTCACGCTGTATTCTACGTTCCCGATATAAATCTTTTTTTCTTCTTCCATCGTAACTCCTCTTAAAAAAACCAATCCTTAACATTAACCTTTTTTTGATTCATCCTTTCTTACATTCATTCTCCTTAAAAATGAATTACGCTATAAAAATTTTTCTTATAGTGATCTCGCTTCTTTCCCCTTTCCCAAAAAATAATGAATCTTTTTATTATTCTTTGAATTTTTTTCGATACTCGTTTCCAAAGCCATTCTTCTCTATAAAGGTATTCAATTATACTATTATCTTCTAATAATTCAAGAAAAATTTATCGCCTTCCGCTGTTCCTGGTTTCCTATCTCATCCAGGCGAAATATATTATAATAGAGCGCCAAATGTTATTATCAGCAGCGATAAAGTCAGGAGGGTCTTATGAAGCATTTTGCATTTTTTCTAATCTTTCTCCTTGTGTTTACGGCAATGCTTTTTAGAACGATTTCAGCACAAGAAAGCTCATCGACCGAGATTAAGATAGTGAAAACTCCTTCAGTCACAGGCGCCAACAGCCACTATGTCTCAAACCGTCCTCCTCTTCTGCCAAGCCCTCTTGTCAAGCTGCCGATTGGAAGCATCGAGCCCAAAGGCTGGCTGCTGAGCCAGCTTCAGTTGATGAAGAATGGGTTCGCTGGCCGCTTGGCAGAGCTGAGCAAATTCCTGAAAGTGGACAGCGGCTGGTTGACATTGAAGGGCCGGGGCTGGGAAGAGATGCCTTACTGGCTCAAAGGTTATGGTGATTTGGGTTATATCCTTAAAGACCCTGAGATCATCGCCAGAGCAAGAAAATGGCTTGACGCTGCTCTTTCCAGCCAGCAGCCTGACGGCTACTTCGGCCCTCCGGAGAACAAGGATAACCATGACCTCTGGCCGAACATGGTCA
>Ga0315306_10001412_pt1 | contig 11485 bp, 16 predicted proteins | sample TDP1_MG_FD_203803 | JGI IMG/M metagenome (GOLD analysis project Ga0315306, IMG submission 203803) | Freshwater sediment microbial communities from Lake Towuti, South Sulawesi, Indonesia - TDP1 | ecosystem: Environmental > Aquatic > Freshwater > Lake > Sediment | place: Indonesia: South Sulawesi... | reverse complement strand
GAAAGTTTTGGGGAGCAGAGGTGAAAAAGGCTTTGGAACAGCGTGGAATCGTCGTTAGAGCCGCAAGCCAGGTTGTTCTGGCAGAAGAAGCGGATCCGGCCTACAAAAGCGTGGATCGAGTGGTGGAAGTGAGTGACAAGGTTGGGATAGCGACAAAGGTGGCTAGACTTGTACCAATTTCGGTAGTGAAGGGTTAAACCATACTTGTTTTGAAAGGATGAAAAGACCATGGAAAAGGATTCATTTGACGCAAAAAAGGCGATTATCTGTTTTCAGTACACGGAGAGAATCAAGTCGGAGTTGATAATCACAGCCAACCTCCTAGGAGAGATCGGTGAGCTACAGGGTGATGAGCTTGCCGGCGCTGAGAAGCTCATGCTTTCGTTTCTACGGGCGTTAGAGGGAGAAATCAGAATAGCCCACAGTGTTCTGGGAATGCAAAACTTTGAGGACGCAGGCGGCAAGATGAAAGAAGTGGCTGAGAGAGTGCGCTCACGTGAATACCTAGAAGCGACTAGACGCATTTCAGAGGCTATATCCCTCGTAACAACCGGCGGTCAACAAGCAACAGAGGTGTTGAAGGAAAAGGGTCTCCTATAGCGAATAACCTTGCCTGCCAACAAGCGTTCAATTGGAGACGCCGAAAGTGATTCTCCACTTGACAAGCGAGCAACTGCGCCTATTGAGGGATGAGAGCATAAAGACTCATCCAGTTGAAGCTTGTGCCCTCCTCTTCGGAAGGCTGATTGACGAAGAGGCTGTTGTAACGAGAGTTGTGTTGACGCCCAACGTTTTAAAGTCGTCCGTCAGGTTTGAGGTTGACCCTCAAACGGTCTTTAATGCCTTTGAACAAGCAGATCGAGACGGGTTGCAGTTTATAGGTTTGTTTCACTCGCACCCCGCTCCTGCCAGCCCCTCGGCAGTTGATCTTAAGTACATGAAGCTTTGGGGTGAAGCCGTTTGGCTGATCCTATCCTCTGGTGACGAAAACATAGCGGCGTTTCAGATGATTGATGGCGACGTACATCAAGTGGCTCTTAAGATTGAAGAGTTGTGAAGGCAGAAGGCTTTCTGCTAGATTAAATGCATGTTTGACAGCTTTTCGATCAGTGCTATAGTTTTTTCATCGACACTCGTAGCACGAGCTATGTCTGTCAAGGTAACCAAACCTACCAATAGGTTTCCATGTGTAATAGGCAGTTTCTTCACCTTTTTTTCAAACATGAGTCTCGTGGCTTCGACGAGTTCCATATCTGGCTTTCCAACAATGACGTGTCTTGTCATTATCTCAGAAACCTTAGTTTCCTTCGGATCCCTGCATTCTTCCAAAACTCTTTCAAGCAGATCTCTTTCAGTTAGAACTCCAGCAATCTCGCCCCTACGAAGGACCACCAAACAACCTATTCTGTACTTATTCATAAGTTTCACAGCATCGTAGGCTGAGGCGTCTGTCTGTAGAGTAATAACGTTTCTAACCATTATTTTCTCAATCTTCATGACCAAAACCCAATCCAAAAGACTTCAGCGTGCAGTAGTTAATAAAAAACTGCGTGTACCACACCTGTACACCCTTCCAACTACGCATTTCCTACCTCTCGCGCGCACGAGAAAAATATTAAGCTTGTGTGATTTGTGACACAAATAATGTTGACCCTATATATAGCCCCCCTCCTCTCTATCCTAGAGAGACTAGAAGACGCAAACCAAACACGACTGTGAGTTCTAATGCGCGCGCATTTTTGTCTGCTGAATCCATAGGCTTAATTCATAATTTATTTTAAGCGACGTGAGAAAACCTCAATCAAAGTGAAAACCTTTGTTTCCCGATACCGACAGCCTCGCGTTTACAGCCTCCACGTTAGTTCTTATGGCAATATCTCTTTTCTTCACAGTTTTGCTCATCAGATCCAGCTCGTCATCCATGAACAAACGCCTTCAAAAAATAGACATAAAAGCACCGAAAAAAATGGAAGAAGTAAAAAAAACAGTAGAATTGCCAGAGATTTCTAAGAAGCCCAAGACTTCAAAGAAGCCCAAGGCAGCTCCTCCTGTAAAAGGGTGTCATCATTATTTAGGCTACCTAGAGAAACTTTCAACATCCTCTTTTCCCTATGAATGCTTCGCTTGCGCAAAATTAAGAGAGTGCGTTGGAGAAAGGGAGATCACACCGAAAGAGGTTGAAGACGAGATGAGCGAATATAGAATTGCTACAAAAATCAAGGTAACAATTGAGAAAGCAAATAACGCACCTTGGAAAGATTTGAGAGGTGGAAATGAGCAAGCCATCCCAAGAGACGAAGCTCCAGAGTTATATCAACTTCTAAAAGAACTCGGCGGAAGAATCAAGCATGGTGAATGGGAATATCAATGCCACGAAAGGCCTCTGAACATGGTAGTTAGAACAAAGCTTAACACATCATAAATAGGACTCTTTTTAGCTAGGTTTACTGTCAGAATTTGAGAAGGAGATGTTGCATATGCATAGGAGCGAACCAATGTTAGTTGAATTAAGTGACATCATAAAAGCCCAACAGACCATCGCTGGATATGTTCATAAAACCCCAATCATGTCTTCCGCGACCCTGGGAAGAAGAACCGACGTGAATCTCCATTTCAAGGCAGAAGTCTTCCAAAAAACAGGATCCTTCAAGCCAAGGGGAGCCTTAAACAAGCTACATAACTTAACACACGAGGAAAGGAAGAGAGGCGTTATCACCGTTTCGTCAGGAAACCATGCACAGGGCCTCGCATATGCCTCTTCCATACTGGGAATCCCAGCCACCGTGGTCATGCCTGAAAAAACCCCAAAGAATAAGATTAACGCAACAAAAGGTTACGGTGCGGAAGTGATCCTTCACGGAAGAGTTGAAGACCTCATGACCAAGTGCCTAGAAGTTCAAAAAGAGCGCAACCTTACCATGGTCCACCCCTTCGATGATCCACTAATCATCGCCGGACAAGGGACCATAGGTTTGGAAATCCTAGAGGACTTCCCCGACGTAGAATGGGTTTTCGTTCCCATTGGGGGAGGCGGCCTAATTTCAGGGATCGCAACGGCCATCAAGCTGAAGAAGCCCGATGTTAAGATCGTCGGCGTGGAGCCCACTGGCGCCTCGGCCATGCTGCAAAGCGTCCAGCAGAATGCGGTTGTCCATTTAGATAAGGTAGACACCATTGCGGAAGGCTTAGGAGCACCCTCTGCAGGGGAGTACACCCTAGCGCATGTTAAAAGATATGTTGATGACCTTGTTCTAGTTTCCGATAGTGAGATTATTCAGGGTCTACACCTGATTCTAGAGCGGTGTAAGATTCTAACGGAACCAGCTGGGGCAGCAGGGTTTGCAGCCCTCCTCTTCAAGAAAGTCGACGTTCCAAGCGGAGCCCAAGTTGTCTGTGTACTGAGTGGAGGAAATTTAGATCTAAAACGCTTGAAAGGTCTCTTATGAATGTAAGCTATTGCTTCCTTGATAAAGCGAACAGGTATTCCTGTGCGTACCCCGCGTATTCCCTAAAGTATGTTCGTCCAAAGGAGTTTATCTCCTCATATTCGCCTGGTGTGAGTGAGGTTCTGTGCGAAATCTTCTTGATAAATGACTCCTCAAAATGGTTGGAATACAAATCTAGGACGGCGCGTTTTACCCAGATGTCCACTGGGAAAGCCTCTAGTTTGTCTAGGGAGAAGAGGAGGACGCAGTCTGCAACCTTTTGTCCAACACCTGGCAACGATGACAGTTGGCGTTTGGCTTTTCCATAATCCATTTTTCTCAGGGCTTCTAAATCTAGCTCTTTGTTGTGCATGATTCTGGAGGTCTCTAAGACTCTCTCTGCCCTAAACCCAAGTTTGCACGCTTTCACATGTTTTAGGTCGGCGTCAGCCAGATCGCTGGGCTTGGGAAACGTATAGAAGTCTCGGCCCTCAAACATTATTTTTCTTCCAAACTGTTTGGAGAGATTTAGAACCATGCTTTTGATGGCTGGGATATTCTTGTTGGTTGCGCAGATGTATGAGGCTAGGCATTCCCAAGGCTCTTGTCGCATGATTCTCAGTCCGCGAAAGAGTTGAATTGCCCTTCCTATGTGTTCGTCTCTGTTTATTTTTGATAGGATGTGGGGCAAGTTGTCGTCTAGTCTGAAGTAGTTCTCCACGAAATTGGCTTCTGTCCTTTCAGGAAAAGTTTGAAAAAGTAGCTTGCCACTGACCTGCTTCACCTTAACAACCTTCCCCTTAACAACGCCGTACCACCAGCCACTCAGTTTCTCCCATCTAAAGGCCTGCCCACTCCTTAGGGTATGATCCAAATCGAATGGAGCCGTCAATTGATCCAGCGAAATCTCCATCATAACGTCTTACCTTACGAGTTCGCCTTATTTGATGTACTATTGAGTTCAGCCCTAATATATAACCAAAAGTTTTCTTCGTCAAAACGCTTGTGGCGAGGTAGAAAGGTCTTGCAGAAAGGGGTTGTGTCTTTTTTCCTCCCCTACTGTGGAAGTTGAAAAGTGCCCAGGACACACCCTCATGCGATCTGGCAGCGTCATCAGTTTCTTGAGAGAAAGCATCATCTCTTCGTAAGAGGAGCCTGGGAGATCCGTTCGACCAATGGAGCCCGCGAACAAGGTGTCCCCGGTGAAAACAACTTCATCGCCTAGGAGAGATATGCTGCCTCTACTGTGTCCCGGAGTGTGAAGAACCCTAAGCCCTATGTTGCCCACCCGAACGACATCTCCATCATGAAGCATCCTATCGGCCGGAGGCAGAGAAGCAACGCGAAGCCCGAACAGCATAGACAGGTTTTCCGTGGAGTCTATTAGCATCGGCGCGTCATACTCATGAATAAGGATAGGCGCACCGGTCAACCTTTTCACAATTCCGTTTCCAGCGACATGGTCGGAGTGACCGTGAGTATTAACTATGTATTTAACATCCAACTTGCTTTGGTCAATTTCTTTCATGACTGCCCTGGCGTCAAGGTCCGTTTCAAATCCTGGATCTATTATGAGAGCCTCTCTGGTTTCGGTGCAGCTCACAACGTAGCAGTTTGTGCCTAAAGTCCCAACCACAAACATCTTTGTGATCATGGAACACCCATTCTTGTGGACGCTAGTATTTTAAGCGTGTTAGTTGCAAGGCGAGCCAGCGCAACAATAACGTGAAACATCTAACCACATTAAAGTGTTTTCCGCTCCACCAAATCTTGACTTAGGGCGCCAAGGGAACCTTTTTATGTTCCAATCGACTTATTCTGAGGTTGATGATGATTCAGAGTTACTCTGAAGGCTTCCAGCCGAGATGATGAGACTCTGTATCTGAAAACACACAGATTTTCCAACTAATAGATTTTTCAAAAGTCATTAGTTGCAAAGGCTTTGTCACTTTACATAGAAAACTTCTGTTCTGTCTTTTGCTTTTTCCGTTGATTCTCTTCGTGTTTCAGGCTCTCTCATTGCCAAGTCTTTTTGGGCATGCGAAGTTATCTCACAGTCATACTCTATGAACGGCTGCGTCAGTTTAGCAAGGTTTACACTTATTTCTTTCAGCTCTTCAAGAGAGAAGCTTGCCATAATGTCTGGATTGTTAATCCACTCGGTCCAGCCTGACACGCTGCGTTGAAGCGCATATAGAGTAAACCTAATCTTTCGCACCATGTCTAGACGATCTTGCCCTTTAGTTTTCTCTAACTTCTTCATTTGATCTAAGATTTTTTTACAATCCTGAATCCAAGGTCCGCTCATAAGATCACCTATATGACGTACGGAATATCCGACCTAAAAACCTTCCGCACATGCCCTTTCCCTATTTGTGCTTGCTCTGCCTTAGACTTCTGATTCAACTTGCCTCAAGTTCATCCCAAGAATGTACAGCTCTGCGCTTCCCGCTCTGCTGGCCTTTGGTTTGATCAACTTGACAAAGGCAAAATGTTGCTTGAGTTCCCCCAAGAAATCATTGAGCATGTCGCCCTGAAAGACCTTGACGAAAAAGTTTCCCCTAGACCTCAGAACAGAGGTGGCAATTCGCAGAGATTGCCGAGCGAGGTCTATCTGACGGGCATGATCTAGTTCCCAAATCCCTGAAATGCTTGGCGAAACATCTGAAATTACGGTATCGGCTGGGCGGGGTAAGAACTCTCTAATCCGCTCGACAGTTTGGTGGTCTGTCACATCGCCGATAATGGTGCGGACGTTGGGATGGTCTATCGGTTGGATGGGTTTCAGGTCTACCCCAAGCACAAAACCCTTACTACCGACGATTTTTCGACATACCTGTATCCAGCCACCTGGAGCCGCGCCTAGATCCACCACTGCGTCGCCGGGTTTGATGAACTGACGCTTTTCCACCGCTTGGAGGAGCTTGTAGGCTGCCCGTGACCGAAATTTCTCTTCTTTCGCCTTCCTGTAATAGTATTCTTTTTTTCGTTCTCTGGTCCACGCCTTTGGCAAAACTGATCGTCACCCGGTGGACTAGTTTGTGAGATTTAGAAGCCACTCAGTCAGTTTTTCGCATTGGTTGGGTGAGGTTGTACTCCAGGGTCCGCATCGAGAGTCGTTCGGGCACATTAGGCAGGGGCAGTCGATGATGGAGTTGATGGATGCTGGTTTTCTCTTGGCGTACAGTCGGTAGGTCCATCTTCCTTTGAAGAGCTCACGCTCACGGTGAATCAAGCCCTTGCCTTCCAGCTTTATGGCTATCCGTGAGCCTTCTCTGCTGCTGGCGTCCAGTTTTCGCCAGAGTTCAGACTGAAGCACACCTCCACCTCCCACGTTTACGATGAACTGTAGAGCCTTGTGCTCCAGATCATTACGCCTTGGCATACCCCATCGATCCTTAGAGGTTCCTCAGTAAATATGGTGCTTTCAAACATAAAAACATACGTGTTCAACATGTACATGCTTGGGAAAGCTGAAACCCGTCTTGTTTAACATCTACTAGTAAATTGCATCTCAGCTAGAGTTAGAAAATCATAATAACACTTCTCATCTTCTCCAACCGTCTAAGAGAGAGCGTTAAAACTTATTAGTCTCAACGCAAGTTTCCGTAGAAAAAGAGAAAGAGGAATTGCAAATCATAGCTAAACTTAGAGAGGAATTCTATTTCATTCGTGGGAATTACCTAATTATCGTCATGAGCTGGATTCTAATTGATTTTGCCATGGAATTGCAGGCAACTTACTATGGCCCTTTTGTTTTGTATGATCTCGGTGCTACAGAAACAATCTTAGGGCTCATAGGATTTGTTTCCCTGATAGTTTTGGCTTTAGTTCAGTTTCCAGGAGGATATTGGGCAGACAAGTATGGGAGAAGATGGCTGGTTTCAACTATGACCTTTGGATTAGCGCTTTCATACATTTTCTTTATGCTAGCTTCAAGCTGGCACTGGATTTTGATCGGGACCGTTTTAGGAAACCTCTGCTGTTTCTATCTACCAGCTCTCGAAGCCATGTTTGCAGATTCAACGCCGTCCGAAAGGCGAGGCATGGGGTTCTCCATAATAACGCTCATAACTAAGGTTGCCACGACTCCAGCGCCAATTTTTGCCGGTCTGCTTGTTGCAGTGTTTGCACGCGCAAACGGCATGAGAATAGCCTACGCAATAGTGGTTGTTTTTTTCTTGATTGCGGCGACTTTGCGTGTCAAACTCAAAGAAACTGTTGCCCAGCCCGGAAAGATTCGGTTCGGAGACCTTTTGAATTCTTATCCTCAGGCACTCAGAGAAAGTATTGGCGTCTGGAAAACGTTACCACATTCGATGCTTTACCTTTTCTTCGCCAACCTCACAACAAGTTTGGCTTTCTCTTTGGGTTACCTCTACTACGCTGTTTATGCTATTGAAGGAAGCAGAAGTGTCTTATTTATTACCGAGTTTGATTGGGCACTTGTATCTACCGCTCTATTCGTCACAATGATAGTTTCAGCTATTCCCATGGGTAAGTTCATCGACAAAATTGGCAGAAAAATCCCACTCTTGGTGTCTTACATAATCTTTTTTCCAGCTGTGCTGCTCTTCGTGTACGGAGACTTGTTGAGACTTTTCATAGCCCTTCCGCTGGTAGGAATAGGTGACATGCTCTTCTTTTCTGCTTACGAATCGTTACGAGCAGACCTTGTTCCCCTAAAAAAGAGAGGAAAAGTGATAGGACTTACAAACTTTGCCACCTATATCATTATGGCTATAGGTCAACTGGCGGGAGGCATACTCTATGAAAAGAAACCTCAACTTCCATTTTTCTTCACGTTGGTGTTCATAGTTCCCTCATTTATCATAACTCTGCTTGTGCATGAACCAAAAAAGCGAGAAGAATAGAAAGAGAAAGTGGTCACAACTATTTTAAGCAGTCGTGCAAAGACTTTACACAGCTGCAACTCGTGTTAAACCTCCCAAAAACTGCGAGAGGAGCTGAGAACGTTGCTTAAGCGCCGTTCAGTCGCTTCTTACTGCTTGGGCATCGAATCCACAGCCGACGACTTCAGCGTGGGCATCCTCTCCTTCGATGGCAAGGTTCTTGCCAACGTGATCAGCGCATACGTGCCCGAGAAGGGAGGCATTCACCCGCGTGAAGCAGCTAGGCACCACGCGGAGGTGGCTGGAAAAGTCTTAGAAGAAGCCTTTCAGAAGGCTGGTGTAAAGCCTCGAGAGATTCACGTTGTCGCCTTTTCTCAAGGTCCCGGCTTGGGTCCTTGCCTCCGCACCGGCGCGACCGCAGCTCGCGCCTTAGCCTCTTATCTGGGAGTTCCTCTAGTGGGGGTTAATCACTGCGTGGCGCACATCGAAATAGGAAAGTTTGTGGCTGGAGCTGTGGACCCGATCACCCTCTATGTTTCGGGAGGAAACACCTTAGTCTCTGCTTTCGATGCAGGACGATACCGCGTTTTCGGCGAGACCTTAGACATAGCGGTGGGAAACTGCCTCGACGTTTTCGCTCGGGAAGCTGGACTGCAAGAGAAGGAGGGGACGCCTCTCGGCGCACTGGTTGAACAGTTGGCAAGTCGCGGTCAGACGCTCGTTCCTCTTCCTTACACGGTGAAGGGTATGGATTTATCCTTCAGCGGATTTCTCACAGCGGCTGTTCGGTTGCTTCGTGAGGGAAAGCAAAGCCTCGAAGACTTGTGCTTTAGCGTTCAGGAAGTCGCGTTCTCCATGCTGACAGAGGTTACGGAGAGGGCGCTGGCTCACACTGAGAAGCCAGAGGTTCTATTAACAGGCGGGGTTGCAGCCAATAAGAGACTTCAGTCCATGCTTGAGTCTATTGCCGAGGAGCACAACGCTCGATTTTGCGTGGTTCCTAAGCAGTACGCCCTAGACAACGGAGCCATGATTGCTTGGACAGGAATTCTCGCTTACAAGCACAATGTAACGCTTCCTCTAGAGAAAAGTTTCGTCAAACTGAGATGGCGACTGGAGGATGTCCCGGTGCCCTGGGTTGGGGGCTGAACCGTGCTCATAAAGAAGGGAGCAGAAGCCAACCTTTATCTAGAAGATTGGCATGGCCGAAAAGTGATCGCGAAGCGGCGATTGTCGAAAAAATATCGTGTTCCCAAGCTGGACAAGGAGATTCGTTTTTACAGAACAATACATGAGCCCCAACATATTCATAGCGCGAAGGAGGCAGGGGTTCCAACTCCCACAATTTTTATGGTTGACACTGCAGGGACAACAATTGTTATGGAGTATGTCGAGGGAAAGCAAGTTAAACAGATCCTCGACGATCTCCCTCCTGAAGAGAGGCAACGCCTATGTCGCCACATCGGCGAGTTGATTGGTCGACTCCACAACAATGGAATAATCCATAGCGACCTCACCACCTCCAACATGATCCTCACCCCGCAGGGTAGAGTTGTTTTCGTGGACTTTGGCCTGAGCGAGCGATCTATGGAGTTGGAGGTTAGGGGGGTGGACCTGCACCTCATGAAAAGAGCATTTCAGAGCACTCATTTTAGATATGCGAAAGAGTGTTTTGACGCGGTTATTGAGGGATACACTAGGGCTGTCGGATATAAAGTGGCTGAAGAGGTTTTGAGGAAAATTGGGGAGATAGAGAGGAGGGGGCGTTATGTTTCTGAGAGGTAGTTATTTTATGACGACCATGGTGCAGGTTGATCGGATTCCTTTTACCTGTCTCATTGCGTTGTGTATGGTGTTCCTGAGTTCGTCTACGTTTGAGGCTTCAACAACCACTATGACATCGTAGACTCCGAAAACAAAGTAGGCTTCCTTAACGTTCTTCAGAGATCTCACTTTTTCCACAACTTCTTTTTCAGAGCCCGTTTCTGCGTTTATTAACACGAATGCTTTTGTCATGAACCACACCCCTGCTTTTGAACGATGTACTCTGTTGGCTTTATAAAATTATCTTTGATTTCTGTAGGAGAAACGGCTCTAGATAGGCTGGACTGAGAAGATTTGTTTTAGGCTTTGAGTTTGGAAGAAGTTCGAAAAACCTCGAATACAAGGAAAAACCACAGAAGTTTCAGTCATCCGATAATTTAGCAGAAGAGTTGAGGCAAAATAAATAGAGAGTTCTCCATTACTATAGATAGTTGGCTATGAAAAGGAAAGGGAGAAAAAACAAGAATTGAAGTCTACGGAGCGTTTTCCTAGGGGTAGAGTAGCCTTTTTCGTAACAGGCAACATTCACAAGTTTAATGAAGCCCGACAGGTTCTGGCAAAGCATGGGATTGCAACCGCCCTCCTCAGGGTGAAAACCGTTGAGATTCAAGACGACAACGTAGAGAAAATAGCGAAAGCCACCGCTATAGAAGCCGTGAAAAAGTGCAACCTACCCATCATTGTAGAGGACGCTGGACTCTTCATAGAGGCTTTAAACGGCTTTCCAGGCCCCTACTCCTCCTACGTATATCGAACGATAGGAACCGAAGGAATCCTCAAGCTAATGAAAAACACGAAAAAGCGAGACGCCCACTTCCGCTCTGTTGTAGCCTTCTGCGGTCCAGATGAACCTTCAAGATGTTTTCACGGCAGGGTGGAGGGAAAAATCGCTCTTGAAAAACGAGGGAATCTCGGCTTTGGCTTCGACCCCATATTTGAACCTTCCGCTGGTAACGGCAAAACCTTTGCAGAGATGACCTTGATGCAAAAAAACAAGTATTCACATCGGGCTGAGGCACTAGGAAAATTTGCTAGATGGTACACATCAGCCCCTTAACGAAGATTTTAAATATGAGCAAACGCTCGCTCTTAGAAGTTGGTCGGAAGGATAAAAATTGCCAAAGAGACGAAAGGGAAGTTCACACCCCACTCGCCCTGTAAGCAAGAGGCCTCCAGTCTGGTGTAAGTACAAGCCAGAGGAAGTAGAAGCTTTGGTTGTCAAACTTGCAAAAGAGGGACACGCCTCCAGCAAGATAGGGACAATTCTACGCGACCAGCATGGCATCCCCCTAACCAAACCTATCACAGGTAAAACCATCACCAAGATTCTGAAGGATGCAGGGTTGGCGCCTTCCCTCCCCGAAGACCTAGAAACTTTGCTGA
>Ga0315306_10001411_pt1 | contig 11488 bp, 10 predicted proteins | sample TDP1_MG_FD_203803 | JGI IMG/M metagenome (GOLD analysis project Ga0315306, IMG submission 203803) | Freshwater sediment microbial communities from Lake Towuti, South Sulawesi, Indonesia - TDP1 | ecosystem: Environmental > Aquatic > Freshwater > Lake > Sediment | place: Indonesia: South Sulawesi... | reverse complement strand
TGGGGCTGAGCGTGATAGAGGAAACCCCCAACCATGTTGTGATGCAGTGCTCGATCGACCCTGAGAAGTTTCCCCTGGACGTCGCGATGCGGAGGATGCACTCGCTGTCCATGACCATGTATAGGGAGGCCGTTGAGGCTTTTCTGAAGCTGGACCCTGACTTGGCTGAGACGGTGGCGCGCCGCGAGGAGCAGGCTGACAAGATGTACTGGCTAATTGTGCGGCTCCTGCTTTCAGCTCAACAGGACCCGGAGATGGCCAGGAAGATTGGGGTTGGGAACATGTTGCGGGTTGTTGACGACCGGCTAATTGCCAAGTTCCTGGAGATAATCTGCGACTATTCGGAGATCATTGCGAGACGCGTGATCAGCATCGCTGAGAAGGCAGGCAGGATCCCTCGCTCGTGGGCCGACGCCCTCGAAGAGCTAAGTGGGCTTGCCTTCACCATATGTGACCATGCGATGGAATGCGTCTTCAACGGCGCCATCAAGGTTGCGAGCAGCGCCATCGAGGCCAAGAACGTGGTGCAGGCGAAAGAGGAAGCCCTCATGAACGAGATGGCTGCCGGTGCGAGCGAGGAGTCCGTTCCCCTCCTGTGCGCAGACTTGAGGGCGATAGCGTGGGGGTTCAGGAGAATCGCTGAGTACGGAGCTGCGATCGCTGAGATAGGGATAAACAGGTCGCTAAGCCAGCCAAGCAAGATTAGCTTCGAGCCCAAGTAGGGTCGCCGGGTTTGGAGAATCGGCGCGGCTGCGCACGAATTCTCGGTGTGTTCATGCTGGTCTCTTAGGAGAAAGCCGGGAAGACGCCGGCCATCACGTATCCTGTGGCCAGGAGAGCTCCCAAGAGCAGGCTGGCGGCCACGTTAAGCCCCATGGCCGGGACCAGCCTCTTGAGATCCCCGAAGTGTCGCTGGGCGTCCATCGACGCTTTGATCTCAAGAGGTATGGTGAGGAGAGCTAGAAGCGCTGCCTTGGGGATCAAGCCTGCCAGAGCTGACACTATGATTAGTGAGTAGGCTGCGGTAGGGAAGAGCTCGAAGAGCCTCGAGGACTTGCCGATACCAAGCCTGGCTGGAAGGTGATACCGGCCGCTGGATTTGTCCGCTTCCACGTCCGGGAACTCGTTGAGAAACAGGATCGCTCCGACCATTATTCCCTGGGAGACTCCTAGCACGATGGGCTCCAGATCGATTCTCAGCGTCTGGACGTAGTAGGAGCCACCGACAACGAGCGGCCCGAAGCTCAGCGCGGCGGCGAACTCCCCGAAGCCCCTGGGTGCAAGAGTCGTGGAGTAGTAGAAGACGGTCAGCGCGGCAGGCAACAGGAACAGCAGCACCGGGAGCCCTTTGGTGAGGACAAAGAAGAGCCCGATGGTGATTCCGGCAGCGGTGAAGGCCAGGCCGGCTCTGTACACGGCTCGAGGGCTCAGGAGCTTGCCAGGCAGGATGCCGCTTCCCCCGCTGAAGGGCGTTGGCTGCGTCCGAAGGTCGATTCCGCTCCTGTAGTCGAAGTAGTCGTTGAGGACGTTAACTCCCGCGTGTAGCAGAAAAACGCCGAGGAGAGTGAGGCCTGCGTCGAGAGCCGCGAAGTAGCCTGATCGCCACGCCGCCGCCAGGCCCAGGGACACGGACACCGCTGTGAGTAGCATGAATGGCGCTCTGAGCTCCTTGATCCACACCGCTATCTTCGCCAATTCTCGGCGCCCTAGCGGCAGTGGTGCAGCGACCTATATGTCGTTTCCGGCTTTTGCTCTCACGTCAAGCCGCCTGGTAACTTTTCCCGCCAGGAACGCCACCGCCGTCGCCACGGCCACAGCTACTAGAACCAGTGTGGCCGCCTGATATGTGGAGGTGTATGTTGTCGCCGAGGATGTGAAGCTGGTGGAGAGTGTTTCGGTGGTTTGCGTGGACAGGGTTGCCGTGGCCGTGGTGTGGCTTCCTTTCCACGGGAAAGCTAGAGGCGGGAGGCTGACGTCGCTGAGCGAAAAACCTTCGGGCACGAGGACGTGGTCGACCCTGATGTAGAGGTTGGATCCCTCCAGGGTCTTCTTGGTTTCTCGGGTATCCGCAATGTAGTCCGTGACAGACAGGTTTCCTATGTAGATCATAGATTGCACGACAGCTGCGGACCCGATTATGGCCTGCCTAGGTTCTGTCTTCCCCGTGACCAGGTAGTACCATACCAGGTCTACGGGCAGCCACCCCCACGGAGGAACATACACCATCGCCCATCCATGCCAACCCACGTTTCTCTCATAGTACTGCAGATGTCCTTTCCACCATGTCAGGGACGAGTTTATTCCATTGTGGTATATGCCTCCGATTTGAAGGAAGGAGGGCAGTCCAACGGCTCTGCACATCAGGATCAGGGTGTTCGACTGATCATCACAGTCGCCTGCACCCATGGATTCTCCCAGGATGCTCTTCGGCAAGGTCTCGTTCGGGTATCTGGGTCCCTCAAAGCCGTCCGATGCTGTGGGAGTGGAAGTGTTATTCCCTACCCACGTTATGATCTTGAACAGAACGCTCAGAGCGTTTTGGTCTCCCCAGCCAAGGTTCCGAGCCTCGTCAGCGAGATACGCCATTTGCGGGGAATCGTACTGCCATGGACCTGTGGACCTGGTGAAGTTGGCTTTGATGTCTTCTGGGATTTGCGAGAGGCTCCCCGAATTTGCCGTGTCAAGCTTAGGGCCCATCAACTTGGTTCTGTTGGCGACGAGCTTCTGCGTGACGTTGTACTGGATATAGCTGTTGGGTGGCACCTTCTCTGGCAAGTCGAGCTCCATCACGGGCATGCTATCATTGTCCTTGAACGTCCTCGCCACACGGTGGCTGGTGTTCAAGAGGTAGCTTCTCTGGCTGGTGAAGTTCATGAAGAGACTGTACAGTCTGTCTGTCATGTTGAGCTGGATCTCCGTTGCTCCGGTGTTTGCCAGCGTGATTCTCTCTAAGAGGTAGTACGTTTTCAATTCATTCTCGGCTTGGAGGCTTCGGCCTTGCACGGCCATGGAAACCGGTGAGAGGTTTGCAGCGATTAGAGGAAGAAGGAGGCAGAGGCCGAGGCTCTTCACAGGAAGTCCGGGCAGCTCGGGCTTGGCGCTATATATCGGTTTTCAGCCCCACCGCAACCATTTTTACCCGCACGGACACCTGCTGCTGGCTGAAGCCCGGTGCCCGGAGGTGAGCGGCCGATGGTGGAAACGATCCGTGTGTCCACGGGAACAGCCGTCCGGCTAGGCTTGATGAAGGCCACCGTTGGAACCTACCCCACCACAGCTTACCTCATGATGGACAGCGACAAAGGGTGTCGGGCGACCTGCGCGTTCTGCCCGCAGTCATCCACTTCAAGCTCCAGAAGAGACATGCTCTCCCGGGTTCAATGGCCCAGGTACGCGTTGAGCGATGTTCTGGACCGCCTCGAACAGACGGGCCGAAGCTTCTCGAGGGTCTGCGTGCAGACGCTGATCTACGACGAGTTCCTCCGTGATCTCAAGGATATCCTCTCGGGAACTGCCAAGCTGGGGCTGCCCGCTTCGGCTTCCTGCCCGCCTCTCAGGCGCGAAGAGTTCGAAGAACTGAAAAGATTGGCGCTCAACTCAATTTCGCTCCCTCTGGACGCGGCGACGCCGAAGATTTTCTCCCGCATTAAGGCAGGGATCTACTCTTGGAACGACTGCATGAATGCTCTGAAAACCTGCGTGAGGATCTTCGGCCCACGACGGGTCTGGACTCACCTCATCGTTGGGCTGGGCGAAACCGAGGAGGAAGCGGTGGCTCTCATATCTCGGATGCTTGAGGAGGGCGTCCAGGTCGCTCTGTTTGCCTTCACCCCCGTGGAAGGGACTAGGCTGGAGAACAGAAGCCAGCCCAGCCTGCAGTCATATCGCAGGATCCAAGCCGCTCTGAGCCTGCTCTCCAGGCGTCTAGCTAGAGCCGAGGACATTAGGTTCTTGAACGGGAGCCTGGTTGACTTCGGTGTTTCGAGAGGGTTTCTGAGGGAGGCTCTTTCTTCCGGCCGTGCCTTCATGACCACGGGATGTCCTGGATGCAACCGCCCCTACTACAACGAGAGAGCCTCTGGGCCTCTCTTCAACTTCCCCTTCCAGCCTTCCCCAGAGGAAGTGTCAAAGGAGTTGTCGACTCTCGGCCTTTGAGGGGGCGAGGCCTATGCACTTCGATATCGTCTCCAGGTGCGTCATGGGGCTGCTGACCAAAGAGGACTTCGAGTTCATTTTCCACAGCGACGACACGGACTTTCTGCGGGACTCGGCGCGCGCCGCATTAGAGGTGAAACGGCTCTTCTTCGGGGAAACGATCCAGCTCTTCCACCCCGGCTCGGTCTTCCCCGCGTTCTCCTTGACCGGGGCGGAGTGCAGCCTCTCCTGCCGACACTGCAACAAGAGCTACCTCAGGGGGATGATCGCCTCAGAAACCCCCCAGGACCTAGTTCGAGAGTGTCTCCGCCTCCACAAGGGGGGTGCCAAGGGCTGCCTGCTGAGCGGAGGCTTCGACGCGAAGGGAAGGCTCCCCGTCAAGCCATTCTTGAAGGCCATTAGGCAGATCAAGCAGACGACCGGGTTCAAGTTTGCGATCCATCCCGGCCTACTGGATCAGGAGGAAGTGAAGGGATTGAGAGGGGCAGGCGTAGACGCAGTTTGCCCGGAGATCATAGGAGAACCTGACGTCGCCGAGAGGGTTTCGGGGTTGAGAAGAACCGGAGACGACTACCTCGAGGCCTTGAGGCTCCTCAAGAAGGAGGGGTTCAGTCGGCTGGCGCCCCATGTGTGCATAGGCCTCGACGGCGGAAGGATGAGCCACGAGTTGAACGCGCTGCAGGTCGCAGCTCAGGTGAAGCCGGACGTTCTGGTTCTCATAGTCTTCACCCCTACCAGAGGAACAACGTTCCAGGCTTGCGAGCCACCAGGCCCGCTGGATGTCCAGAGGGTTGTGACGATCGCCAGGTTGATGATGCCTGAGACGGAGTTGGCTCTTGGCTGCATGAGGCCTGGTGGAGCGATGCGGAGACGGATTGACGCAGCGGCTATCTCGGGGGGCATAAACAGGATAGCGGTTCCCGCTCGCTCCGTCGTAGGCTCCCTCCGGATCTTAGAGAGAGAGACATGCTGCGTGATGTGATTGATCGATCTCCAGCGAGATGTGCCGTGGCGAGACGGATCGACAATTCCGTTGAGCCTCTTGCGGCGGAAGTGAGTCTCAGAAGAGAACCGACCGACCACTCAAGCCTCGGAGAATGAATGAGCGCCTGGGGAAACCTGTCACTAGTCTAGGGTGAACACCGTGATGGTGAGGCGATCGATCGATCGCCCGGGGAGGATTGGCGGGCTCCCTGCTGAGAGGTGTGTGAGGCAAAGCAAAGACTATAACGAGAAGTGCTCGTGGTCCTTTGAATGGTGTGGCGGCTTGGAAGGTTCTGTCAACCCGATAGTCCGCATGCTCGCATGGAAGTCGAAGCTTCTGGACATCCGTGAAGTGGAGATGGTCCTGGCGGCCGTGGCGAGCCTGGAGTCCGGGGAATTCATGCTCAGGGACATATTGAGCCACCTCCCACCGGAGACGGCTTCGGATGCAAGGAAGGCGAGGAGCATTTCATCTATGTTAAATGTGCTCGCGGAGATCGGCTACCTCCAGAGACAGTCGGAGAGGAAGTGGCGACGAGTGTCCAGTTCTCTGAGCCATTACCTAAGCCCCCTGCTTATCGAGCTCAGCGAGGTGGAGAGGAAGCCACTGGTCGGCGAGAAGAAGGAGGATAGGGTGGTCAAGATCTCGCGGGACTAGATTCTCACACCATGGCTAGCTACCCATTCTTCATCTCGGATGCCTGGAGTCTCACAATGAGCCTATCATGCAGGTCTAGTGGAACCTCAACGAACTTCCAGCCTCTCTGAAGGAACCTTGCGGCCAGCACGGCCTTTGGAGGGAAGCTCCTGTTACAGAACGGGCATCGTACGACGAAGCTTTCGCAGAAAGCTCCAAGCCTTTCAGCCTGGGTCTTGTTGAGCATCACGTAGTCCTTGCGGCTCGATTTGACCTCGATTGCTAGGAGCTCCCCGTCGTCCACAGCCAAGATGTCGGGTTTCGCCATCTTCCCTGCGCCGCTCCCCGGTGTTCGCACGGCGTAGGAGCCTCTCTTACCCTTTGAGACGAACTTCCTCACCAGATAGTACTCACCCTCGTATCCCACTCTCGCCCGATACTTGGGAGAAGACGGCGACCTTCCCCTTGCACACAAGGCGCATCAGCGTTGACGATCCGTAGCCTTGCTATAAGAATGTGCGGCTCCAGGGGGTATTCTTCACGTCGATCGACAATAGAAAAAAGGTTGCTCAGCGCCTCAGACCAAGTCTAGGGCGCGAGCCTTGATGTCGTAGATCACTCGTCGCTTACTCCGCGGGCTTCGCAGACGGCTTTTCCTTGGGTTTCGGTTTGGCCGCTTCGCCCTTCTTTGGAGTGATGGTGATCTCAATCGTGCTCACGTTTCTTGGCCGCCCGTCCATGCTTGATTTGCCCTCTTCTGTTCCTATGATTATGGCGTCGATTGATGCATCCTGCACGAATCTCCTTCGAACGATTTCCGCAACGTCCACAGCCTTGCTTATGGCGCGTCCCCGAGCCTTGAGGACCACCTTCTTCCTCTCATTGAGCGGCATCGTGGTGGCGAGCACGTAGTTCATCGTGGGTTTGATCCCAATCAGAACCGTAGCGGATTCTTCTGACACGGCTGTTCTCCTCTTTTCAGCTGCTCCCAGCGGCCACCTGAGATAAATAAGCTTTGTGAACCCGCGGGCCCGGATCGATCTTGATCGATCGTAGAGGTTTCTCATGGGACACGAGGCGACTATGCCGCTCGTCTGAGCGCTGGCGCGCTACTGGAAGAGCACCTTCTCGTAGCTGTCCAGGTCCAGAAAACCGTGGCCCGAGATGTTGAAGGCTATGGCTGCCTCGCCTCCGTCTCGTTTCAGCCTCCTCGCCTCGTCTACCGCTGCCTTGACGGCGTACGCAGACTCGGGGGCGGGCAGAAAACCCTCGGCCTGAGTGAAGAGCCTCGCTGCCTCAAAGACCTCGCGCTCGCCCATAGGAAACGCGGTCGCCTCAACGACTCTCAGGCTGCGCAGCAGGCTTATCAACGGCGCTGCGGCATGGTACCTAAGTCCGTCGGCATAGATGGGGTGCATTTCGGCTTTGTGGCCCAGGGTGAACATCTTCATGAGCGGCGTGTGTTCGGCGTAGTCCCCAAAGTCGTACCTATACTCGCCCTTGATCAGGTTGGGGGCGGCCTCTGACTGGGCTGCAAGGAACCTAGTTTCGTTCTTTCCTTTCAGCTGCTCGGCTATGAAGGGAAGCGTGAAGCCTCCGAAGTTGCTTCCGCCGCCAAGGCAGGCGATCATGAGTGTGGGGTAGTCGTCGACGAGCTCGAACTGCTTCATGGCCTCCAGGCCGATTATTGTCTGATGCATGAGGACATGGTTGAGGACGCTTCCCAGGCAGTAGACCGCATCCTCGGAGCGCAGGGTGTCCTCGATCGCCTCGGATATGGCGATGCCGAGGGACCCAGGGTGGCTGTGGTTGGCAGAGGAGAGCCTCCTCCCGCACTCCGTCCTTGAGCTTGGGGAAGCCGCCACATCGGCTCCGTAAAGCTTCATCAGCGCCAGCCTCTGGGGCTTCATCTCCATTGCGTGGCGGACCCAGTAGACCGTGCACTCCAGGCCGAGCAGGCCTGCAGCGTAGGCCAGGGCCGACCCCCACTGTCCCGCACCTGTCTCCGTTATGACCCTCTTCTTGCCTTCCTTCGAAGCGAAGTAGACCTGGGCGAGAGCGGTGTTCACCTTGTGGCTCCCGGTTGGAGACAGGTCCTCCCTCTTGTAGTAGAGGCGCACACCTCGTCCAACGCCCAGCCTCTGCTCAAGCCTGTACGCCCTATACAATGGACGCGGTCTCCCAGCCTGGACGAGCAGTTCCCTCACTTCCTCCGGGATGGCGATGAGGGGCTGCTGGCTTGATTCTTGCTCAAGCATGGACGATAGGAATATCCTCTGCAGCTGCCCCAGGCGCGAGGGACCCTCATCAGGATCCTTCGGGCGTGGCAGGGGCTCGGGGAGAGCCGGAACGATGTTGAACCACTGGGTAGGCAGGCCGTCTACGGGGATCCGAATCTGACTGACCCTCATGTCGACAAGACCGTGGATTTGGGGGGCTCTTATCGTTTGCCTGGCCAGCTAGGCCAGGGCTTTGGCGACCTTCAAGGCGAAGGCCGGGTGTTTGAGGAGCTTGGCTGCGACCCTGACTGTGTTGAGGCCGTTCGCCAGGTCCAATACGTCTTCTCCCGTCAAGACGGACGCGAGTTCGTTGAGGTCGTCGTCGCTGAGTTTCTCCATTGTCCTCATTGCCTTGAGGCTTCTCTCTATCCTTCGACCCCAGGGGTCTCGGTATCTCTCTTCATATGCCTTCAGGAATCGAGCTGACTGGTCGCGGACCTCTAGTGATTCTGCGGCCACCTGGCCGGCTAGGGCTCCACCCATAAGGCTCGCGTGAATCCCTCCCCCAGTCAAGGGGATCACCTGACCTGCCGCGTCGCCGGCGAGGAGCAGCCTGTCAGCAGCCATCGGTGACACAAGCCCACCGACGGGTATGGTGGCAGCCCCGATTCCGATCACGGTGCTTGATCGAAACATCTCTGGGCGACCATGAACGAACTTGTCCAGATAGGGCTTGGCTGGAGCTCCTCTGACTCCCAGGCCCACGTTTGCGTATCCTTCACCCCTTGGAAAGACCCAGACGTAGCCCCTGGGAGCCACCTGGGATCCGAAGTAGAAGTACAGCATGTCTTCCTCGGGGAATTCGCAGTTGGCCATGACGTATTGAAGGCCTGACACCAGTTCGTAGCTCGGACGGCTGAAGTACTTCTTCGCTACCAAGGAGCCGACCCCGTCACAGCCGATGACGACCTTGGCTCTCGATACAGTCCTCTGTCCCATCACCGAGTAACTAACCGCCACATCTTCCTCCGACATCTCGATGTCCTCCACCCTTGCCGAGATGACGAGCTGAACCCCGCTCGCCACGGCTTTCGCCGCCAACTCCTCCAAGAATACTGGCTTGTCGATGATCGTGCCTCCGCCTCTTCCTGCGGCAGTAAAGTCGGTTGCGTTGAGCGTCACCTCGCCGACGCCATCGGGGGCAACCACGTGCGCCCCTCTTACTGTGTGAACTGCGTACCTGCCGGTGAAGCCTAGCCCAGCGTCTGCAAGCGTTGAGAGCGACACGCCCTCGCCGCAGGGCTTGACACCCAGCCTCCTCTCCTTCTCCAATAGAAGCGTGTCCGCCCCTCCCTCCGCTGCTTTTCTTGCAGCCATCAAACCTGCTGGACCCGCGCCGACGACCATCACGTCGTAGTGCGTTTGCAGTTTGAACATCAAACCATCGCGCCGCAGATCACTGCTTATGACTGTTTCGCTCTTCAAGCCCGGCGACAAGGAGGGGCAGCGCTATCGAGGCGTCGCAGATAAGGTCCGCCTTCTTCGCCCCTGGCAGGAGCTTCCTCCAGGACACCGCCTCTTCGAGCTTTGCCCCGCTCAAGCCGCCGTGCTCAGGTCGATCCATCGTGATTTGAACAGCGTAGGAGAGAGGCCTATCCGCTGTATGGGCGGCTAGGAGTATGAAGTGCTTTGGAACGCCTCCGCCCAGGAACAGCGCCCCAGCCCTCGTCGAAGACCACGCCTTCTCAACGATGTGGTTCATATCCTCCAAGACGTTGATCTTCACCCTGCCCTGGGACCTGGCCCAGATCTGCGACCCGAGAACGGAGTCCACGATTCCAGGGGAGTAGACGGGGATCTCTGACAAGCAGCACTGCTTCACTATGGAGCCCGGGTCCTTGATGGCAGAGCCCATGGCCTCTATCACCCTGTGGGTGCCGTAGACTCCGGTGGGCATGGACTGGAGAACGCGCTTGACGAACGACTCGAGCTTGGTGTATGAGCTTCGCTTCACGGCTATGTCGTAGATCCTGTGGAAGCCCGACCTCAGAAGCAGCTCATCCGACCCGTGGCCCCGAAGAAGGGAAGGCCTTTCTCCCAGCCCCTCCATCAGGTCGTGAGTCACCCCGGCGCCGGTCAAGACCAGGGCATCCATGTACCCGCGCTTGGCCATGTGCGCAATGACGCTGCGTAGTCCAGCGGGAATCACGGCTCCAGCCACACCCATGAACTTCGTGCAACTGCCGTCGAGGCGCATCTCACTGAGGATGTCGAAGGCTCTCGCCAGTTCCCCAGCGCCCAGCCCCATCCTCCTCATTGCGCTGAGTACGCTGGCGATTGTCATTCGCTTCTGCAGGCGAAAGTGTTCGACAGAAACCATGAGGGAAGGAAGGGCTCAATGGTTAAAAGGCTTCTTTCTGGCCTGATCACGCTTGCCTCAGACTGAATGGTTTCCCTGATTCAAGCACCGTCCCAGGTATCTCTGATCTCCACCTGGACAGGAAACCTAGATCTTGGTTCCTGTTTCTCAAGTCATCAGGGAGCATCCTCGGTATGTCCTCTATTATGGGATACCATCTTGCGCAAGCCTGGCACAGCAGAATTCCCTCCGAGATCTCTTTCTTGCCACATGCCTCACAGGGTCTCTTCTCAAGCTCGGATACCGGTTTCCGCTCATAGCCACAGTAGAGTTCACACTTGACTTGAGCTGGAGGCCGATCTAGTTCTCTTTCAGCGAAGACTTTCAGCTCCAACGGAAACTCCTTGCATATGGGGCAGGCCAGAAGATCCATCAGCCTGTATTTCATTGCAGGTCTCTCCATCTGTGCAGGTCGAGCTGGTTTCTTTGATGCCCGGGGGCATAAAAGCGCTTCCCCAACACACCGGGACCGAGTGACCGATCACCGGCTGCTGAGGGACGAGACCTGTGGGCGGTGAAGTTCTCCTCACCATGCCCTGCGGTCGAAGCGTAGAGTCTCTTTCAATGTTTCGATCGATGGGTAACCCGCGAACAAACGATCGCATACATTGATCAAGAAAGCGCAACCCAAAGACATATTACCTGCTTGGCGGCGGCGATTCAGACGCCCAGCGAAGGTTCGGCCATGGCTCAGGAGACGCAGCGGGAGGAAAGACCCAAGAAAGAGATCACCGCTGCCAACGTCTTCCCGGTTCTGCTGACGGTGGCATTGGCCTGGGTCTACACCTGGATCGTTGTGAGCCTTCATGTAGTTCTGCCGCCACCTGCCCTCACTCCAATTGAAGAGCCTCCCTCGACCAGTCCTGAGCAAGGGTTGACGAACATTGCTCCCTACCTGAACACGATTATCTTCATTGGCTTCGTGGCTGTGGGAGGCATCATCGTCTACCTATTGACGCGAAGGTTCCCCAAGTCGATCAAATATCTGGCAGCAGCCCTATTCGGCCTCTCGGGCTTCCTTATCCTGTATCTCTATGGCTTCATGCTCATAGAGCTGTTTCACGTAGGCGTGGC
>Ga0315306_10001410_pt1 | contig 11492 bp, 15 predicted proteins | sample TDP1_MG_FD_203803 | JGI IMG/M metagenome (GOLD analysis project Ga0315306, IMG submission 203803) | Freshwater sediment microbial communities from Lake Towuti, South Sulawesi, Indonesia - TDP1 | ecosystem: Environmental > Aquatic > Freshwater > Lake > Sediment | place: Indonesia: South Sulawesi... | reverse complement strand
AGAGGTCTTTTAACTACTTAGCGTGTTTTCTTGTTAAGGCTTCAAGAAACTTGAGCATTGTGGAGGTGAGTTTCACTTTTTGTTGTTCCTTGTTTAAAGTAATGAAATTGTACTCGGCAAGGAAACCTAGAACCGCTTCCGCTTTGGATTCTTTTAACCCAGACTTCTTCACAGCCTCTCTTACGTCGTGCCACCTTCCGTCTTCTAGAAGCTCTAAAACATCATCAATTATCGACAAGGCCCGAGACTCCTCGTGGATGTTCAAAGTATTGACGTTTTTGGTATAAATGGCTTCTGAGGATTTTGTTCAGAAGATTTCTCTAAACTTAAGAGCCATAAACAACTGTGTTTGTTTGGCAGCTTTTTCGGTGTGTTTTTAACAGTTATATTACAAAATCATAGAACTATTGTCCTGACTTCTTACGTTGATATCCCAAGACGGTGATGCGTAGGCTTAGACGTATTGAAGGCTATTACCTACGCGCGCAAACCTTGCGTATACCGATATTCCATGTCTTGGAATATTTTGTCCTTAGGAACACTCCTTTTAGGTCCTGATTTTACCAAATCCTATAGACGAATACTATAGAACAAGCTTAGCGAGGATTTGGGTTGGTCGAAATAGACTGGGTTGACATGCGTAAACGCAGAGATCGCCTACACATAATGGCAGAGGTTTTAGGAGTAACAATAGATGGCGCCCTCAAAACTCAGATCATGTACAAAGCGAATCTGAGCTTTGCGCAACTGAACGAATACTTGTCTCTCCTCCTTGAACTAGGCCTCCTAAAATCTAGTAAGAGAGGTCAAAAAACAATTTACAGGACAACTCGCAAGGGTGTTAGATATCTCAAAAGCTACGGAGAAATTAGAGCTCTCTTAGGGAAGGAAGAAGAAAACCCCAAAAACAGCCCACCCTTTTACCTGACAAAATCATCTTGGTAGATTTTTTGTGCCAAACGCTTGTTGCCTGCTAAGTCAACCGTTGAGAGTCCTTTAAACTCTGATTTTGCGGGGAGATTTCCTCAAATCTAGGCAGTCACCACCAGATCGCTCTGCCGGTGACACCGTCGATTTTTGCGGTTTTCACCTCACCCGTTCTCGCATTTTTGAATGTAAGTTTGTAGATAGGCACGTAAATCACTGAACGTTCAGAAACGTTGAACAACTCTTGAACGACCCGTTCCGCGTCTGGAGGTCTTCTAATTATCTTGGATCGGAGGATATCAACCTCCTTATTCGGGGCTGCCTTAAGTTTTTCCATTGTTTCGCGAAGGTTGGCTAACAGTTTCTTTGGGTGTTCCTCAGAGGGAGCGGCGGGTACTCTTTTGGGATCAACCTCATGTCCGGTCTCGTCTAGAACGAGACACGCTTTGTTCTTGTAGAGGAGACGCTCTTCACCTTCAAGGGTTATCGACTTGTAAGGAGTTTTGGTGAATTTTTTTGGGAGATCCGGCTTAAGCGTCTTATCGAGTATGATAACCTCCTGAACTTTTCCGTCTATGTTAAACGTGTAGTAGTGTCTTCGATAGTAGTCGATGGTGTAGTCTCCGTCAACCAAAAAGTATGGCTCGTAGTGTTTCTCAACAGACACGTTTTGTATTTCTTCGGGTGGTGGCCTCAGAAACCAAAATCTAGTGAATAATCTGGTTTTTAATTTCTCCCCCGCGATCTTTATCACGGTGGGATCAACAAGAGTTTTGTAGACAACCGTCTTTCTTTCAGACACTTTCTCAGGTGTGTGTGAAATCTCGGGCAAGGTTAAACCTCGGTTGTAAAAAAAGTTGCTTCTGTATTAATTACTTATGAATTTACACTCAATATTTTTGGTATGCTTCAGCCATCAGCTCATAGCAACAGGTGTGCTTGATGACTTAACTACGGATTGTTGAGGATTTCGGTTCAATCTAACGAAAACCGACGTTTTTTCTTCACTTGACGACGAAGACGACGAAAGCGAAGTGAGTCTCTTTGGCATAGATAAAGGCAAATTTGCTCTGCGAAACATAAAAGAATCCATTTCCAGATGTACGACAGTCTCGATTAAGAATATTCCCACTAGAGGAATACTCCATTTATGTGAAGAAACAAGAAGAAAATGTTAGCTAGAATAGTTAATAAAGGGAAGTGTAGAGATTATGCCATATTACATCGCTGAGATACGGCTCAATAAGACAGGTAAAAACGTGAGAAAGGAGAGAAAGATGGGAAAGCGATTAACCAATTACCTCGTCATCATACTTTTGGTTTCTACACTGATTCTCACACCAATCATGATTGTTCCAGCGGCGGTAGGCGGAGACGACTCAGACCAGTCAGATTTGATCAGATCTTTGCTCGAGCAACTCGCTGACGACATATCTAATACAACACAACTGCCTTTCGAAGCCTTTGAACACGAAATCCTGGGTTCCGTGGAGGGCAAAAGAGGAGCACTAGTTAACAAGATTAGCGCGGTGATCAACCAGATTGAGTCTGGAGCATATGGGGGCGCCTTGGACAAGCTGAAGAACGACATTCAAAAGAAGATACTACAATGGCTTGAGGGCAAGTGGGAAACTGAGTTGTTCGAGAGGGTGGACGAGATTATCAGTCTTATAGAGGGAGTTCCCGTAGCCTCTTTCACTTTCACACCAATCACTCCGATAGCGGGTGAAACTGTAACTTTCAATGCCTCATCAAGTTATGACGTCAATGGTTACATTGTTAGCTACACTTGGGATTTTGGCGATGGCAACATTACTTCTGTTTCTAGCCCCATCATAACTCACATCTACGCTACGTATGGAACTTATGAGGTGACGCTAACCGTTACAGACAATGACAACCTAACTGACACTGAGTCTAAAGATGTTGTGGTTATAGCTCCTCCTACGGCTTACTTCACGTATTCGCCTCTCGCTCCTGCTGTGGACGACGTTGTAACCTTTGACGCTTCGGGGTCAACTCCGAATGGCGGAACCATCGTCTGTTATGAGTGGGATTTCGGTGACAATTCTGCGCCAAGATATGGCAAAATTGTGAAGTATAGCTACGATAAAGCAGGAACCTACGAAGTTGTTCTAAATGTCACCGACGATGAGGGACTTTGGGACCTTTATGCAGCTACCATCGAGGTTTCTACGATTCCTAGGGTACCGTACTTTTCCATTAGTGCTTCTCGAGTCTCATTGACCATTCAACGGGGTAGGTCGGATTCGTTAATCATAACGGTAGAATCTTTCAACAACTTTAACCAACCAGTTGACTTAGCCGTAACTCCAGCTGTAATTGACGGTGTCACTTCTACTCTAAGCCGTCTTCAAGTTACCCCTCCACCGAATGATACGGTCACTTCTGTCTTAACGATTTCAGCCAACGCAACAGCCACAGTTGGGAATTATTCGCTTACTGTGACAGGTAGAAGTGGTTTGCTAATTGATGACGTGAACATCGCCTTGGGGATTGTCTTGCCCCCGCTTAACTTGCCTCCAGTAGCAGAGTTCAGAGAATCGAAGGAAACCGTCTTAACTGGCGAGATGATTACTTTTAACGCCAATACCAGTGATGACCTAGATGGCACTATTGTTAGCTACTTCTGGAACTTTGGAGACAACACTAACGATACGGGCGTTACAACTAGCCACTCGTATGCCGACGATGGAACCTACACGGTGACTCTCACGGTCACAGATGATGACGGAGCAACGGACTCAGAGAATGCCACCAAGACCGTCCTGAACAGACCTCCAGTTGCCATCTTCACAGAGTCTGCTGAAACTGTTGACACCGGCGACACCATCACATTCAACGCTGGCGACAGCCACGACCTAGACGGTACAATATCGAGTTACTCTTGGGATTTCGGTGACGAAACAAGTGCAACTGGCGCCACGGTGAACCACGCCTACGAGGACGACGGTGTCTACACGGTCACTCTAACCGTCACCGACGACGACGGAGCAACTGCATCAACTGACGCTGCTAAGACGGTCTTAAACAGACCTCCAGTGGCATTGTTTACTGAGAATGAGACGAGGGTGAAAACTGGGGAGGCAATTCAGTTTAATGCATCCGAAAGTTACGACCCGGATGGGTCAATAGTAAGTTACTTCTGGGACTTCGGAGACAACGCCACCGAAATTTACGAGGGCGAAAACTTGACTGACATCGCAACTCACACCTACGCTAAGGCTGGAAACTACACAGTGACTCTAACAGTGACCGACGACGATGGAGCATCATCGTCACTGAGCGCCGAAAAGATTGTGGAGGCGCGGGTAGGGTTGCCTTGGGCCTTGTTTGCAGCGGTGGGCTTGGGTATAGCAGCGCTGGTCGCAACTGTGATCTACCTTTGGTACAGGAGGAGAAAAAGAAAAGGGACAGCTGTTAGTGCGACAACAAGCTCTTCAAAGCCTCCAACCAATCCAGTAGTCACTCTTTACATCCCAACGAACATTCTGGCTGGTAAGGAAGAGAAACGCCGATAAAGCGAACAAAGACTTCCTAAGATCTTAGACGTAGATAACTCCTTCTGTCCTCTCTTTTCTACGCACCTCTACGTGCACATTATTTTTTATATTAAAAGAACGCACAATAGAGGTGACGATAAACAATGGAAGAACTCACGCTGACTGCCAAGGATAAGCAGGATGCCCGTATAGCTTTACTCAAACACTATTCATCAGAGTGTGTGGCACATGGTGCCTACCTCGTAACGATAGCTGTTGGATTCTTTGGCTTTGTGGAGGCTATTCCCCTTATCCTGAAGTCTGTAACAAGCATCGATTTTCTTCCTTTCACCCCAGAGCTTGCAGGAGGCATCGTGGTTAGCTTAATACTGAGCGTTTTCATCGTCTTCTTCATTTACGTTCTTGGTCGAACATTTATTTGGGGTCATCTAGCAACAGCTATACTCAGCGTGAAGCCAAAAGAGGAAAGTGAAGTAGAGGGGGAAGCAGAGAAAACCACCGTGACCTATATTCAACGATTGCACTTGGCTTGCGTTGATTACGTGAGGAAAAAACACAAGTGGCCAGCAACATTCTACACGTTGAGAATCAGCACCTTGGCATTGATTTGGTTTTATCTATTTGTCATATTCGCCATCATTTCTCTAGTGCTGCCCCATTTGCATTAGCTTTTTCTGCGCGCATAGCTTTTTAATCACTCTTCACCTTGTAGTAGGGCTCACGCCTCTTCACGGCCTCCAAAAACAACCGCCTTAATTCCTCATCATCCGCTCCATTCCTCAACGGAGTAAGCACATCCACCAGATTATCGCTCCTCATCAGACAAGGCTTTAACCACCCATCACTCGTCACCCTTAACCGAGTGCAGCGCACGCAAAACTCCGTGTTCTCGATGGGAGGAACTACTTCCACCTTCGTTCTAGGCAGAAAGTACACTCTGCGATTCTGCATGTCCCCACGGGTCTCTACACGCTTGGCCTGCTTCTTCAACTCTTCTTCAACATCGTCCAAGGCATAGTGATAACGCTTATAGTAGGACATGCTAATGTTCAGCGGCTCTAACTCGATCAGCTGCAAAATCGTGCCAGTTTGTTCCGCAAAACTAATCATTTCGGGAATCTCGTGCTCGTTCAAGTCCTTCAAAACGAGCATGTTCAGCTTAACGGGAGAAAGTTCTGCGTCCCCAGCTGCTCTAATTCCTCTGAGCACATCCTTTAGGTCTCCACCCATGAGCATCCGGTATGTCTCAGTGTTCAGGGAGGGAATGCTGATGTTCACTCGGTTTAAACCTTCATCGCGAAGTTCCTTTGCTAGGGAGGCTAGATTGGTTCCGTTGGTGGTCATGGACAAGTCTCGCAAACCCCAAAGCCCTGCAATGCCTTTCACAATGTCTAAAATGTCCGAGCGAAGCAAGGGCTCACCCCCAGTTAGTTTCACTCGAGAGATGCCTAGTCCAACAGCAACCTCAACAATTCGAACAATCTCTTCTCTGGTCATCTCAGTTGAAGGGTGTGCTGTTTCGCCTTCTCTGTGACAGTATGGACATCTCAAGTTGCAGCGCTGAGTAACTGAGATTCGCAGGTTCAGAACCGGGCGCCCATAACTGTCACGAATCATCTTGGGTCCAGCTTATTTTTCGCGGGCGTGTTTCAGTATGTGCCCCACTTCGGGCAAAATAAGCTTTTCCAAAACAAGCCTTACAGCCTGCGGCGAGCCAGGACTACAGAAAACAGCCTTCCCCTGATCCGTAACACCAGCCAAGGCACGAGTCAAAACAGCTGCAGAACCGATCTCGTCGAAACTCAACTTTCTAAATAGCTCTCCAAAACCAGGCAAAGTTTTAATCAACGTCGGTCTCACCGCCTCGATCGTCACGTCCTTAGGGCTAATCCCAGTCCCCCCACACAGAATAATAGCATCCACCCCCTTTGATTTCAGGGCTCTGCCGACATATTTTCTAATCAAAACTTTGTCGTCTGGCAATATTTCTCTGAAAACCACAGTGTGACCAGCTTTCTGTAAGATTTCTGCGATTAAATCACCTGAGGGGTCATCAACGGGCTTTCCCATTTTCAGATCTTGGTAGCGAGAAGAGCTACAGATGATTACCGCAAAGCCTACGGTAGTAGGAGCCTCGGCTTTGTGTCTGCGTGAAGTCTCACTCATTCGCTCTTTCCCTTCACCTTGCTGGCAACATGAACGTTCTGAATCAACGTGTAGGGGTACTGTCCCTCCTCATCCTTCTCATACTGTTTTGTCATGTCCCAAATCGTCAGCAAGGCGGTTGTAACCGCCACAAGAGCCTCCATCTCCACTCCAGTCTGTGCCCTCGTCTTAACGGTTGCAGAAACCTCCACCCAAGAGAATCCAACCGTTTCCATGCTAATCTCTACATCTGTCAACGGAAGAGGATGACACAGGGGGATTAAGGCACTCGTTCTCTTAGCGGCCAAAATTCCAGCAATCTTAGCAGCGTAGAAAGGGTCGCCCTTTTCGATTTTTCCCTCTTTGATCAGTTTTATAGTTTCTGCTTTCAGTCTAATTAGTCCTTTTGCCGTTGCCTCACGGTACACTTCCGGCTTCTCCGTCACATCAACCATAGACATAGACCATCACCTTAGCCAATTTTAAAACCCTGAAAGAGGAGGCTGCTTCTCTTGAGTTTCTCCAGCCTCCGACCTTTTCTTATCCGTTGCAGAAGTCTTAGCAGAAGCGTAGCCATACTTGAGGATTTCCTCTCGGAGTATGTTCAGGCTCTCCTTTGCCTCTCCTAGCGCTCTCTCAAGACTGTTCAAAGAGGCTCTAAGCGCTTCTATGCGCCAGATCAAGCGAGCTGGTTTCAGCCGAGCGGTTTCCGGCGTTTCAACAGCTGAGACAGGTTCCATTGCCTCTGCCACTTTTTTTAACTTGAGGATTTCACTGATGGTGGGAGAAGGGCTTCCTTGAATCTCCTTGGCTATGAGGACAAAGTCAGCCCCCTCAGCTATTGCCCTACTCAACTGGTCAAGGGCAAGCCTTGAATTGGCGATGGGATCGGTTGTCTTCTGAAACAATATGTCTTTGAAGACCTTTAGCGGCTGTGTAACCGCTTTGAAGCGTTGTTCAACAGTCTGAGCTCTCTCCGGCTTTAGAACTAACATAGCTTCCCTAAAACTCTTAGCCAAGTCTCCTAGGCGGGTCACGTGGGCTTCAGTTTTTTTCCAGAGTTCTAGAGGAGACAGGCGTTCAAAGACGACGCCACTAGCCACGTCGGTGGCGACTTTCTGCAACAATCGCTCAAACTCTTCTATTTTTTCTTCATAACTCTCATGAATCATTCTGTTTGCACCAATCTGTTTACTCATTTGTTGATCCAGATTTATTTATTGCCCAAGCGTCCATGAGGGTCTTGATCATTTTCGCTTGAGAGTTTGCCTCGTTGAAGCGGTAAATGCGGATTCTTCCAAATTTTTTGTGGTGGATAAGCCCGAAGTTTTCGAGGAGTTGCAGGTGCTGGTTTGTGGTGGCGTAGTTGAGTCCGGCTCTTCGGGCGATTTCTGAGATGTTGAGTTCTCCGATCTCAGCGAGAATCCTGAGGATTTTCACTCGTCCCCTTGAAGAGAAGACTTCTTCAATCGACATGGAATTTTACATCCTCCTCTTATAGAGAACCCTACTCAACTCCTGCTCCAAGTCAGAGGCCGGAACCCTCAGCAGACCTATAAGAGTGGTCTTCCCTCGCTGTCCCCCACCAGAAGGCTCTGCCTGAATTATGCCCAGAGCAGAGAGCCCCTTCACATACTTCCAGAGTTGGGTGTGTCCTCGGCTTCTTTCGCCCCACTCTTCACATACAACCTCGTACGCATCTTCAGCCTCTCCCATGGACATGTAAGCCGCTTCGGTTTGCTTGAAATGTCTTGCAACACCGAGGAGAAACAGTTTCTCATGAAGGCTGAGAGATGAAACTGTGTCCTTTCTTACAACTGGGTAAACGCTGACGGCTGCCTTTCGAACGTATTCAGGCCAGACTTCAAACGATCCCGAAGCGTCCGCGTACTTGCCTGCTCGCCACAGAAGCTCAATGGCGTAGCGTGCGTCTCCCCCCTCGGAAGCTGCCAACTCGGAGATGAGGTCTAGGGTCTGTGTGGAAACGGCTCCGTTTCTGAAGGCGAGAGTCACTCGATCGTTTAGGATGTCTTGAAGCTGGGGTGTTGAGTATTCTTCCAGATGGATGACGTTGCGTTGAAGGGTGCTTCTTGTGCTAGCATCCAACCGGTCCAAACATTCAGGTTCGCGGAGAATACAGATGAGGGAGAGCCTCTGAGGCGCTTTTAGACGTCCCTCTTGGATTCGGGTGAGACTGTAGAGGGGATCGGACCCCTCTCTTCTGATGAGCGCCTCCAGTTCGTCCATCGTTAGGATGAGGTAGGCGTTACGTTCGTCAAGAATCTGCATGAGCGTCTGCACGAGCTCTGCCTCTGAATAGCCTCGCCTTGGAAAATGAGGATGGAACTTCAGGATTGCCCGATGAAGGATCGTGAAGAAGCTTCCACCGCACTCGCGACAATTGACGTGAACGCAATTCAGGTCTATTCCCCTCTCCTGCGCTTCTCTTGTTATGGCAAGCCCGAAGTGCTGGGAAAGAACCGTTTTTCCAGTTCCAATCTTTCCGACAATCAGCACGCGCTGCGCCATTTTTCCCGGAGTTTCTATTGCGAAGCGAAAGAAGTTGCTGAGAAGGTTTAGTTGAGGCTCTCGGTGTGGGAGGCGACGCGGCACGTAGTTGATGTCTAGTTTGCTTTCGTCCTTGAAAACGCTGGAGTATTGGCTCATAATTGATCCTTTTTAGTTTTCTGCGGACGATTAATTTATGGTTTGTGTCTATTGAACCGTACAAAAATAACGTTTATTGGTGAAAGTAATGCGTGCAACTGCGCTAGCTAGCTAGCTAGCTAACCCGAGTTTACGCTTATCCTTCTAATGAGGGTTGGAAGAGTGAAAGTTAGACCCAGCTTCTGGAGGTTTTCCTTTATGGTGAGGGGATTGCTGAGCATTTCTTTTATCCCTTCCACATGGGCTGCTCCAACAAAAGTGAGTATGTTCGGTTTCCTGTCCTCCCTCAGTTCCCCTGACGCTATCCAAGCCAACCTCGCCGCCATAATAGTGTTGCGTTCATCGATTAAAACCCGCCAGACCGCCGGTGCCCTCTCGCGAAGCCTTTCCAATCTCCTCTGATAAGTCTTGAGAACTTGGTCCTTGAAGCCTTCTTCCCAAAGCCTAGTCACTTCGTCTTCTTGAAAAAAGAAGGGAAGGCTTACCCGGAAAATCCACGTTGGAGTTGTCAACCGTTGTATCCTTTGGCCTATTTCGTGTTCTGACATGTCTATGAGCCATATGTTGGCGTCCACGTTTCCTAGGGCTTCTGTTGCCGCTATGAACTCGCACTTGTTCGTGCAAGTTTCACGTCTTGGACAGCTCCAACAGGCTACGTTAAGAACCTTGAAGCGTTTCAAGTCCAGTTCGATGGCTAAGTCTGTGGGCTGTAGCCGTTTAACTGCTTGATAGGCTTCGTAGAGGCTACGCTTAGTAAAGTGAGCAGTGCCCACTAGACTGACATAGTGGTTGTAGTCCACGTCGTAGATTTCAGTTTGCATGGACACATCCGCTTACTCGATTTTTATCGCTTTCTTTTTCTCTTCACTCATCGTCTCTTTCTTCCTTGGTATTGTTACTTCTAGCACTCCGTTCTTGTAGTTGGCAGTTGCTTTTTCGAATTCAACGTGTGTCGCTGGTAAGTCTATGACCTTGTAGAAGTTTTTGGCTTTGACCTCTGCGCGTCCTTCCGTAACGTTGAGCTGAATGTCGTCCTTTTCAACGCCTGGAAGTTCTACGTAAAGCTTCACATGGTCTTTGTCTTCGAAGACGTCGGTCAATGGTTCACGAACTTCGTCTATGGCCTGCTTTGGAAAAGTCAGTGGTTCGCCGAGTTGGAAGCGTCCGTGGGCAACGTATCCCTTCACGCCAGGTTTTTCAATGGGCTTGACTTCCCATTCGCCCTGGAGCTTTCCGCTTCTTATCGCCTTCTCGATTTCTTCCATCTCCTTCAACATTCTCTCAGAGAGTTTTTTGAAGTGAGACTCTGTGTCGCGGAAAATTTCGTCGAAATATCCCATTCTTTTTCACCTCCTTGTAGTTATTCCAAGTGTTTTAAGACCTCAAGCAAACGCCTTAAGGCGAGGCTGAGCATCAGAAACTCGGCTTGTCCAAGCTCTGAACATTGATACTTGCCTTCGTCGGACTTTACCAACAGTCCGCTCTCACGTAGCTTTTTGGTGCCTTCCCAAACGATTTTAGGATTCAAGTCTAGATCTCTTAAGAAATCAGCGAAGCCTAGTGTTAGGTCTTCGTCTTCAAAGAGTCTTTTCATCATCCTCAGCCGAGTTTGATGCGACAACGCATGGAAAAGTTTTGAGAATTGGTCGAACTCCCTTTCGAAGGAAGCTAGTTCCTGCGCTAGGCGTTCTTTTGGCCAATCTTCCATGGATAAGGGTATTTCAAAGAGGATTTCGTTGTTCCTCGCCAGTAGTAGTCTTAATTTCATATGTGCCCTAACCTCGTGTTTTTACTTACCAAACGGTAATTCAAAAATGAACTTACCAAAAAGTAATATTTAAGCGTTGCGCCACAGCAAGCATGAATGCTTTCGCAATGCATTAGGATTTAAACTGATGTTAGAGGTTTGGCGGGCTCTCGCACTCAAGATCACAATCACAATTTCAGCGGGGCCAGAGTCGTCATCGCCCACCACGCAAAAGTTAATGCATATCTCACATAAAAACATATAGTCTAAGGACGAACAGGAAGATACAGCTGATGCTCAGAAAGGTCAAGGTTATTCCCTTAGCGGCAGAGAGTTTCGGCGTCCGGTCAATGTGCACCTACGTGGAAACTTCAGACGTCAAGATTCTTTTAGACGCTGGAGCTTCGTTGGCTCCAAATCGCCACGGTTTCCCACCACACCCCAAAGAGTATGAAGCAATGCAGAAGTGTCGCGAAAAGATT
>Ga0315306_10001409_pt1 | contig 11497 bp, 12 predicted proteins | sample TDP1_MG_FD_203803 | JGI IMG/M metagenome (GOLD analysis project Ga0315306, IMG submission 203803) | Freshwater sediment microbial communities from Lake Towuti, South Sulawesi, Indonesia - TDP1 | ecosystem: Environmental > Aquatic > Freshwater > Lake > Sediment | place: Indonesia: South Sulawesi... | reverse complement strand
GCTAGGATGAATAGAACCACAATGTATATGATCACTGCCAATATCGCGACAGCGAGGGCCCCTAACCAACCCGTTTCGTAATAGTGTCTGATTAAAAGCAGCCAAACTATGAAGGAGAGAATGACACCGATCAATGGAATGAACAGGGTGCATATCGAGCCCAAAATCGTTCCGAGGAGGGAAATTACAAAGGCATCGCTGAGGAGGGCTCGTTTTTTCCCAACCACTATAACGCCAGCCACATAGAAAACACCGGTCATGACGATCAGGTTCACGATAAAGGCGGTTAGAGCAAACATCATTGGAAGCAATCACATCCCTCCTCATCGATTGTGCCTACTATATTCACCACCTCACCATAAAGCGTTTACTACTTTGCCTCTCGCTTCACTTCAAAGACCACCGTTCCGCCGGGAGTGTATGGAGGCCCAGGATCGAGGCACTGAACATAGCCGGTGTCTCCTTCCTCCTTGGACAGGCCAAGCACCTTAAAGCTAACGCCTCGGCTGAGGGGAATGATCATTGACAGCATGGACCCAAAGGCATGAACGCAGAGGGCGTCTGTTTTCTCTGGAGCGATCTCCGGCTCCTCGACAACGATCTTGTCTCCAACCCTAAAGACGGGACACCTGCCCCGAATCTCCTTAACAGTGATGACGAGTCGATAAATCTTACCCATAACAAGCCCCTACATGATGTAATCAATTCCTAAATAAAACCATGCCCAACAAATCATCTGCCCTCTTCCTTTATAGAGACTCGCAAAACTTATTTTATCCATCGAAAATCAACCACAAAGCCTTAACCATAATCCCTGTTCTAGCAATTTTATGCAGTTTTCTGTAAAATGGCAAACATTTAAAAGACGATAACGAAGGATTAGATTTTGGCAGAAAAGGAGATTATGAACTCATGAAGCCGCAGCACCCGGCTATAATTGGTGTCGGCAGAACGAAGTTCGGCGAGCATTATGAAAGGGAGCCGGAAAAGCTGGTGGAGGAGGCTGGGCTGAGAGCCTTGGATTCCGCCGGCGTAGAGCGGAAAGACTTGGATGCCTGCTACTTCTCGGATTACTTCCTTCAGATCACCAACAAAATCGGGATCGAAGAGGGCTTTTTGTCTGAGCTTTTAGAACTGCATGTTCCCATGGAAAAGATGAGGTCGTTCAGCTCTGCCCTCCTCAACGCTTGCCACGCGGTTCAGTCAGGAAAGTATGGCGTTGCCCTCGTGGGCGGAGTGGAGAAAATGACGGACCGCTGGGATAAGATTAGAGACGACCTCATGCTCTTAGGGGACCCGTGGAGCTATTACGCTGGAGGTACCCCTGAAGCGAATCACGAACTCATGCTCAGGGAGTACGTCAAGAAACACAAGATTTCTGGTAAGGCTCTTGAAACACTCAACGTTGCCCTGGCTCAAATAGCAGTTAAGAACCATCGTCACGCGGTAAAGAACGAATACGCACAATTTCAAAAAGAGGTCAGCTTAGATAAGGTCTTAAATGAAAGACTCAAGGCGCATAAGGCTCTAGGGCTTTACGACTTTGCCCCCATCTCAGATGGCGCCACCGCCCTGATCCTGACGAGCCCAGAAACTGCTAAAATGTGTGCTGATGCGCCAGTGTACGTTGTTGGCTCCTCTTCATCCACCGACTATGTCACCTTCCCTTCCCGTGAGGACAGAACCGGATTCATAGCAAGCACCATAGCGATGGAACACGCGCTCAAAATGGCCAGTATAGAAGGGGGGGACATACAAATAGCTGAGCTTTATGACCAGTCCACGTTGCTGGAAATGGTGTCCCTGGAAGACTTGGGATTTTCGAAGAGGGGAAAGGCTTGGCTTGATGTCTATAACAGTTGCGGGGACTATAAGGGATTTTACGAAATCGGTGGGAAGCAGCTTTTCGTGAACACAAACGGAGGCCTCAAGGCTGATGGAAACCCGCTGGGCGCTACCGGCGGAGCCCAGGTTTTTGAAGTCGTTCAGCAACTGAAGGGAGAAGCGGGTGATCGACAAGTGGATGCGGATAAAGACCTGAGGTTCGGATGCGTCTTGGAGCTCGAAGGATTCGGGACCAAGGCCTATGTGACCGTCCTAGGGAGGGATTGAAGTTGAGTAGCGAACCGATCGAAAGAAGAGCCTCCTATATTGGGGATCGACTGAAAGGAAGTCGATGCAGCCTCTGCGGGAAGGAATACTTCAGGACCAGAGATTACTGTGGAGATTGCGGAAGAAAGAGCTTTGGCAGAATAGAGGACATCGACTTCTTTTATGAGAAGGGCACGTTAGAAGTTTGCACCCTTATCAGGGAAACCACAAACAAATTTACGAAATTGGGGGCCTACATTTACGGTATTATTTCATTTCACGGTGGGAAGGTGAGAGTCCCAGGCAGATTGACAGACCGCATCTTAAAGGAGGAGGAAATAGACTTCTCCAGCTTTGAGGATAGAGAGGTCGTTCCAAGGTTCAGAAGGAGGTACGCCGTAAATCAGAGCGACATCGTTCCAACCATTTCACTAGCCTTCACGTTTGCCGACGAGTACTATCCCCATCAGGAACATCAGATAGTTAAGCCTGGGAAGGAGTATGAGACGCCGGGGATCGTCGGATACGGGGTGTATGTCTCCAAATTCAGGATCAAAGAGGATGCCATGGAAAGGTCTGTGCCGTTCATAGACGAGGATGCCATCACGGCGGCAGTTGAGGCTGGAAAGATGGCCTTAATTCATTCTGGGGCGGACCCCTCGCTAGTTGGTAAGGTGTATGTGGGTTCTGAATCTAACCCCTACGCTGTTAAGCCTATAGCCTCCAAGGTGGCTCAGGTGCTAAAGCTTGGTGAGGAGGAGAGAATGGATGGTGTACAAGGGGTGGACGCCATCGACACGGAGTTTGCATGTAAGGCTGCCACAAGCATGTTTAAGGACGCGGCGGCACTGGTGTATTATCCCGTCGCCCGCACACCCTATGCCATGGTGATAGGCACGGACAATTCTCAGGCTGCCCCCCGAGACGAGTTTGGTGGAGAGCTAGATTTCTTTGTTGGTTATGGCGGCTCTGCCTTTGTCTTCGGCATGCACGATGTCATCGCTGAGGTGGAGGGCTGGTACTCTTGTACATCGGATACGCCAGACTTTTGGAGAAGGGACCTTCAACCCTACCCGAGACATGGCGGTCGATTTACCGGTGAACCCGCATACTTTAAGCACATACTGAAGGCGGGTAGAAAGCTCATGGAGAGATTAAATCTCCAACCTAGCGACGTGAATTACTTTGTTTCTCATCAGCCTAACATAGGTTTCCCCATAAAAGCGGCTCGGGAACTGGGGTTTAAGGAGGAGCAATATATGCCTGGTCTTCAGGTTGCTAGGTTTGGCAACACGTATTCCGGCTCCTCACCCTTAGGGTTAGCGGCTGTTCTTGACAGGGCAAAGCCAAACGAGAGGGTCGTCGTTGTTGGTTATGGGTCTGGGGCTGGGAGTGATGCGTACTCGCTGATGACAACTAGTCAGATAGGGGAGAAGAGGCGTCGGCAGAAGTTTACCGTTCAGCATCAGGTTGAAAGCGAATACGTGGAATACGTGGATTATGACACCTATAGGAGGTTTAAGGTGGGACTTTGATTGTGATGAAACGGACTTTATGCCTTCCTCCATTTTCTTTGCTTTGCGTGTCTCGAGACGCTGACTGATCGTTTGTTGTTGTGTTGATCTCTCTTTCTAGACTCCCTATAGCCCCCTTCTGTTGGCGCTACGAAACTGGACGGTTAGCATCTAGGCCAATATGTTTTTAATGCTTTTTGATCATGACTCTTTTATTGCACGTACATTAATTGGGAAATGGAGCAGTATTTTTGAAGATCCTTGAGATGAACCTCAAAAAGCGCATCGTGAAGGTTTTGCCAGAGAGCTTAGATGATCTCTGGCACCTTTATAACATTGTGGCGCCTGGCGATGAGGTGTATGCGCAAACTACTCGACTGGTGAAGGTAGAGGAGCTTTATGCTCGTCCTAGAAAGGGGAGGAGAGTCTCGGTTTTTTTGGGCGTAACGGTCCAGAGGGTGGTCTGGGATAGAAGTCTAAACCGATTGAGGGTGCACGGGATCGTCTGTGAGGCGCCCGAGGAACTCAATGTAAGGGGGTCACATCACACCATAAACGTGACTATGGATAAGCCCATCACCATCATAAAAGCCGAATGGCTGAAGCATCAAATCGATCGATTGGAAAGGGCCAGCAGGGTAACACTGGCCCCCATCATCGTGGTGTCCATTGACGACGAAGAATTCTGCGTGGCTGTTTTGAGACAGTACGGCATCGACGTGAAAGCGGAGGAAAGGGTAAGGCTTCCGGGAAAGCTGGAGGCGGAAAAAAGGGAGAAAGCGAAACGCGAATTCTTCAAGATGGCCTTGAGATTCCTGAGAGAAACCTGGATAAACCTTCGCGGGCCTATTGTCGTCATCGGACCGGGATTTATGAAGAACGAGTTTGCTAATTACGTAAAGACGGCAGCCTCGGATACTGGGAGTGCCGTTGTTGACGTAAAGGGCGTGAACAGCGCGGGCGTTGCTGGGGTCCACGAAGCGCTGCGTTCCGGGGTTTTGACCGGGGTGTTGAGGCATGTGCGGATAGTCGAAGAATCAAAGGTTGTGGAGAAAGCCCTTAAACGGCTAGGGAAGGGGGGTTTAGACCTGACGTACGGGTTTACTGAGGTGAAAAAGGCGAGCGTGTTTGGCGCTGTTGAAAAACTTCTTTTAGCAGACAGCACTTTAAGGGACGCATCCGACGATAAAAGAAGAGCCCTGGAAAAGCTCATGAGAGAGGTCGAAGAAAGGGGAGGGCAGATCGTCGTCATCAGCACAGAGCATGAGGCTGGAGTAAAGTTGCTTGCCCTAGGAGGAATTGCCGCGTTTCTCCGTTTCCCTGTGAGTTAAAAGGCTAGTTCCCTTTAGATATGAACCCATTCAGAGAAACGGCTTTTTCGAGGTCGATATAGATCATAGTACTCTCTCTTGGAGCAAGCCGTTTTCATGGCAAGGTTCATCCTTTGAGTGTTGTGGGAAGCCTGCCTGAAAGAAAAGCTGAAAGCGGTTATTTTTAAGACAGGCGCGTTTTCCCTGCTCTTTTACGAACTCAGGAAGAAAGGAGAGAGCCTGACCCCCACTTCAAAATTTATAGAAAGGCAGTGCCCTCTATGCAAGGGAAAGGTTGTGATGAAAAGAACTGGAAAAGGCGGGAAATACGCTTTTCCTGTCTTTCATGTTAGGTTTTGTATGTTTAAATAATCCGTAAACCATGGATAGTAAGGGGTCTTTGGAAATGAGAATCGGTTATCCGTGTATAAATTGGACAATAGGGTGCAAAGGCGATCGAACATTTCGTTTAAAGTCTTTCTCTGAAGAGCGTTTGATAAAAACAATAGAAAATAACCTAGACTGTCTTTTGAAGATGTTAAGGTTTAATGTAAGATATAACACGCTGTTTTTTAGAATAACCTCAGATCTTGTTCCTTTTGCCTCTCACCCCATCTGCCAGTTCAATTGGCAGGGATATTTTGAAAATAAGTTTAGAGTGATTGGAGATTTTATTAAAAAATATGGTATAAGAATATCCATGCATCCTGATCAATTCACTCTCATTAATTCTGTGGACAATAGGGTGTTTGAAACCAGTCTTAAAGAACTGATTTACCACGCACAAGTATTAGATTTGATGGAACTTGACACTTCTGCCAAAGTACAGATACATGTTGGTGGGGTTTATGGAAACAAAGAAAAGAGCACGAAAAGGTTTATAGAAAGGTTTGAAAAGCTTGATGAAACTATAAAAAGACGGCTTGTAATAGAAAATGATGATAGGAATTACAGCTTGGAAGACTGTCTTCGGATAAATGCCGAAACGGGAATTCCTGTATTATTTGATGTTTTTCATCATGAATTCAATAATTCCGGGGAAACGATAAGGGAAGCTTTTGAGGTGTTTACCAAAACCTGGAAAGAAAAAGATGGTATACCGATGGTTGATTACAGCTCTAAACAACGTGGTGAAAGAAAAGGGAAACACGCAGAATCGATTGACTTGGAGCAATTTAAAAAATTTTTAGAAGAAACAAAACCTTTTGATTTTGATATCATGCTGGAGATAAAAGATAAGGAGAAAAGTGCACTTAAAGCCATAAAAGCCGCATCACAAGATGATCGTTTATGTATTGTTGGTGAAATGAGAAATAAAAAGAGCATTCTTAGGGAGGAGGTATGCTACATTTTGCTTTCGATTGGTTACTTCGCAACGAACTACCAAATGTCCATTTCATGTTTTTTATCAAAAATTTTAAATTTGTAAAGAGAGTATTACTTGATGAAAAGGAGGTGATCTTACTTGAGCAAGAGAAAGTATACAATTAAACCAGTGAAGGAACTACCTCGAAGAAGATTACGAAGGGAACCATTATACGATGATTTAGTTAGTGATTTCTTAGAATCTGGAGAAAAGTATGCTGAGGTGTCGGTTGAAGGTAAGAAACCTGCTACAGTGCTTTCTGCATTACGTAAGAGAGCTAGAGGTAAGGGGATTACAGTTAGATCGATAAGTGGAAAGGTTTATCTAGAAAGAGAATAGCAGAACTTTTCCCAAATTTTTCTTTCCCACAATCTTTTCCACCATCCCCCTTGACTAAACTACCATGGGAAGAGAATAACTGTAGTTCTAGAAGTGGAAGTTCAGCTTCTCTTAGCGTTAACTACATGTTTATTAAATCTAAAATGAATTCATGGTTTATTGATGGTTCCGTTGGAGTCTTATTATATGCTTATTTAATAAGCTTCTTAGCCCAAACATTTACGGTTGATTACGATGCCATTAACCCTATTTCACTATTGCGTAGCTTACCTAATTAATAAGGGGAAAAGAGACCTGAGCCTGCCAGCACTTGTTGTAAGTTCTATGCTGCCGGACTTGGAAAAGCCCTTCGTTTTTGTTATGACCGGTGGTGTCCATAGTAGGCTTGTTCTCCACAGTTTGTTGGGTGCGATTACGCTTGGTACGCTTCTCTCAATTTTGTTAACTGTTTTTCTCTATCCCACCATAGTTTCTTTTCTTTTCAAGATTGATAAGGGAGTTGTTGTGGAAAAGTGTCGCTTTTCCGTTACGCTCGCTCTAGCCAGTCTTTTTGGATGCGTGTCTCACGTGCTTTTAGATTCTTTGCATCATGAATTTAATCCTCTATTGTATCCTCTCCTCAACGAATCTTTTGATGTGCTTATGCTTCTGGGCGATTGGAACTATGCAACGATTATTGTTCAGTTTGTGTTCTTCGCGCTATTCATCCTTATTCTATTTCGAGAAATAAGGGGAGGAGCCGAAGGCTTTTGGAAACGAGCACTCGTTGGATAAAAAATTTCTGGAACCCTCTTCGATCTACGTGTGTGGAGGCATATTCCTATTTGCCCCCGAAACCCATCACCCTCTATGTCCACTTCTTCTAAAGCCTTCTCCACTTCCTTTGAATCCACAGAAAAACCGGCGTCAACGAGAGCTTCAGTTAAGCCTCTAACCTTACGCGCTTAGCCTTTGGCCTTCTCGTTTCTCGTAAAAGATTAGCCTTATTATTTTCCAAACAGCTTAATGCGTCTACGGACCGCGGGGTTTTGATCTGCAAGCTTTTTCAGAACCATTTCAAACGTCTCGTCGGGTGACAGCTCCCTTTCAATGAAGACCCCGGTTCTGCCGACCTCGTTGCGACGTACAAGGGCGTGAACTCGATCCAACACGGTTTCAAGAGAGACGCCTAACAGGTGGGCAACCGTCTCCTCACGACCCACAATGGTGCTTTCAACATGACCCTCCGGCGTAGGCTCGATCAGCATGAGCCTCTTGTCCACGCCTGCGACGCGCACATCCTGTTTAAGCGTAGGAAGGGACAACTCGCCGCTAAACCTGTAGAAGTCCCTTTCTACACGGCGAAGCTTTACGAGGGGGAAGGAAACGGACCGTTGTTTGTCTATCTCGATGTATCCCTTCACCGCGTAGAGGGGCGTGGCTTGCACCACGATGCGTCGATTGACAGAAACACCGGCTCGCTCAAGAGCCGTTTCGATGATGAAGGAGGAGGGAGGGTCTGGCACGAAAACGTCTATGTCGCTCTTCTCTGAGATGTCTCCCCGAGCAATGCTTCCATGCGTAACGGAGGGCAAATGAAATCGATCTAGAACCTCCATGACCTGAATCGCTTTGGACCTCAACTCCTTTAGCAGTTTCCAGCGTTTCTTTTCGTAGACAACTTCCACACGCTCGGCACGAATAACCGGTTTCTTAGCCATGGCCGCTCACCGACTCAAGGGAAGCGTCTAGCCAGTCTAAGTATGATGGCAAACCCTCTATTACGGGAAGCGCGATGATCTCCGGCACTTGATAGCTGTGAATCTCCTTTGCTCTTTCTGAAAGCCTCTTGAACAGTTTCTTCTTTGACTTCATAAAAACCAGAAACTCTTCGGACTTGTCGATCTTTCCCTCCCACCAAAAGAGCGAGGAGACCGGACCAAAGATGTTTGCACAGGCAATCAGCCTTTCGCTCAGTAGATGGCGAACGACTTTCACCGCCTCTTCTTTATCCGCGGCGGTCATGATCACAACGATGTAAGACGACACGGAGGCTCCCCACAAACGACTATGTTAAAGTATTATTTAGTTGGTTCTCTTAAACAAACGGCAAGTAAACATCCCAAGCTTCATTAAGTACGGCTTGCTCTCAATTTAGGATGAAACGAGATGTCCATGTGCACGCTCTGCAAGACGAAGGACGCTGTCTTCCTGCGCCCCTACTCCGGTGAAAAGCTCTGCAGAAGATGCTTTCTTAAGTCTATAGAAAACAAGGTTCGAGGTACCATAGCCAAGTATGAAATGCTCAAACCAGACGACAAAATCATGGTGGGCGTGTCCGGTGGAAAAGACAGCGTGGCCCTCCTCCACATACTAGCGAAGATCGAAAGCGCCTTTCCTGAAGCAAAGCTGTGCGCGGTCACCGTCGACGAGGGAATAGAAGGCTATCGCGACGAGGCCCTAAAGGTCGCCGTAGAGAACTGCCGAAAACTGGGCGTAGAACACATCGTAACCTCCTTCAAGGAAATGTTCGGATACAAGCTTGACGAAATCGTAGGCATAACTCGTGAAGGGGGAGAAGGAGGACTAACGCCTTGCTCCTATTGTGGAGTTCTAAGGAGGCGGGCTTTAAACACGGCTGCTCGGGAGGCGGGCGTGGATAAGCTTGCCACAGCCCATAGCTTGGACGATGAGACTCAAACAATGCTTTTGAACATCATTCACGGCGACGCTCTACGGATAGCGCGCGTCAAACCGGTGCTGACAACGATCCATCCCAAACTTGTACAGCGCATAAAACCCCTCTGCGAGGTGCCGGAGAGAGAAATTGCCCTTTATGCGCATCTAAAGAAAATCGAGTTTCAGAGCACTCCCTGCCCTTACGCTCGAACCGCCCTAAGGAACGACATACGAACTATGCTCAACAGAATGGAGGAGAAGCACGCCGGGGTAAAGTTCACTGTCTTTAAATCGGTGGAAAGAATTAGGCCGGCGCTGGAAGCGATGGTGGAAGAGGCAAGAATGAAAGACTGCAAAATATGTGGGGAGCCAACCGTCGGAGAAATCTGCAAACCGTGCCAAATGCTTCAACGACTATTCATTCTCAAGTAGCGGCGGGTCCCCAAATATTTTTGCTTGGCAGATTTGCAACTAAAATAAAGCACAGCTATAACTCACATTTATAGAATTAGGGTTTCCTTAAGACGACACGCGAATGCAACGGAACCGTTTTGTCTTAAATAATTGAGTTTCAATGATAATGAAACTTTAAATGCAAATCACAAATTTTTTAGCTTGAAACACAACTATAATTCTTTGGTGGGGTGGATTATGGCTAAGGTGGAAAGGCCGTTGGGTTTAACCGTACTCGCTGTCCTTGATATAATTACTGGGATTTTTGCCATAATTGGGGGTATAGCCATCGCTGAGATACTTATAATGTTCCCTGCGATTGCAGATATGCCTATCTTCGCAGGCTTCGCCACTGCTTTTGGGGCCTTATTTGGAGGGGTTCTGGTGATCATGGGTATAATCGCTCTCCTTGTTGGATGGGGTTTTTGGAAGGGAAGGGAATGGGCTTGGACTCTAGGCGTTATTCTTTATGTTATCTGTATCATACTTGGACTCTTATCGATACTGAAGGGCGACGTAAGCAGCATAATAGGCGTCATCGTCGGTGGAGTGATTCTTTACTATCTCTTTAAACCAAAGGTTAGAGCTTGGTTCAAATTTCCCTAAATTTACCCAGTAAATTTGGTCACAATTCTTTGTCAAGTTCTTACTCGCAAATGTTTAAATCCGAGAGTTCAATTTATGTATAATAATAAGTATATCTATGAATGTTATGAACGTAAGTATATCACTGAATGTCATGAGGAGTGATGTGAAATGCGGTTAGCTGTCATAGGTGTTGGTCAAGCTGGAGGTAGAGTTGCTGATCTGCTCACTAACTTTTCTATCTGGAGTGGTTACAAGATAGTCCCAATGTCGTTAGCGGTTAATACGGCGAAATCGGACTTGATGGGGCTTAAAACGATACCTATGAAGAACAGGGTTTTGGTTGGGAAGACAAGGGTTAAGGGACATGGTGTAGGTTTAGATAGCGAACTTGGATCCAAGATATTCAAAGATGACATCCATAGCATTAGACGAGCATTGGCCGAAGGGGAAGTTCATCATTCTATCGATGCCTTTATGGTTATAGCTGGACTTGGTGGTGGAACGGGATCCGGAGGCGCACCTGTTATTGCGAGGGATCTTAAGGAATTCTACGATGAGCCTGTTTATGCCATAGGTATTTTGCCAACCGACGACGAGGGAATGATTATGGTGAAGAACGCGGTGAAGAGCCTGCAAGGATTGAGCGAGACGGTCGATAGCGTTATTCTCTTTGATAATAATATGTGGAAAAGAGAAGGCTTGCCCATCCTCGAGAGCTATAATTACATGAATTATGAACTCACGAAGCCGCTTAAGATTCTGCTAGAGACCGGAGAAGTGACTTCCCAAGAAAGGGTTGGTGTGAAGGTGATTGATGCGTCAGACGTTATCAGAACGTTACACGAATTCACTGTCGCGGGGCATTCGGATATCAGAAAACCTTTGGGAGAAAGGTTAAAGGATTCGGTGAACCATTTGTTTACTGAAAAAACCTCGATGGATGAGCTTGATCCTGCGTTAAAATGTTTTTCTGCGGTTCGTACTGCGGCGATGAGATTAACTGCTGATTGCAGCTTGAAAGATGTGAGAAAGGCTCTAATGATTATAGCGGGACCGCCTGGTGATTTGAATAGAGAGGGAATCGAAAAGGGTAAAGGTTGGTTGGAACAAATTACAGGCGGTGAAGTTAGGGGTGGAGACTACCCGACACCTCGCTCAACTAAGCTTTCTGGGACCGT
>Ga0315306_10001408_pt1 | contig 11498 bp, 9 predicted proteins | sample TDP1_MG_FD_203803 | JGI IMG/M metagenome (GOLD analysis project Ga0315306, IMG submission 203803) | Freshwater sediment microbial communities from Lake Towuti, South Sulawesi, Indonesia - TDP1 | ecosystem: Environmental > Aquatic > Freshwater > Lake > Sediment | place: Indonesia: South Sulawesi... | reverse complement strand
CTAAGTAGCAAAGTAGCCCTGCCACATTCGGTTGTATCCCGGTGCTTGTTGCCGCAGGCTTTGCCAGCCTCACCCCACATTTAATACATATTTCCGCCAGCGGATTTGTCTGTGCACCACACGCTTGGCAAAAGTTGCTACCATTGAGAGGTTTAGCGCCACAACCAGGGCAAATTTCTGGGGTGCCTGTCAGTTCTTTACCACACGCTTGGCAAAACTTGCTACCATTAGGAGGTTTAGCGCCACAACCAGGGCAAATTTCTGGGGTACCTGTCAGTTCTTTACCACAGTTTCGACAAAACATCGCCTCTCCTCTCTTCTAACTAACTTGTCTGCTATTGTATAAGCCCCCTAAGATCTGTCAACGTTATCCACCCAGACTATCTTCTAGGTTATTTTTTGCGGATACCAACTTGCTCGATAACCCCGGCGCATGCTGTGACCAAAGCACCAACCATGGCAACATAGACGCCAGCGCGAATAGAGTGGTCTACATCATTTATGTGGTACATAGTCTGGAAAATCAAGGTCAACGCTAGAGCACCCAGCAATAGCATCACCACACCCCATGCTCCTGGAGTGCCACTCCGGGAGAGCACCAGCACTACCGGAAAGAGCACTCCGAGAGCAAAGACCACAGCTCCCCCAGGTATCTGAAGACCCAGGACAGTGAATCTAAAGAATGGCTCTCCCCAGGTTTCCCAGGGCAAAAACGCGCCCACAAGGATCAGGAGAGACCCGACTGGGATAATAGCCAGCACAGGATCGAGTTTGATCAACAATGACCACTGCGACAACAGGCTCGGGGCTTTAGCCCCCTCACTAGCAACTGGAGCGCCACATGAATTACAGAACTTGCTGCCCTCGGGGATCTGTGCCCCACATTTAGTGCAGTACATAACCCTCGTCTCCTTTCCTCAACCAAAAGTCACATACAACTTGATGGGTATCTCTCAGCCAGTGCGCAAGATACACATATGGTATATTATAACCCCACCTGTCACCTGTCAATTGCTTGTACTCGTTCAGAGATATCACTAAGGTACTGAACAGGCAGATTGACTTTTTAGATTTGAGCTAATATTATTTTGCTAAAGGAAATATAGGTAAGCAATTAGCTTTAAAGCGCTATATGAAAACCTGCATTGACCGCCTAAGATATCACCGAGCTAGTTCAAGACTGGAAGACAATCCAAGCTGGCGGATATCTCGAAGACACCGAGTTCAAAATCAAACAAGCGAGTAAAGGATATGACCAGCTCATGGCTATGAGAGGCAGAGCGACTTAACCTACCACACTGAAGGAAAGGAGCATCATGATTGAGTATGAATACTCGGTTCGTGAAGTAGTGCGGAAAAAAAACGCACTGGAGAAGGAATTGCTTGACTTAGGTAATCATGGCTGGGAAGTGATAACAATCTTAGAGAAATCGTTACCCGGTGAGCTCGCGCTGAGGTATGGCTGGATAATCGTATCCAGGAAAGTTATCGAGTCCAAGAAAGTTATCAAAAAAAAGGGCAAGGAGACCCAGTCTGAACAATCCTCCTTGGAACAAGTTAGCTCATAGGCAGAGCCGATCGGCGAATCGGGTCCCCACCGGTATTCCAGCAAACGACACGGATCTTCTGGCTGGGTCAATCGTGGTTGCCTATTTCTCTGCCAGCTCTATTTCTAGCTTGACCTTGTTAGGGTATACTGTTGAGCCTGTTTGGAATGTCAGAATAGTCCTGGCAGCCTGGCCCTCTTTCCGCAACGCCGATACAGGCCATAGGCTTTGGGCAATATCTTTGCCATGAGCCTTGAGCTTAGCCCTGACCACTTTAATGCCCAGGCTTCCAGGTGTTGCTTCCTGTAGTGTAATAGAGACGTACCAGAACCCAGCTGGATCTTTGGTGCATCCAATGCTCTCTACTATGGGATCATCTATCTGCCAATTGATCTCGGCCATCTTAGCTACCTCCTTCCATTCTAGAGTTTATTCAGTGCCTGCCAGCAAGTCAAACGGCAATACACACATACCTTGCAGGTCGATTGTCCTATTGCGCTTTGCAGCCACAGGCAACACACCGTCAAAGTATCTAGGCGCCCGTTGTGCTGCCCACCGTACTACGTTTTACATTACAATGGACGTTTTGTAAATAGTTTGTATTCGCCTCCAGGTGATTAGTGATACCTCACCTCCTTTCTTTGAGTTTTATTCTAAGACTCCAGAAATTTAAGCGGTGTCATGTAGCCCAGTGTTTGATGTGGTCTCATTGTATTATATGTCCTCTCCCATTCCAACAGCTCAGCTCCTAGTTCACTAAGATCAAAAGTACAGACCAAGGACAAGGTGTTATGTTCTTTGATCCCCGCCCCAAGGTATCATTCTAGCTTGTGGGCAAAAGGTATCATGGCAGACAGAGCCGAAGGCTTGAAAAAGAACTGGTGGCAGTGTAGGATGCTTTACAGCCGATAAATAGGTTTGATATTCATGGCTGTCGAAATAGAGCTTTTGAAATCCATCCCTTATTTTTCTGGCTTGAGTCCTACAGAACTCGAAGCAATCAAGCAGCATATCTTCGAGAAGTCGGCTGATAAGAATGAGCTTATCCTTTTAGAGGAGGAACCTGCTGAAGCAGTATACTTCGTAGTTTCAGGGGCAGTTAAAACCTTCAAAACATCGGCTGAAGGTAAGGAGCAAATTCTGTGCATCATACGACCAGGCGAGTCCTTCAATGATGTTCCTATATTTGATGGTGGACCAAATCCTGCTAGCGCTATAGCTATGAGCCCGATTACCCTCTACGGAATAAGTAAGACTGACATGGAAACCATTCTGCGAGAGCGTCCCAGTATAGCTATTAACATCATAAAGGTTCTGGCAGAGAGGGTGCGGCACTTTGTCTCGCTGGTTGAAGACCTTTCTTTCAGACATGTTATTGGCAGGGTAGCCAAACTGCTTTTGGAGTATGCCACGGACCATACAGGGCCGGACAAGGAAGCAAGTCCCAAGCCCAGACTCACTCAGCAGGAAATGGCAGCCATAGTAGGGACCGCCCGTGAGGTGGTTGGTAGGTCACTTAAAGCTTTGGAGGAGGAGGGAGCAATCAAGATAGATCGCCATCGCATCGTAATCACAGATAAGAAAGCCCTTGAAGAAATGGTGGAGGCATCTTCTTGAGACAAAGGTCGCAGACAAATAATTAGCTCTGCTCTTAAGATAACTATAGATGGAGGTTGATAGCAGTGGTTGAAATGCCTGTGATAGACCGAGAAAAATGCAACGGATGTGGTCTATGTGTGAGCGTATGCCACTGCCAGGCGCTGGTGCTAGTTGGAGATGTCATCATGACTATCGAGACAGAGGAGTGCGGCTGGTGCACAGAATGTGAAGCTGTCTGCCCCACCGGAGCAATACGCTGCCCCTATGAAATAGTTATCGAGGAAAGCTGATAGTCTATCCTAATATATCCTAGCTTGTCTAAATTGTCACTAGTAGAACCCACTTATCAGTTTCCTCGGTTTCGGTTGCTGATTAGAGAGCAGGTCAAAAGGATGTCGAAGAGGGTTAAGCTGTCAAGCTACGTAAGCATGTCCGGACAGGAAACAGTGGGTGAATCGGCTATGATGGGAACTGAAAATCGGAACTATTTAGCTTGGTAGCCGGACTGAAACTTTCCCTCGCCGGGAGGCAATGAATTTGGCTATCTCTACTACAATGAAAATCGTCAAGGCTAACCCTATGGCTAATCCCCAGTCCTTGGGACTTAGTCCATAAGTGTGAAATAAACTTTGTAAAGGCGGCAGGTAAATGACTAAAGCAGTCATTAGGAGAGAAAGTCCTACTGCTCCCAATAACCACCGATTAGCCAGAGGACCAATTTTAAATAAGGAGTGCCTTTCAGAGCGGGAGTTAAAGGCGTGCACCATTCTGGTTAGTAGTAGAGTAACAAAACACAGGCATTGTGCCTCAATCAAGTTTCCCTGGGAATGGAATGACCACAGGAATGCCCCCAAGGCTAACCCTCCCGTCCACAGTGCCGAACCGGCGGTAAATCCAATTACAGGGCGGGAAAAAATGACTTCTTTCGGTTGACGAGGTGGTCGGTTCATAATGTTAGGATCGGGTGGATCTACAGACAGAGCCACTGCTGCCAACCCATCGCCAACCAAGTTTATAAAAAGAATCTGCGCCGCAACAAGGGGTAAAGCACCGTAGGGTAACCCCAATAATGTTCCTGCTAAGAGCGCTACGGTTAGCGCCAGCACTTCGCCAAGATTGCCCGAGAACAAATACATGAGATATTTCTTTATGTTGTCAACAATACCTCTTCCTTCCTCTACAGCAGCTACAATAGAGGCAAAGTTATCATCCAGAAGTATCATATCAGCAGCTTCCTTACTTACATCCGTTCCGGTAATACCCATAGCTACTCCAATATCCGCTTTCTTTAGAGCTGGGGCATCATTTACCCCATCCCCAGTCATCGCCACAATGTGCCCCTTCTTAGCCAGGGTATCGACTACTCTCATCTTATGAGCTGGGGATACTCTAGCATAAACGTCTACCTTTTCTACTATGGCTTCGAATTCAGCGTCGCTTAAGTTATCTAATTCGGTACCACCAATAGCGTCACCTTTAAGTAGTCCTAACTCCCTGGCAATGGCTATAGCAGTAAGTTTATGGTCCCCGGTGATCATTACTGGTTTTATGCCAGCTTGCTCGCATACCCCTATAGCTTCCTTGACCTCTTCCCGCGGTGGGTCGGTTATCCCCACCAAACCGACAAAGACCATATTCTGCTCCACAGCTTCAGAGAGCGCAAATTTATCACCAAGAGGCTTATATGCCAGACCCAGAACCCGCAAGGCATCATTAGCCATTTGACCTACTTTGCCCAACATGTCTTCTTTTTCCTCACGAGTTAACTCTTTTTCCTTTCCATCTCTGTAAACATGGGAGCAGCAATTCAGGATTACTTCGGGGGCTCCTTTAGAATAGGCAAACTTACCTTGGGGAGTATTATGAATGGTAGTCATCATCTTTCTCTCTGAAGAGAAGGGTAGCTCGTCTACCCGAGGAAATTGACTATTAAGCTCGTCATACGACATCCCAGCCTTGGTAGTGGCTACGATTAATGCTCCTTCATCAGGGTCGCCTTTAACCAGCCAAGCCCCATTAGTGGTGAAAAGACGAGCATTGTTGCAAAGGGCGCTTATGCGGAGTAATGTTTGCAAATGTATATCCTGGGCGGGATGGAAAACTTCACCATCAAGGTAGAATTTGCCTTCTGGCTCGTAACCTGCGCCAGTGACCTCAACCATCCGACCATTAACATAAAGCCGACGCACTGTCATCTGACCCTGGGTTAGGGTACCCGTCTTATCGGAGCAAATAGCCGTAGCACAGCCCAAGGTTTCCACTGCGGGAAGCTTTCTAATAAGAGCCTGACGTCTCACCATTCGTTGTACCCCTATGGCTAAGCTAATGACAACTACGGCTGGTAAAGCCTCCGGCACTACAGCTACTGCCAGAGCTATCCCCCAGCGTAACATTTCAGTCACCTCATGCTCTCTCATAACCCCTAGTGTAGCTAGCAGGGCAGAGAGAATTAGTGCACCAATGCCAATCCACTTCCCTAACCTTTCCAGACTGGCTTGCAGAGGTGTTTGTCTTTCTTCTACTTCCTGAATCATGCTGGCAATCTTCCCAAACTCAGTAGCCATGCCGGTAGTAGTGGTAATGGCTTTCCCCCTGCCATAAACAACGACTGTACCCATGTAAATCATATTCTTTCTATCGGCAATAGCTACCTGTTCTAGGATAGGTTCGGTAATCTTCTCCACCGGCACAGATTCCCCAGTCAGGGGGGCTTCATCCAGCCTCAAGTTCACCGACTCAATAAGGCGCCCATCAGCGGGGATTCGGTCTCCAGTTCGGAGCAAGACTATGTCTCCTGGCACTAGCTCTCGAGAAGGTATTTCAATTTCCTGCCCCTCTCTTATTACAGAAGCTGTAGGTGCAGCTATCTGCTTTAAAGCTTCCAGAGCTCGTTCGGCGCGGTATTCCTGAACAAAACCCAGACCGCAAGCAAAAAAGACAAGGACAGCTATCACTATGGCATCCGCCCTCTCACCCGAAGCAATAGAAAAAGCTACCGCTGCTAAAAGGATAATGATTAAGAAGCTCTTGAATTGCTTCAAAAAGATTGCCCAGGGCGAAATCCTCTTCCGCTTGACAAGCTCATTCGGTCCAAATTGGGAGAGGCGACGTTTAGCTTCCTCTCGGCTTAAACCGTACCAGCTTGATCCCAGGGATTGGATAGCCTGGGTTACCGCAATCTTATGCCAGTCCTGTTCAAGAATCACACTCAATTTTATCGGCTCTTATTATACCAAATGTAGTTCATCTGCTCAGCCTGCCACCTTGACAGCATACCAGCGCAGTAAGATAATTAGCGAGGTTAACGAGTAATCATCACGGAGACGAAATTTTATCGCTTTTGCTGCTCACACTATGGTATCGCGCTAGATATCGCCTGTGAATAAAACATGAGTTGTTACCACAAATTTCTACAGGCTGAGCTGAGAAAGCGACTATTTTACAGGTAATGCTCCGTCCTACTATGTTTGTTGCCTCTTTTTGGATAACCTCATGTAAGGATACCTTTAAAGTTCCATACTACAAAGGAGAACTACATCATGTTTGATAAAATCATGATTGCCAATCGAGGCGAAATAGCAGTGAGGGTAATAAGAGCTTGCAAAGAGATGGGAACACGTACAGTTGCGGTTTACTCCGACGTCGATGCTAATTCCTTGCACGTTAAGCTTGCTGACGAAGCTTATCCCATCGGACTGGCCGAAGCGACACAGAGTTACCTCAATGTGGAAAAAATACTGGAAGTTGCTAAACGAAGCGAGGTCGATGCTATTCACCCCGGCTACGGCTTTCTTGCCGAAAATCCTCAATTTGCCGAAATGTGTGAGAGAGAAGGGATTATTTTTATAGGACCACCGGGGCAGTGTATGGCTAGGATTAAACCGAAACATAAAGCACGTCAGCTTATGAGGATGCTTAATATACCTGTAGTCCGGGGTTCTGACGAGCCTTTAATCAACTCAACGGGTAATGGATTCAGCCGAATTCAAGAAATAGCGGAGGATATTGGCTATCCTGTTATCCTTAAACCCTCGGGTGGGGGTGGTGGCATCGGCATGGCTGTGGCAAGAAACCGGGAGGAGTTAGTTAATGTTGTTCACTCTGTCGAACGAAAAGGAAAGAGGATCTTTGGTATCCCCTCATTCTATGTGGAAAAGTTTCTCCCCGGAGTAAAGCATGTAGAAGTTCAAGTGCTTGCTGATAAGTATGGAAATGTCATTCACCTAGGGGAGAGAGACTGCTCTATTCAGCGAAGATTTCAAAAGCTAATAGAAGAAGCACCGTGTCATATTCTATCACCGCACTTGAGGATGAAGATGTATGTGGCCGCTCTTGACGTAGCTGTAGCTCTGCAGTATGTCAATGCATTAACGGTAGAGTTCTTTTACCTACCATATACACAGGAGTTTTACTTTAACGAGGTGAACTCCCGGTTGCAAGTAGAGCATTGCGTAACTGAACTTGCCACTGACATAGATATCGTTAAAGAACAAATTAGAATCGCCGCTGGCAATCGGTTAAGTTATAATCAAGACGAGATTAATCTCCATGCCTTTGCTTTAGAATGCCGGATTGCCGCGGAAGATGTCGCACGCAACTTTTCACCCTGTCCCGGGACTATAACAGGACTCCAGCTTCCCTGTGGTCCGGGTGTCAGGATTGACGAAGGAATATACGAAGGGTATGAGATTCCTTTCTACTATGAGTCTCTACTCCTTAAACTGATGACGTGGGGAAGAACAAGGAATGAAGCAATATTGCATATGAAGAGAGTTCTTAATGAAATAAGAATTGAAGGAACAGAGACAACTGTTCCCTTTCATCAGATAGCATTGGAGGATGAAACGTTCAACAGTGGTGAATATACTACCGACTTCGTGGTTAGGCAGAATATCGTTCAAAAAGTTCGTGAGAGAGCAAAGAGTAGAGTCTGCAATGAGATTGACCCAGTCTCTCGGTAAGAACTGACGTACACTGATGAGAAATAAAGTTAGCATACTTGGCTCATTTCTTCAATCCCCCTCTTCAGGGGTTCTTACTAGCTTACTATTTTCTAAAACATTTAGCCTCTGCAATTATTGACAAAGCGCTCGAACCCATAAGATGACTGGCAACATTAACTAATTAATCGCTGCAATTAAAATGAGGGCTGCACGGAGGAAAAACCTTATCCGGAGGAGAACCATATCACTTTCCATCCGATTTAGGAGAGCATGCCCAAGAAAATTCCAGTCAGCACTGAAGTAGCAATAGCCCCCACCATATTAGCACCCACAGCATGCATCAATCCCCCACGCACAAAGCTAGGAGGAAGGTCAACACATCTACAACTACAGTGCTCGCTGATTCAGCTAGCCTATCAGTCACACCACTGGCTCGCAACAAATTTCCAAACACGAGCATACCAATAAGAGGTGCTGACTTCGGGACAAGTAAAGTAGCCACGATAAAAACTATTATAGGGAAAATAATCGTCTCCAGCCTAGAGACCTCACGCACCCGGGGCTTTATATACATACTCCGCTCCCTCTTAGTGGTGAGCAATTTTATTATCGGCGGTTGAATGAGAGATACAAGAGCCATAATAGGAATAAGCTGCCAGCGTAATTGGACCAAGCAAGTGGGGTGCAAGAGCAACAGCAAGATAGACTGTTGGTAGTCCATCAGAACCACCAATGATGCCTATACAGGCTGCCTTTCTTATAGTGAGCCAAGCAGCAAGGAAGTTTTTAGGCACTTTAGATTAGTAGGTTTGACGTTAAGTTTAACCCTAGATAGAATACAGTCTAAGGAGAGGTGACCGAGAGGCTGATGGTGCCGCTCTCGAAAAGCGGTCTCCGATTATATCGGAGCGTGGGTTCGAATCCCACCCTCTCCGTGGAGAGGTGCTGGAGTGGACTATCAGGCGCGCCTGGAGAGCGCGTGGTCGATTTATCGGCCCGTGGGTTCGAATCCCACCCTCTCCGCCAATTAGAAGGAAGGTTAATAGATTATGAAAATCTCCCTCGTAGAGCCAAAAACTCCCGGTTATAATTTTTATACTTGGATTATTAAACATATGCCTCTACTAGGTGCAATCTATCTGGGCACTATCCTTAAAAACGAAGGTCATGATGTTACCATCTATAATGAAAATTTAAAGAAGGTTGATTACTCCAAAATCAAGGACTCAGATATTTTGGGTATTTCAATTATGACCTCTACTGCCCCCCGCGGTTACCAGATAGCTGAAAATTTCCGATTGCTTAACCCAAAAGGTAAGATCATCATTGGTGGCTGCCATGCTACTTTTCTGCCTCAAGAGGCGGCACAGTATGCCGACCATGTGGTAACCGGAGAGGGAGAACTAGTGATTTCTGACTTGGTCAATAACGGTGGAGAAAGAATTATCCGAGGTAAACCAGTGGAAAATCTTGACGAGTTGCCCTTTCCTGACTTCTCACTGATAGAGGGATTCAAATTCAAGAAGCCTATGCGTATTACTCCAATATCTACTTCAAGAGGTTGTCCTTATGAGTGTAGTTTTTGCTCCGTCAGTCCCATGTTCGGCAGGAGATACAGATTCCGAACTGTTGATAGTGTAATTGCCGAGTTATCCCGGTTTAAGCTGAAGCATATTTTCTTCTATGATGATAATTTTGCCGCTAATAAAGAAACAACAAAGGAATTGCTCGCGCGAATGATTGAGCTCAGAATGACCCCGGGGTGGACAGCACAGGTTAGAGCTGATATAGCTAAAGATGAGGAATTAGTAAAGTTAATGGCAAAGGCAAATTGTCAACGATTATGTATTGGCTTTGAATCTATGAACCCAGAGAGCCTGAAGCAATATAATAAAAAGCAGACCCCAGAGGACGTAACAAAGTGTATAAAGGTATTGCATAAATATGGCATTAAGGTTCATGGGATGTTCATCTCAGAGGGATATTCTGATATTTACAATAGATTGGGGCTGGATAGCCTTCAATTGAGCATCTTAACTCCCATCCTGGGTAGTAAACTATATACAGCTATAAAAGATGCCAGAAGTTTTATTGTAGAAAAATATCCCACTGACTGGAAACTCTTCGATGGGCTCCATGTGGTTCATTTGCCCGATAATCTTTCACCTTTTGAGCTTCAGAAACAGACCCTTCAAGTGCTGAAAAAGTTTTATTCCCGAGCCAGCATAGTTAAGATGTTCCTTAAGGGTAGACTCGGTGATTTCTATGTACGTTGGCTGGGATACAGCCTGATCAAAAAGTGGGAATCCCAAAATAAGGATTACCTTGCCAAACTTAAACAGATCCGCACCTTTGAAAAAAGCAGCCCTGCGGGAAGACCAGATACCCTTAAACTATTCTAATGGTTTTCTGCTAGAATGATTCGTGGAAAGTTGAAAAATGGACTTGGATGAGGTCAAATACTGGGTAGGCTTTAGCCTCATCCCCGGAATAGGAAGGGCTAAGTTTTACCTTCTCCAAAACCACTTCGGTAATTTAGGGAGAGCCTGGCATGCTTCTGCTGCTGAACTCCGGTCAGCTGGCTTAGATAGTAAATCAGCCGATACCATCATTGCTCGGCGTCCTCGCATGTCTCTTGATGCTGAATTAGATAAACTGGAAAAGTATAACGTAAAAGTAATCACTGCCGATAATGCCGGCTATCCACGGCGGCTTAAGGAAATATATGATTATCCCCCGGTACTTTATGTCAGAGGGACTCTTATTCCCGAAGATGAGTGGGCTATTGCGGTGGTAGGTACCCGCCGTGCTTCAATATATGGACGACAAGTTACCGAGGAAATTGTTGCCAATTTAGCCCGCCATAAAATCACCATTATCAGCGGGCTAGCCAAGGGTATTGATGCCATAGCCCATCGGACAGCCTTAGAAACAGGGGGACGAACTATTGCCGTAGCTGGCTGTGGACTAGATATGGTTTACCCAAGCGAACATGTAAACCTAGCACGACAGATTATGGAGCACGGTGCCCTGATTAGCGAATTTCCCTTAGGGACAAGACCTAAGGCGGAGCATTTTCCGCAGCGTAACCGCATTATGAGTGGCATGAGCCTGGGGGTGCTTGTAGTGGAGGCAGGGGAAAAAAGTGGTGCCTTGATCACAGCACACCAGGCATCGGAGCAGAACCGAGATGTCTTTGCTATCCCAGGGAGTATCTTTTCCCCGGCGAGCAAAGGTACTAATCGCCTTATTCAAGAAGGGGCAAAGTTAGTTTGTAACTACGCCGATATCCTGGAGGAACTGAATCTAACCGTGGTAGCGCAGCAGCTGGAAATGAAGGAGCTTGTTCCCACCACTGATACCGAGTCTCAACTATTAAGCTATCTTTCCAAAGAAGTGACGCATATCG
>Ga0315306_10001407_pt1 | contig 11499 bp, 10 predicted proteins | sample TDP1_MG_FD_203803 | JGI IMG/M metagenome (GOLD analysis project Ga0315306, IMG submission 203803) | Freshwater sediment microbial communities from Lake Towuti, South Sulawesi, Indonesia - TDP1 | ecosystem: Environmental > Aquatic > Freshwater > Lake > Sediment | place: Indonesia: South Sulawesi... | reverse complement strand
CAAAAAAGCCGAAGAACTAATCGGGAACGATAAACCATTTCTTGTGTTAAATGGAGACATACTTACAAACATAGATTATGTAGACCTTGTGAAAAGGCACAAAGAAAATGACGCCATTGCCACGATTGCCCTTCATAAGGTCGAAGACCCAAGCAGATATGGTATAGCTCAAATAACCGAAAAGAATCGTATACTACGCTTCTTAGAGAAGCCTACTCGCAAAGAGGCACCCAGTAGTCTAGCAAACACGGGAATCTACGTTCTGAACCCAGAAATATTCGACTATATCCCCAACGAACGCCCAGTTTCAATCGAGCAAGAAATATTTCCAAAATTGGCGGAGAAAGGAAAACTTTTCGGATATAGTTTCGAAGGATTATGGGCTGACATCGGTGAACTAGGTGACTATCTGAAAGCCAATAGACTCTGGTTAGACACGGAAATCAAAAGGAGCAAAATCGAGAAAAATGTCAGAATGGAAAATGATGCTAAAACCGCTAACCCAATAATTCTCGGAAAAAACGTAATCGTCGGAGAGAAATCAAAGATAGGTCCATATGTGGCGATTGGTGACAACGTAACAATAGGAAAAGGAGTACGCATCGAAAATTCGATAGTTTTCCCGGAAACCTTTGTCTCAGACTTTACATCAGTGAAAGGCGCAATCATCGGTGAAAACGCCATCATCGAAAGATGGGTAAAAATCGAAGATGGATGCATCGTCGGCGACCACGCCGTAATCAAGGACAACGTTACACTCACAAAAGGTGTGATTGTTTGCCCCTCTAAAGAAGTGGCAGAAAGCGTGCTTACACCTAAATGCATAATGTAATACACTAGGGAGAATATCCAGTGCAAGCAAGACGCCTATTCGGAACCAACGGAATCCGCGGTGTAGTAAACATTGACCTAACTCCTGAAGTCGTGACTAAAATCGGAAGCGCCATCGGAACTTTCTTTCAACGAAAGCGGATAGTAGTTGGGTATGATGGCAGAACAAGTAGCCCAATTTTCATGCGAGCAATCATTTCAGGGTTAACTTCAACAGGGTGCGACGTTTATGAGGCGGGTATGGCGCCTACTCCAGCGATTCAGTATGCTATTAAACATTATAAAATGGATGGAGGCGTCATAATCACGGCTTCGCACAATCCGCCAGAATATAATGGGGTCAAGGTATCTGCAGACGACGGAATCGAATTGCCAAGAGAGCAAGAAATAGAAATAGAAAACATCTTCTTTGACAATAAAATTAAGCGAGTGCAGTGGAGTGAAATTGGAAAAGTCAATCAGTTACCAGATGTTCTCAACTTATATAACAAGGCTATAGAAAGTCACGTAGACATCACTGCCATTGAGAGAAAATATTTCCATGTAGTGGTAGACCCTGGAAATGGCGTAGGCGCTTTAACTGCCCCATACATGCTTCGAGATTTAAAATGCAAGGTTACGACAATAAATGCAAATGTTGATGGAACCTTTCCCAGTAGGCATCCAGAGCCGAGACATGAAAACCTCGGCGAGCTAGCCTTGACAGTAAAAGCTGTTGGAGCAGATGTAGGCGTCGCCTACGACGGAGACGCTGACCGCGCAATTTTTGTGGACGAAAAAGGCGAAATCCATTGGGGAGACCGAGCCTTCGCTCTCATTGAAAGGCATTTTCTAGAAAAAAATCGGGGAGAAACAGTCGTTACGCCAGTGAGTTCTTCGCAGCTTATCAAAGACATAGCAGATGAATACGGCGGAAGGGTCGTGTGGACTAGAGTTGGTAGCGTAATAGTGTCGCATACTATGAAGCAAGTTGAAGCAAAACTTGGTGGCGAAGAAAACGGCGGAGTATTCTATGCACCTCATCAGTCTGTCAGAGACGGCACAATGACAACCGCCCTAATCCTCGACATCATGGCGAAGAGTAACAAAAAACTCTCCCAACTGCTAGCAGAACTACCATTGTATCATATAGAAAAGGATAAAATTGAATGCCCAAATGAACTTAAAGAAAAAGTTTTGCAACAACTTCTAAGGCAAGTTAAAGACGCTGAAGTAGATACCATCGACGGCGCAAAAATATGTTTCCCAGACAAGAGTTCAATTCTCATAAGACCAAGCGGAACCGAACCTCTATACCGATTCTACGCTGAAGCAAAAACAAAAACAAAAGCGGCTAAACTTATGAAAAAATACAAAGCACGCATTCGGGAAATCAAGGAATCACTGCTGAAAAAGACTTGATAACTTCTTTTTTTGAGAACGATTATATAACTTGATGAGACAACATTGTTAGGGACAACAGCGTGCAAAAGAATGTGCTGATTCTGGCTGGTGGCGGAGGACACACCGGATACGCATACGCCTTAGCACAGGCGCTTCACGGAAAAGTGCGCTTATCCTTTCTTGCACCCGAAGGCGACCTACTTAGTAAGAATAGATTAAGTAAATTTGGTAATGTTGAATTTTTTGTCAAGCCTCGGCATCCGAAAACCTCTACAAACATATTCCTAGCTCTTCTCGCCAAAGCTTTCATTAATTCTGTTAAACTTCCTCTCAGTGACTTTGATATTGTGGTAAGTACTGGAAGCAATTTTTGTGTTCCGCCTGCACTTGTAGCTTGGTTGAGAAGGGTTCCAGTAGTCAACTTGGAAAGTTCAGTTCGTTTCATGAAAGCATCCAAAACAGCTCGTGTGTTACAGCCATTTTCAGCATTAACCGCCTTACAGTGGGAGGAACAAAAAAGGTTCCTAAAGGGTGTGGTTGTTGGCCCTATGCTTCCTAAGCCTGAGGTTAAGTCATGGAACGGAGGATACATCCTAGTTACGGGAGGCACTTATGGGCACAGACTTCTATTTGATGCCTTAGCAGAAAGCAACATACGCAATGTGGTTTTGCAGACAGGTAGAGTCAGCCCTGAACCATACAAGAAGAAGCATCCAGAATGGAAGGTGATTGCCTCCACAGATAGATTTCACGAACTTCTCGCAGGCGCCGAGTTGGTAGTCACACATTTTGGCATGACACTACTGGAGACCGCCGTTTACAGAAAACCTGTCGTAGTGGTTCCCAATCCTGAATGGACATTAACAGCGGGCATAGAAGACGCACAATACTTAGCAAAAAAGCTAAATGCTGTTCTAGTTTCTGAAATAAAAACAAAAACTCTCTTGGATTCGATAAATGGGGCAAGAAAGATAAAAGTTCCTGTTCTTCTAGATGGGGCTAAAAACTTAGCAAATGAGATAATTAGACTAACGAGAGGGTGAAAAGCTAATTTGAATGCATTCCTGATAGGTGACTAGATTCCGATTTAAGGTGTGGAATTTGTCTTCGCTTGATATTGGATGTGGATACACTTCTGGACATATAAAGAAAGGAGAGATTGGAATCGATTTAGAGCGTGGACTATGTGATGTATTAGCTTCGGCTTATTACTTGCCATTTAGAGATTTCTGTTTTAGGAAGGTAATTATGAGTCATATATTGGAGCACCTAGTCGATTGCGATAAGGCATTAACGGAGGTCACTCGAGTCTTAACAAGGAAAGGAATCTTAGAAATTGAAGTTCCCAATCCACACAACTTCGGTATCTTCAAAGATATATTACTGCGGAAAAAAGGCTTCTACGAAGCCAGCAAAGATCACATTTACGCCTTTGGCGAAAACGAGCTTCGTAATGTGCTCCAAAAATTGAATTTTGAAATCATAAAACTAGAGTACGTCAATTCATCAGGAGCTGAAGAGAAATTAAAAAAGTCTTGGCTCTTTAAGAGAGCGGTGCATAAGTGGATAGGTTTGGTCTTTCCAGAATTTAAAACAGCGATAAGATTGGAATGCAGAAAACTTAACGTGAGTGGGCGTAATCTTTGAAAATTCTATTTGTTCATCCAAGGTTAAGTGTGTTCGGCGGTGCAGAGAGTGTTCTTGTTCATATGCTTAGAGCTTTGCAAGAAAATGAGCTAGTCCTCATAACTGACCGTTGGAACCCCAAAAATATCGAGAAAACGTTTGACATAGAGCACCTTAATGTAAAGTGGATAGAATGTCCAAGTTTTCATCCATTATCTCACCGCTTTACCGCCTTCCAATGGTTTCAATACACCAGAAGACTAAATCGCTTAATTCGAGAAGAAAGTAAAGATTATGATCTCTTATTTGAAACACAGCAGATGTACGCTGATCCTCGTCCTGGCATGCCTTTAGTCAATTATATCCACTACCCGACTCTGGTCGCTCCTCTTCCAGATAATCAAAATACTTCTTCAGCCATTTATTACGCTGTATTGAGAACCTTATACCGTCGAAGGTTCAAGAAGATAAGTTTAGCCCTCACAAACTCTACATTTACAGCAAGGAAAATTGTGGAATACTTAAAGATAGAGCCTTTAGTGGTTCCTCCTCCAGTTGACGTTAATAAGTTCTATTCAAACCGAAGTTGGTCAGACCGTGAGGACAAAGTCGTAACTGTTGGCGTGTTTACCCCGTTTAAGCGTCATCACCTACTTATGGAAGTAGCCCGTCAACTCCCAAAGGTTCAGTTCGTCATAATTGGAACCATCCATGAAGATCACAAAGGCTACTATGAAACATTAAGTACGCAAAAGTCAGATAATGTTACGATAAGGCAGGACATTTCGTTTGAAGAAGAACTCGCTTCAGCGAAAGTGTATGTTCATCTCTCTCCCGAACCCTTTGGAATTTCGGTGGTAGAAGCAGCTGCATCTGGCTGCATCCCAATAGTCTATCACATAGGTGGTCCAGCTGAGTCTCTGGGTGACGCATCTCTCAAATGGAAAGATTTGAAACAATTATCGACGCTTATCAATGAGATGATCAAGAATGAGAATTTGTGGCCTGAATTGAGTGAGAGAGCCAAAAAGAAGTCCTTGGAGTTTGACACTTCAATCTTTGAAGCAAGAATTAGAAATATAGTCAAAGAACAATTATGGAAGCAGACATAGGAGGGCTTCGGTGACAGAACCAAGAATTTCAGTGGTTATCCCTGCAAAAAACTCGGAGAGAACAATTGACAAATGCCTACAAAGTGTGTTTAATCAAGTATACCATCCACATGAAGTAATAGTTGTCGACGGCGGATCAACCGACAAAACCAGAACCATCGCAGAGAAAAATGGAGCTCAAGTTGTTGTTGAACCACCTCACAAGGGAAGCGCTCCCGGTATTGGAAGAAATCATGGAGCAGAAAACGCGCACGGAGACGTACTTGCTTTTCTGGATTCTGATTGTTATCCACTGAGAACATGGCTAAACCTAGTTTTAGAAGTGTTTAAGGATTCGAGTGTTGGCGTACATGGTATAGTTGTAAGAGACGGAACAGGTAAAATCATAAGCGGTGCATACCATTATCTTCATATGCAGGTAAGTTACGATTTCGTGCCTTCAAGGTGCATGGCAGTCAGGCGAGAAGCCTTCAGGCAGGTAAATGGATTTGACGAAACATTGACCACGGGAGAAGACAACGACCTATCTTACAGGATAAGGCAACTGGGATACAAAATCGTTGTTGACAAAGAAAGCAATGTTTACCATGATGACGACCATATGACGAATCTAAGAGGGATATGGCGTCAGCAATTGTGGTACAGAGAAAGTGAAAATGAGATGAGGCGAAGATACCCGAACAAGTTTAGAAAATTGAAGACAACCTATCCGTTAAAGGACCATTTGATACCTTTAATCAAATCTGTCAGATTTGGAGTAAGATTTGCCCTAGTCTGTTTGATAATCAAGCTCTTATCAGTTTGGAGGCATGTCTACTGAAATTCTACAATGTCCACGACACTCTGAAGATAGGCGTAGAAAACCTAGAACTAACTCACATACTCCCATATTTCTTAACAGATGAAAAAATTAAGACTCCAGACTTCACGATAAAAGTGGGTGGATTTGACTCAAGTTCCGCATTTAACCGAATGGGGCGATTCTATCTGGGAGAAAATGAACTTGTTGAAAAACGGAGTTTCGGCTCACTACAACTAAAGGAAATGCTTGGAAAAACCGAACTGAACGCCACAAGCGGATATGTCAGAGCACGACCGTTCATAACGCTGATAGAAAGCATCATAGGACTCAAACTCATAGCAAAAAATCGCGCTTTAGTTCACTCATCATGCGTAAGCAGAGATGGAGAAGGAAACTTAATTTGCGCATGGCATGGAACTGGCAAAACCATGGTCACTTTGAAACTTGTCAAAGAGAAAGGCTTAAACTTTCTATCAGATGACATGACAATAATCAATACTTCTGGTCAAGCATACTGTTTCCCAAAGGACGTTAAGCTATCCTTACCGCATGCTAAAGAATTTGGGCTCGATGGAGAAATGAAGCTTAAACTACTATTCGGTGAGCTAGTAAGACATATTCCAGTGATTAGGCGACGTCTAGAAATCACGCATAACACACCGATAACAAAAATAGTGAAAGAGAGCAAGATAGAAAAACACTGTAAACTCCGCAAGGTATTAGTTCTTCAACAAGCGGAGAAAGAAGAAGTAGTAGAAATTGATTTCAACGAAATCACCAAACGCCTTTTGCTATTAAATGCGTGGGAAAGAATTTTCTGGACTGACCGACTCTTTATACCATACGCGTTCAGTGACAAAAAGTTTGACCTACAAAGACTTGAGGAGAGGGAACGAGAAATCCTCCAACAGGCGTTAAAGGACGTGCCATGTTATGAAGTAAGATTTCGCAAATTTGCATATGATCAAGTTGCAAGAATACTGATGGATTGAGTAGAAAAAAATGGACAAATTGGTGGCTATAATTCTTCATGGTTCTAAAGTGGAAGATAATGGGCTTCTAGGAGATTTGGTTGATCGCGCAGAGGAAAATAGAGTTCCAGAGTTATATTTAAGAATCGTATCAAAATTTTGTGGCGACTCTTTCATTTTGGATCAACTGAAAATCTGGGAACAGAAAAAGAGAAACTATGACTTGGGTTTTCAAAAACTTCTACAGCGACTTATTAGTAGTGGCATCCAATTTATGTTGGTTAAGCATGCTCAGTATCCTAGAGCATCATACGACGCCGATATACTGTTCAAGAATACTGAGGAATATGAAAAGGCGATGCCCATTTTGCATGAAACAGTTAAGCTTGGACTTATACGCCCAGACCCGCATGTTGGAGGACTTCGAGACATGAGGGGATGTACAATAGTCATTCCGACGAAGGACTTGTGGTCAAGGAGGCAGAAGAAAAGTTTCTTCGGCATGGCAGTTCATGTTCCATCAATTGAAGATCAAATCATTTTGTTTCATCTCCATATGCTTAAACATCGGGAGATATTTCTTGGAGACGTTGTTTCAGCATTGCACCTGTACAATACAGAACACAATGCGATTACGCTTCGTCGTCTGGTCAATGGATATAGTCTTCTGCCAATTTTTCATTTCGTTTCCAACCTTTTTCACCACTTGGGACTCGGGGAGCCAGAAGTAAAGATGAATATGCCTGTATTATCTCAATTTATCAAATTTCTTGCTCGTGAGAAAAGCCGAGAACTTTTTCCGATAAAGGTTCCTAAGACTATCTTAGGTCTAAGCGTTTTACATTTTCGTGAGAGGGAAGAACTTGCGTATTCTCAGCTTCATCAAAAATGTTGATCTGCTTAGACGTTACCCACCTTATCTTTCGATGATAGCCAAGGAAGTCGAAGAATTCCATCTTTGTCATATTACTGGGAAATTGGAAGAGAAGTCTATTATCTTTCATCGGTTCCAATTTCCTAAGAGTATTCATTTTTCCTCGCTCCTTCTCGCCTTACCTACAGCTCTAAAAGCTTTCAAGATTTGCCGAAAACATAGGATAGACGTAATCTATGTGCTAGACGGGATATATTATGAGTTAAGTGGCCTATTAACCGCTAAGCTTTCTAGAAGTCCTTTGGTAGTTAGACTACGAACCAACGAGGTTAAACTTCGTTCGATTCTTCGCTATAACTTCGTAAAAAGGTTTCTAGGCAATTTTGTAACAATGCTTACAGTGAATAACGCGAGGCACGTAGTATGTATATCACACGAGTTGCGGGACCTCGTTTTAGGATGGGGCATTAATCCATCAAAAGCTAAGATTGTTTATCACGGTGTAGACACCAATCATTTTAGACCTATAAAAGTAGAAAAACCATTTTCTAAAGTTGTTTTATTTGTTGGAGGCTTTGTACCTGAAAAGGGTGCATCCACTGTAGTTGAGGTAGCGAAGAGCTTGGAGAATGTTCACTTTTTAATAATAGGACCTGAATCTGCTAACTCAGAAATCTCAAGACTGCCAAGGAACGTTCACTTTTTAGGGGTCGTTAGCCGTGATAGTATGCCACGTTATTATAACATGTGTGATGTGCTAGTTTTACCCTCACTTACAGAAGGTTTTCCTGATGTTATACTGGAAGCTTTTGCTTGTCGTAAGCCAGTTATCGCTAGTGGAGTTGGTGAAATACCATGGATTGTTTCGTCAAAATTTGGGTGGCTTATTAAACCAGGCGACGTTAAAGAGCTAAAAGAGACAATTCAAAACGCTTTGTCAGATGAAATGCTCCTTAAAACCATGGGTGAATCTGCAAGAAAATATGTCGTCAAAAACTTTCAATGGATTTCCTACGCTAAGGAAATGACTAACATCTTAAAAGCTAGTTATGATTGAATCACCACAAAATCTCAGGTGAGTATATGTCTCGTCGATATTCGAAGATTCTCGTTACAGGCGGGGCAGGATTCATAGGGAGCCATATTGTTGATAGGCTTTTGACAGCTGGTTTCAAAGTTGTTGTGATAGACAATCTTTGTACAGGTCGACTGGAAAACATAGCTTCTCATCAAACTAGGAAGAATTTCCATTTTATTCAAGGCGATATTCGAAACCTTGATTTAATTAACAACATGCTTCAGGATGTGGATGCCGTTTTCCATGCAGCAGCTCTTGTCAGCGTGCCTAGTTCTGTAGAAAATCCTGTTCTAACGAGCGAGGTAAACGTCACTGGAACCTTAAACTTGCTTAAAGGATGTTTAGATTTTAGCGTAAAGCGTTTCATTTATGTCTCATCTGCTGCTATATATGGAAAAATAGAGACTCTGCCTCTCCATGAGAGTTTAGTTCCTCAACCGATTTCCCCTTACGGGGCTTCTAAATTGGCTGCCGAAAATTATTGCAAAGTCTTCTACGAAGTTTATGGTCTCGCCACTGTTTGTTTACGCTACTTCAATGTCTATGGTCCTAGACAGACGTATGGACCCTATAGCGGAGTGATAACTATCTTCATAAACCAATTATTAAGTAATCAGCGGCCTATCATTTATGGTGATGGTGAACAGACGAGGGATTTCGTAAATATTCAAGATGTTGTAGATGCGAGCATGCTGGCGCTAGCGAGAAAAAGCGCGGTTGGTGAAGTGTTTAACATCGGCACAGGATATGCTACTTCAATAAATAAAGTGGCACGTCTGCTTCAGGAAATAACAGGTAAGACAGAACTTGAACCTCTACACACAAATCCAAGAACAGGTGACATCAGACACAGTTACGCTGACATTACAAAAGCTAGAAAAGTCTTGGGATATAATCCTAAAGTTGACCTCAAAGAAGGCTTAGCCCAATTCGTTAAGTGGCATATGCAAAGAGAATTGAAAGCATAGATATGACCACGGTTGCTGATATGTAAGCGGGTTCTTCGCCAATCCTTGATGACACTGTTTAAGTAGCTGTAGGAATTATTGGTTTTGTAGCTTATCATAGACAATGTGTGCAGATTGGAGACAACCCTTATGACATCCGTGCGAGGATTGTTATATATGCTACGTACAATTAAGTTCAGCAGCTTATATAACGCTGTGAGAACTTATCTCGATGATAAACCGAGGACTATTGAATTTAAATGGCATTTCAAAGAGCGTCTCAAATGGGAGCAAATAAGAACTGCAAGGAATTACGCTTTACATGGCTGGAAAGCCATAGGCGTAGGTTCTGATGAACGTTTTGGCGACTACATGATTTTTGAGAAACGAGGCTTCAAGTTAGCAGTTCCTCTCCAAAAGTTGAGGTTCTTTGAGGTCTATAGGCTTGAAAGCTTGTATGAGCCATTGATCGAATACGTGGATAAAAAAATCGTTGATGTTGGAGGCTTTATTGGGGAAACAATGATTTTATTCAAGATGTGGGGAGCTGAAGTAGTAGAGGTTTATGAGCCAGATCCCATTAACTGTGAAATAATAAAGCTCAATATGGCTTTGAATAACATTGTTAATACTAAGCTCTCACGTAAAGCTGTATGGAAAAAGCGTGAAAAAGTCGAGATAGGATTTCCATCTGCCGACGATTTACATTGTCAAGGTCTGACAATATTTGCGGACAACACTTCATCATATCGTTTTTGCGTCGAAGCGGTCCCAGTTGAGGATATTCTTGATTCTGAAGTTGATATAATCAAGTTTGATTGTGAGGGCTGTGAACATTCACTTTTGGAATTAGATCGTGAGAGTATACGAAAAATCCCTGTCTACATTATTGAAATCGATGATATAGGTCCTTATAAAAAGGATCAGTTACTGCGTAAGATTGAGGAATGTGGTTTTAAGGTAGACATAATAACTTCCAAAGGTCGTAGCTTAAAGCGTTATCTAATTAAAGCTATAAGACTTTAGAGAGTTGGATATTACGAAGTTCGGTGAAAAATTGGTTTTTATTTGCTATCATTTTATTGAAACCCAACGGAACTCTCTACAGCGTCTGTTTCAAAGTCAGAAAGCCAAAACTAAGCAGTCGCTCAGCAAATGATGAAAAAACAAAATTTTTCTCAAATTATCAAAGCAGAGAGACAACAAAACTGAAAATCACCAAAAGAGCTGAATGAAGAAAAAATGGTGAGTGCACACATATACTAACGAGACAAACGCCATAATTTTACATATACAAACACGTCGAAAGGTATCTTCTCAAAGCCTTATGTCTTAGAAAGAAAAGAAACCACCTTGCCTGCTCCAACGCAAATTTCATTGTAAAGAGCGTTGTTGATTTTGTCTTTAGTGCACGTGACAATGCTATGTGCTTTTTGAAGAACAGCAGGTCGTAGTCATGAATATGCGGGTATGTGCCTCGTTCAACAATCTTGAGCCCCATTTCCTCACACAACTTCATACACTCTGAATCGTATTTCCACCATCCAAAAACTATCTGCTTAAATTCGAAGCCATGTTCCTTCCCCCACGAGAGAGCTTCTTCAATTATTTTCCGCTTATCGTTAAGAGATAAAGTTTCAGGGAACAAGGCTATGTGCAAGTGTAGCTCTATTTTTGCATACCTTGCTAATTCTTTGTATTTTTCTGTTAGTTCGTTGGAAAATTTCTCTTTTGAACCTCGAAATCCTAAGAATGCCTTGGCATAATCATAATTTGCTGGCGTCAAAACAAAAGGCGTTGTTCTAAAGTTTTTTATAAGGTCCAATATCAGGGGGTAGGTCGTCCAAATCATTTCTGTATGAATGCTAATTGTGG
>Ga0315306_10001406_pt1 | contig 11502 bp, 12 predicted proteins | sample TDP1_MG_FD_203803 | JGI IMG/M metagenome (GOLD analysis project Ga0315306, IMG submission 203803) | Freshwater sediment microbial communities from Lake Towuti, South Sulawesi, Indonesia - TDP1 | ecosystem: Environmental > Aquatic > Freshwater > Lake > Sediment | place: Indonesia: South Sulawesi... | reverse complement strand
TACCGGAACACCCATAGCAGCTGCCTCTAAACGCCACTGGAAGCCAGCGTTTGAAATCTCGGCCGTGGCCCAGAGGATGTCGGGAAGTCCGAGACAATAGGGAGTTCTTGGCGGTGGTTACCAAGAGTAGTAGTAGCCGAGCCTCCCTCCACAGAAGTAAATCGATTGTCAAGAGAAAAGAGTTAAAGCGTTCACAAATGACAACGACAGGCACTACTCAGAACGACAGACAAGCGAGTCGATGATTTCATGAAGAGACTGCTGATAGCGCTGGGAGGCAATGCTCTCATCAAAGATGGACAGGCGGGATCGTTTTCAGAACAAATGCAGAACTTGAGAATTCCTATCAGTCAGATCGCACGGCTTTGCCGCGACTATAGGATCGTGATTACTCATGGGAATGGACCACAGGTCGGCAATATACTGATTCAGCAAGAATCGACTGATGCGGTTCCTCGGATGCCGCTTGAGATATGTGTAGCTCAGACGCAGGGGCAGATCGGTTATATGATCGAGTCCACGCTCGACAATGAGCTAGCGAAGGTCGGCGAGGATACGCGATGCGTCACCATCATAACGTACGTCGTGGTGGATCCGGATGATGATGCCTTCAAGAATCCCTCCAAGCCAGTAGGCCCTTACTACACTGAGGAGCAGGTTTGGACCAGGCCGTATCGGTTCTTCAAGACAGCCAGAGGCTATAGACGTATTGTGGCTTCACCCAAGCCTAGGATGATAGTTCAAAAACAAGAGATTGCAAAGCTCCTTGACTATGGGTATATCGTCATCGCTTGTGGCGGGTTGCTACTACGTACACACAAGTGCACGTGCACACAGTAGAGCATATATAAACGTATATCCGTACTAGCTCAGCCGGAAGAGAGCAGAATGGGCCGAATCGATGTCGTCATTCCGGATGATTTGGAGAGCAGCCTCAGAGTTAAGACAGCCCGGGAGTACGGTGGACAGAAGGGAGCTCTGGGAAAGGCTGTGACTGAGGCTATCCGACTCTGGTTGAAGCAGAAAGAATCCTTAGCAAAGAAAGAGTAACTGGGACGTTACTACTGAGATTACTGCTGGCCAACTCCCTTAATTTCCAAGATTGCCTTCCTAAGTATCGCCAACCCAGTCGACCTAAGCTTCGAATTTCCCGGATGATCGGGCTCAGAATATCGCTCCCACACTATGCGGATGTACTCTTCGTCTTCGTAGTCAAGCCAGCCTACGCACTCGCGAGTCCAGGGCTGGTACTGCGAAGCATCTGAATCCTTGAAGAGTACATGGTCTTTGTAGCGTACGTAGACCAAAGAACCGGGCTGCAATGATACCAGCGTCTACCACCTACAATAGCGCTTAGGGTCAGAGCCGTCTGTGGACAAGCTTTATCCCGTTTCTAACGGACTACTAACCAGTGATCACGATGCCCGCTTCCACTCGCTGGAAGCTTCTCAGCGTCTTAGTTCTCCTAGTTGTGGCGTTAGGTGGAGTCGGCTCGTATGTGACGCTTTACCGACAGGCTGAACCGCGCGCTTCTATCACAGCAACCGCAACTTCTGCCTCAGCCATTCAAACATTAACGGTAACTACTACAAGGTTCAAACTGTCTGGCAAGATATTCTTCGATTATGATGGGAATGGAAAACAAGAAGCTGGAGAGCCGGATCTTTCTGATGTCGCAATTGCTCTGGATGGCAAGAACGTAACAGCTACGAATAGTACAGGATGGTACGCAACCAATGCTGAGGAAGGAATCCATAAAGTAGGCGTATTCCCACCCAAGAAATTCCGATACATGTGTGAATCTGATGCTGAATTTAGATCCGTGAAAGACTCTTACACGATTTTAGTTGCTAATGATACGAGGAAAGATATTGCATTGATGGAAGGCTTTCTCACTTTGCCATTTGCAAAGGGAACTCCTGAATACAATAAGCGATTCTACGTCAACATTAGCAACACTTCGAGACTATTGGATTGGCGTGGCGGTACTGATACCTACCAGAGAGGCGACTACAAGCATTCTGGAACAGATTTTGCTGTCAGAGATTGGACCCAGATTGTTGCAGCAGCTCCTGGAACAGTGTTTGCTCTATCCTTCAACGACCCGAATGGAGGACATACTGTATGGATCAAACACAGTGATGGATACTATACGTACTACGCTCATCTCAATGAGGTCAAAGTTGAACAGGGGCAAATAGTCAGAAGAGGAGAATTGCTTGGTCTTTCTGGTTCCAGTACGATTGGGGGAAACATTGTGCCACATGTGCATCTTGAGGTGAGAAAACCACCTTACCCAGGAGGACAGCTTGGCGGGTTACCTGGCATTGACCCTTATAGATCTCTTGTTCCGCCTTTGGGAAGCCCATTATCTCTATGGACAAAAGATAACGATCCACAATTCTTCATGTAAGGGGAAATCTCACTTGCTTGTCACTAACTCAAGCAAACGATTCCTCACATACAATCTGTGACACTCTTCGTCTTTCTTCTCTGCGCAAAGTAAGACAATGTGCTCATGTGTTCTAGCGAGTTCCAATAGCTTCTTCAGCCCTTTCTCTCCCGAGAACAGGGTTCTGTCTTGGAAAGTTGCGTCGATGCTGCAAGATTAGCACCGTCAGGAGCCAACATGCAACCATGTGAATACATCATCGTTGACGATGAGGCTTTGCTGCCGCAGGTCTTCTCGACTCTAAAGTGGGCGGCCTACATCGCGTCAAAGGGGAGCCCTCCACCTGGCGAAGAACCCAGAGCCTACATTGTGATTCTTATCAATCGAAAAAAGAGGCCTCAGGGAGGGAATCATGATGCCGGAATCGCAGCGGCATACATATCTCTTGTGGCCTTCGAGAAAGGCTTAGGCTCATGCCTTCTGGGTTCAGTGGATAGGGATCGACTTCGCCAGATTCTGAAGATGCCGGATCACTGCGAAATAGACTTGGTTGTGGCGTTGGGATACCCGAACGAGAGCCCAACAGTTGAAGAACTCCGGGACTCGGAAAAATGCTGGAACGATGAGAGAGACATCCTACACGTGCCAAAGAGAAGACTGACAGAGATACTGCACCATAATCACTACTAGTGTAAAACTGTCGTGACGGCTCCCGCTCCTTGTTCATAGACTGAGCCGGCCGAAGTGTCTTCGTTGAATCGGTACAGAGGGTGTATGTTCATCTCTTCTACGGAGAGAGAGCGTTCGTCTGCAGACTGATTATCGCACCAGCTCTTACTAGAGTATTCCTTCTTCCTTGAGTATATGTCTGAGCCGCTCGCGTTCATCATCGGTCAAGGGAAGCAAGGGTCGTCTGACTGTTGGGCTGATGTTTCTCCCTGTAAGCCTGATGGCTTCCTTGAAGACTGGAATTGTGCCTGTTCTGCCGATAGGCAACACTCTTTGCATGCGCATTATTCTTCGATTCAATTCCTTCGCTTTCTCCAATTCTCCTTTCATGAAGGCTTCGTAGCATCGGACTGTGAAGTCAGGATGGAAGTTGCCTGGCCCCGTTACCGTCCCATAGCCTCCAATCATAAGTATCGGTAGCATAAGGTCTTCCGACCCTGTTATGACCCGGAATTTTCCCTCAGTCAGAAGTATGACCGATTGCATGTGACGCAGAGTGTCTGTGCTATCTTTCAATCCAACGATGTTCGGAATCTGAGCCAGCCTGACGATCAGTGCGGGATCAAGGTTGATGCTGTTCGAGGCGGGAAAGTTATAGATCACAATTGGGAAATCTACTGCTTCGGCAATCGCCCTATAATGCTCGTATAGAGCCTCGTTCTTCATGAACTGGACAAAGTAGTAGGGCGGCACTACCACAGAGGCATCTGCTCCAATATCCTTTGCATGCTTCGTCAGTCTGATTGCTTCATCTGTGCTACAACTTGCGGTTCCAATCATGATCGGAACACGCCCGTTCGCTTGATCCACAGCTGTCTCTGCCACTTTCTTCCGTTCCGCTTCGGTCATGTAAGCGAACTCGCCGAGGCTTCCACACGCCAGAATTCCGTGAACACCTCTCTGCACGAGAAAGTCTATTTGACCTCGAATGGCCTCCTCGTCGAGCTCGTAGTTAGATTTGAACAGCGTCACCATCGCCGGGATTACGCCCTCTAGTCTAAGTACCATCTGTTGTTCAGCTCCCAGTGGTAGGGCTGTCTTGAGGCGGTCTGAATTAAAACATTTTGATGTGCAGTCATCCTTAGCGCGTGGAGTTGCCAAGAAATTCGCGTCGTGTCAACATGCTAAGCAGGATGACCACAGGCAATTGAGTGCGCTGTACAATGAATCATGTGTTCTGGATGTCACTCGGCGGACGTGGAGCTAATATAGGAATGATCGCAACACTACCCGATCTGCACGGCTTCTCAGGCGAGAGAGGGATGGATCCAGTCAGAAACGTGGTTTTGGTGACCATCGACGCGTTAAGGCAAGATATGTTAGCTACATATGGCCATCGGGGAGGACTTTCGCCTTTCATCGACTCTATAGCGGACAGCTGTGTTGTGTTCGAAAGGACCCAAGCCACGGGCCCGTACACTCAAGCATCCTTTCCAGGCATCCTCACTTCCTCACACTACTTCGACCATGGGAGATCCACCCATCTATCCCAACAGAGAACCCTGATTTCCGAGCCTCTGAGAAAGGCAGGAATAGTAACAGCAGCATTCCACTCCAATCCATACCTCTCTGAGTATTTTGGCTGGAACAGAGAGTGGGATGTTTTTCGCGATTTCATGGATGTTGATGTCAGCGACACAGTCCCATTTCTGAAGGGCGATGACATCAACAGACACGCATCCGACTGGCTCTCTTCACACGTAGGAAAGCGCGGTTACAAGAGTTTCTTTTTGTGGGTCCACTACATGGACGTTCATGAGCCGTATGTTCCACGAAGGAACTATCTGAAAATGGTTCATCCTTCAGTCGAGCTGTCTGAAGATGAGATGTTCAGGTTGTTCAAGGACGTGTTGCTCAAAAGGAATGTGTCTGACAAGCAGAGAGTTGATCTCCTTAGGAAGCTGTATGAGGCGCGAGTAAGAGAAGTTGATGACCACGTCAAACAGCTTTTCGGAATGCTAGAGCAACTTGAGGTGCTACAGGACTGCATTGTGATCATGACCTCAGACCATGGCGACGAGTTTGGAGAACATGGCGGCCTCTCTCACGACGGAAAGATGTATCAAGAACTGCTAGCCGTACCTCTCCTCATCTTTGATCCAGAGAGGAAAAGGAAAGAGATCTGCAGTAAGCTCGTAAGCAGCATAGATATCTCCCCCACTATCATCTCGCTTCTTGGCCTTGACCCAGTCAAAAACTTCCAAGGGCAACCACTTCTTCCTGCGGGCGATTATGAGGAGGAGGGCTGTTTTGGAGAGGCAGTGGAGAAACTTGGACACAAGACCAATGAAAGGGACAAAGAGGTCTACTACTACATGGAGGGCGATCTCAAGATAATCTACCGAGGCAACACGGACGCCTGGGAGATATACAATCTGCGCGACGATCCAGATGAATCGAACAACCTTATTGGGGCAACCCCTGAGAGTGAACAAATCGCGCGGATGAGAGCTGTACTGAAGCAAAGAATTGGAAGATGGAAATAGTTATGACATATCTCGCGAGAAACTAGGTGATGTATGTCAAGAGAGGAACTGACGAATGAGCAGGCCCACAGTCTCTCAAGAGCGAAGAAGTGAACTTGAGCATAAGGTGCAGAAATCAAAGGAGATAATCCGAGAAGCTTTCGGAAAGTTCGACGCGAAGCAACTTGCAGTTGCATGGACCGGAGGCAAAGATAGCACTACCATGCTGTGGATTATTCGTCAGGTATGCTTGGAAGATGGCTTCACACAGCCTAGGGCTATGTTCATCGAGGAGGGTGACACTTTCCCGGAGATCATGGACTTCGTCAGTGAGGTAAGCAAGAAGTGGAACGTGGATCTTGACGTTTGCATGAACAAGGATGTTCACGACGCCGCCGGCGGAGTTCTGGGGGCGAAGGTGCTCGTGTCGAAGCTAAATGAGAGAAACCAGAGAGAAATCAGGGAACGACTGAAGCTGGATGTGGAAAGTTTTCCCTTTGAGGCCGAGTCTTTCATAGGCAATCACCTCATGAAGACGGTTCCGATGAACATCTTCATCGAGAAGAACAGCATTAAGGGAATCTTTCAGGGACTGCGTTGGGATGAACAGCCCGCCAGAAAGCAGGACGAGTACTTTGAGTTCAAGGAAAAGGAAGACCTGCAGCCTCCACATACAAGGATACGCCCAATTCTCCACTTCATGGAAAGAGACATATGGGACACGATCTTCACGTTTGGAATACCTCACGTGTGCCTATACGAGCAAGGCTACCGCTCACTGGGCGCTAAGACCACGAGCGTCAAATTGTCCAACGTTCCCGCTTGGGAACAAGACCTCGAGCATACCTCTGAAAGAGCTGGAAGGCGGCAGGATAAGGAGAAGATGATGGAGAGAATGCGCAAGCTGGGCTACATGTAGCAGCAGAGGCCCAGCGCCCGTATCCTCCTCCCACGGCAGCATACATTCGGTTCAAGTTGGCACTTCACGCAGATCCATGCCGAAGCGCTCATAGGTCTCCTCAACGACGAGTTGAAGATGCACTAGCCTATGCGTAGGGGACCAAAGAGAGTGAGTAATCGAGTTCCGATCGGAGAGCCATACGGTGGAAAGCTTGTCGATCGTTTGATCGGCGAGAGGAAGAGAGAAAGAATCCTGAAAGAAGCCTATTCTATGGTCAAGATCAGGCCGCATCTCGATGCGGTCTACGATATGGACAAGATCGGAATTGGTGCATACAGTCCTCTTGAAGGTTTCATGTGTCGAGAAGATTTTGACGGCGTGATCACCAGAAGCAGGCTAGCAGACGATCTTCCATGGACCATTCCGATCCTCATGGCCCCTTCCCACGTGACAAATCCTGAGGCCATAGACATGGTGAAGGAGGGAGACGATGTGGCTCTAGTAGACTTCTCTGACAAGCCAATTGCGATCATGCATGTCGAAGAGAAGTTCAGATTTGACAAGAGGAAATTCGCCACATCCGTTTATGGAACATTGGACATGAGTCACCCCAATGTCTCAGACATATTTGACTTGGGAGATGTTGCGTTAGGAGGGAAGATAGACCAGATCAAGAGGCTAGACCTTCCAGCCAGCAGATTTGAGTTGACCCCTTCTGAAACTAGGAAGGCATTCAAAGAGAAGGGTTGGAGTACGGTAGCTGCCTACCAGTGCAGAAATCCCCCTCACACCGCCCATGAATATCTCCAAAGGTGCGCCCTAGAACTCGTTGATGGGCTGCACATACATCCCGTGGTTGGCAGGCTGAAGAAAGGTGACTACAAGCCTGAGATAATTCTGAAGGCGTATGAAGCGGCTGTGAAGAAGTACTACCGATCAGACCGAGTCCTTCTCTCATCGTTGTCCATAACCATGCGATACGGAGGACCGAGAGCAGCTCTATTTCTAGCAATCATTCGGAAGAACTATGGAGCGACACATTTCATCGTCGGAAGAGATCTCGCGGGTGCGAAGAGTGCCAGTGGAAAGGACTTTTACGACCCATACGAATGCCACAGAGTCTTCGATGAATATGATGTTGGAATCGTTCCATTGAGATACGCTGAGGCATTTTACTGCAAGGCATGCGGATGGATGGCTAGCTCAAAGACATGTCCGCACGAGACAAGTCAACATCTGTCCACAAGCCAAACAAGAATCAGGGAGATGCTGAGAGAAGGAAAGAGACCGCCTTCGGAGATACTTCGTCCTGAAGTAGCGGAGGTCCTGATGGGTGACAACCTCTTTGTGGAATGAACACAGCTGCGAACTGTATCTATATCTATTAGTCCAATGCAATTGGCCCTCTTTATGATGATGACGACCATGTTTGACATTCTACTCACGTGGTTCAAGGAAGACAGAGTGGCATACGCCATAGCGAGTCTGATTTTGACATTAGTCGTAGGCGCTGCACTTTCCTTTCTTTTTCACTCTCTTGCGAGATTGCTGGAGACCCTAGGAAGAAGGTAGCTGATGTATTTCCCAATATCAGGTGTACAGGTTCCTATTGAGTCCATGCTGCTACTTGGTTTCGCAATAGGGCTCATGGCCGGCTTCCTAGGCGTTGGAGGCGGATGGATAATCACGCCTGCACTGAACATCCTAGGATTTCCGATCAACTTCGCAATAGGCTCCGGTTTATGCCAGATTGCTGGTAACAGTGTTCCAGCGGCGATAGCCCACAGGAGATTCGGGCATATCGATTTTCGGCTGGGAGGTTTGATGACAGCCGGTATGTCAATTGGGGTGGAACTGGGGGCTCGCATCATCGAGCACCTCAAGTCGATAGGCAATGTCGAAACCGTACTCGGCGCATCGATAGTTGTTCTCATGCTTTCCATCTCCACCTATATGCTATCGAGAACGTTCAGAAGAGCAGACATCGGTGTCGTAGCAGAAAAGAAGCCGGGTCTCTGGCAACGGTCACGTTGGAAGCGTATTCCCCCGTTTATCTCTTTGCCGGCGTCCAACATAGAGAGCATATCGATATGGTGCATTATCTCCGTGGCGATTCTCATCGGTCTTTCAGCAGGATTCCTCGGCGTGGGAGGCGGCTTGATCGCAGTTCCAGCTCTCCTCTATTTGGTCGGTACCTCACCTACAACCGCGGTTGGGACCAGCATCCTGTCGACACTCTCCGCAGCTTCCTTTGGAACATTCAGTCACGCGATGAAAGGAAATGTGGACGTGATGGTGGCTCTCGTAATGTTGCCAACATCATCCTTGGGATCAGAAATAGGAAGCCATGCAATCCGCTGTCTTGGTAGGAAGCGGCGAGCAGTCGCGTTAGCCTTCGGCTCCAGTGTTTTGCTCGCCGCTTGCGCGGAGCTAGTCAAGCTTCTAGGGAACGTAACCGCTGCGGCCTTCCTGGTGACTGGTCTTGCAGCAATCATGAGCACAGCAATTCTGCTCTTGATTCTTCGCGGCTGGTTACGCGAGAGAAGACGAGTATAGGAAGGCCACTGCTTCCGCTTTGGGTATATACCGCTTCCAGATCCTACCTAGGTTATCGATTGCGAATGTGTAAGTGAACGGGTACGCTGGCAAAAAGGTCTGGCAGTGCCAGTATGCGCGGATTCCTTCCAACGTAGCCTTCCGCTTGCCGCATTGCATCTGCGATGGTGGGTGTTGCTGTGCAGCCCATAGCTCGAGCGTAGCCAGGCTTACGAGCCCCGGGTATGAAGATGGCGGAGGCGTGCTTCCAAGCAATGCCACCCATATATAGCATGGACATACCGTGCCAAGGGTGATATGCATATGCATGGCGGTACTTTTCGATGTATGTCTGATTATGGGCGATTTGTTCCTCGAAGCGAGTTGCTTCTGTCTGGTCCACTACTTCTTGGAAACATCTGTAGATCTCGCCATACGAGGGAAACCATTCGTCATTGAACCAACCATCGCAGATTGATGGCGCGATAATAACCCCTCCCTCGCGGAAGGCGCCATAGGCGCGTGTGATTTCTCCCCCGATCGCCTGCAGCATGAGTATGGGATTCGTTCCCATCCCAGGACCATAGTGGAAGGATCGGGGAAGGCCGAAGATGAGTACGTCCGCTTTCTCTGGCATGTCGAGATAGACGTTTGTCCGCTTCTCCGCCAACTTCCAGCTCTCACGTTGGACATCTGGCGCGTAGCCAGCGTATACCCCCAATACCTGCGAGTCTGAGCCAAGGACCGCGTCGACCACGAAGAACTTCTTGCCCATACCATCCTCGATTGCACGCCCAATGGCGTCGAACTGTTTTCTCATATGGGAGTGGATGCCTGCTGGCAGGAAGTCCTGTCGGTACATAGTGCTTGGTGCGTGATGGCATCGGATAGATTGCCAAGTCGTAAGGCCAGTCACGAGCATCTTGTATCCGCCGCTGTAGCCGCCGTATGGGTTTCCTTGGGCGTGGCCCACCAAGATAGGCAGGTCTGCCTCCGCGATGAGGCGGTTCACCTCTACCACATCGCCATACTCGCTGAAGCCGAAATCCACGATTCCCTCCGGATCTTCTGCATCATGCATCTTGACGCGACCGCCCCAGAAGCTATCCATGATCTCGGAGCCCAAGTACTGGTACAGTTCCTGCCGTGTGTTCTTCCGATGCAATCCTGCTGCACAGAGAAGTGTGATATCCTCCTTTCTGAGGCCAGCATTCAGCAATATCTCAATGATGATCGGAATCGAGACACGGCGATGGGATAGAGGATGGGCGCCGCCCTTCACTCGATCTGGGAATGCAATGACCGCTTTCATCCCTGCCTTGGCAAGTTCAGCCAAAGGCGACATGCCCAGAGGCTTTGCGAGAGCTTCCTTGGTTGCGGCTCTAGGATCGACAGTTGGTGGGTCATGATATGTTTCGCCTTTGCGGACGACGACAGTTGAATCCGGTAGTTCGGTTGAGAGAGTCGAGTCCCCGTACTGGAAGCTAACGTTCACGGCATCTTCACCGATACCTTCAGCAAATCCTCGTAGATCCGAACAATAGAGCACGTGTCCAGCTGGCCGTATCCCTTTGCCCGTGCCATCTCGTTGAGAAGATGAACCGCCTGAGAGATGGGCATAGGTGCTCCATGCTCTTGGCCCATTGCGATTCCCAGAAGGTTATCCTTGTAGAGCAAGTCCACACTGAACTTCGGTTCCCAGTTATGGGCGAGAATCTGCGGACCGAGTTCAAGGAATAGGTTACTCACGGTGGCTGCGCCGCTACCTGCGACGGTGTCAAAGAATACGCGCGGATTCATCCCGACCTTTGCGCAAACGGCCATCACTTCTGCTGTGATCGAATTGATGGCTCCGAACATCAGGTTGTTAAGGAGCTTTACGATGTTGCCAGAACCAGCACTGCCAACATGCACGACCCTCTTTGCCAACTTGTCCAAGACTGGTTGCACCTTCTTCAAGTCCACCTCGCTGCCCCCACATGGCAGAGTCCACTTCCCACATCCCTGAGGACGGCCCAACACAGGGGCGTCTATGTATCCCACTCCCTTGGGAGAGGAGGCGGCAGCCATACGCCTAGTTGTCATTGGGTCTACCGTGCTCAGATCCACGACTACTTGGCCGGGCCGCGCTCCTGCGAGTATTCCCTCAGATCCAGTAACTACCTCCTCGACATCTTTTGGCCAAGGCAGCGACATCAAGATGGCTATATCAGTATCCCGCGCCGTTTCGGCTGGTGATGCAACAACCTTTGCCCCAGAGCGCCTTGCTTGTTCTTGTGCCTCAGATCTGATATCCCAAGCGATGACTGTGAAGCCTCCGCTTACGAGAGCCTCGCACATTCGGCTTCCCATCGTCCCGATTCCTATCAATCCAACCTTCACGTAGAGTCAACTCCCCATCGCCACATAGGTCATGCGCACGGAAAAAACTTGGGGTTTCTCGTGGCTCCATCTGAGACATTCACTTCCGGACGAATGCC
>Ga0315306_10001402_pt1 | contig 11514 bp, 10 predicted proteins | sample TDP1_MG_FD_203803 | JGI IMG/M metagenome (GOLD analysis project Ga0315306, IMG submission 203803) | Freshwater sediment microbial communities from Lake Towuti, South Sulawesi, Indonesia - TDP1 | ecosystem: Environmental > Aquatic > Freshwater > Lake > Sediment | place: Indonesia: South Sulawesi... | reverse complement strand
TGCGCACCAGCCTGCCATAAACTCTTTAACAGGCTTTTTATCTCCGTTCGATCAACAGGGAGCAGTTTATGGTGTATTCTTCTTCACCAGTTTCGGCATAGGCTCCCTCTCACAGTCGATCACCGGGTACTTTGGAGACTTGTACGGTCTAGATGTAGCGTTTTATCTATTAGCAGTCTTCGCCCTAGCCGCATTGCTAATATCGTTCAAGCTCCCGGAAAAAAGAGAATTTAAGAGCCAAGAATCTGCGGTTCCTTCAATAAATTAGTTTGCCAAGTTGAATGCCTAGCGCGCGCTAACCAAAATCCATCACATCACATACGCGTAAACTGAGCGCGCGCTTGATGACTCTCACCCTCTCCTAAATCTTTGTTCTTTTAAGATATGCCTTTATTCCATTGACCACAAACTTGGCATTGCCAATAACCACAATGGTTTTCTCTCGAGTATAATATTCCATAGGAGTCACCCACCTACCAGCCACCTTTAAAGGATAACGCGCGTAAACTAATTCTCTCTGTATCTCTCTTCCTTTTTCAATCAATTGCGCATACTCATCTTCCCTCAACAATTCCGGCTTCACCCGTCTCACAACCGCCGCCAAACCACTAATCGCTCGATGATCCTTTGCTTCATCACCGCCCAGCTTAAGAATCAGGGCATTCGCCGCACTTTCAACAGCCATTGAAGCGTGGAAAACAGCGGAGTCATACTCTCCAGTCTCAAAACGCTTTTCCGTTCTAGCAAGATTCACCTCAGAAACCTTCAACAGCACCTCTACCTTACTTTCAACCATATCCTCTCTTCCACCAAGTAATCATGACTACGCCTAATCTCCTCAACTCTATTACGCAAAATCTCACCGAAGTCACCAGTCTTATCAACCAAGACCTCAAACCCCTCAGCAACCCCATAAATAATTCCACCCTCACGCGAGTAGACATTATCCAAGAAATCTTCTTTCACAAGAACCAAAGGCTCAATAGCTATATGATAATTTGATTCCAACCTCGAAATCTCCAACATAGTCTCCTCTCTGACCCTATCATACGGCTCACTAACAACAATTATCATGTCTAAATCACTGTACTCCTGAGCGTTCTTCTGAGCAACACTCCCAAAAAGAATAACTGCTTCAACAAAACGCAAATTCGCAAGCTCACCCACCATTTGCTTAGCCTGAGAAATCATATACAAACTTAATTCATAAGCAGAAACGGGAATTTCTTGTTTTAAACTGTACCACTTGCCACTCTTCTCCACAACTCCTTCACCTTCCAATTCTCCAAGTTTGATTGTCAACCATCTATCGCTCAACCCAGTTTCCAACCTCAATTCGCTGTAGGTATGCTTCCCATGCTTCAAAGTCAACACAATTCTACCTTCAGAAGCTAAAGAAACCAACTCCACCCTATGTGACCTTCTTAGCGCGTGCCTAGCAATAAAAGGTACACGAGAAATAAAAACTTTACTAAGTAAAGTAAAATAACCCGGTATGAGAGCATATAGGCGTAATACTCGCTGTGAGTGGAGAATCATGAAATTAGTCAAAAAGAGCGCGCGCTATTTTAAAATCGGTCGATGCTTCTGACAGCCTCTCTTAGTTTTTTCATGGATTTGGCACTTAACTCTTTGTCCAGATATTGGTGAGACATCAGTTTCTCTAGGGCAGTGATCCAAGCGCCTGATTTGATCAGGGTATGAAGAATTCGTGTTCTCTGTATTCCTATTGCTTTCTCTGGACAGACTTCTTGGCAGGCTCCACAGTAGATGCAGAATCGTTCTTCAATTCTGGGCTTTCCATTTTCATACAAAATGAGGGCTTTGCTTGGACAAACATCTACGCAAGCTTGACAGTTATCTGGACAAAGGTCTGTCTTTAGCTGGACCAAGCCTTGAAAAGGTCTCACGACGTGTATAGCAGTCTGCGGACATGCTGATTCGCATTTCCCACAAAAGATGCATTTATCCCTGTCTATGTCAACTTCTATGATTCTGATCATGTCCCCGCTCTCCGCCTTTTCGGTGGTTATGCTTATGGCCTTGGTTGGACAGCTTTCCCGACAGGCGAGTTCACAGTCGAGGTTACATCTTCCCACGTCAACCACAATCTCTTTCAAGAGATCAGGAAAGACCCCAGCCTCAATCACCGGGATAATTTCTTTTCCGTTTCTCATAATCTCTATTGCGTTAGCCGGACACAGAACAACACACTCACCGCAGAGCGTACATTTACCAGCATCGATGTCAATGAAGCCCATCTTCAAAAGTTTCCCATCGCGTATTACTGCACTTAAGAGTCTGGGCGCTTCTTCAGGGCATATCTTCACGCATATGTTGCACCCGATACAACGATTCCTGTCCAAGGCTAGAACATTACATATGCCTAGCATTCGTCTCTCAAGAACGAGCGCACCATCGAATTCACGCTTTCTTATGGCCCCTCGCTTCATAAGGTCCCTCGCAGAGGCTTCTTTTAACTTTCGGCGATGATATAAACTTAGCGCGCGCGCACTAAACTTATATATCTTGTCTATGTTTCTTCTTTCAACGCAACTTTCAAGAATTCCTAAGTATGTTGCAAACCTACGAAAGTATAGATGGAGAGTGACCAATTGTTTGGATACGCTGGAAAAATCTTGTATGTTGACCTAGGTCGCAAGGAAACTAAAACCGCTTTGATAGAGAATGGGTTCTGTGAAAAATACATCGGTGGAAATGGCTTCGCTATACGCTTGCTCTATGATAGCACGAAGCCTGGGATAGAACCATTTGACCCGGAAAACGCTTTAGTATTCGCTGTAGGGCCCTTCGCAGGAACCATTACTCCCGCGAGCGGTAAGTATATAGTTCAAGCCAAGTCTCCTCTCACAGGATTCATGGGTGAATCAGTATCCTCTGGTATGTGGGGTCCAGCTCTGAAGCGGGCTGGCTATGATGCGGTCGTGATAAAGGGAAAGGCAGAAGTGCCCACGTATCTCTTCATTGACGATGACAACGTCCATTTCAGAGACGCAAAGAATCTGTGGGGACAGGATTCTGTAGAGACAAGTCACATGATTGTAGAGGATATTGGCGACGAAAACGTCTCTGTGGCGGCCATCGGTCCGGCAGGCGAAAAGCTGGTCAGGTTTGCGAACATCACAAATGATAGGTTCAGACAGGCTGGCAGGACAGGCATGGGAGCAGTTATGGGCTCAAAGAACCTTAAGGCAGTTGCTGTCAGGGGAACGAAAACAATTGAAGTGCACAACCTTGACAAGCTTATGGAGGTTTGTCACGACCTCAATGAACAATGCCAGGGACCAGGAGGGGAATTCTACAGAAAGTGGGGCACACCTGGCATGGTTTTAATAATGAACCACCTAGCCGCTCTTCCCACCAGAAACTATCAGAGGGCCACTTTCGAGCTAGCGGAAAACATAAGCGGAGAACACATAATCGGACATTACGCACCAAAGGCTCTTTCATGTGTTGGCTGCCCCATAGCATGTGATCACATACCTGTTATAGAGGGCGGACCTTATACGGGTACAGTGGCAAGCGTTGACTTTGAAACCATTTATGCATTAGGTTCCGAGTGTGGGATAGGATACTATCCAGCCATTGCAAAAGCTACAGATCTTTGTGACCGCCTTGGCATTGATACCATGAGCACCGGCGTTACGGTCGGTTGGGCAATGGAATGCTATGAGAGGGGCTTATTGACCAAGGTCGACACCGGCGGAATCGAGTTAACTTTCGGAAGTCATGAGGCATTGATCGAAGTCATCAAAAAAATCGCCCATCGTGAGGGAGTTGGAAATTTGTTAGCTGAGGGAGTGAAGAGAGCCTCTGAAAAAGTTGGTAAAGGGTCAGAGCACTTTGCCATGCACAACAAGGGACTTGAACTCCCAGGCTATGACGTCAGAAGTATGAAAGCCTCAGCGCTGGGGTTTATGACCTCAACTAGAGGCGGATGCCACCTAAGATCGCTAACGCCCGACTTAGACCGTGGAGGCAAAATCGACAGATTTAAGGGAGATAAAAGCTATGGGAAGATTGTAATGGATAGAGAAGATCTGTTAGCAGTCGTGGATTCCTTGATGCTGTGTAAGTTTATACGACGCGTTTTTTTCACATTCGACAAGTTCTCAGAACTCTACAGGCTGGTTACAGGAATCGATATGACGGTTGATAAGCTGCAGAAGACTGGTGAGCGCATATACAACTTAGAAAAAGCTTACAACATCCGCGAAGGGTGGACCAGAAAAGACGACCATCCCCCGCCCAGAATAATGAAGGAACCCATACCCGACGGGGTTGCCAAGGGCTCTGTCTTAACAGAACAGGAGTTTGAGATGATGCTAAACGCCTATTTTGAGGCCCGAGGCTGGAGCAGTGACGGCCTCCCCCAAAAGCAAAAGCTCATAGAACTCGGGTTAGAGGACGTAGCTGAGGACTTGGGAGTTTAGGAGAAAAAAATAATGGAACACAAATTCATAGTTTCAGACCCTGAAAAGTGCACCGGATGCAGAATCTGCGAACTCGTTTGCTCAGCTGTTAAAGAAGGCCGGTTCAATCCTCTGTTCTCTAGAATTCGCACGATTCACATAGAACCCCTTGAAAATATGGCTGTTGCTTGCCGACTTTGTGAGAACCCGAAATGCGTCAAGAGCTGCCCCAGGAAAGCCTTGAAAATTGATGAGAAAACTGGGGTGATACTAGTCGACGAACAAAGATGCGACGGCTGCAGGTGGTGCATGGAAGCCTGTGAATTCGGAGTGATCTTTGTGCACAAGGACAGAAAAATCTCAACAGTCTGCGACCTCTGCCAACTCAACCCAAAATGTGTCGATTTCTGTCCCAAGGAGGCACTGAAGCTAATGACTGGTGAAGAACTTGGGCAAAAAATGAGGAAGAGAGCTTTTGAGAAACTCGTCGAAACGTCTGAGGCTGGAATAACCCAAAAAACGTCGTGAAGATACCCAGAAGGGTGCTGTAAATTGACTATAGCTAGAAATTAGGGAACATAAATTGAACGGGCCAAGAGAAAAAATAGGGCACTCTGAATCCTCTGTTGGCGAAGAACCCAGAATCGGCGTCTACGTATGTCACTGTGGCCTTAACATAGCTGGTTCAGTCGACTGCGAGGAAGTTGCAAAGTTTGCGGCTTCTCTCCACCACGTCGTACTCGCAAAGGACGAACGCTACACATGCTCAGATCAGGGTCAAAGAATTATAAAAGAGGACATCAAAAAGCACAGACTCAACCGTGTTGTTGTAGCCTCTTGTTCTCCTCGCCTGCACGAACCAACTTTCAGAAGAACCTGCGAAGAGGCTGGACTTAACAAATACCTTTTTGAGATGGCAAACATCAGAGAACACTGCAGCTGGGTGCACCTCCACGACAGGGAGAAAACCACAGAAAAAGCCAAGGATCTTGTCCGCATGGCCGTTGCAAAGGCAGCCTTGCTCGAACCCCAAGAAGAGCTCGAGGTCCCCATACTGAGAAAGGCGATGGTCATCGGCGGAGGCGTCGCGGGGATCCAGACCGCCCTAGACCTAGCTGATACGGGTTTCAAGGTTTATCTTGTGGAGAAGGAACCCAGCATAGGGGGTAGAATGGCCCAAATCGACAAAACTTTTCCAACAATGGACTGCTCAATATGCATCCTTGCCCCAAAAATGTCAGATGCCGGCAGACACCCCAACATCGAACTGCTGACAAACAGCGAGGTTGTGGATGTCCAAGGCCACATAGGGGAGTTCAAAGTGAAAGTGTTGAAGAAACCGAGATACATATTAAAGGAACTCTGTAACGGTTGTGGGGAATGCGCCAACATCTGCCCCATCGAATTGCCAAACGAATTTGACGAAACCTTAGCCCCGCGGAAAGCCATCTATGTTCCGTTTCCCCAAGCTGTCCCCTTAACCTACCTGATTGACATTGACCACTGCCTTAAGTGTTATAAATGCACAGAGGCCTGCATGCCCGGAGCCATAGACTTTGCACAACGACCCGAAGAGGTTGAACTAGAAGTAGGCACCATAATCGTCGCCACCGGAGCAGACGTATATGACCCCGCCTCTTTAACAGAATACGGGTACCTAAAGTTTCCGAACGTCATCACCTCCTTAGAATTTGAGCGTATCATAAACGCGGGCGGGCCTTCTCAAGGCCGCTTGTTAAGGCTAAGCGACATGAAAATCCCGAGCTCCGTTGCTTTCGTTCAGTGCGTCGGTTCAAGATCGGAGAAAGGACGCCCTTACTGCAGCAACGTATGTTGCATGAACACGATTAAGGACAGCTTACTGATAAAAGAACACTGGCCAGAAACCAAGATATATGTCTTCTACTTGGACATAAGATCTTTTGGAAAAGGTTTTGAAGATTTGTATAAACGCGCCAAAAAGAGCGGCGTCATATTTATTCGTGGACTTCCATCTGAAATAGTTGAAAACAAGAAAAACCACAATCTCCGTCTAAGAGGGGAAAACACACTTTGCAGTGAGCTATATGACATTGAGGTTGGGATGGCAATTCTGTCCGTAGGAATCGAGCCTAGACGAGACAATGAAGTGGTTCAGAGACTTTTCAACCTCTCCAGAACTTCAGACGGCTTTTTCATGGAGGCTCATCCTAAGCTTAGACCGGTTGACACACCTACAGGTGGAGTCTTCCTTGCAGGCTGCACTGAGTCTCCGAAGGACATCAAGGACAGTGTCACGCAGGCCAGCGCTGCTGCAGCTCGCGCAGGAATTTTAATGGCAAAGGGCAAGGTCACCGTTGAAGCCATAACACCTAGGTTGGTTAGTGAACTCTGCAAAGCATGCGGTCTCTGCACGAAAGTTTGCCCCTACAAAGCTATCAGCTTGAACAAGGACCTAAAGAAGACCGAAATTGTAGAAGCAGCGTGCGCTGGGTGCGGTACTTGTGGTGCTGAATGCCCCTTTGGCGCACTGTACATGCGCCATTTCACCGACGAGCAAATTGTGGCACAAGTTGACGCCGCAACTGAGCAGGATGCTGACAAGAAGATTGTAGCTTTCTGCTGTAACTGGTGTTCCTACGCTGGCGCAGACTTTGCAGGTGTGAGCAGGATGCAGTATCCGCCTAGTGTTCGCATAATTCGAACCATGTGTTCAGGGAGGATTTCGCCAAAGTTCGTAGAGTACGCATTTGCCAAGGGGGCTGGAGCGGTGCTGGTGGCAGGGTGCCACATTGGCGATTGTCATTACATAAATGCCAACCACCAAACTCTAAAGAGGGTTGAAAGACTCTGGAAAAAAATGGCGACGCTAGGGCTTGACAAGAATCGTTTGCACCTGGCTTGGATAAGCGCTGCAGAAGGCGAACGCTTTGCATCAAAAATCAAGGAGATGCAGGAAGTCATAAATAGAGTAAGCAAGGAAGAAGTCGAAAAATCAAAGAAGCTATTTAGTGTGAAGGAGAATTTAGCCCCCGTGGCTATTGCAGAACCATGATTAAAGAATTAATGTTCGCAGTAATGCCCATCCACAAAAGGAAGGACGACTTTGGAAAAGGGTGTTGAAGATAAATTTAGAGAAAAACTCGAAGAAACTAGTAAACTCAAATATTGTTTTGGTTGTGGAATCTGCACTTCGAGTTGTCCAGTTGTGCAGCTATTGCCCGATCATTACAACCCTAGAGTTCTCCTTGAAAAAACCTTCTTGAACTTTGACAAAAATCTTTCAGAAAAGGGAATCTGGCTCTGCGCTTGGTGCTATAAGTGCTTCAGGCGATGCCCTCAGAAGACGAAGGTTCCAGAGGTTTTAGCATTGTTGAAAGATGCGGCGACTGAGCATGGTTGCCTGCAGAGCTTCTTCGAAGCTCTTGAGCTAATCAAGAATAAAATCCCTTTACCAGTCGCTTGTAGCTACGCTTGTTTTCACCCTGAGCGTGGGGAAGTTGAAAAACCTGTGGCCCGCAAGGCTCTAAAGCACCTTGTTGCAGAGTATCAACGCGCAGAAATAGAAAAGCGCAAAAGGTCAAGGTTTAAGAAGAAAAAGATTGCGATTATTGGCTCTGGCCCAGCTGGCCTTACAGCAGCCCAAGAACTTTTTCGAAAAGGCTATCCGGTGACGGTTTTTGAGTCACTACCATTATTAGGCGGAATGCTTAGGATCGGCCTTCCTGAGCATAGAATGCCCAAGAGCGCTCTTGACGCTGAGATTAGACGCCTAGAGAGTATGGGAGTGGAGTTCAGGACTAACGTAAAAGTGGGCAAGGACATTACCATCAATGAACTCCTAGAAAATGGCTACAGAGCTGTGTTTGTCGCTGTCGGAGCCCACAAGAGCCAAAAACTCCGTTTAGAGGGCGAAGACTTAGAAGGGGTCTTTGATGCCCTTGACTTCCTTAAGAGGGCAAATATGGGAGAGACCGTTAAAATAGGTAAAAAGGTTGCCGTGATTGGAGGCGGCAATGTTGCCATGGATGCTGCTGGAGTTGCACTGCACCAAGGTGCCAAGGAAGTTAGTGTCCTGTACCGTAGATCTATGGAAGAGATGCCTGCGAACCCTTGGGAAACTCAGGAAGCTATCCAGTCTGGTGTTAAGGTGGAGTTCTTGGTGGCGCCGAAGAAAATTTTGGGCAAGGATGGAAAAGTTGCTGCTTTAGAATGCATCAGAATGCAACTTGGAGAACTGGACGAAACAGGTAGGAGACGGCCATTACCTGTCGACGGCTCCGAGTTTACAATCGAATTAGACGCCGTGATAACGGCCATCGGCGAGATACCTGACTTGTCCCTTCTTCCAAAGGAAGTAGATACAACCGAAGCGAAGACAATAGCCGTAGATCTCATCACCATGGAAACAACGCTGTCCAGCGTTTTTGCTGGTGGAGACGCTGTGTTGGGCCCTGCAACGGTAATAGAAGCAGTTGTAACTGGAAAGAAAGCTGCTGCCTCTATCGACCGTTACCTAAGAGGCGAGTGCGTCAAAATTGAAGAAAGACTAGAGGAATTAGCTGAGTAAGGCCTAAGGGCATTTCTTCAAACAAAAAATCAGAGGGAAACTACGGGTAAAAAGTTGCTATTGACTCTAAGAGCTATATCGGATAAGATGCGAAGACAAGCCATAAAAGACCATTTTAAAAGAGCATTTCCTGACAGATTACCGCGCGCGGTTCATGCTTTGGAGCCGGGGATGGGAGTTGAACCCCACACCACGTGGAGAAATCTCCCGCAACTCCCCTCTTTTTCTATTGACCTGCCTAATTGTGGCGGGGTCGCTTAGACTCAAGTCCTCGTCTGAATTTCCCATGTGGGAAACGGCTGTTTAAAAAAGTGGAAGAAGAAGATGGGAGTTCGAACCTATCCCGGGCTACTATAAGATTTTCTTAAGATTTTTTGTATCGTTCCGTTGGAAACAACTTGATTTAGGTTGATTTGTTGCGTTAGAGTTTGAATAATGGTTAGAAGCTGTTGCGTTAGGGGCTTGGGACGGTCTTAATACGAGACTTGTTAGGTAGTCGTTTAGGCCCAAGTTTGCAGTTTTGTGCTTTGGTTCGTAGTAGGTTGGCACCTTCTGTCTTTAGGCAGATGCATGTCATTCCAGGTTTGGGCAGGTTTTCACCTCCCTTTACTTTTTGCTTTGGTGAGCGGGCTTTTAAGATGCCGCAATGAATTTTTGTAAGGGCAGAGAGGCTATGTTATAGGAAATTTTTTGAAGAGTTCAAGTATAGTATATGTGAAGGAAAGAAATTGAGAGGAGGTGAAATTCATTGTTAGCACTTTTTTACTTCAATTGGGCTGGGACGTCTGAAGAGTTTAAAGAATTGGATGGTCGCGTGAGGAGCATAATCGATGGAACAGAGGGCGTTGAGCTTAGTGGAATTTTTGCACCGACAAGTGAATGGCAGTATGTGATGGTTCTGAAGGCAACAAGCTATGAAAAGGTATTGCAAGTCTTCAAAACATACATGGAAAAATATGGACGACCAAAAACTTCGTTGGGAAAAATTGAGTTATTCCATACATTTGAAGAATTAGGCTGGCTACCATAAATAACTTACTAAGCCTGTGCATCTTGTGGTTTCAAAAGAAAACCTAACTGTGCAAAAGGTTAGCCGCTCTTTTCAAGAATAATGAGCAAATTCTATCTGAGATAAGCAGGGTACATGGGACAGTTGAGACAGAAAGCCCTTAACTAACTTCTTTCTGTTCTTCTATAGCGCATCTTAGGCATGTATTTCTCTCCTCTTATCATCTTTGTTAATCTGAGGTGAGAAATTTAAACGAGATAAGTCACTTATCCCGGGCTACCATTGACCCCTAGCCAGGACGGCGTTCAAACTCTCGGTTTAATGATGGTGGGTGGGACTTGAACCCACTGATAAATGGCGAGATCTCTCGACATCATAACTCTGAGTTCAGTTATTCTCTTTCTGCTACTTACTCGATAGATGTGTAGATTGCTGGATTGTAAGTCAAAGCAGTTACGAAACATCCTCTGGAAGTTCTTTGTGTTCAATAATACCCAAGTCTTTGTAGGCTTCCATAATAGCATGGACTGATCGTATGTCTACAATCTTGCCGTCAACTATGCGATACATGCCAATATACGTAAATTTTATTTTCTTGCCAGTAGGGGCTACTCTTACCTTCTTGTTAATCTGGGGTAAGAAGGGCACACGCAATTCGCCTGTATGTGTCGCAGTGACTTCACCAAACAACCACGCCTTATCCCCTTCAGCGACCATGTCCAGGATAGTCTCATGCCAATCAGGAAAGGCCTTCCAAAGTGCAGTTTCGTATTGTTTGTACTCTTCCAGACTTCGTACTTGAAGGGTATGGTGAATCATAGCGGGCGCCAGAAGCGCGCGCGCTAAGCTGCAATCTCTTTCTTGCGCTTTCTCATCAGCAACGCCAAAATTATGAAGGCTACTGCAATGATGGCTACCACTGCGATGCCTATATAACTTGTGGGAACTGGAAACGGCGAGGGAGAAGGAACTGGCGTGGGTGACGGCAATGGAGATGGAGAAGGTGAAGGAGTTAGCGTAGGCGCTGGGCTAGGCAATGGAGAAGGAGACGGAGCAGGGGACGGCCTAGGTGTAGATGTTGGAGTAGGCGACGGCGTCGGCGTAGGGGTTGGAGTAGGCGACGGAGTAGGAGTTGGAGTTGACGGCCCAAAAGCGCATAGCTCGAAGCCTGAGCAGCCCACGTAGACCACGCCACCAGCAACAGCCGGACAAGAATAAACCGACCATCCTGTCGTGTATGTCCATATTAGTGCGCCTGTTGTAGCGTTCAAGGCATAAACATTGCCATCCATTGAGCCCACGTAGACTATGCCACCAGCAACAGCCGGACAAGAATTAACATGGTCTCCTGTCGTGTATTTCCATATTAGTGCGCCTGTTGTAGCGTTCAAGGCATAAACATTGTAGTCGTCTGAGCCCACGTAGACTATGCCACCAGCAACAGCCGGAGAAGAATAAACCGACCATCCTGTCGTGTATGTCCATATTAGTGCGCCTGTTGTAGCGTTCAAGGCATAAACGTT
>Ga0315306_10001399_pt1 | contig 11521 bp, 9 predicted proteins | sample TDP1_MG_FD_203803 | JGI IMG/M metagenome (GOLD analysis project Ga0315306, IMG submission 203803) | Freshwater sediment microbial communities from Lake Towuti, South Sulawesi, Indonesia - TDP1 | ecosystem: Environmental > Aquatic > Freshwater > Lake > Sediment | place: Indonesia: South Sulawesi... | reverse complement strand
CAATCTCATTCTCCATTTTCATGGCTTCCAGAACACAGAGAGTGTCGCCTTCTTCAACAGAATCCCCTACCCCAACTTTCAATGAAGCAACTCTGCCAGGCATCGAAGCAGCAACAACGCCCTTGTCTAGAATCAATTTTGCAGCAGGCTTCCTGAGAGTTGGTGGCAAAGTCATGTCTTGGGGCTTTGGCGGGGCTCTGCTTATAGTTTCATACTCAATCTTAAACAACCTATCATTGACTTTGACAGAGAATGGCTTGCTTTTGTTAACCTCGTTCAGCTCAACTCTGTAAGATCTGCGACCAACCCTCATAGAAACTGGCGTTCCATAGTTAAGATCATTCAAGAGTTCCACCTTGTACGTCTTGCCATCAACCTCGACTACAAAAGGCGTTCCTTCATCTGCCCTGACCAGGTTGACCCTGTGTCGTTTCCCGTTAATGAGAAGGTTATGCTCTTTCAACTTATGCACTCCGCCCGAGTAATCAAGCACTCATCAGGGTCCTCCTTCCCTCCATCTTCCACAGAGACGTCCCTTCAACCCTTCGTTGCGGAATAACAGCCAATCCTTCCCGCCTACTGCTCAAGTATGCGGCCAAGACAGCTGATAAGGCAGCCACTTCCTCACCTTCAAACTCCTCCTCCACCGCGAGACTGCCTATCCTCTCTCGAATAAAGTCGGTGTGTATTCTGCCTTTCCGAAAATGCTCATCGTCTAGGATCTTCTTATGAAATGGTATGCTGGTTTCAATCCCTTCTATCACATATTCATCCAACGCGTTTTTCATCCGCAAGATAGCTTCTTCCCGGTCTCTGCCCCAAACAGCAAGCTTGGCAATAAGTGAATCATAGAAAATTGGAATAGTGTATCCAGCGTACAAGGCACTGTCCACTCTGACGCCGGGACCACCCGGAGCAAGATACCTCGTTATCGTGCCGGGGCAAGGCACAAAGTCGCTGTAAGGATCCTCAGAGTTGATCCTGCAATTTAGGGCGTGGCCCTTCATAGTTATATCGTCTTGTTTATACCTCAATTCTTCCCCAGCCGCTATCCTTAGCTGTTCTTTAACTATGTCAACTCCAGTCACCATCTCAGTGATGATGTGTTCAACTTGCAGCCGTGTGTTCATCTCCAAGAAGTAGAAGTTGCCTTCTCTGTCCACTAGGAACTCCACGGTGCCCGCACTGGAGTAGTCGGTCTCTTTTGCGCCCTGTACCGCGGTCTGTCCCACAGCTTTTCTCAATTTTTGGGACATCATCGGTGACGGTGCCTCTTCGATAAGTTTCTGGTATCTCCTCTGGATGGAACATTCTCTCTCGCCTAAATGAATGATGTTGCCCCTTTTGTCAGCCAAAATCTGAAACTCGATGTGTCTCGGCCTATTCAAAAACTTCTCAACATAGACTTCCGAACTTCCGAACGAAGCTTCTGCCTCTAAGCGGGCAAGTTCCATCGCCTTCTTTATGTCGCCTTTGCTGTCAACAATGCGCATGCCCTTGCCTCCCCCTCCATAAACAGCCTTGATAAGCACGGGGTAACCGACCTTCTCTGCCACCTCTGCCACCTCATCCTCATCCTTGACAGCGTTCATGCTTCCTGGAATCACCGAGATGCGGGCGTTAGCCATTGTTCTGCGAGCCGTGACCTTGTTACCCATTCTCCTGAGAACCTCGCTTGGTGGACCTACAAATTCGATGTCCTTGGATTCGCATTTCTCAGCGAAGGCCGGAATCTGAGCTAGAAAACCATATCCGGGGTGAATCGCTTCTGATCCAGATTTTTCAGCAACTTCGATTATCTTGTTGATGTCTAAGTAGCTTTCAGCTGGTTTTCCGGGTCCTGTGCAGTAGCATTCGTCAGCATATCGTACATGTAAGGATTCTCGATCTGCCTCAGAGTAAACCGCCACGGACCCTATTCCCAGCTCTCTGCAAGCCCTCATAACTCGTATCGCAATTTCCCCTCGATTGGCGATCAAAATCTTGTTAAACATAGCTTCAGTCACAACACCACTGCTTTTAGGATGGCCCGCTTTTTGTCCACGTATAGGGTATTTAAATGGGTATATTTGAACTCCTCTGTTTCTTGGTGCGCGGGATAAACTAAGTTTTTGAGCCCAAAACAAGCTTGTGTTTTAACCATATGCCCACACAAGTTTTAAGAAAGACGTAAGGTTGCTTTGTTAGCGTAGAATTTTTCGGGGTATAAGCGCGGAAATTCCATAGGTTTGGAGGAGGTTTGGAAGATGGGGGAACGAATAGGGAGTATAAATCCTGAGGTTAAGGTTTGTCTCTAGATTATTTTCCTACTTTCGTAGGCTTGGTATGGAGAGGCCGTCTATGTGTGAGCTGAGGAGGACTAGGGCAGTACTGGTGGAAACCGGATTGAAAACGGTGCTAGCCGAGCAACAATAGGACACATAGGACCTTAACGCCCTAATTCAAGTTGTGGTATTCCTTCGTCTCCTAGTTTTGGCATTACATATAGCATGAGGGGATTTCAACTAGATTGGTTCTGATAACTCCCAAAGTTTATCGAAGTGTTCTTTAAATTGATCGTATCTTTTTGCTTCTTTTCTGGTGATTATCACATTTGGCCTTTCGGCTGGTATCGATTCGCATGGCACTAATTCCAATTTAATCTCTCCATCGGGGGCATCAGCGTCTATGATGAACAATCCAAACCCAGGAAAGGATGGCATAAGTTTCGCTTGGATAATCCCCTTTTTCCTAGATCTTTTATCTTTAAACTTACCAAGATAATCAATTGAACTTTGGATTTGGCTTCTTAGTAGTTCTTCATTAACGCCAATAACTTTTCCTGTTTCACTAACTTTATTAGGATTCAATAAGAGAATCTTAATTTCACATCCTTCCTCATATTTTCTCTCTATGAGACCAGATTCAACTCCGATTAGATAGCCGAACGTTATTGCCGAAATCCATATGGAACGTTTTGCCTTTTTAAGACGTTCTGATACATGCGGAAGGTCTTGTCGATCAACGAAGAACTTTTCCTTTTTGAGGAGATTTTCTACTCTTAAGAGAATACCATGTCGTTCTGCGACTGCGGTAAAAGCTAGAAACTGTAGGACTAGTAGCGTCAAACTTTCGAAAAGAGATAGCTGAATTTTTAAGAAATAAGGTAAGACGAAAGATTCTGCAATAGTTACTAATACAGCTGAAACAATAGGTCCTATTTTTTCCACTTTTTCCCAATCCAATTCGTGCTCCTCCCAATAATAAAAGGTACAGGATATTTTTGGGTTATGTTAATATATCAATTTACTTTGGAGTTCCTTTTAGAATTATGTTTGAGCGGAGCCTTAATTACATAAGTGCGATAGAATTCTCCTTAAGAAATGAAATAAGAAAATTTTCTAGGCTGTTATCTTACGTAGTAGGGGTGTCTGCGAGCGAACTTCTCCATTCAATGTGCGCGCATCTTCCGAACGCAGATTGAGATGAGAATATTGTAGAAATTTTGAGATAACCTTGTTAGCGCGCGCATGTTCTCCTCTCCGACGGTCTGGGTCATCGGTTATTCCGATAGTCCAACTTGAATAGCGAGTATTACCAACTACTTGTTCAATAGCGATTTTTATTTCTGATATTCTAACACGTTCTTGATACATCTCTGACTCGAGTGCACTGAGAATTAGATTTCTAGGGCTTTTCGCAAGTCTTCAAAGTCACAAACGAACGCCCTATTTGCCTCACTTAGTTGTAGGGTACGGTTTCCTTACCAGATGAATCGAAGCTGCATGGACTACTCATAATGCTTTTGATGAGGTTAAGAATTTTCACGAGGTTTTATCATAAACGAAATAAGCTTGTCTTGGGCTTGAAAACTTGTTTTATCGCGCGTATGCATGCAAGAAAGGGAAGCAGTGATAGAGGCGCATCACACGCTATTTCTTTTTTTAGCTTTTCTTCTTGTGTGAAGGAAGATTTATGGCATGTTTTTGCGTTCACTAATTTGCTATGCGTCAACAACCTTGATTTTTTCAATTTCGGCACTCCAAGGAATAGTTAAGGAACCTTCTTGGAATTCTTTCAAAATTTTGTCTTCAATTTCGCCAGACGGTTTGTCAAGAGATTCTTGAACTAGAAGGATTTGAATAATTACCTTTTTGACCATGTTTCTCGCTCCGCTATAAGCAGTGTTTCCCGCTTATGATATTAATCATTTGTCGCTAATTCGGATTCTGAATTAGAACCACTTCCTCGTGCGTATCAGCAAAGTGCTCGCAGTTGAATCCAAATATTAAAAAGAGGGGGATCATTGGAGGTATCACTTCCTTAAAGGGGTATATTTGCATGTTTCTTTGGCGGTCTTGTCTCTCTCTTTGTCAGGAGCATTTCCAAAGCAGTGATGAGTTTTGGTCGAGTTTCCTCCGGTTTGATAACATCATCGATGTAGCCCTTCTGGGCTGCAACGTATGGATTGGCAAATTTCCCGCGATAATCTTCGATTAATTCCTTCCTTTTCTGATCAGGCTTCGCTGCTTTGGCTATCTCTCTCCTGAAGATTATGTTTATTGCCCCCTGAGGCCCCATAACTGCTATTTCTGCCGTGGGCCATGCATAGTTTATGTCTCCTCCAGAATGTTTACTGCCCATGACATCATAGGCTCCTCCGTACGCTTTCCGAACTATGAGAGTTATTTTCGGCACAGTTGCTTCGCAATACGCATACAGCAGCTTTGAACCGTGCCGTATTATTCCACCATGTTCTTGATCGACTCCTGGTAAGAAACCTGGGACGTCAACAAAGGTCACGATGGGAATGTTGAATGCGTCACAGAATCTGACAAAGCGAGCTGCTTTCGTTGAAGAGCTTATGTCTAGGGCACCAGCGAAAAACTTCGGTTGATTCGCGACTATCCCTGCAGAGCGACCGTTCAGCCTCGCAAAGCCGACTACGATGTTTGGTGCCCATAAGGGGTGAACTTCAAGGAAATCGCCGTTGTCCACCACGCTTGCCATGACTTCTTTGATGTCGTAGGGTTTGTCGGGGTCTGGAGGAATTATTTCGGCTAAATGCTCGTCGGTTCTGTTTGGGTCGTCACCTGTGTCAACTACTGGAGGGTCTTCCATGTTATTCGAGGGCAGGTAGCTCAATAGCTTCTTTATGGTCTCGATGCATTCTTCTTCGTTGTTAGCTATGAAGTGGGCAACTCCGCTGGTCTGGCTGTGAACCAAGGCTCCTCCCAATTCTTCGAAGGAGACTTCTTGCCCAATCACCGCCTTGATTACTTCGGGGCCAGTTATGAACATGTGGCTGGTCTCCTTGACCATTACTGTAAAGTCGGTTAGCGCTGGGGAGTATACAGCCCCGCCAGCGCAGGGTCCCATGATGGCTGAGATCTGAGGGATCACCCCAGAAGCCATAACGTTTCTGAAGAATATGTCGCCGTAACCCGCCAAACTGGCAACTCCCTCTTGAATCCTGGCCCCACCGGAATCATTTAGTCCGATGACTGGGACACCAGATTTCATGGCTAGGTCCATCGCCTTACACACTTTCTGCGCGAACATCTCGCCAAGCGATCCTCCAAACACTGTGAAGTCTTGGGAGAACAGGAAAACTAATCGACCGTCAATGGTTCCGTAGCCCGTTACTACGCCGTCACCCAATATTTTCTTCTTGTCCATGCCGAAATCCGTGCATCGGTGGATCACGAAGGGGTCCAGCTCCACGAAGCTACCCGCATCCAAAAGCATATCTATTCTTTCACGGGCGGTTAGCTTCCCACTTCTATATTGCGCCTCTATCCTTTCCTTCCCACCACCTAGTTTTGATTCTTCCCTCAGTTCTCTGAGTTTCTCGATTTTTTCCTTAACCGTAAGTTCCTTTGATGGCATCAAATCCCTTCCTATGATTTCAAGAGCAATGTTTTTTACTGAGACAGTTAGTAGTTAAATATTCTCTCATAAAAGGGTCATTTCTGTAGGGTTACGTCGCCTGACATCACTCGTTTGACAGTCCCGTTTTCAAGCTTAATCAGTAGCGCTCCGCTTTGATCCACATCAACTGCCCAGCCCCTGATCTTTTCATCGAAGCTTACGACCTCGACATGCTGTCCGAGGAAGCCAGCTAGATTCCTCCATTCTTCAAGTATTGAATCAAACTTTTTCTGCATAAACATCTTGTAACGTCGTTCCAGTTCCTCAAGTAAGGCTCGTAAGAATTCTTCTCGTTCAATTTCTTCCTTCAGCTCCTCTTTCAAGGAGGTTAGGGAGTTCCTTAAATTTTCGGGGAAGGAATTCAGACTGATGTTCGCGTTTATCCCAACACCTATAACAACAAAATTCTCTGCAGCGCCTTTCGTAGTGGTCTCAGTCAAAATGCCGCAAGCCTTCTTTCCACCAATCAAAATATCGTTAGGCCACTTGATCTCAGCCTCCAGATTGAACGCTTCTCTGATAGCTCTAGTGACTGCCACAGCCGCTACGAGCGTCAATTTAGAAGCTTCTTCGGGAGCGATTTCCGGTCGAAGAATTATCGAAAACCATACTCCACCCTGCGGCGAAATCCACTCTCTTCCGAGCCTCCCTCTCCCAAGAATCTGTGTTTCAGAAATCACCACGGTTCCTTCCTTAGCGCCTTTGGCAGCCAGTTCCTTGGCCACATCGTTTGTCGAGGTCACTTCGGTGAAGTGATGGATCATTCGCCCTATAAAGTCCGTTTGCAGTCCATCCTTGATTTTCCTCGGCTGTATCCACATCGTCTTAGGCACTACATCATACTCCTAGCTGAAATCAACTATTTTTCGCATAACTCCACCAAAACATTCTTGATGCTTTTGGGGTGTAGAAATGCTATCTCGAAACCTTCAGCACCGATTCGAGGCTTCTCATCCACAACCGCTATTCCTTTTCCTTTCAACTCCCGCAGGGAGGCTTCAATATCCGAGACGGTGAAGGTTATGTGATGGAGACCTTCTCCCCTCTTTTCGATAAACCTGGCTACTGGGCCTTCTATGTCTGTGGGCTCAAGCAACTCGATTCTAGCTCCTCCTGCTGAAAGGAAGGCTATCCTAACCTTCTGTTCCTCGAGGACGCGTATCTTTTCAACTTTCAGACCTAAAGTTCTTGCGTAGATGTCTAGCGCCTCGTCTAGGTTCTTCACAGCGATTCCTATATGGTCTAATCCCTTTATCACGTGATCCACCAGCTTCTTCCAGTAGATTCCGTTAAGTGCACATATAAACTCGCTGAAATGGATTGCTAACGTTCCTCAAGGGAAACAATGAGATTATCAGAACCTGAAGAAGATTCAGATAATCATAGGTTGACTGACAAGTTTTAAGTTCTTAAGCTACTTGTTACGTCTGGTGTGTGAGAAGTATGGAACCCTACTATTGGTGGAATGAGAGACAAAAGGAGATTGCCAAGGAAGCTAAGAAGTTCGCGGATGAGAACCTACCGAGGGGAGAAGAGGTTATGTGGACCAGAGAATTTCCCTCAGACCTTCTGAAAGTTGTAGGTGAAAGAGGCTGGTTTGGAGCCGCAATTCCAGAGGATTACGAAGGCTTGGGCATAGGCATAACCGGATGCTGTATCGTCGCAGAAGAGCTCAGTCGAGTGTGTTCGGCCCTGGCACACTCCTACAGCGTAACCATGTTCGGTGGTGTGGAGCAGCTCCTAAAGTTTGGCACCGAAGAGCAGAAGAAGAGATGGCTGTCTAGAATTGCTAAAGGAGAAATCATCGGGGCTATCTGCATCACGGAACCTTATGTTGGCTCTGATGCCGCTGGGATAGAAACCACCGCGAGACATGAAGGTGATGGATATTTGCTAAATGGGAAGAAGAGATTCACAACCAACGCTGGCATCGCCGATATCTACTGCCTCTATGCCAAGACAAGCGACAAACCCGAAGACAAAGACAAGTACAGGCATCTCAGCGCGTTCATCGTTAAGAAGGGCACGCCCGGATTCTCCGTGGAAAGAATAAACGAACTTGGCGGATGGATAGGCTTGCCCAATGGATACTTGGATTTTGACGATGCAAACGTGCCCGAAGAGAACAGGCTGGGCGAAGAAGGAGACGGGTGGAAGATACTTGTAGATGGACTAAACTTCGAGCGAAATCTTTTCGCAGCTGGAATGTTGGGACCCATGCGCGAGGCCATTCGATACGCGGTTAACCACGCGGAGCGACGGATACAGTTTGGACAGCCCACCATAGATTATCAGGTCAACCAGTTCAAGATCGCCGACATGATCTCGAAGCTGCAAACCGCCCGACTGCTAACATATCATGCCGCTCACCTTATGGATATGAAGCTGAACCCGGTTCTGGAAGCCACCCTTGCCAAGCTCTTCGTATCTGAAGCCTACAGAGAGCTGATGCCCGAAGCCATCCAAGTCATGGGAGGAGATGGCTGGACGAGGTTTTACCCGGTTGAAGGCTTCGCAAGAGACTCCAAGGGCAACGAGATAGGGGCGGGAACGAGCGAGGTCATGCGACTGGTGCTCTTCAGATGGGGGCTGAGAGCCATGGAAGAGGATCTGAAGATGCCTCCAAGGCGCGTACACGAGAAGCTTGGCGTGCCTGTCTCGACAACCAAACCGTCGATCATAACTCAGGTCAGTGAAGAGTCCGTGCTTGAGTTGCTTGCAAGAAACTACAAAGTGAATCCTGGCTTATACATGAGCCGCGATGACATCAAGCAATGGATTTCAATAGAAGACGAAGAGTTGGATAGACTATTACTGTCGCTGGAGAGTAAAGGCACCGCCAAACTTTACAGAGACAGACATGGAAGAATAGTGCTGGCAAGAGCAACCTATAAGGGACTAAAGAAAGCCAAGCCCCTCCAATACTACCAGTGGTTCCCGAGCTGGATAAAAAAGGAGATGCTCTCGTAGCCACTAAGCAATTACCTTGCTTCAGTCAAGACGAGCAAAAACAGAGCGTCAATTTGGGCATGCGGTAGTCCATGCCGTTTCCCTCCACAATGAAGCTCTCTGCATCCCTTTTCATTCATATTTATTTCTGTTTCAAAAGTCGGGTGTCAGGACTACTCTCTTTATCAGTTTTCTGGCGTGAGCCTTTTCAAAGACCTCTTCGATCTCGCTCATCGGCCTGGTTTCGGTGAAGGGCTTTATCTTGATCGTCTCGTTCAGGACAAGCTCCAACACCTTGGGGTAGTATTTAGGTAGACAGCCCCACGTTCCTATAATCTCTGCGTCGAAGGCCATAAGCCTCGATAAGGAGTACTCATTCTTCTGCATGCCGAAGCCGACCCAGACAAGCCTACCGATGAAGGATAGTAGAGTGAGCGCTATCTCCTGGCCGGCTGATGCTCCCGTGACCTCGAAGATCACCCAACCGTAGTTGTGAGGAAGACCATTACCCTTACAGATTTCTATGAACTCTTCACGAACGGCCCTAGCGTCCTTACCCGATGAGTTGATGACAAAGTCAGTGCCGTACTTGAGAGCTCTCTTGAGCTTCTCCGGGTCTCGGGCGATTCCGATGACTGTTTTGGCTCCGAAGGCCTTTGCCATCTGAGCCATGTAGCCACCTACGCCGCCCGTAACGCCGACGACGACTACATTGTCTCCCTTCTGGAGTCTCCCCCTGACGCATGCCTGATATGGGGTTGTCACGGCGTCGGATATAACCGCCAGTTCAGCCAGCTGAAAGTTGCCGCGTTCTTTAACCACGCACAGGTCTTCGGAAGGGACTGGGATGTGGCTGGAGAAGCCTCCGTAAATTCCGAGGCTGTTGCCTGGCATCTTCTGAGCTAGGCATCGGTTTCCCCTACCCGCGGCGCAGATTGGACATTTGTTGCATGGCATGACGGCTGGCACGATGACCCGCTTGCCTATCCATTTCTCATCACCAGCCACAACCACACCGCTTATCTCATGCCCCAATGTGAGAGGTGGCTTGGTGACAGTGGGAACCCCATCGTAGAAGTAGCCTAGGTCTGTGTGGCAGACGCCGCAGCCAGCAATCTCCACTAGGACTTCGCCCGGCTGAAGTGGTGGGACGGGGATCTCTTTCTTCTCCAGGATTCCCTCAATAACCTCTCCAGTTTTGGGGTCTTTGCCCCAAGGCCTCACCATCTGCCAAGTCTTTATCTTATCGTGCATCGAACTCATGGCTAACACCGCCTTCTAGTTGCACGATTTAGACTTATAAGCTATGGGAGGGTGAAAACTGTTTAAGGAGTTTGATTATACTCTTGAGAAGGTGAAATGGCTTGGGATTTAGGAACATTCTCTTGGAGAAGCGAGATGGGGTTGCAGAGATCACGATAAACAGGCCCCCCCTCAATATCCTAAACATAGAGACTCTGCGAGAACTCAATGAGGCGCTTAAAGACATCAAAAAGGATGATAACGTGAGTATTATGATCTTGAGAGGGGCCGGAGAACGTGCTTTCTCCGCTGGCGTTGACATCAAGGATCACATGCCTGAGAGGGTTGAGGAGCTTCTGGAAGTCTTCCACGAAGTCTTCTTTTCGCTGAATGATTTGGACAGGCCTACAATAGCTGTCGTGGACGGTTTCGCCTTGGGTGGAGGTTGCGAGGTTGCGGCGGCGTGCGATATGGTCGTAGCCTCCGAAAGGTCAGAGTTCGGGCAGCCCGAGATCAACGCCGGGGTTCTTCCGCCGCCAGCCACTGTGCTATTCCCCAAACTCATCGGCAGAAGAAAGACCTTCGAGCTCATCCTGACCGGAGACAGGATCGATGCTAAGGAAGCTGAGAGGATAGGGCTGGTGAGTAAGGTGGTTCCGGCAGAGAGGCTAGAGGAGACTGTGGATGAGCTTGTTGGAAAGCTGAGGGAGAAGAGCCCTGTGGTGCTCAGGCTGGCCAGAAGGGCCATCTATCGCGCGTTCGACCTAGACTTTAGGAGGGCGCTGAAGAGCGTGACTGAGGTTTACTTGGGCTCGCTTATGAACACGGACGATGCCGTGGAGGGTTTGAGGGCGTTTCTTGAGAAGAGGAAGCCGATTTGGAAGGGAAAGTGAGGATCGATGTTGGATGATTCTTAGAAACTCTCTCACGCGCACAGGCTCTAGGCGCGGTCTCTGATATGATCCAAATATATCATACTTACCCGTTAATCTAACACATCAAATCATTAAGACAATGCAATTTCGATGATTCCTAAACCTATGAGTGCACTGAATATTATGCTGGCTTTCGTCCAAGAAATCTTATGCAGCACAATAGGGCCGATAAATAGTTGAATAACCGCAGCCCACAGTGCGGCTATTGTGGCAAAATAGGGTATCCAGCCAAACAACAGCCCCGGCGCGTCACCGTAGGCTATCATTTTAAGTGTATCCTTTATCGTCCCCTTTCCACCGACCACTTTCAAAATTATATGAAGATATGCTGTTGAAAAGAGGAGAATGAAAATATATAGCATTTCAATCAAAATGGGACGCCATTCAACGCCGAGCTTATACATCGCGGAAAGATCCTTTGCTAGAAACTCTGCTTGGCCTCCTGCATGAAGCCCGTTAATATCTTCAAAACCCAAATAGAGTTG
>Ga0315306_10001398_pt1 | contig 11522 bp, 8 predicted proteins | sample TDP1_MG_FD_203803 | JGI IMG/M metagenome (GOLD analysis project Ga0315306, IMG submission 203803) | Freshwater sediment microbial communities from Lake Towuti, South Sulawesi, Indonesia - TDP1 | ecosystem: Environmental > Aquatic > Freshwater > Lake > Sediment | place: Indonesia: South Sulawesi... | reverse complement strand
ATTGGCTTTACCACAATTTTACCCTGCAGGAGAGAGAAATGATAAGGGACAGGTTGGCCTTGGAGGCGAGGCTTATGTTTATGGCATCCACCAAAACTGAAGAATACAAAACTGAGTGGTGGCATCGAGCCTACTTACAGAACCATCTATGGGTAAATCTCTGCGGTCTTGGCACAGCGGGTTTCGCCCTCTACGGAGAGGTTCCTGACGCGGAAATATGGATAAACCAGGCGAATACTATATTTAAGAGAATTTTGAGTTCCCTAGCCAACGATGGAGCTTCCCATGAGGGTGTGGAGTACTGGTCCTACGGGACCCTATTCCTACTCAAGTACCTAGACCTTGCAAAGCAACTTCTGGGAGAAGAAGAGTTATTCGATAACCCATGGTTAAGAAACACAACCTACTATAGATTGTATAACATGCTGCCAAGGAGCATGTGGGGAGACAAACCTGGAAAGGACAACAGCCTCGACTTTGCCGACTCAGTGCGCCACGACACCCATGACCCTGTGTGCGTGCTGCGGAAGCTGGCTGCGGAGTATAAGAATGGCTACGCCCAGTGGCTGGCCCAGGAGATACAAAACAGCAATACGGGCGTATTCGACCATCGGTGGTTAAACTTGATATGGTGCGATCCAACCGTTCCAGCAACGCCGCCCACGAACCTGCCCACCATGAGACACTTCGATAATCTAGACTTGGTCATAATGCGTAGTGATTGGAGCAGTGACGGGACCCTATTTGCCTTCAAGTGCGGCCCGTATACAGGGCATAAGGCATTATGGGAATTTGATTATGACCCAGGCGGTGGCCATGTGCATCCGGATGTCAATCATTTCGACCTCATCGCCTTTGGAAAATGGTTAGTTGTGGATGACGGATACAAGGATAAGAGAACGAGCCAACACAACACTGTGCTGATTAATGGGTGGGGACAGCTAGGTGAAGGGAGTACATGGTTCAGTAGTAAGGAGGTTCAGGCGGGGAAGAGGATGAGTGCGGTGATTAGGGCTCAAAGCAACCCAATTTATGATTACGTGATCGGTGACGCCTACAACATCTATCCGGATAGTGCTGGACTGGCGAAGTTTCTACGCCACATCCTTTACATCAAGCCCGACCTCTTCATCATCGTCGACGAACTCGAGACATGGGGACCATCAACCTTCAACTGGCTACTCCATGTTGAAGGCTCGCTCCTGAAAACGAGCGAAGACACCTTTACTGTTGACAACGGCGACGTTACTCTAAACATCGAAGTTGTTCGCCCGGAAGGATTCAAATATGAGATTTATAAGGACTCCGGAACCCAAGCGCCGACGCTGAAAATCTTCCCAGGGGAAAAAGTTGACCAAACCATCTTTTTGGTGGTTCTACATCCGGCCAGAGCAGGAGAAGCGCATCCCACAATCACGGAGATAGAGGAAGATGGCAGATTAGGCATTCTCATCAACTTTAAGGGCGAAGAAAGAAAGATACTATTTAACTTCACGAGGCCAAAGATTAACGATAGGATCTTCAATTTGGCTGGCGAAACGGAACCTCAAAACATTTATAACTTTACTAGAAACATGCCTCCGCCAGGTAAAGAGTAAAGCTAAATATGCGGATACGCCGATGAACACCAAATTTATGCTTTGGTTTCCTGCCAGCGCAAAAAGGCGGCAACAAGCATCCCCTGTGCAATGTAAGTTTAAGAAAAGGTTTAAGATATTTCACTTAGAGATAACACTTAATTAAAAGGGTAAGAATAAAGAGGAGGAGAGGGCATTAATGGCGGAAGAGGTTGACGTGGTAGGCTTCTTAAGGGAGCGGAGGGGCCAAGCCACCCTAGATGAGGTTTCAGAAGGCTTGGCAATACCTAAATACGGAGCCGGCTCGGCTTACGCCTTACTTCAGTCCTTGAGATCAAAGAATCTGGTAAACCGGAAAGGGGAAAACTGGGTTCTCCTCGCGCCAGAAGCCTCCGTCCCTAGGGAAACCGCGCCAGCCAAGGGGGTGGAAAGGGGAGAATTGGCTCCCGGCATGGAGCAGGTCATGAGGACCATGGCGAAAACCTTGGCTGAGGCCATGATGGGGGCCAGGGAGCCCGCCGACGAGTGGGAGCTGGCTACTAAGCCCATGAAGACCGAAATCAAAAAGAGGGAAGAGGAAAAGCTTAGCAAATTTGTTCTTAAGCCTGACATGGCTCCAGAGGCCAAAAAACCCCTCGTTGGGCTGGCCACCGACACCTTCCTAGACCTCCTTTTTCTGACGCCGGAGGGCGAGCCCCTAAATGGCGTACCCATTTGTGGACAGCTGGCCATCACTGGTCTTCCTGGCGCGGGGAAGTCTGTTCTGGTGGAGGAGATAGCCGTTAGGGTGGCGGCTGATGGCAAGAGGGTCTTATTTGCCACCGCTGAGGACACATGGAAGAGTGCCACGCCCAGGTTTGACCTCCAGTCCCGCCTGAAACAAAAGGCGGATATCCTGAAACTGGATTGGGACAGGATTAGGGAAAACCTCTTCGTCCTAGACACGGTTATGTACCCGGAGCTTAGGGATTGGAGCACCTTCGCCGAGACCTACCGTTATGTCTCAGAGCGGGAGGGCATAGAATTGGCCATCGTGGATTCGGTGACGGTTCTTGAATCCTATAGGGGTGCCCTCAAGTATCGGGTCATGGAGCTGGCCAGGTACAATCAGCTCCACGGCATCACGGGGCTTTATGTGAACCAGAGGAGCGAGGAGCGATGGGACAGCTACGACATGGCTGGCGGAATAGGCCTGGCCCACAACCTAGACGGAACCATCATAGTGGACTATGGACGAATCTATTGGGAGGACCAGCAGGTGGACCTAGGCGTAGGTAGAGGGGAGTTTGTCCGGATAGCGCGGGTGTTAGACTGCCGAATGTGCAACTTCGAAAGGAGGAGGATACGCATCGACATCACACCCCAGGGCTTCATAAAAGCCCTGGAACCCATCCCTAAACCCCAAACACAGATCAGCCAAAGGAAAAAGCCATGACCCTGGTGAAGCCCCCCACCTTCGATGACCTCGTCAAAATCTACGGGAGTTCCCAAGCCGCGGTTCTGCACCTCCTGGAGGCGGGTTTCACCCCAGAAGAAGTCGAATGGAAAATGGGCGTTCCGTATCATCTGATACGCCTCTTCATGATCGGAGCGCAGCTGAAAAATCCCACGCCCTTTTCGGAGGTTGTTAGGGTTTATGAGCGCCTAGCCGTGGTGCGGAGCAAAAGGGGCAAGGAAACGGAGCTCACAAAACTCTTTCAAACTGAAGGTTTAAGCTTGGAGATGAAGACACGCCTTGCCCTGGGAGCCTTAACCGAGGAAAACCTGAAGGTGGGTCCGGGCATCGTAGAAAAGGCCCTCTGCCTAGCCACGGGGGAGCCTCCTCTAAAGGTTAGAAGTCTCCTTATTGATTACGGAGACCTAGGCGAAGTGGCATATCTTCTCAAGCCTCCCAAGGCAGCGACGTTGAGGGTGGAGGAGGTTTACAGGGCAATTCGCCTTCTACCACAGCTCATGAGGATTATGGAGCGAACCCTCCAAATATCCAGCTTATTGAAGGCTGCGACGCCCGAAGAGGCAAAATACATTATTCGTCTCATGCTTGGCGACCTAAAGTTGGGCTACGATCAAAGGACAGCGATTTACGCTGCCTCCAAGGCCTATGGGGTCGCCCCAGAACTCATTGAAGCCGCTTGTGCTATGCTTGGACTGACTGAGGGAATCATGCTTGCCTCCGCGGGCAACGCAGCCCTCTCCGCGGTGAAGTTGCGGCCTGGCCAGTTCCTGAAGCCCCAGCTAGCCCATCTTTATGAGCCGGATAAGGTTGAGTACCCTGCCCTGTGTGAACTGAAGTATGACGGAAGCCGATTGCAGCTCCACAAGTGGGGGACCCAAGTCTGGCTCTTTTCGAGGAGGGCCGTGGAAAAGTTGGAAACCCTGCCGGAAGTTGCCCAGATTGTGTCAAAATTTAACGCGCAAAGCTGCATCGTGGACGGCGAGGTTATGGCCACGGATGAGGAGGGAAACTTTCGTCCTTTCCAGTATCTGCTTGAGAGGACCGTGCCCAGGGAGCTGTCTGAGGAGGAGCTGGAGGAAAGGAGAAGGAAGATTGGAGTGACCCTTCGGGCCTTCGACATCTTATACCTTAACGGCAGGGAGCTTAGTAAACTCCCCCTTTTGGAGAGGAGGAAGTACTTGAAGGAGGTGGTTCCCGCCGAGTACCTGGCTGACGGAAAGGAGTGTGGGGACGAGGTGGAGCTGATGGGATTTTACCAAGAAGCCCTGCGCAGGGGCATGGAGGGCATCATCGTTAAGAACCTCAGCTCACCCTACGAGTTGGGGCAGAGGACCCACACTTGGCTCAAGCTCAAACCGGAAAGGGACACCATCGACTGCACCATAGTGAAAGCCCTTTACGGAAAGGGCAGGAGGGCCGGCTTCTACTCCTCTTTCCTAATGGCTGTCCGAGACCCAAAGGAGAAGAGGCTTTACTCCATCGGAAAAGTCTCGAACTTACCTGAGGAAACCATGGAAAACCTTCGGGAAAGGGTGGAGCAAACAAAGGTGGGTGAAGACGAGGAAGGAATCTTTGTCAAACCTTCCTTGGTGGTGGAGGCAACATACCAGGAAATTCAGGAAACCGACGAATATACGAGTGGGTACGCCCTTAGGGTGCCGAAAATTGTGAGGTTCCGGCCCGATAAGAGGATGGAAGAAATTGACAGCCTTGAGAAATTGCACAAACTTTACGAATTGCAGTACGAAAGGTACCCTACAAAATAAGATATGATACTGTTAAATATGTGTCAAGAGGTTTTAAAACCTATATACCACCCTCTAGGGGGGAGGGGGGGTATTAGAAAAAATCACCATAAAAAATTTCACACAAAAGATGGTTAATCTGAACATGGATTGTCTTTTAAATTAGGGGTGGGGGTCTCCAAAATCTCTGCCTCTCCTTCGCCCTAATATATGAAGGTTGGTAGGGTATCTTGGATGTTGAGTATTGCTGCTCGTTTCGCACCCCGAGGCCGATCTCAACGAACTCTGGTAGAGTTTTATGCGCGTACTCCTGGGTTGGGGTTCCCCAGCTTATTCCCCCGCATGCAGGGTCAACGTAGACAAAAAACTTATTTTCGCCATAGCTGAAAGCCGCCTCCTTTGGTCTGCCATACTTTGGTTCCGCGTATATCTTGAAGGGCCAGAGTTTACACGCCCTGGGCTTCGTGAACTGTAGCCCGCAGAGCCATCGGTCGAAAAATTTGTATAGGAAAACGCAGGTTCCGTCCTCATTTCTCTTCATGTAGAGCCTGTCTATGCGCGGTTCGGTGAAACCTACACCATAGGTTCGAACTATGTTTACCCACTCATCAAACCTAAGGACCACGTCATAATCCGTACAGCACCTACCGCAGCCTACGCAGTCCCATGAAGCAATGTACCTCCAGGGGGTTGGGGGAATTGTCGTTGTTCGTCCTCTCTTTTTCCTTCTATAGATTCCTTTGGGGGTGGGCATATTTTAAGGGTTTCGTTCCATTTTCCACGGCGCCGTGTCCCACCTTGTCAATGGTCCATGTTCCTTTTCCGTCTGGGGGGAACAGGTGGCGTGGGCAAACAGGTTCCTTTTCTCTCACTCCGCTGATAGCTGTTTTGAATACTCTCTCGGCAGGTAGCAGGCTTTTACCAAAACTTTGTAGGTATTCATCTTTTATAAAGATAACTTAAGGACATGAACCGTCCAGAAATATTAGCCCAGCCCAGCAATCTAAATCAAAATTCAAAGCATTCTTATTTCCCGAGACATCTGGGTTTTCGGTTACAAATCTGCCAAATATATTTTTATTTTTTATAGGGTATGATGCCCATCGTGAAGATATCCCTCGAAACCCCACTTTAAGATGATTAACCCTTACCAATTATTGTTATGTTGAAGCTGAAGTCTGTTATTCCTGTAACATTGGCGAAGACGGTGAGGGTCAGCGTTACCCTAATGGCTGTGTTTGGGTTGATGGGCTGACCGTTGTAGTCCCAGCTTAGGTTCATGTACTTGGAGGCGTTGGAGGGGCTCCAGTTCTCTGCGCTTAGGGAAAGGGTCATGGCTACATTCTCTGTGTTCTTGACATAAACTGTAATGTTCTTGGAAGATCCAGGCTCAACCATTCCCCAGTCCACTGAAGAAACCTTGTTGGTGCAGTTGCTATCCCAATACATGCTTATGGAGTTTACCGTTCCGGTCGGAAGGACCCTTTCTACAATGGCGGTAGTATCCAAGTATTGGTCTCCATCACTGTCGTAATATTTCGTTATAACTGCCGTGCCTGTTAGGTTCCATTGGTTGAACTCCGTTACGATCTTGGCTGCGGTTAGTGTGCCCTCGCCTCCCAGGCCGTAAACTAGCAAAACGTGCCTGTTTCCGTCTTTGTATAGCTGGATAACGCTATAGTCGGCTGTGGTTTGGCCGTTAGCGTTTTTGTCTATGCGATATTCGTTTCTGCTCGATTGGACGTAGAGGTAACCGCCCATGGCATCCTTGAGGAAGATCACAGGTAATACGCGCGTTCCGTTGGCATCCCTCAGCTCGTTGTAGTAGTAGGCTACTTGATTAATCCCCGGACCGCCTAAGACGATTAGATTGTCGGTTGTATCTTTCATTGTGACCTTGGCGGTGGTAGAATTGTAGAGGGATACATAGCTATAAGCATCCATGGCTGTCTTTACGATTCCGTCGGTAGCGTTAAGCCCAAGTTTGTAAGCTATCAATATGCCACCCATGGTGTCCATTGTGTGAGCTGAACCGCAGGGACCGTGGGGGTCGCTGACTGGGATTACAATAAGGGTATTGGAACAAGAGCCTGTTTCTGAAACGAATGGATGGGGTAAACTGGCTAAAGTATATTCCTGGGCAGGGTTAGCCCCCGCAGGAAAGAACTGCTTAATAATTAACGCGAAGAGGATGATGAGAAAAAGCGGAATAATTTTCCTCTTCACTTTAAGCCCACCCCCTTACGGTATAGTATAATACATTTTAAATAGTTATGAAGAGCAAATATGGATTACGTATTCCTAGGTTTCGTAAAAAAGATGCCTTCTAAATTATTTTTATTTGGTTATTGCATCTGAAGGAAGGCTTTCTTAACCTATAATTATTCATAACATTGTTTCGCAAAGGGTATATGGGCATAGCCTAACCTAAGAGCATGAATAAAGAATACTTCATCTTATTTGTCACGTTGGTCATCGTTTACACCCATTCAAAACTTTTTGTGTAAAAAAGGGGAATGCTTACATTTGCCAACTTTTTGTCAAACAATTGTTAAACTTAACAAAAATAAACGATTTTCCCCAAGACCTATCCTTCCCTTTAGCAGAATTAAGGAGAGAATCAATGTAAAGAAGGGACTCAAGTTAAGTAAGCAAAAAGTCATCGTACTATACTTAGTTGCCATATGCTTACCTTCAATTTTGGCTGTATGTCATTCTATAAATGGCGAGCAGGATGCGATTCGGGGGATAGATGGCTTAGAGGTTCTTAATATCGATGGGAACGTTTCGCTTCCCGCTTCTGAAGATGAAAAATACTGGAATCCACACGTGGTCGGTTTTACAGAGGCGGTTATTTGGAATGTTTCTTTCACCGATGAGGTTCTGATTACCCTTGAAACCGTCAGCGGGGAAAGCGGTCACATTGCAACGGGGATGTGGTGGACGGCTGGTTTTAAGTCCCGCATGAAAATACCTTTGTATAATTTGATATCCCCGAAGTTTTACGTGGATTTTGACATTAAGGTGGACAACGTCGAGTATGAAGTGGGGGGTGAGTGGCTGAGAATAGCCTTGGCTTGTGCTGTTCAACGTGACGATGGTTCTGTGGTTTACACGGAGATGGACCTTTGGGACAGCCCAAACACTCAGCGACACACCAGAGGTAATGTCCACCTTGGCGGAGACATTATATACCATGGCGGAGACGTTGTAGAGTTCAAAATTGATCAAATCCCTGTGGGTGTATGGAGACATTATCATGTTAATTTAACGGGTTACATAGACCGCGCATGGAGAATAAGGCCAGGTGACGGGCTGGAAAGCGTTTACATCGTTATCGAGAGTGACAGTAATCCTGTTAAAGTTCTCCTTAGGGTTGACAACCTCTGGATAAGAAGCCCCAGCGATTAGCAGTTTTCAACCCATTTTGTAGACTCTATGACTGGCCAAATAGTGTATTGATGATCTAGTAAACTATCAATTATAGCCAAAACATATATAATAGTCTCCATCACGGTTGCACCAAACAGAAATGGAATTCTTTTCAAGGATTCACGGATCTCTCCTATTAAGACCTTCAAGGCAAGATGAGGCTTGGAGAAGATTAGGGTATCCATTACTGTGGGGTACCCGCCTGTTAGCCTATAGGTTTGGAAGTGCCCGTAGAGCCACCTCCTTCTTTGGTTCACGTAATCACGAACATTTGATGGCATAAGGTTATAGCCGATCGCTTTAGGGGCAAACTTTATGAACCCCCTCCTCTTTGCTACAACCGAAATGTAAGCGTCGTCAGCTGCACATTCCTCGGGGATACGTATCACGGTATCTGCCCGCATGGCCATGAATTCGCCACTGCAGTGGGCGGCTAGGCCCGCATCATTGAGGGTCTCCATTAGTCTCCCCCAAATTCGATAAGTCATGTCTGTTAGGTAATTAACGAAACCAGCGTTCTTACATTTTGGGTTTTGCATCGGGCGGCCGCTTACAACAACCACTTCAGAATCCCGTAGGGGGGTTATGAGGTGATACAGCCCATCTGCCGCAGGGGAAACGTCCGCTGGAATAAAAATTATGTAGTCTCCGGTGGCTGCAGAGAGCGCCTTGTTCAAAGCCGCGGCTTTCCCCCTTCGCTCTCTTTCCTCAATCAGTTTAATTTTTGTATCTTTAACCATGAATTCCTTGATTATGGGAACCGTTCTATCCGTGCAGCCAGAGGCTACCACGATGGTTTCATGCCCCGTTATTTCTGGTGGGAGCCTTTGAGAGGATAAGTTTCGAAGGAGGTTGCCGATTCCCTTTTCCTCGTTGTACGCACAAATTATGATAGACAACTTCATTTTCTCATTAACCCCTCCCATTCTGATCGCAGCGTTTCAGTCAACCTATCCTCAGTGCAATGGGTGCGAACGAATCGTGAACCCTTCCCGGCCGTCTCTTCCAAGGTCTCGGGGCTATCCAAAAGCCTTGAAATCTCATCTGCCGCCCTTTCCGCATCTTTGGGCAAGAGAAATCCAAAGGACCCCCTCAAAGGAATTTTAGAGGAAGCCTTGAAGGCTGCCACCGATGCACCGCAGGCCAGACTCTCCTGTATCGTTCCACCAAACCATCCATCGATATCCCATAGTTCAAGTGGAATCAATGTTAAAGCGGCTTTTTGATAGTACTTGGGAAGCCTCGAACGGGGTGTGAAACCTTGGAAGGCGACCTGTTTTTCGATTCTTAGCTTGGAGGCGAGGCTTTTACAATGGGGCAAACCAGGGCCGTCTCCAACAATAGTCAGTTTAACATTCCTGTATCGAAGCAGGTTACGCAAGATGAAGAGGAGAAAAATTGGCGACTTTTCAGCATACGTCCTTGTAGATAGGGGAATCCGCCCAACATAGAGTAAATTCTCCGAATCCCGTTGTTTGCTTGGCTTGAAAATGGATGGGTCCACAGAGGGTACGGGTATTCGAACAGCCCTGTCGAGCACACCCAGTTTTCGGTAAAACGTTTCTTCTGGCCTGTAGCTGTAAAAGATGCGGTCAACAATCCTTAGCGAAACAAGGCAGGGTAGAAACCAGGTGCGCCTTATCCATCCATGGTGGTGACCGTGGAGTTGCGTTGTTAGCGGGCATTTCAATTTCTTTTTTATAAACCTAGCTGTGTATGGAAAGGAAAAGAGATAATAGTGATGATAATGGACAAGCCCCGGTTGGTCGTGGGCGAGTTCCCTTTGAATGGCGTCTGGGTTATGGTCATTTCCAAAGGTGAGAAGTGGTGGAAACCTAAATTCTACGGGAAAGACCTTGACTGTGCCAAAACTTCGGTAACGATAAATCTTCTTTTCCTTTATTGACTGGTGGAAACAGTAAAGGTATGGATCCCACCCAAAACCTTTGCAGAATCGGAGATACTGAGTTGAGAAATGGAATCTGGTTAGTTTCTCCTCAACTGACCATCCACTGAACCGCTCGTCGTGGGGTAACATCGTAACAATCTTCAATGCCATACCATCCTCTTAGTCACGTAATGCCAGAGCACACCCAGCCACGTGAAGGTCAACCCGGTCATCGCAAACAATCGGACCCATCCCACCGGTCCATCACAGAAGGCTGAAGCCTCGTTTAACGTCCATGGATAGGGTATCCATAGAAACGAGGTTGCCGGAACATGAATCATGACGAAAACGAAGAAAAGGGCCCACAAGGCATGGATGGTTTTCCAGCTGGAAGAGTGAAAGAGGACGGTTAACAGGAAGAATGAAAAAAGGAATAGGAGGTTTTGATCAGACACCCAAGACCGCGTGGTAAAGAATATTAAAATTATCAAAAGTGACCAACGGATTATCGAAGCGAAGTCTACTTCAGAGAGATGACGCGCAGCATACAAGTACGCAATGAAACAGGCGCCAATCCATAAATAATTAAGAGTCCAAGGTGGTTTAACTAATGGATCTACTAGCCTGAGTATGTTAAAAACATTAAAGGGGCTTGCGGCGCCGTAGGTGTAACCAATTTCATTGGCATAGGGAAGACCTGAGGCATAAACCTGATCAGTCAAGGCGTAATAAAGGTTTGATAAGGGCCAGTTGAAGGCGATCATCGGAACTATTGTAATAAGTGCGAGGAGACTGGTTACACCAAAGAAATAGTATAAAGTCTTCTTCACCGAATGAGTCGATTTATAAACAAAAATTGAGTAAAGCGGAACCAGTACCAACGGGATCTGTTTGAGGGAGCAGGCAACTGCGAGGAAGACTGATGACAATTCTCTTCTCTCCAAGAGGTAGTATGCCGAAAGGAGTGAAAAAAGGAAGGCTAGGACATCGAACATTCCCCAGACGACGCCCACGGAAATCAGATATGGGCATAGTAGGTATAGACGAAAAGCTTTTAACGCATCGCTGCCGTTTAGTTCAGACTTTAAGATTTTATAGATCATGAAAGCAGTTACTATGTCGCCAAGGATTATTGGTACCTTTAAGGCAAAGGTGTAGGCGTAGATGTTGTTTGGGCTTAAAGTTGCTGAAGCTAGGTACATGAGACCGGAGATCAAACCCCAAGGCGGAGGATAACCCATACCACAAAAAGTTCCATAAAGGTGCGGGTGCGGCATGTTCGAAAAAATTTCCTCCAAAACATATTGTCCATAAGGGGATATACCTCGGGCGACAGACCAGCCGACTGCCATAAAGACACGTAGATCAAAGGGATGACCCAAAAATGGAGCAAGTAGAAGGCGGATGGCTAAGCCCGCTAACAA
>Ga0315306_10001397_pt1 | contig 11523 bp, 5 predicted proteins | sample TDP1_MG_FD_203803 | JGI IMG/M metagenome (GOLD analysis project Ga0315306, IMG submission 203803) | Freshwater sediment microbial communities from Lake Towuti, South Sulawesi, Indonesia - TDP1 | ecosystem: Environmental > Aquatic > Freshwater > Lake > Sediment | place: Indonesia: South Sulawesi... | reverse complement strand
GCAGGAAGCAGCAAGTCTTCAGGGAGGCGAGGGGTGCTCGTGGGGCAGGGCGTGGAGGCGCCGGACGAGGACTGGGTGCAGATAGCGCACATCGATGTGGATCAGGTGACCTCGATGACGGATACCGAGCCGGTTTACGACACATATGTGTTGCTTCAGCGCGTGTACCTCTCGCTGGTTTCGGCCATACTCAAGCACGGGGGCCTTGCTTTCTACACCGGTGGGGACAACTTCATGGCCCTCTCGAATGGTATAGATGAAAAGGAACTTCAAGCTGTTATAGACGAAGTGCAGCGGACGCTCGGGGTTGGCCTCAAGGCTAGCGTCGGCGGCGGGGCAACTGCTGAGGTCGCTGCGAAGCTGGCGGCCCGAGGGCTGCTCGAGGTGAGGGAGAATAGAGCCGCTAAGCGCATCGTCTTCAAGGTCAATTGATCTACATCAGAACTATTTCTCGAACAAGTTGTCAAGCTGTAGAACTTCACGACGAGCTTCCTGGCTCTCGTTGAGCCAGAGGTTGTCTTGTAAGGTTGACCTATACAGATTTTCAAGCTTGAACGCCGCCGTCCCCGTACAAAGTGGCACGGCTCTATCGTCCAGAAAAACGGCTCAACATCCACTACTTCTTTTCAAAATACTGTGGGGCGCTCGCGGCGCCCCATCGAAACTCGTGTTCACCTTCACTATCGACCTGAGACCCTAGCCGTCTATCCAGACAGGATCCCTTGTAGTCGGCGCGTAGGGCCACTGTCCTCGTATGCCCATGAGTTCCTTCCAGAGGTTATCCCTTTCAGGCACTGAAGCGTATGGCCACTCTCCCCTGATGCCCATTAGCCTAGACCAGAGGTCGTCCCTTATCGTGACCCAGCCTTTTACCTTGGGGCCCGTGTTGTCCATCCAGAATAGTTTCGCCTTCTTCACCCCTACTGTGCCTCCAACGTGTGGGATGAGGATCGCGCCCATCACGTCGTTATCGAGGTTATACGGGGTAATGCTGCAAACAGTCGCTGGGGGTAATGCTGCATTCTCCCGGTTGTTGTCGTAGTCGTAGAAGTACATGCGGAGTCCTCCAGAGTTATCCCCCACATATAGTTTGAAGTTCGCCCTTAACTTGTACAGGGAACCCAGCCTGAAGTCCACTTCTCCCCTTTGCGCGTAGCATCTGGTGACGTCGTTCTCAGACGGGTTAAGCGCAGATTTTGCGGTGATGGTTATTTTGTTTACAGTGCCCACTGCTGCAGTGCTTGGGATGGTGACGTGCAGTATCGTACTGTTCTCGCTGCCAGCAGAAACCCATAGCGACGAACTGTCGAGGGTCCGGGTCCAGTTCTCAGTATTCTCTATCGTCAGGTTGTAGGTCTTCCCAGAAGTTCCCTTGTTCTTGACAGTGATGACATAATTGTCCACCCGTCCAGCCCTGTCTCCCTGAAATGTCGGATTGACGTATACCCTGACCTCGTTCTCCGGCGCCGCGCTCAGTATCTCCAAGTATGGCCATTTGTTATCGAAGTTATCAAGCCCGAACTCCTTCGAATTCATGAGGGCAGCGTGGTTCGGGGCCACGTTCTCACCCAGGTCGACGACGCAGAAGCTGGCCACCTTGTCCCCCGCGTTCTCGCTCAATACGAAAGAGGTGACGTCGAGAGAATACCAGCGGCGGTTTTCTATCACCACAACGCTGTCCAGCGGGCTTCCCAGCGCCGTCTGCTGGTTGAACCAGTTTAAGTTATCCTGATTCCAGCTGTCGCCCACGCCGTAAACCTTCAAAGCTGCGCCCATACCGATGTTGTCGTAGCAATAGAGTTTAAGGTAGGCCCTAGCTATGCCAATTCCAACCGCGTTGAGGTCGAACTTCAGCCATCCCCGCTCCGCGTTGTCCAGATAACGTCCGATGTATATCGAAGATGCACTTCCGTAAATCGCATTCTCTAGATGAACCTTTTCTCTAGTGGATGTATCTTCTACAGGGGTTATGTGCAAGGAAGCGTGTGCGGTGCAGTTGTCATTGTCGTTCTCAAACGTGTAGCCAGTGGAGGTAGCCCTGACCCTTATGCTGTCGTTGTCTACGTCGGGCGTGGCATCATCTGGCACTTTGACGCTGAGCGTGGTAGTCCCGATACCCATGGGCTGAACATTAGAAAATGTCGCTGTATCCAACGTCGTCTCCCATACATTTTCTATCACCAACAAGTTGAAGTTGTCGACGAACGAGCCCCTGTTCCACACGTTCACCCTGTACTTGAGCGTGCCCTTTGGCATGCCCCACTCGCGGCTCTGGCTGATCCAGGTATCGACATCGTAGCCGATGACGATGTATGCGTGGAGGTTGTCATTGGGATTATTTATCATGTCGAACGAATAGTAGAAGTTGTCCGGGTATGCTGCGCCCTCCGTCTCAGCTATCAGGCAGAAGCTTGCGAAATTCTCCCTTGGGGTTCTCTTCAGCTTCGCTCGGACGAGTTGGGTGACGTCCCAGGAGTACCAGTAATCCTCCCTCGTCACCTTCGTCGTACTATAGTTTTCGGTGGGTAGTGACGGCTGGTTATTCCAATTTATCGTGTTTTCTAACCAGGTATCATTGTCCACCATGTAGGCTCGCACGTTCTCGCCAGGCGTGCCACTAATGTAACTACAGCTGACGAAGAGTCTCGCCTGTAAGTTGTCGGCCGACCAGTTCTTCGGTTTAATTGAAACCGGTTCTGGAATTGCCCTTAGGTCGAACTTAATCCATGCCCTCATGTCCTTCCAATTCATCGCTGCATTCTCCCTCGACGCAACTTGCGCCCATATCTGAGTGCCAGAGTTCCTGGTAGGATCGTTTTCCTCTACACCGCTGTCCTCCCACGCTGGCCTTATCCTGTTAGCGGCAGTGGCCATGAACTTTTTATCGACAATTTTCCCTGAGTCGCCCGTAACGCGGAATGTTATCTGATCGTTATCTCCAATAGATGCACCGCTCGGAATACTGACGGTAAGTGTGACGGCCCTGCTTGTGTCGTTCTCAACGTTGTTAAACGTAGTTTCGGAGAGCGTCACCGGCCATATGTTATCGACGATGGATAAAGTGTAATTGTCTGGGTTCCAACCGGCGTTTGCGACGGTTACTTTATAAATGAGCGTCCCGCCGGGGAAGCCCTCTCGATATGATGGCCAGATCCTCACAGCTATTTCATAGTTCTCCTTCGGAGCTAGGGAGCATACGTTGTACAATCCTATGTTTTCCAACCCAGTTGCAGCTCGATATTCTACCCCAAAATCGACGTTCGCGACATCCGCGTAGATTTGCCAGAAGTTGCCGGAACCAGGGGACCAGTAATTAGTTTCATCTCGCACCACGTCTGACTGGAAGTAGATTTTCGTGTCCAAGCGCCTTAGGACCTTGTTCTGCACTCGTTCATAGTTGTACCCGTCTGTATCGTTCCCATCCATGATGAGCAGGCCTTTCCCGTTGTCGTGTACAAACTGATAAATAATGTCGACCTCTCTGTCTGGCACCAGGCCCGGATCGCCGCCCGTTCCCGAGGTCCCCAGCTCCATCTGGGGTATCACGAGAATGTCTGGTTTCTTTAAATCCAACGCACGCTCGATATTGTCGACACCGCCGCCAATCGTGTTGTCAACCGTGTATCCTAAGATTTTAAGATTCTCAACAAGCTCCGAGCATCTAACGACGTGATTGTAAACAAAGTATTCGTTCTCCGTGCCCAACGTTCCATCGCCTCCGTACCACAGTACCTTCGTCGCCCCAGGCACCATCCACTGGAAGGCCTTGTCGAGCAAAACGAGGAGTTTGCTGCGATACGGTTCTGCCATAAATGTGCTGTTCCACCTGCCATTCCGGCACGTGGAGCTGATCCCCGCGATGACAACCTTACCGCTTCCGACCGTCTTCGACGCAATTATGGGCGGTTGACTTCCAGGTGGATATTCCACCCAGGGCGGGCGAGCATCGCTGTCTGAAGCATAGGCGGTCACCTTGCCTTTGACGATGTTATCATCCGGCGTTGCTGAAACCGGGCCTACGGACAGAAGAGATATCACCGAAATCGCTGGTGCTATAATCGAAACTATCAGTAGAGTCGACAGTAAAGCCCCTTTGAAATGTTCGGTCTTCACTTATAGCCTCCTTTTTTTTTAGAGGTCTTATACCTCGGAAAGAGTTTTTTGAAACGAGTTTATTTAAATGTATCGATACGTATACACGTTCTACACAAAATACACTTATGGGGAGTTTCACTTGTACGCTTTTACATATATGAACAGAAATTGCTCTATCGGGACATGAGTTCAGCGCAATCATGGCGATATACTAAACATTTGCCGCGAGATAGGGGTGCATTTTCTATGATTCCGGTACGGTATCATCCCATGGGATGAGTTGTAAGACTATAAAGGTGCATAAGGCCACTGGGCTCGTATGCCCATGAGTTCCTTCCAGAGGTTATCCCTTTCAGGCACCGAAGCATATGGCCACTCCATCCTGATTCCAATCAGTCTTCCCCATAGATCGTCCCGGCGCACGACGAAACCCCCCACGATCGAGATCACGTTCTCCGTATTTTCACCCGTCAATACAAGTACGATATTCTCGATAGGACTGTTCTCAGGGTGTGGCACGTTCTCCAGAAGGGCTATTTGCGTGGGTGTGGCGCCGCTCCAGACGACACTTTCATTGTCGTACTCGCCTTCATATATATAGAATTTGACGACGAGCTTAAGGCCGGTGTGAAGATAGAAGTCTAACCCCACGGTGATCTTGTAGAGGGTGGCAAGGCTGAATTCAGGTTTTACCCGATGCGCTATGCAGCTAGCTGTACCACTAACCTCAATATTTTCTGCTGAGGTTGCGGTAACGGTTATATTATCCTGTGTGCATGGTGCTGTATTTTCCGGTATGGTAACGCTGAGTGTGGCATTGTCGGACTGATTCATCGCGAGTTCCATGGTCAAGGGCGAGATTATCGGGCTCCAACTCATGTTGTCGTTAGCGGTCAACGTATAGTTGTCAGAGATGTTCCCCGTGTTGGTGATCGTAACTGTGTAGCTTAAGGTGGCGCCGGACAAAGCGTTATTCCCTGGTGGGGTTATACTAACGCTCACCCTCCTGAGCGCTGCAGCGTGGGCGATGCAGCTATCATTGTCTTTTACCGTGCTGTCCGACCTTGAGATCGCGGATGCGATTATATTGTCCTCCGTGCAGTACAGCGTGCCACTCGGTACAGTAACCCTGACCTCAGCGGTCCTGTTTTCAAGTGGCGGGACATTAAGCGAGCTGGGCGAAACTATCGGGCTCCAGTTCTCATTATCGCTAACGGCTAGGTCATATGTGTCTGTTGCATTTCCAGTGTTCATGACCGTCAGAGTGTATGTAATTGTGCTCTCGGGCTGGCCGCTCTTATAAGGCGGCGAAATAGATACCTGGACTCCCCTGACGATCGTCACGTGGGCCAGGCAGCTCTCGTTATCGCTCTTCGTGTTGTCCGCTTGAGAGGTCGCTTTGACCCATACGTTGTCCCACGTACAGCCCCTCGCGTTCGCCGGTATTGTGACGGTCAGCCCCGTCGTCCTGTTTTCACCCTTCGGGACCAATAGCCAGTTGTCATCGAGGCTCAGCGTCCAGCCAGAGTTATCCCCCCTCGTGAGCTGGAAGTTCTCCTGAACATTGCTCAAGTTCTTGACCGTGACGGTATAGGCGAGCGTCCCCCCGTTCTCGTTCTCCTGGCTAGGTGGATCGATCACCACCAGAACCCCCCTCACGATCGAGGCATGGGCGATGCAGCTCGCGGAGTTCTCAACTGCAGTCCCGACCGCCCTGACGGTTACATTATCCTGAGTGCAGCCTGTTGCATTGTCCGGGACGGTTACACTCAGCGAGGCCGTCCTGTTCTCCCCCTTCGGGATGGCGAGTGAATTGGGTGAGATATTTGGCCCCCAGCCAAGATCGTCGCTTGCTGTCAAACTGTAGTTGTCGTCATACTCCCCCGTATTCGTCACGGTGACTGTGTAGCTCAACAATGCCCCAGGCAAGCCACTTCGGTTGTCAGGCGATATCGATACCCTCACACCTCCCGCAAGCACCTTTATAGTCGTCACAGCTGGGGTAGTGGAATTGACGGTGGATTCAGCCCAGTCTATCGAGCCCCCCCAGCCGGCTTTATTGATCGGGTGATTGTCCCATGGCGCGCGATGAGGAGTTCCCCGGCTCGCTGCCTGCATGTAAATCTCAATGTCGAAGTATCCGTCAGTTGGATCGCCCGTCGTGTTATAAACTTTAAATGTCCACCTTTTGCCATTGGTCCCAGATCCGGACAGGAGTTCCGTCGTGTTCTCCAACCAGATGGGCGAGGGACCCGGGAGATTATTGTTGTCGTTGTCGATGAATGCCCTCGCGTATAGAACTGTGAAGTTCTCGTCAGCGCGGTTATTATCCTCCCATATGATCGTGATGCCGTAATACCCATTATAATCCGGCTCATCCCACACCAGCTCGGTTCGGAGAACGAAAATGCCCCCCGGAGGGACCTCGATCACCTTACCGCTGTAGTTAGTGCCTACAAAACCCGATCCGGAAGCTGGTAGGGCTATGAATGCCATCGAGAGCGCCATGCCCAAAACTAATGCTAACGGCAAACCCCGGCTCAAACTACCTATCCTCACCTTTGGCCTCCCTGTTCAATTCCCTGACCCAATTATAGACGTAATTTTTGATTTTTTTGATATAAAGGTTTGGGTAAAAAATTTCTCATAAAGGCGCATATGGCCATTGCCGTCGTATACCGATGAGCTCAGTCCAAAGTGCATCCCTCTCCGGGAGCGTGGCATAAGGCCATGTTCTTCTAATTTCCATGAGCCTGTTCCAGAGGTCACCCCTGGTCACGGTAAAGCTAGCTAAAGTGGATATCACGTTTCCCTCGTTGTCTGTTAAAAAGAGTGTAACCCTTTCCACGGCATCGCCTAGGGGATGAGGAATGTTATCCATGAAGGCCACATGCGCCGGCGTGGTGCCGCTCCAAACGATGTTCTCCGCCTGGTAGGTGTTGTCGTACTTGTAGAACTTGGCGACGAGCTTCGAGCCCTCGCCTAGGTAAGCATCAAAGTCCAAGCTAACCTTGTACAAGGTGGCCAAACTGAAATTAGCCTTCAGCTGATGCGCAATGCAGCTGGCGGATGCGCTTATCGCTGGATTCCCAGTTGAGGTTGCCGTGACGATTATGTTGTCCATCGTACAGGGCGCTGCATTTTCAGGTATTGTGACCGTCAGCGTTGCCTCACCTGCGGAGCCTGAGGCGACCGTGAGCGAGGTGGGCGAGACCACAGGACCCCAGCCTGAGTTGTCGCTGACGGTTAGGATGTAATTATCATCGAGATTTCCGGTATTCCTGACCGTCACTGTGTAGCTTAGCACCTCCGTTGGTAAGCCGCTCTTCCAGCTCGGCGAGATCGACACGGATACAGCATAGGGTGGGACATAAACTACTTCGAGATACGGGTCGCTGCCATCGTACTCGCTTGAAGAGAAAAAGATAGCTAGTTCATCGTTCTCGCTATTGATCACGAGGAATCGGCCGTCGTCAATTCCGATCGATGGCTCGCTTCCGTCATCATTCGCCCACCTCAGCCTGAAGCTCGCATATGTATTGCCTGCAACATAATCGACGTTCAGCTGGCTCGGCACATCTAAATAATCCCAGCCGCGCGAGGTGAATTTGCCCGCTTGGTTTTCCTCATTCGTGAGGGTCTGAGCATCGAATTGGCTGGCGATTATATTTTCGCTCCAAAGCTGGTCGTCAACCCTGTTGAGCGCAACGCCTCCATCCCAGCCGTCCGCAGCCAGCCTGTATAGCCAGAGCTTAGCCGAGAGTATCCTCCCCTGCAGGGGAATGCCGCTGGTATCGAATTTCAGCTGTGTCCTCGAGTACCCGGTCCCGTATTCACCGAATGCGTAAACATCGGCGGTCGGGTAAATCACGGTCCTGATCTCCGTCAGAAGCCCCGCCGCGTGCGCCACGCAGGTGTCGCTAGCGCTTACCATATTATCGGTCTGCGAGGTTGCGGTGACGACTATGTTGTCCCTCGTACAACCCAACGCATTCTCGGGTATGGTGACGCTGAGCGTCGAAGTCCTGTTCTCGCCAGCTGGCACAGTAAGCGAGGTAGGTGAAACCGCTGGCCCCCAGTTCTCGTTGTCGCTGACTGTAAGGTTATAATTATCATCGAGCGCCCCCGTGTTCTTAACGGTGACGGTGTAGTTAAGCGTCGACCCGGGGGTGCTGCTCTGCTCGTCAGGTGAGATGGACACCTCGACGCCCAAGGGCAAGGCGGCATGAGCTATACAGCTATCGGAGTCTGTCACACCGGTCCCGGCTGCGGTGACGACTATGTTGTCCCTCGTACATGGCACGGCGTTCTCGGGTACAGTGACTCTCAAGGTCGTCTCCTTGTTATCGCCCGGCGCGACATTTTCAAATAGATTATCATCAAGCGTCGGGCCCCAGTTCTCGTTGTCGCCAACGGTCAAGACATAGTCGTCTACAACATTGCCGATGTTGATGACGTTGACGGTGTAGCTGAGCGCGCTTCCCTGCGCCCCGCTCTGGTAACTAGGCGAGATCATGACATCTACGACTCGAACGATGGTCGCATGGGCCACGCAATTGTCGTTGTCATCAACAGTGTTATCGGCCCATGAAATTGCGGTGACAATTATGTCGTCATTCGTGCAGCCTATTGCGTCGAGTGGCACCGTGACGCTGAGCGTAGTGGTCCTATTTTCCCACGGTGGCACCGCCAGCGAGGTCGGCGAGACGCTCGGTGACCAACCTGCATCATCACTCGCTATCAGATCGTAGGTATCCTCAGTATTGCCTAAATTGGCGACGGTTACGTTGTAATCGAGCATCGCCCCGGGCAGGCCGCTCTGGTAGCTCGGGGCAATCGAGACGTCGACACCTCGGACAACTCTCACGTGGGCCAGGCAACTCTTGTTATCAAATATCGCCGCATTATCCTTTGAGGTCGCTTTAACCCATATGTTATCCCAGGTGCAGCCCGTCGCGTTTGAGGGTATGTTTACAGTTAGCTTCGTCGTCCTGTTTTCACCCTTCGGGACCAATAGCCAGTTGTTATCGAGGGCCAGCGCCCAGCCCGCGTTATCCCCCCTCGCGAGCTGGAAGTTCTCCTGGACGTTACCCGTATTTTTGACCGTGACGGTGTAGGTGAGCGTCCCCCCGTTCTCGTTCTCTTGGCTGAGGGGCGAGATCACCACCTGGACCCCCCTCACGATCGTCACGTGGGCTATGCAGCTCTCGTTATCGCTCTTCGTGTTATCCCCCTGAGAGGTCGCCTTGACCCATATGTTGTCCTCGGTGCAACCTGTCGCATTCTCCGGTATGCGGACGCGCAACGTGGTGGTCCTGTTTTCACCCTGTGGGATGTTCTCAAGCCGATAATTGTCGAGCCATACGTTATCTCCCCAGCCAGTGTTATCGCCTTTAGACAGGTTGTAATTGTCTGAACCGAGGGTTCCGGTATTTTTGACGGTCACGATATAGTTGATGACTGCCCCTGGCAGGCCACTTTGATAACTAGGCGATATCGATACATCGACGCCCCCGGCAGGCGCCTCAAGCACCCTTATAGTCGTCACTGCTGGGGTTCTGGAACCAATGGTGGATTCAGCCCAGTCTATCGAGCCTCCCCAGCCGGCTTTATTGATCGAGTGATTGTCCCATGGTGCGCGATGAGGAGTTCCCCGGCTCGCTGCCTGCATGTAAATCTCAACGTCGAAGTACCCATCCGTTGGGTCGCCCGTCGTGTTATAAACTTTAAACGTCCATCTTTTTCCATTGGTCCCAGATCCAAACAGGAGTTCCGTAAAATTCTCCAACCAAATGGGCGAGGGACCTGGGAGATTATCGTTGTCGTTGTCGATGAATGCCCTCGCGTATAGAACTGTGAAGTTCTCGTCAGCGCGGTTATTATCCTCCCATATGATCGTGATGCCGTAATACCCACTATAATCCGGCTCATCCCACACCAGCCCGGTGCGGAGGACGAAAGTACCTCCCTGAACGACCTCGATCACCTTACCGTCGTAATTACTATCAACATATCCAGCTGCCGAAGCCGGCATAACGGCGACGAACACCATCGAGAGTGTTATGGCCAAAAATAATGCTAACGGTAAATCTCGACTCAAACTACCTATCCTCACCTTTGGCCTCCTTGTCCAGTTCCCTGTAAATCAGTTAAATTACATACATAAAAGGTTTGGGGAAAGTTTTGATCAGCATAAGATTGAGGTTTGTGGAGAGGAGTTTTTCTGCCCTTTAGCGGCGCCCGCAAATACCTGAGGTACGAGCAAGAAAACCACATCGAAGCAATTTAATTCCCTCAAAACGTTTAAATAGCAGTAAAGTACCAGTAAGATGGCAGCTAAACTGCATATGGAGGCAGAAAAATGACCCAGAAGAAAGCCGAGGTTCGAGTCTTCCTCGACGGAGTCCACCTCAAGATCATAGACGACCTCATCCCCAGCCACGGCAACACCAGGAGCGAGGTCATCCGCACGCTGATCCACGACTGGCTGAGCGCAAACGTCGATAAGATAAAGGAGTGGCAGCGCCTGCAAGCGGAAGCTGCCTCCAAGGGCTACGTGCCCAAGAAATGATGGGGGTGAAAGGAGCTCAATAGATCATAACTCACGGTCACCCCACCTCCTCGGTCCAGCCTCCAATGGGGTGTCAGTTGAGGGGGGGACACCTATTAAGATGACCCCCCTCAGCATTTTCATTTCACCAGCGCCTGTGGAGGAACTTGTGGAGGGCCCTTCGCAGGAAAAGCAGGATGGGGAGGGGCCGCCCAAAGGTCGATGCCTCTCCCCGCTTTATCGTCTTTAAAACCGCTTCCAGCTCGAGTTTGCAGTTCATCTCTATTCCGGCCAAGCCTATCTCATCAGGACAATGGGCATCCGAGCCGGCCACCATTGGCACGTGATTTCGCTCGGCGAACCTCCGGGCGAGGGTGTTGCTTATGAAATAAGTGCGGGAGTTGTATACCTCGACCGCGTCGAACCTCGCCTTAAAAACTGACCCGATCTTCCGTGCGATCCCAAATGGATGGGCGGCTATCGCGATCCCGCCCTGCCCCCTTATCAGCTCGATGGTTTCAGAGGCTGGGAGGTCCCTCGGGATGAGCTCGCTTACCCCCAACCCGAGGATGTGCCCATCCTTGCTCGATATCTCAATGCCTGGGATCACCAAAAATTCCTTACTTGAGAGCTCAGCTGCTTCAGCGTTGCCGCCAACGCTGTCGTGGTCGGTGATCGCTATGCCTTTTAAACCGGCTATCTTAGCTGCCTCAACAGCCTCGGCGACCGAACATGAACAGTCCTTTGAATGCCTGGTATGGACGTGGAGGTCGAGACGAAACAATCATCTCACCCTCGCTCCCGGCTTCACTGGTTTGTCGACCGTCAGGACCGAAACCCCCTCCTCATCCACGGCCGCCAGCAACATCCCCTCCGAT
>Ga0315306_10001396_pt1 | contig 11526 bp, 14 predicted proteins | sample TDP1_MG_FD_203803 | JGI IMG/M metagenome (GOLD analysis project Ga0315306, IMG submission 203803) | Freshwater sediment microbial communities from Lake Towuti, South Sulawesi, Indonesia - TDP1 | ecosystem: Environmental > Aquatic > Freshwater > Lake > Sediment | place: Indonesia: South Sulawesi... | reverse complement strand
TAGGAAGATAGAAAACACTACACCAGTGCAGTAGCCAAATCGATAGATGAAGCTAGCAAACTAGTAGAATCAGGATTCGAATACGTAACAACCTTCGACAACCTAATGCTGTTCAGAAAAAGAAAGTAAACTAGAATACAAACACTTCTATCCCTTCTTTTTTCTGTTGCTAGAGAAAACGAATAGAAAACAGACTCAAGACTTGAAAGAAATGTATCTTAATTCTACTGAGCAACTCTCCCGTTATATTGTAGCTCTTTTCCATTCAAAGACTTCTTTCTTAACCATGAAGAGAGATACGTCAATCAACTATGGAGAGGAATAAGATACTTGATGATGAGTGTAAGACTGAGGGTCAATACAAAAAAAGCAAACCATGATGAGACCCTTAATGCAAAATGCCTCTTATGAAAATCTCTTCCATCTTTGGCTTCTTTAGAGTTGAAGAGTTCTGCATAAGGGACTCCTTGATGTTTATGGTCTCTTCGTTCATACTTCCAGAACGCTAACCATCCGAGCGACCAGTATGGAAGAAAAACACTAACGGCAATGAAGAACATAACCCAGAATTGCAGTATGAAGTAAAGGAAGTTGAGTGCATTGGCTTCTGGTATTGGGACTTTGGGGATAGTCATAGCAAACAACCAAACTGGTGCGAGCCACAGCATATAGAAAGGCATTTCAATGACAGTAAAGAAGACGAAAATGTTCATCGTCTGGAAAGGCAAAGTTTCCTTCTGCAAGTGTGGATAGAGGATAGTTTTTCTTACAAAATCGAAGTAATTTATGATGCCTAGTTTTGACAATGGTTGCGTGATTCTTCGTGCCAGTTCCTGAAGAAACAAAGCCACAAGCAAGAGAAGGAATGTAACGTATAATTCTTGCAGGTCCACTTGCATCACTTAACAGGAACAAGAGATGGTTTCTCATTAAATTATTAATGCAAGTTGTAATGAATAACGTATGGTTGATGATAAGGACGGCATAAATTGAGGTCAGAGAGATCGACAAGAAAAGCAGAAAGGAAAACGGGTATTTCATGCGGAACGTGTGCATTTTTCGGTAAGCCGATCCTTTGTCGAAGAAGAGAAAAATATGCTGGAGCAATCCCCTGTGCAATTTACGAAAGAAAAACCTCGCTTCAAGATGAAGCGGCATCCCCTATGTTTCCGCTTCTTCCAGATACAGGAGTAAGAGAGTCGAAAGAAGAGCTCGAAGAAGAGACTCTTGGTCCGAGCCTAGCTTGGTATCTTGTTCCATTCTTTTTTGGTATACTCGGGGGTATTGTGGCTTATGTGGCGGTCAAAGACAGAGATGAGGATACAGCTTTCGGGCTTCTTTTCTTCGGGATAATTTGGACAGTGTTCGTAGTCATCCTGTATTACGCTACACTCTCCTATTACCTAAGTCTTCTTTTCTAGAGGATATCTCTGCTGTCGATGACAAGCTTGTTGTTCTCGCTTTGGCTATTCTCAGGATTTATTCGTGCTGGTGATAGAATCCTTCGACACGTTTTTTAAAAGAATCATGGATAGTCTCAGAAAAGATATTTAATGAAAACATTTCAGGGACAGGTTACGAGAAGTCCGTCAACGTTAATGAATGAGAATCCCGTAGCTGCCTGCCGCTCACGTGTCAAAAGATACGAATCTCTCCATTATTGCGACTCAACAATTCTTAAATACCTCATATGCATATACACTCAATACGGAGTGGGGTCCCCCTTTGAATGCTCCGCCGCAGCTGGTTGGCACCTTCGTCATCTTTTCGAGGCCCTGCCTTCCTCTCTGATTCCGCCAATTGGTGCGGGCTGGCATTCAAAGGGTTCTAATAATACAGCACATCAGGTTTCAGACTTCATATCCCCACGCTTGCAATACTCTCATCTTTTCATCATCATGAACACCTTTGTGCTCAACACGGTTTCTCAAGCACTCTAAGCATTCGTGTACCGATTTCTGGCACCTGCGACCGCAGCGAACAATCATGCACAGCCTGAAATGTCTGCTTGGCAAAGTCTCAGACCCCAAGCCTATTCTTTGTAACACGTCGAAAAGATAAGTCTATGCGCTGTAATAGACTGAACCAAGTCTACGACATGAATTTCGTCTGCAGTTCAACTACCTCTGTGCTGTCCCTTGCGGTTGCATAGGCATCCAGCATTTTCCGGTTCAACCTTATGAACTCTGGTCCCCACTTGAACTTCGAAAGAAGCCTGTCGGCTTCGTCAGGGAAACCAGCAATGTAAAGCGCTGCCGCCAAGGCTTCAACCGTGCTCAACTTTGTCGGCGTGCCATAATTCACAGGGTTTGCGGCAATCAAGTACGGTAGGGCTCTAGAAGCCCCACGTGTGTCGAGTTCAAAAACCTGACTGGCATGTATCCAACTGCAGTCAATAGCAGCTAAGCCTTCTTTCACGATGATTGAACGGTCGGCAGGCGAGAAAGCCTTGGAGGAAAACGGGTTCAAAACCACTGCACCATGAGGCAATGCCTTAACGTGCGGCACGACTCTGGCCAAGCCGAAGCGTTTCAACTTCAAAGTAGTGCATTTTCTGGGATCATCTTGGGCAGCGTGATAGACAGCGATTCTGATGCCTTTTCTTTCAGCCACGTTTTCGCACCTTCAAATGCGACATTGGGTCATCCATCACCTTGGGAATCCACTCGAGCAGGTCTGTTGCAACCATGTGGAACCCTTTCTCTGAGGCAACAAAGTCCCCAGCTGCCCCGTTGATGAAGGCTCCTGCAACCGCAGCCTCAAAAGCATCAACTTTCTGAGCCAAGAAAGCCGCAACTATGCCAGATAAAACGTCGCCTGTTCCACCTACAGTCATGCCTGGATTGCCTGAAAAGTTGAACTTGACTCGTTCTCCGTCAGATATCACGTCTACGTGTCCCTTGAGCAAAACCACAGCGCTAAGTTCTTCAGCCGTCTTCTGCACATCGGCAGCTCTCTGCTCCAAATCATCTGGCACCTCATGACCAGTCAGAATCTGGTATTCTCCAGAGTGCGGAGTCAAGACAAGATGCGACTTCGCCTTGCGCTTGAACTCAGCAAAGGCTTTCAAGCCGTCTGCATCAAGCAACACAGGAATCTTTCGTGTTTCGGCAAGTTTAGTTATTTCATGGACGAATTCCTTTGTTTCTTTGTGAAGCCCCAGTCCAGGACCTACGGCGACTGCAGTTGACTTCTCCAAAAATGGTGCAAGCGTAGCTGTATTGCGCCGGCTGAGGTGGTCGCCTTCAAGTTTGATTGTTATGAAGTCGGGCGACATCGAAGATATGGCGTAAGCGGTTTTAGCTGGAGCTGCAATGTGAACTAAGTCTACACCAACTCGATATGCACCAGACGCAACAAGGGCTGGAGCGCCTGAGAAGACTTCGCTTCCGCCTACGACGAGTAGTCTACCAGAATCTCCTTTATGCGCTGTGGATGAACGTGGTTTCACGACGATTTGAACGTCGCCCGGACCAGCAAAACGTTCAAACTGTTCTGGTAACCCAATAGGCGCTACGACAATTTCACCCGTGTATTCTTTTGCTTTCTCCAGTCCATGTTTCAGTTTGTGAAATGTCACTGTTAAATCAGCCTTGACAGCTTCACCTAAGGCTTCGCCTGTGTCGGAGTCGATGCCTGAGGGCACGTCAACCGCCAAGCGAAAAGCTTTCATAGCATTGATTCGGGTTATCAGCTGGCTTGTTGGCGGTCGCGGAGCACCTTTTAATCCAATTCCTAAAAGAGCGTCTACAACAACATTGGCTTCCACTTCTGGTATCAAAGATGAGTCACAAACTTCATGAACAATCAGATAACCTCTTAGATTCTCGACTGCATTCCAGTTTGTCTGAGCTTCTTTGTCGGTGATGTCGCTCGGCTTTCCCGCGAGCACCACTTCGACTTTGAAGCCGTGAGCAAGGAGATGCCTAGCCACTACGAAGCCGTCGCCTCCATTCCCGCCTAAGCCACAGAAAACAGCAACCTTCGTTTTGGACGGTTTGAATCGCGCTTTGATCTCGCCTGCGACGCCTTTGCCAGCGTTCTCCATCAGTTGTAGTCTTGACACGCCGCAGTATTCAGAATTGATCTCTAGGGCACGCATTTCTCGGTTTAAGATCGACAAGGCAAATCTCTCAGTTCTACTTGTAGTCGTTACATAGCAAAAGCATTTTAGGTTTTGTATAAATGGAGTTGCAGACATGTAGGCTTCATTTAGGCGCACATCAAATTCTTGTTCCAATGTAAAGTATGGGCAGCCAACCGCCCTTTTTATCGACTGAAAGCTTCTTGTATTCCTCCCTCACTTTCTCGAAAAAACTTACAGCATCCCTCTCCTCTAAACCCATTAATCTCGCAACGAGAAGCTGGGATTTCCTCACTAACTCCTCAGAAACATTGGGCCTTCTATGAAGAACCTGAATGCGTTTGTGGCGGATTTTTCTGAACCCATTGTTGTGTAGCATTTTCATCAACTCGGATTCAGCAAAGTCGCGGATGCCTCCCTTTTCGCGGGATGCAGCCCAGAAATCGAGAGGTGGTTTTTCCCATTCCACGGAAGCCAATTTGCCGCCCCTTCTGACAACTCGTGCCATTTCAGCAGCTGCCTTTTGAGGGTTGGACAAAAAGGCAAACATAAAGCATGATGTTACAGCATCAACGCATCGGTTGCGAAGAGGCAGACTATGAGCGTCTGTCAAGACAAAATCGATGTTGGGCAGACTCAGCGCCTTTATCTTCTTTACTGCTTGTTTCAGCATAGGTCTGGAATAGTCCATGCCCAAGACCATGCCGTGTTTTCCCACTTTCTTGGCTGCTTCTATGCCTATGATTCCTGTTCCTGTTGCCATATCGAGAATTTTCATGTCTAGTTCGATTTCTGCTTCTTGAATCATAGACTGAAGAATAGGCGTATAATCTGGAACCTGCCAAATAACATCGTAGTCTTGGGCGATTCTTTCCCAGATTTGTCTCTGATGCTTCATGTGGCTTGAAGCCTACCAAGTCTCTGCTTTTCAATAGTGAAGGAAAATTATTTTAGGTTATAGGATACAACTGTGTAGGCACGTAGAGTAATGGAGGAATGAATGAACGTATGCCGATGGCTTTCGTGCTCATTAATGCTGAGATCGGTTCAGAGGAAGAAGTGCTCAAGGAACTGAACAAAGTGGAAGGCGTTGTTGAAGCTTTCGTCGTCTACGGCGTCTATGACGTGGTTGCCAAAATCAGAGCCGACACCATGGACAAATTGAAAGACGTTGTCACGTGGCACGTGCGCCGCTTGAACAAGGTTCGCTCAACCTTGACCATGATAGTGGTAGAGACTTCTTAGCTTCCAGAAACCTCCATCTTTTTGTCAACTCCAAGGTTCCAAAGGACTAAATTCTTATCATCGAGCCTTATTGTTGAGTGGTTGGTCTACGCTGAATGATTACGTTGCACGTTGGGATAGATGACACAGATTCGCCAAGAATGGGCTGCACCACTTACGTAGCCTCATTGCTCGTCCAAAAACTGCACACTCTAGGTGTCTCATTCATCGACTATCCCAACCTTGTTCGGCTGAACCCCAACGTGCCCTGGAAGACGCGTGGAAACGGCGCCCTCTGCTTAAGATTCAACTGCGACGAAAATAAGGTTGAAGAAATCAAAGAAACTGTTGTCGACACAGTGGAAGAAAACAGTGACTTGGATTATTCTGGCACCGAGCCAGGCGTAGTTTTCTTCTTCGGCGATACCATTCCTGAGGAGTTGTCAGCCTTTGCTAGACAAGCCATTCAGGGCATAGTGAAAATGAAAGAAGCGATGAAGCTTGGCAAATCATTCAGAGCCGAGGCTGTGGGCTTTAAGACTGGACGCGGAATCATCGGCGCTTTAGCCGCCGTTGGTGAAAATCTTGCCGGTGACCACACTTACGAACTCATCACCTACAGAACGCCCGCAAACCGTGGCACCAGAAGACAGGTCGATGCAGAGTCAGTGTTCAAAATGAACGAGGAGACTCAGCCGTTCACGTTCAACAACGTTGATCCGGAAACCAAGCGAGTTCTGATTACGCCTCACGGACCTGACCCCATACTTTATGGTATTCGAGGTCAGACAGCGAGCGTTGTGAAAAAAGCCCACAGTATGGTTCGCTGTCTTGAGCCTATTGAGCGATGGACTGTTTTTCGCACAAACCATGGCACGGATGCCCATCTTCGAAAGGTTGCCGCAATAAAAGACGTTAACGCCTACAGTCCAGTCATTGTAGAGGGCAGAGTAGCCGAGTCGCCGCGGACAATTCCTAGAAGACACGTTATCTTCGCAATTAGCGATGCTACTGGTCGGATTGACTGCGCCGCTTACGAACCCACGGGTCATTTGAGACGAATGGCTGCTGAACTAATTGTAGGAGACGCCGTTGAGGCTCATGGTGGCGTGCGTCCTGCATCAAGCAAGCGACCTATGACTATTAACTTGGAGAAATTCAGGGTTATTGATTTGGCGCAGAAACTAGTGTTCAAGAATCCCATTTGCCCAGATTGCGGAAGACGCATGAAGTCGATGGGTGCTGGAAAGGGGTTCAGATGCGACAAGTGTGGTTTTCGTTCAGCCGAGATCAGAAAACAGGCGGTTGAGGTCAATCGAGACCTGCTGGAGATGCTTTACGTGACTTCACCTCGTTCTCAGCGCCATTTAGCGAAGCCTCTCAGTCGCTACGGCTTTGAGAATAAGGATAAACCTAACAGAATCATGCCTCGGTGGTACTGGGTTAACGACAAGATGAAGTGAAGGCTACATGGAATTCTGATTTTAGATTCATATTGATTAAATAGTCAACGACCAGCGTCTCTACTTTCGAATGGTGAGACTGCATTGGATGAAAACGAAGCCTACTGGGCAGGCTTAGTCGTAGCCGCAGTCATGTTAGGCAGCGGGTTTTCGTTGCTCTTGTTTCCTGTGTTCGTGGGTTACGGCGCTGTGATCATGTCATTGGGGATAATGACGATGATCGTGGTTTTGATGACAAAGGCTGTGATAATCCAGATACAGAAGTGGATGGACTATAACGCTCGAATTGAGGAAACTGTTGCCAACATCCTTGCGCTCAGAACCCAAGTAGTTCCTGCTCGACCGAGCATTGAGGCTGTGCAGCCGGAGAAAGATGAAGCCAAACCTAAGAAGCTTGAAGCTGAAGCTGAAGAAGAAGAGGTTGCGGCTGCTTAGCCTTTGTCAAAGTCAAGGTTGCTCTTCCACGTTGAACATTCGCGTTAAAAGCCTGTAGAGCTCGTCGCCGCCTTCAACGCCCTTGAAAAGCTCTTTTTCCGCCCTTAGTATTCTTCCAGCCATTTCATAGGTTTTTCTCCATTCGGCTTCTTTCCAAAGAACCTGAAAGTGTTTAAGCTCCAGCCAAGCACGGAAGATGAGCACGGCGAACATTCCTACAGTTACGGCTAGGTTGAGCAAGTAGATTTCGAACAATTCGACCATTTTCAGACCACCTCAACATCACAGCGCATGATTCGCCTTAGATTCTGACGCGTCAGAATTTAAGCAGTTCGAGAACAAGCCATAAAGCATGAAACTGTGATATCCAGAGTATTCTTCAAGAAGGACGACTAAAATGGATGTGTTGAAGATAACGTCGCTGGCAGAGTTTTCGCCAGACAAGTACATGAGAGTGCCTATCAAGAATTCAGGCGGTCTTGTGCGTCTCTTGTGCTTCGAGCCGAGTCAAGAGGTGGCTCTTCATAGGCATGCGGAGGCTGATGAGATCTTCTACATGGTAAGTGGTGCAGCAAGGTTCACCAAGGGTGAAGAAGCTGTCCGATTAGAAGCTGGAAGCATAGTCAAGGCGGAGGCCGGAATGTTTCACGGTTGGAGAAACGGGTCAACCAGACTGATTCTCTTCTCCGTACTCATACCACTCTCGAGTTATGGTGCTGCTGAGCAGGCTGCGAAGATGGAGTTTGCTTAGGTGTAATCCGCAAGACATAAAAGTTGTATGACTTGAATTTAGGAGGCGAGGTTGAATCAATGAGTGAGGTTCTTTCTCCACTAGGCTATCAATTGGGAATCGGTGCGGTCGGCGGGTTCATCGCAGGTTATGCATTCAAGAAGTTTATGAAAATCGTGGCAGTCATAATCGGGCTCTTCATCTTGGCGCTTGTCTATTTAGGCTATAAGGGCATAATCTCGATCAATTATGGTGCACTTGGAGACTCTGTCTCAGGCGCATTGGGTCTTACAGGTGCGGCAGCAGAGTGGATAGCCCCGATTATTGCGCACTTGCCTTTCGCAGGCGCCTTCGGACTGGCATTCTTCTTAGGATTCAAAATGGGTTAAACACCTGGCTTCTTACAACATATTTCTTGTCTTTTACATTCTTTCTTGAGAATGTTCCCTCTGAAGTCTGCCACTATCAAGAAACGGTGAGCGCGTTCATGTGAGTAACGTTGATGTTCTGGGGTGTGTCACTGTTGTGTTCAATGTTGGAGGTGAATCAGATTGGGAAAGGTTCGGTGTGCTGAGTGTGATGCTGAGATTAAGGATGCAGAGGCTTTTGTTCACGATGGAAAGACGTATTGTCCTGAGTGTACGGTTGAGCATGTGAGAGCTAAGCATGTGGCTTTCTTTAGGAATCCTCCGTGATGTCGACTGCGATAATTGGTAACATCTCAGTAATGTGTCAGAGCGGGCTGTGTTCGCCGAAGCGTGCTCGGTTTTTCAAGTTCTTCTTATTCTCTCACTACTGATACGTTGATATATGTCCGGGCTCAATTATCAACGCAAGTTGAAGTGACATCAGGTTTTGAGCCGATTTGGTGAAAAAAACCTAGGCTGAGTATAATAGTTGCATCAGCAATCCTCGTAACTAGCATTTGGTTAATCTGGGCGTTGAAAATCTGGGATTCCGCAGGCAATCTTTTGATGGGAAGTGTGAAAGCTCTTAACTGGATGCGACTACCAAGCATGAACAAAACTGAAAGTACTTCTTTCCAAAATTACTGATGCAACATGACAATTCTATGATGCCTTGCTACACACTCGACAGATTAATTAATTTAAAAAAGACGATTATGCAATAAGGCTCTACTATTGTGGAGAAGATGGGAGAGAACTCAAATATTCTGCGCGTCTGCGGAGGTATTTAAAATTGTGTGATTGGTGTAAGAAACATGGTGACGGCAAGAAATGGTATCTTAATATCAAGAACTACTCAAGAGATGTTCTCAAAGATAAAGCAGCAATTGAATCAGCAAACGCATATTTCATGGGAATCGAGTCCATCACAAGAAAGCCAATGGGACCTCCTCCAATTCTCAATATTCATGATGAGAAATTCGCTGAATATGTGGAACTTACGAAAGAGGCCATAAAAAACGACTTCTCCCCATAGAGGACAGATAGTTCCGCTTGAAGACGTAAAGAAAATCATTAAACTATCAGGACCAATAGCCAAAATAGCTTGTGTATGCAGAAGAGCTGTCAGAGCGAGTTTCGATGAAAAAGCGTGCATAGCATTAGGACCACTTTACTTAGAATATGCTAAGGACTGGCCGGACTATACGAGAGGAGGCATAGACTACATCTCTAAAGAGGAAACAGAGGAGTTAATGGAAGAATTTAACAGAAAAGGATATGTAGCCTCAATTTGGAGAGATTTTGATTCTCCTGCGGTTTTAGGATTCTGTAACTGCGAGTTTCCAACATGTGGCGCAATCCGTGCAAGGAGGTACTATGGCGACTGGTATGACTTCTTCATCAGGAAAGCTGAGTACGTGGCTCTACAGAATTATGATAGATGTAACGGCTGTCGCGTCTGCGTATCGCGTTGTCAGCTCGGAGCCATATCATATTCTCTGTATTTAGAAAAAGCAATTATCAACATGAAGAAATGCGCAGGTTGTGGTCTGTGCCGTGACGCCTGTCCCCAGAAAGCGATACGACTCGTCCCACGAAGCCAAATTCCAGCAGTGAAGGAGATGTGGTAAAATGGCATCTTTAAGACAACTAAACTTCCCTGAATACACTGTAAGCGTGGAAGTTGATGAAGAAAAATGTGTAGGTCCATTTAAATGCGGGAAATGTTTGAAAAATTGTCCAGCAGTCGTGTTCAGAACTTACCCAAAAAGAAGAGTCAAGGGTGAAATCTGTAAGGATTGGGGAGTAATAGCATCTAATGATGCTTTCTGCTGGGGTTGTGGTGTCTGCACCGAAATCTGTCCAACAAAAGCTATCAGGATAGTATGTAGCAAATAATCTTTCCTTCATCAGAGATTCATTTGGTTTAAATTATAGTTGTAGGTTGAAATGCCATATTGTCTCAATGCAAGTGGATAGAGGAGGTGACATGTAAGTTGAGAGAATGGAAATGCGTCTTGGTTGGACATCACGATAACGTCGGCAAAGTGATTGAAGAATGGGAAAAGGCGGGGTGGCATCTTCACACCTATCAAACGGCTGGTATGGGTGGGGCTGTCAATTACACTGTCAATCATTACTTGCTGTTTGAAAGAGGCGAATAGAACAGAACAAGCTGGCTTCTCAACATCTACGTTTACCATTAAAGCTCAACTACAACTGTCCAACCGCCCCAAGGCCATAGCCCAACATTCTGAGTGTTGACATCACCATGAACAGCCTTACGACGACGCTCACACGCTTCTGCCGCAAAGCTCGTCCGCAACATGGTAGAAGACGGGCGTAAGGGTATATCGCCTTCTTCTTCCACACAGTTTTCCAGCCGCAGCGCCGCTGGCATGCCTGAGAAATCACCATTAAATACCAATCAATTCACCAAAAAACCGGCTCAAACAGAGCCAAACCCACAAACAGGAATCAGAACACAACCAAAAAAACTAACCGAACCCCGCATCGCACAAAATTCTTTCCAACACTCATACTACCTTTGGTAAACCAAAAACAAAGCATGACCCATCCGCGCATCAGTCTCGAATATTTACTCCAAATTCATAAACCACATATTAATCAACTCACGCTGTTCAGATACGGGTGTAAATGATTGGCAGTACAGGCAACGACACTGCAAGTTCCAACCATTTCTGAGCCTATCCCAGAAAAGGTAGCTGACCGAAAAATCATCGTCTACAAGACTCTCATCGACCCAACTGTCATCAAACTAGCCACTGAAAAAGTCAAAGACCGCCTATTCGTAAAATTTGGCTTTTTGAAACCCAACCCAGATCAAATACAACAAGTGTCGTTTGAAAAGGATTACGAAGCCTTCGTCATCATCGACGGGAAATACCACATAGACTACTACCGAAGGCGCATTTACGTTTTAAGACTCGACGACAAGGCTCAAGAAGTCATTTTGTTCAATCAAACATTCAAGCCTGAGGTTTCAAGCGAACCAGCAGGCAAGGTAGTGCGAATTGAGGGAGAAGAACGCCTCATTCAAGAGGCAAAAGCCTACATTGTTCTATCCGCAGACGGCAGAGAGGTCTCACCTAAACGCATACCTTCTGCTCCATCGGAAGAACATTCTAAGAAATTAGCAGCTGAAATCGAAACAACCAAGAG
>Ga0315306_10001394_pt1 | contig 11528 bp, 10 predicted proteins | sample TDP1_MG_FD_203803 | JGI IMG/M metagenome (GOLD analysis project Ga0315306, IMG submission 203803) | Freshwater sediment microbial communities from Lake Towuti, South Sulawesi, Indonesia - TDP1 | ecosystem: Environmental > Aquatic > Freshwater > Lake > Sediment | place: Indonesia: South Sulawesi... | reverse complement strand
AATCTGATCGTACGATAGTTCCTTACCTGTCTTAATCTCTATAATAATCTCCAAGACTTTGAATTTTATTCATACTTTTCTCGTCCTAAATGGATGGGGATCAGTATGGTAAGTAGTACATGGATTTCAAGATTATTCCATCTTCTAAGACCAGACCAGTGTCGAAAGTAGTTTTATACCTGTTCCATAGGACTTTGTCTTTGAAGATGAACTTTGAAATGAACTTCCCCTATGGGGCGCTGTATATGCTGTCCAGCGAGGACCCTGATGCTAGCTGGCAACTCTATAATCAGAGTAGGGGTGTAGAGTCTGAACCTCCCTTTTCTAACCTTTGATAGGCTTTTCATGGCACTGATAATATACTCCTTATGATAGATTGTAAAGATTTACTACACGCTAGACGCAGTTTTTACTTCTCTTAAGGCGTTCTCCATGGCGCCCAAAATCGTGTCTATATCCTCGTCGGTATGGGCCAGGGTTGTCCCATGATGGAACAGGGGGAGGGGCAAGGAGTAAATCCCCTGCTGAAGCAGGGACTGCTGGAAGACGACGAACTTTTTGGCATCCGCGGCAGCGGCGGTGCGGTAATCTATAATCTCCTTGTCCGTGAAGTAGACTTGGAACTGGCCGGCGAAGCCCTGCAGCCTAGCCGTTACGCCTAGGTCCTCCGCCATCACTTCGAACCCCTTCACCAGCCTTTGAGTTTTCTCATCTAGTTTCCTTTGGGCATCCCCGGTTTTTAATATGGGCAGGCTTGCGGAAGCCGCGGCCAGGGAGGACTGGCTCCCGTTGTAAAGGCCCGCGTAGCCCACCTTACCCCCAGGCCGTGTTGTCTCCATGATGTCGGTCTTGGCTGCCACGGCGCTTAAGGGAAAACCGTTGGCGATGGCCTTCCCGAAGGTTGCCATGTCTGGGGTCACCCCATAATATTCTTGGGCGCCTCCGGGTGCTACTCTAAAGCCGCTTATCACCTCGTCGAAGATGAGCAAAACGTCGTTTTCCTCTGTGATTTCCCGAATGAGCTTCAAATAGCCCTCCTTGGGAAGCACGCAACCCAAGTTAAACTGCACGGGCTCAATTATCAGCGCAGCAACCTCTCTTCTATGCTTTTTAACGATTTTCTCGGCCACTTCCGCATTATTGAAGGGAGTGATGATGGTTTTTTTGGCGGCATCCCTGAGGATTCCCTCATTTTCTGGGATCGAAACCGGCGCAGTTTCTGGTCCCGCCTCCTTAAGGCTTGGCTTTACGCTGGTTAGGACGCAGTCGTACCAGCCGTTGTAGCCGCCCTCCATTTTAATAATTCCTTCTCGGCCTGTGAAGCCCCTGGCGATCATGACGGCCTTCATGACTGCCTCGGTGCCTGTGTTAGAGAACTTCACCGTTTCGGCGCATGGGATCATCTCGGAAAGCATCTCAGCCACTTCTACGCATAATTCGGTTTCAACCCCGCAGGTCAGCCCATTTTGAACCTGATTCTTTACGGCTTCTGTAACCTTCGGATGGCCGTGGCCCAGGATGCAAGCCGCCATGTTCACTACGCAATCGATGAACTCGTTTCCGTCCACATCCCAAAGTCTTGAGCCCTTCGCCCTTGAAAAGAAGAGGGGATGAGGCGAAAAGTAACGTATATTAGAATGCACGGCACCTGGCGCCACCTTTTCCGCCCTTTCAAAAAGTTTTAGCGTTTTATCAAACTTGAACATGATCTTTTCCCCGTAAGTTTAAGGTTTTGTTTCTAACGTATCCTTAAAAGTTTATTGGTTTGATACGTTATTGCATAAATAGGTATGTGAACTAAATTTAGGGGCTGTTATTTTCTTCTTTTTCCAATTCAACCTTTTGTTCTTGGAGCAGAAATTGGATAAGGGGCGTTGGGGGTCGTCTGAAATGAGTTAAAAATCCGAAGAAAGGCAGATGTTGGAGTTTCTAAAGAGTTCCTTTTTAGAAAGTGAGCCAAATCACCCTATGCCACCTGGGTCAGCTTCATCCTTAAAGAAAGAAGAAATAATTTAAGGCGCGCGTAACACGTGCATAATAATTTCCAAGTCTAGAAGGGTGGTTTAGTTGAGGATCTTTCAGGGTATTCATCAAATCAGGGAGCCATACTATGATAGGGTTTACAAGCTCGGTCTCGGCTTATACCTTTTAACTGATGGGGAGGCGGCGTTGGTCGACTCAGGGATAGCGGTGTCTCCGTCTAACTGCATCTTCCCATACTTAAAGGAGGTCAACCTCTTAAGCATTCTCATGGTTATTAATACCCATGGACATGAGGATCATGTAGGTGGGAACTGGGAGCTTAAGGAGAGGTTTGGCTCAAGGATAGCTGTGCATAGTCTTGATGCCCCATGGGCCGAAGACCCTGACTTATACTTTAGGGAATTTTACGCCCAATATCCTCAATACATACCGCCTACGGAGGAGGTCAGGTCAACCATCTACTCAGAGAGGGGGAGGGGCTGTGGTGTCGATATCCGATTGGAAGACGGTGCAGTCATGGAGGCCGGCGGCAGGAAGCTCCAGGTTATTTATACTCCTGGCCACTCACCTGGCTCCATCTGCCTCTACGATAGGGTAAACCGCATTCTATTCTCAGGAGACGCCATCCAAGGGAGGGGAATCAACACCCCCGCCTATCCGGATATACCTATGTACATGGATCTGCCTGCCTACGTAGAGGCCCTTCAACGCATTAGCCGAATGCCAATAGACCTCATGCTCACGGCGCATGAGTTTAAGCCCTTTGAAAGCATGGTGCTTAAGGGCACTGAGGTTAAAGCCTTTATATCAGAAAGCTTAAGGATCGTGGATGAGATGGAAGCCAATATCTTACGGCTGGTGAAGGGGCCAAGGGAACCCCTAGACCTTTTGGATCTAACTAAGGCAATTCGTGAAGCGTTCGCGGGCCCAGGCGTCTCCACACAAGCTTTGGGCACCGTTGATGCCCACCTCCGAAAACTGTCAGATGAGGGGAAGGTGGAATTGACTGAAAAGGAGGGCAGGCGGAAAGTTAGGCTCCTGTAACCTCCTTAACCTTGTAATGGGATAATGAACTCTCGGAAACAAACCAATTTTCAAAGCCTACATCGGCAAGGAGGCTTGGATAAATAGACAGCCCCCCTTCTAAATCTAAAAATTTCGATTTTGATGACTAGCATTGATCAACTTAACACAAAAAATAAAGTAAGTAAAGTCGATAGTTCATATAGGAATTCTGTCCAATAATTTATCATCTTCAGAGATGAACGTCTCTTTTCTATAAGACGACTTATACTCAACGCCCTCTACCGTACTCCGACTTTTAAGGTTACGATCTCATAGGGGTCTACGGTTGTTTCTAAGAGGTTCTCGCTAAATTTTAGCCCTTGGAGGTCTTTCTCTAGGAGGTCCTCCTTGTAGGCAGATTGTATCGTTTTCTTCAAAGAGATCCTCGCCACGCATTTCTTGCCCCACACCTCGTAGAGCCTTAGAATGAGCTCTTTGCCGTCCTCGGCCTTCTTCACCGCTGTAAGGATCAGGTTTTCCGGCTCTATATTGATAAAGGAGAAGGCTGGGGGGAGCTCTCCCTTGTGTGGGGGTTCCACAACTGGGATTAGGGGATTATTTAACTCGTATCCCCTTTGAGCTACACCGCTGGCTTTCCACCCTCCAAAGTGGGGATAGAGGGCGTATCTGTAGCTGTGAATGCCTTCGTCCGTGTTATAGGCGATTATGGTGGGGCTCCGCAGCACCGTCATCCGGATAACGTTGCGCCTCACATCGTGGGCGTAGATGGAGTCGTTGAGGAGGCTTACGCCGTAGCCCCCCTCAGGCTCAGAGAGGTCTACCCACTGCTGTGATGGCTGCTCTTCCCCAGTAGAGGGGCGGACGATGCTCCCATACTGCACCTCATAGGTCACTATGGGTTTAGGTATGTTGATGGGGAATGCCACCTTCACCGCTCGGTGGATGTCATGCCAATCAAGGGTGAGGTCAAAGTCGACGCGCCTTATCTTAGAGTATAGGGATATCTCCTGCGTGAAGGTGGAGTGCTGATATTCCTTCCTCACCCTTACCTTAGCCCTGACGGGGCCCTTCTCCACCAGCTCTATCTTCGGGTTTGAGTCCACGTCCCAGACTGGGCCTGTGAATTTGGCAAAGATGTCATCCTCCCTAACTATCGGCGTGTGGAGTTGGAGCCTCCCCTCCGAGTCGCCCACATCCTCAATGGCCTGCGGCAGATTACCCCTACCTGACACGTCCACAACTTCACGCTTATTCTCCTTATCGTATAAGCTTTCGAGGCAGCCTGTGGTGGGGGAGAACCGCACCCTAAAGAAGCCATTCTCCATCTCTCGCTCGGTCGCTTTTAGGGGGTTTGGATAGCTGATCTCTCCTCGGCTGGGAACCGCGCGGTAGGTCTTATAGCCCATGGAGGGGACGCCCTCCGCCTCAAAGAAGAAATTGAGGTAAAGTTTACCCTCCTTCTCCATCCGCTCAGTTACTTGGATGGGGATCTGGTTGCCTTGGGAATCAGTGAGCTTAACTGTCTCGGCGGGCTTCGCCAGCTCCATCTCCACTTCCACTAGGTTAGTTCGTTCCCAGGATAGGGGGTTGAAGACGATTATGCCCGTGCCCTCCCCCTCAGTGTTCACTTTGGAGGAGATGGCTTTCAAGGAGTTTTTGAGGGCCGCCTCGCCTAGTTGGAAGGCTCTCTGGTAGAACATGTGGGCGTCCTCCGCAGCTGAGGGTATGACGCTTCCGCCTATAATGTCATGAAATTGGTTGAATAGGAGCTTCTCCCATGCCTCATATATCTCGTCCTGCGGGTACAAGAGGTCTGCAAACACCATGGCCATGGATAAAAATTTCTCCGTCGTCATGAGGAGGTTCTCGCCCCGCCGATTGGCCTTCTTTATCTCGATGAGGTTTGTCAAGTCTCCGACCAGCTCAAAGCCCAGCTCATCTCTAAGCACGGGAAGATTCTTGGCCTGGCCTGATATCTTCTCGAAGACCCTCTGGGGCGTGCCGAACTGGACCCTACAATGGTGCTCCCTGGCGTAGGCCTTGATGTTGTCTATCTCGTGGGACATGGGTCCGCCCCCGTGATCTCCGGCGCCAATGGTGAACATAGTGTCCTTGACCCCGTACCTGATGCTCATCTGGAACGCATATTCCTCCAAGTCTGGGAAGGGCCTCCTAGTGAAGGTTCCGTTGCTTGGGCTGTAGGCCAAGACCCGCGATCCGTCGGGGGCCTCCCACCAGAACAGGGAATGGCCCTTCTCGCACCTATGGAAGACGTAGTAGTCTATCCCGCTCTTCTTTAGGATTTGGGGCAGTTGCCAGGGGTGGGTCCAGGTGTCCGGCATCCAGCCTACCTTTACATCAACGCCAAACTCCTTCTGGAAGTACCGCTTCCCGTAGAGGTACTGCCTGACGAGGGACTCGCCGCAAGGCTCACCTCCTTCTGCTTCAACATAGGTACCGCCTACGATTTCCCAGCGGCCTTCTTTGATATACTTCTTCATCTCGGTGAATAGAAGGGGAAAGTGCTCCTTTGTTGCTTGGTAAAGGGGTACTTGGCTCTGCGAAAAGGTGTATTCAGGATGCATCCGAAGGTTATCTATTGCCCTGATGAAGGTCAACTGGCAACAATCGCAGATAGTCTCGGGGTCATATCGCCATCGCCACGCCACATCAATATGCGACTGACCCACTATGTGAACAGTACTATCCTCCATTGAGCCCTTACTCATCTCAGCCACCTATGCAAAACTTAAGTAAGGTAAATATTTAAAGAGCGCGTGCCTTGGGATGTGTTGAGAAGAAGCCAGAAAGGCTATTAGCTGTTTTGCAAGGTAAGGGGTTTGATAGGGTTCCCTTCACTGCTGACTAGGTGGTGGTATAATACGAACCGGGAAAGGGGCACTCTATCCGACGAGTATAGGAATATGGATTTGGTGGATATCGCTAGGGTCGCGGGTGTTGTTGTGGAGATGGCTTTATTATGGCGATAGGCGACATGCTCCCCCAAACGGCTACATCCATAGAATAAAATTAATTGAAGACCTCCTCGAGAAGCATGGCCACTAACCCATAAGCCTCTAGAGCAGACGGAATAGAAAAATAGCATAAGGTGATCTGTATATTACCTATTTTTCTGAATGTCGATGGCGAGATGATGATTTTCATGTTTTATCCCTGAATGAACCTACAATTTTCTCAGTTCACCATTTTAAAATACTTCGCCAGTGGATGTGATTCTCTCTACTTTAGATACACCTTTATATACAAATGCTAAGGTATCGCATTCGAGGCACTCCCTAGGTCCCAGCATAGAGTATATGCCCTCCCTCACAGCCATATCGAGTTTGGCAGGATATCCCGTCCAAGCTTCAATCGCCGCGCAATAGATGCCTCGCCATCCCCCATACACCAACCACAACCAAACGACCTTAAAGATGTCTTTGGGAAAAACGAGACCGAACCCCTCCTTCGTGACAGAATTAGTGAGGGCAAACCAGCCGTCTTTGAGCTTTATTACATAATGGAAGTCGGAGGTTTGGGCCTCCTCAGGTTGAACCTTCCTCATATCTACCTCGTTTCCATACTTGTCTGTTGCGAAGGGCCACTTGTAGATGGTACCACGCTTACCGAGGCGGTCTTCAGGAAGAGATTCCTCGATAAAAATGTCTTCGGCCGGGATGTCTATTCTGAAGTTTGGGTTAATCGTGAATCCGGGGTGTATTCCCCAAAGGAACTCGAAATTGGAGAGGCTGACGTTAGTGATTTTATGATGAAAACGCAACATTGCCTCATCATTTTTCATCGTAATCCACTTCTCAACCATAAGGGGCGCTATTATGGTCGGTCTCCACATGTGAACGACAATTTCCTCAGCGTCTTCCTTAACTAAATTATAATACCAGGGCAGTGACCAAAGCTCACCGAGATAGGGATATTCTTCCCCCCTATATCTGCTTACATGCCCAGTTGGAATGCATTCATCGATGCCTCCGTGCCACCAGTTATCAACATTTACCCCATATACTGGCGTTCTACACTCAACCCGAGGATTATGATACATGAAGTCACGATCGCTAGGCTTATAGGTGAACTCGAATATCTTAGCTCCAAAGTCAATTAAAATGGAAACCTCCAAAAGTTCGTTTTCTAGAATAAGGGTGCGCATACCCCTATAGGTCCAATCTGAATTAATCCGACATCCCTTCATTAGCTCCTCCTCCTTTTTCTTATTATTCACTTATAGGAAATAAGATTTTCTTTGGCTTATTCTAAGTTAACAAGGCGCCTCCCTCTCCTTTGTAGTAGCCTCTGACAAACAGCCCCAGGCTCAGTTGCCAATCAGGGGAAGCGCGATTCCGCCATGAGGAAGCACTGCAATTTTTTGGCTTGGGCGAATTTCCTTAAACAGCGTTTCTAGGGCTTCACCCACTGTCTTGAAGCCGACGAAGCCCAGCCTCTCCGCCTCCCTGCATCCGATGCCATCAGAAACTATACAAATCTTCTTCTTTAGGCGGAAGGTTGTCAGGTGGATGGCTGCTCCGGCGGCAACCAAGTCCTCTACTTCACCCCTTTGGATCATTTCATTTATTTCCTTGGGGGAATGGGGAAGCAGTTCGCCATATTCAGGATGGGTTGGGGAGATGCCTTCAGGGAACGGGGAGACTACGATGATTCCTCCTCCTTCCCTTGTTGTCAGGTCGGCACTGGCAATTGCCCTGTCAGCCTGCCAAAAGTCATATTTGTCAAAGGGATATGCCGTCGAAACTGTTATGTCGGCCTTGTAGGGTAGATGAAAACCATAGACTTCTTTGGCTTTTTCCACCCCCTCCCGATGCGCCTTGATGGGATCACCATAGAACGCCTTAACCAAGGAACGACCCTTCAAGACAACATTTAACACGCAGTGAAGCCCTACCCTTTGGGCGCAAAAGTCCATGAGGGCGCGGAGGGGATTTTCCGCTTTGCCGAGTATACTGCCGACTTTGTTGGCTCCATAAATATGCATTTGGGCAACAGTTTCTTCCCCTGACACCCCGGGCAAAACAATCTTCGAGCCTCCTGACCAGCCTGAATTGCAGTGCGGGACGACCTCTCCGATCCCGATCCTCAGATCCGCCTCAAGGAAGTGGCGGTTGATCCAGATGGGGATCCTTCTCGTCTGAAAGAACTTCAGCTCATCGGGATCTTCATATGCGTGATTTATCACTTGGTAGTCTTCAAAGGTCTCGGGACCACACTTTTCTCTCAGTTCTTCCTCTGTCATCTTTCTGTGAGTGCCGAGGGCCGCAATAATCTTGATGTCATGGCGTCGGATGCCGGCCCGTTCAGCTCGGGACAAGAGTGGTGGCAGTAGCTTGGAGCAGGGAGTTGGTCGCGTGGTATCATCTACTGCGATGGCCAGAGATTTACCCTTTTTCATCAAATCAATCACTTTCAAGGCTCCTATAGGATTCTTTAAAGCACTTTCAATTTCTAAGATTTCATTAGCGGCAGGTGTAATCTCGGGTGGATAGAAGACGCTGGCTAGCCTTTCCTCTTCTATGTGAATCTCGACAAAGGTGTCTCCGTATGGAATCTTAATCGTTGGCATGTCATACACCATACTTTATATATCACCAGGGAATCTTAAAAACTGGATGATTTCTTGTTTTCGGTTTAATTCCTATTCCCTGGCTAGGTAGAACGCGCATAAGTGGTCATTAATTCTTTCCTGGCTTGTTTCTGTAAATGGGGCAGTTTTTGGGTTTAGTAGGTGAATGTTGCTATGCTGTTGGCCAGGTCTGGTCTGCCTATCCTGTGGGCGGTGAAGATTTTCCCCATGAACTGTACTTTGCATTACTTCACTATGTTAGGTTTAATGATGATTTCCTTTCTACACGCCTTTATAGGTATCCTTTAGATAAGGTAACACTTTTTCGCCGTACATTTTGATGAACTTTTTTTCATCGGGACTTGAACTCTGAATGTGGATATTCGTGAAGCCCAGCTTAATGTATTCCTCAATTTTCTTTATATGAGCATATGGTGTTGTAGCAATAAACCATTGTGTTTCTAGGCCTTCTTTACCAACTAGATTCCCGCTTTCCTCTATTTCCCTTGGGTCAAATATGCCGTACTTGAAGAAGACTGGTATGCAAGTTGCTCTCCAAAATTTGCAAGCGTCCAATGCTTTATCGTAGTTCTCATCATATGATACGCAGAGTTCGAGAAGTTTCGCGACCGAGGCTGGGTCTCTACCAGCAGCCTTTGCTCCTCTCTCAACCGCTGGGAATAAAACTTTCCTATAGTGTTCTGGAGGAAAAGGTAGCGTGAGGAAACCGTCGGCGTACATCCCAGCAAGTTCGGCGGTCTTAGGCCCACTTGCTGCAACGTAGAGCGGAATGGGTTCACGCGGTTTAGTGTAAAGATTCGCTTTTCTCAGTCTATAGTACTTACCCTTAAAGTTAACGAATGAACGGGCCCACAGAAACTTTATGACCTTAATTGCCTCCTCTAGCCGTTCCCTCCTCTCCTTGTATGAAGGCCAATCATAGCCAATAGGCATCTCATTTAAGGCTTCCCCAGTGCCAAGTGCAAGAAATACGCGCTTAGGATACATGACAGCGAGCGTAGCAAACGCTTGTGCGACAATCGCAGGATGATATCTAAGAATCGGGGCAACTACACATGGCCCGACTTTGACTCTCCCAGTCCTTTCCGCCGCAACAGCTAACCACATCCAGGCAAAACCACACTGGGCGTTCGTGTGCACCCATGGATGGAAATGGTCGCTGCACCAAATTGCATCAAAACCATGCTTCTCGGCAAGCACCGCATGCTCCAGCAGTCGGTTCGGATTATACTGTTCATGTGCTGCGTAATATCCAATTTCAATCATGAGATTTGGTATGTACAAAATGGGCATAAAAAGTTTGTCGTTAAATAAAACGTCTTTCGAATCTCGGGAGGACGGAGCGAGGCAACTAGACGGAATGCGTGCATGTGATAAGATGGCTATGCTTCTGTTCTAAGTCTGGGGTTGAATATCTCCTCCAAGCTGTTTAGGAAAAGTATGAAGCCTGTTTGGATGAGTATGAGGCACATGAGGGGGGAGAGCAGGTACGGCCAAACCTTAGGGTTAATTAAAGCACCGTCACCGAGGGCTTTCTGGATCATTATTCCCCAACTGGTGGCTGTGTAGGGCAGGGCACCTATGAAGTATAGGCTGACCATAGAGTAGATGGCGCCTACAATGGATAGAACTAGGCTCATAGCTATATAAGGGAGGAGGTTTGGGAATATCTCGTTGAAAAGTATGTGGACTTTACTTAATCCTTGGCATCTGGCGCTTTCTATGAACTCCTTCTCCTTCAGGGACAACACTTGGGACCTTATGGCCCTGGCTAGGGTAGCCCAGCCAACTATGCTCAGGGTAAATGCGATTTCAGGGGCGCTTAGAACTCTGGGGATACTTGTCACAATTATGAGTAGAAGCGGGAACGGCGGTATTACTAGGAAGATATCGGACCCTGTCATGAGCACTGTGTCTGTTTTACCACCGAGGAAACCTGCCGTGATTCCAATCACAAAGGAAATTGTGGTGGTGATTATGGCCGCTAGGAAGGCAACTGTTAAGACTTCCCTAGACCCATGGATTATTTGGACGAGGGTGTCCCTTCCAGCGTAGTCTGTGCCCAGGAGGTGCTCCCATGAGGGGGGAAGATACCTATCGCGGACGCGCGGCGTCCTATCATAGGGTATGATATCAGGCCCGACTGCCGCCATTAAGGTGAAGGCCACAATTACTATGAACCCAGCCAGAGATACACGGTTTTTCCGTATGATTCTAAATGAGACTCTCAAGTCCACAATTCTGCTCGCTACAGCCAATTTAATATCCCTGACTTTGCTTGGAGCCAACTCATCACCCCCGCCTTATTCTAGGGTCCAGCCTACTGTATAGCATGTCGGCGAGGAAGTTGGATAGGACTACGGCCACGGTCGTCACTAGGAAGCATCCTGTCATTAGGGTCCAGTCCCTGCCTGGAACGCTGGCGGCAAGGAACCTCCCTATGCCAGGATAGGAGTAGATGTTCTCGATGAAAACTGATCCGCTGAAAATGAAGCCAATGGAAATCGCGAGGCTCGTGAAGAGGGGGAGAATAGCGTTTCTGCCTACGTAGGAGGTGACGATTCTCCTCTCGGGGAGGCCCCTAGCCTCGGCGGCCGTCACGTAGTACTCACCTAAAACACTCACGGTGCTACTCTTCATCTGTAGAATCCAACCTCCAATGGTTGTGATGACATATGACATGACGGGAAGAGTAGCGTGGTAGAGTACACTGGCGATGAAATCCAGGGTGAAACCAGGCTTTAGGCCTGAGCCGTAGGGACCCATGAGGGGGAACCATTTAACCTGAAATGCGAAGAATAGGACGAGGAGTACGCCCACGACATACGGCGGAAGGGCCCGTGTCACGGAGCTGAGGAGGGAAAAAGTCTTGTCCAGAATGCCCCCTCTGCGGTATGCCATGAACATT
>Ga0315306_10001393_pt1 | contig 11529 bp, 10 predicted proteins | sample TDP1_MG_FD_203803 | JGI IMG/M metagenome (GOLD analysis project Ga0315306, IMG submission 203803) | Freshwater sediment microbial communities from Lake Towuti, South Sulawesi, Indonesia - TDP1 | ecosystem: Environmental > Aquatic > Freshwater > Lake > Sediment | place: Indonesia: South Sulawesi... | reverse complement strand
CAACTGCCTATCTCGTAGTTGCTTGGCTTCTGTGCTCTTGAACCAAGATATGCGTGAACAGCATGACCAAGTTCGTGAGCTTGAGTGTAGACGTTGCCCATCTTGCCGTTGAAGCTTTGTAAAACGTAAGCACTCTTTCCAGCTTGCCAAGAAGCGCAGAAAGCTCCTGAAGTTTTGCCTTTCCGTATCTTACCGTCAAGGTGACGCCTTTCATACATCTCGTCAACGCAGCCGCCTATCTCCTTATCAAATTCCATGTAGGCATCTGCCACCTTCTTTCGAGATTCGTCCCAACTGTAATCCATTTTGGGCGCGCTGGGAAGAGGAGCAACTGTGTCGTAATTGGCTAACTTGTCTAATCCCATCAGCTTAGCCTTTAGCTTAAGATACCTCTGGTATAAACCAACGTTTTTCTTAATCGTGTTCATTAGGCTGTCGATTGTCTGTTGGTCAACATCATTGGCGATTAAGCTCTGGGTCATTGGAGTTGGATATTTCCTAAGTTTACAGATTTGTATATGGTCTTCGCATATTGCGCGAATGGCGCTTGCCCAAATAATTTCATCTTTGCCAAGATTCTCATAAACTATCTGATTTGCTTGCTTCCGCAGTTCACGATTTGGGCTCTGATATAGACCGATTATCTCACCGTAGGGAAGCGTCTTTTTTTGGCCTTCAATTTCTATTTCGAATGTTCTGGTAGAGAGCCAATCACTTTGAAGCATCTGCCATGAGTCGATTCCGTTTTTGTCCTTGACGATTATCAAGCGTTCCTCGGTCTCTGAGAGCATGTGGGGAGTTCTTCTAAGTATCCTTTCAAGATAGTGTTTGTAGTCTGCCAGTGTTGGGTCCGATACTAAGAATGGTTTTTCAGCGAGAAGTTTCCCCAACTCGATGCCTATGAAGGCTAATGCTTGACTGGCTCTCACAGATGCCCTTCGTGCAGTATCGTTAAGCTGCTTAGCCACACTGCTAGTTGAGTCGGCTGAATACATTAAACGGCAGTACAGGGTCAATCCTTCAAACTTGAGGGTATAAGCGTCTCTCGTTTCCAAAAGCTCTAGGATGCCTTTCGCGTCAAGGTTTCCGATCTTGCCGTGATATCTCTCACGAATTTTTTCTGCTTCAGCAACCATAGACTCGAGTTGCTTTTGAATGGAAGACAGTTCAGTACTCTCGACAAGTTGCGAGAGGTCCCAAATCATCTCTTCTCCAGTCATAGTTGATCAGTCCAGCCACTGTGCAATTTAGCCAGCGTCTTATAAACTATGCGCCACCATTGCTTGTTGCTGTTAACAGTCGCTAATTGAAATAACCTTCTCTTGTTTTACCAATATCGTTATGGTGAACAACTTCCACGCAGACCCACTTCAACCCCAACTCTTTTGTGCAACACTCTGAAAAAGTTGGTCTATTACAGTATGCGCGACACGGCACTAACTTATGTAGCCGGTGTATTTCCCTCGGTCCTTCTTGTCCATCCGCAGTCGAGTGAGGAGACCAACTAGCACGTAGTCGAAGGTTCCTCCCCACAAGAGCCACTTGAGCTTATGATAGGTTTGCAGCAGCTCCAAACCCTTCTCGGTGGTCTGATAGTAGAGCTCATCGCCCTTCTTAGCCTCCAAAAGGTTTAGCTCCGTCAAGGCTGAGAGATATCGTCCCAACAGCGGCGTGGACATGTTGCACCGGTGCTTCAGCTCGGTTTTCTTTGCTCCTTTGCTGGCTGCACGAAGAATGTTGACAACCTTGTCTAGCTCTTGCTTGTCCCTCGTCTGCTGCACGCCGAGCCCCTCCTCCTCCCTCTATGTTGCATATGAAATCGCGGTGACTATATTGGTTATTTCAATGATGGGAATATTGCAGGCTCCATAGGAAGATAACTATAGAATCCTCCAAAACCATTGAAAGAGGCAACCTTAAATGCAAATGACCAGACCTATTAAAGAAAGCAACACAGGCGGGTGTGAAAAACGCTAGAGGAAAAGCCCCCGATGAATCCTCTAACAATCATCTACTGGAGCCGAGTCGCTTTGGGCATGGTCGCCGCATTGGTCTGTGTTTCATTAAACATCTTCATGGCTGAAATGGGGTTCTTTACAGGCTTAACCATAGCGATGCTCTTCTACCTCCTCACCTACTACATCATTTACAAGCGTTTTTTCATGGCAAAAGTGGAAAAACCTGCAAAGGTTTTCACAACGGGGATAGGCGCCTACTTCTTCACATGGATAGTTGCTTGGATACTATTCTACACTGTAGTGGGTTCGTTTTTAGGCTGGTTTCCACCTCAAGCCTAAACCAATACTTTGAAAACTCTTCACCTAGCTCATGTTTACTCTTCACAATAGAACACCAACACAAAACCCATAAGAGTTTGCCACAAAACTCCTTAATAAGAGACTCAATCCCTATCATATACTGCATCCGAGAAGGCCCGTAGAAAATGCTCATCCAGCAAATCATACTGGAAAACTTCATGTCCTACGAGTACGCCAGAATCCCGTTCAAACCAGGCGTAAACGTAGTGTGCGGGCCAAACGGCTCAGGCAAATCCTCCATACTCCTAGGCATATCAGTGGCGCTGGGTCAATCCTACACAGAGCGCTCAAAAAAACTCAGTGACCTCATTCGATGGGGAAGAGACCAAGCGAGAGTCACACTCACACTAAGCAACACACCAAAAAGCGGACGCCGACCCATCCCAAGGATCGACAAAGACCAGATATTCCTAACACGGGTTCTCCGAAAAGACGGAAAGTACTGGTTCGAACTCGACAACAGAGCGGCAACCAAAACCGACGTGGAAAGACTGCTGTCCAAACTCGGCGTTGACCCGGATAACATGCTCATTCTCATGCACCAAAACATGACAGAACAATTCACAGTCTTATCGCCACAAGAGAAACTGCGCATAGTGGAAGCCGCCGTGGGTTTCGAGTCGTACCGCCGAAACGTACTTGACGCCCAACGCAAACTCAACCGAGTCCTCAGCGAGGAGGAATCGGTGGGCAAACTCCTCGAGTCAGCCGAGCAAACCCTGACCTACTGGAGAGAGCAGTACGACCGCTACCAGCAAAAGAAGCAGCTGACGATGAAGCGCCGATTCCTCGAAAAGGAACTCGCGTGGGCAGAGGTCGCCAAGAGAGAGAACACTGTATCCTACATAAGGGAACAGATCAGAAAGGAACAGAACGAAATCACGAGAATCGAAAACGAAGCCAAAGATGTCGAAGCCAAGGCAACCGCGTTCCAAACGAAACTTGAACAGGTCAGAGCGGACTGGAAGAAACTTTTTGATGAAAGACTCGCGCTTGAACGGGAGAAAGCCAAACAGAAGACCAGCCTCGCCCTGGCTGACCAAACCCTAAAGGAAACAGAATTCTGGTCTGAGTCTCACCAAGGCAAAGCGAGGGAATACCTAAGCAAAATAGAACAGCTGGAACAAGCTCTGAAAGGCTCGAACCCAGCAGATCTCCTGCTTCAACTCGCCGAAGTTAAAAAAGCCTACGAACAGCTTGAGACCGCGTGGCTTCAGCAACTCACGCTGAAAAGCGAAAACCTGAAACAGCAAATAGAAAACTCAACTCAACAACTCAGTTCGCTAGAAGCTCAAATCTCTGACACTCAAGAAAAAATGAGCAGCCTAAACCTAGAAATGGAAAAACTTAACAACGAAATCCTGGACCAAAAAATCCTCACAGCCCTGCTTAATTATCAGAGGCAGAGTCTAGCAAGGGCTGTGGAAAAGCTCAAGCATGAACTCACAATCGTGCAAGAGGAGATGAACAAGGCGGTTAAAAGGGCTGAGGAGATGGGTCCGCGGATTGTGCCCATGAAGACTGTCGAGGAGATCTTGGACGAGATAAGACTCACCGACGGGCATATCGCTGCGTTAGCCGATGTCTCGGAGGACATAGAGCGCATGTACGAATCCTACTCCAAACTGTACCTAGAGCTCAAAGAGAAAGCCAAGCTCGTGGCTGAAAACCGAGAGAAGGCTCTGGAAGAAGTGAGGACGAGAATGGAAGCTTGGCGGACTGTTCTCCAGAACCTTCTCGACCACGTCAACACGCAATATCAAACCATCCTGTCCAATGCACTAGCGCAGGGTGAAGTCCGCCTAATCAACGAACACGACATCGAAGCAGCAGGCATAGAGATCCTCGTGGGCTTCAAAGGAGCAAAGCCAGTTCCACTCGACGCCTACACGCAAAGCGGCGGGGAGCGCAGCACAGCCACCATGACCTTTCTCCTCGCCCTGCAACAACACGTTCGCTCACCCTTCAGAGCCGTAGACGAATACGACATCCACTTGGACCCAAAAAACCGTGAGGTCATAGCCAATCTGCTCGTCTCCTCGGTTCAGGGCTTAGACTCTCAATACGTAGCCATCACTCCAAGCGAAGTCACCTTCACTGAAAAAGACGTGCACATAATCACCGTACAAAACATTGAGGGAACGTCCATCGTTAAAGAGATGGTCTAGAGTTTACGTCTTTACCTCCTCTTGCGCGTGTGAGAGACTACCTATACCGGGAGGGGGAGGCAAAGTTGAGGTTGACCGAGGTTCTTGATAATTCTCTATCCCGCCTTAGCCAACGAAATCCAACAAGCCATAAAGGGCAGGTCTTCAGTATTCTTGAAACAGCTTCCCCCACTCTGTTCTCATCATTCTCTTAATGTGCTTACGCCCCACGATTTTCAGCCACAAGTTTCTGTAGTGGTGACTCCCAAAGACGCAAGCCCTAAAGAGAAGCGTGCGAAACACCAAGGGTTCCAAGAAACTCCCTCGAAAGAGTCTGTCGAGGTAGATGACTGGGTCCTTTTTTGTCTTGAAATGGAAGTTTATGTTTGAGATGCCTTCTCCAACCACGTTTATGCTGCTTAAATCGGCGTTTCCGAGTCCCTCATCGTGAGCAATCCTTATGAAGTCTATCTTCAATGGTTCGAAACCCATCATCTTGGCAACGACAGCGTCAACCGCAACCATGTCGCCGCCAGCCACAATATAATTCTTAACGTAAGGGATGCCCGTCCTCGGTCCGCCTCCATCCATGGCTATGGTGCCGTCGACAAAGGCGAACAGACTCCGACAATACTCTTGCTGCAGCCTGAGCAAGTCAACGAGGATTTCGTGTATGTCCAAGTGATAGTGATGCCTCACCTCCTTCAGAAAGCCGAAGGCGTTCTTCATCGCGCAGGTCATCTGGCTGTGACCGTGACACTTAATTGTTGGCAAGTGGACGACCTGTGAATTCCTTATTATCGTGGGCATCAACTTGTCCCCCTGCCCAAAAACCAAACACTTCGAAGGATTCATGGTTTCCCAGCCGCCTTCAACGAGACACTCGAATTTCAAACCGTACTTTTCCAATACATTGTTCAGTTTGTTGGTCTCCATGCCGCGGTACGGGTCCGTCACTACAGTCAGGTTTTCAACAGCGTGAATCTCCCTAAACTCTCTTTTCTTCAGCTCCATGAGTATAGCGTCTAACTGCCAAGGAGGCGTGGAGCACGAGGGATAATACTCCTGCCAAGTTATGTTTATCTTCAAAACAGCTGGAAAACTTGGCTTCATCAATCGGTCGAATTCAGCCATTCTCAGAAGGTTTGCAACGTCTGAGAAGTACGCTTGAGGGCTCGTCTTAACTACCGCAACGGGCAGCTCCTTCATCAGAAACCGAACCTTTTCTTGAACATCAGAAGAATCATCTTCAAGCCTGTTCTAGTCTTCCTCTTATACGTTCCGCCGTGCTTCGACTCTCCACCAATCCTCCTGTGGTAACTAACCGGAATCTCTATGACTCGCTTCTTGGCTCTGATGAACTCTATCATCATTTCAGGAGAAAACTCTGGACCAGTCGCCTGAAGGTTGTCTCTTACTTTCATGAATGTGTCCTTCCATAAGCCTCTGAAAGTGCAGCCCACGTCTGTGAATCTTGGCTCGTCACCCCACCAGAGAACCTCCAAGAGCTTTGCGAGGAAAACGTTTCCCCAGCGGAGGAACCAGTCCATGTTGGCTCCCTGCTCAATCATCTGCCTCGTTGTTCTAGTTCCGACAACCATGTCTGCATCCTTCAAGTACTCCAGAATCTTGCCTAAGTCTTTCGCTCTGAAGGTTCCGTCGGCTTCCGTGAGGATGAGGATGTCTCCCCCAGCCATCTCCATGCCATGCTTTAATTTTTCCCCATAACCCGGAATGAAGTTACTAGGCTTCGTTACGATTCTTGCGCCTGCTTCCTCGGCGAATTTTACCGTGTTGTCTGTCGAGCTGCCGTCTATCACAAGGATTTCATCTACTTGGGGAACTTTGAAGTCCCTTATGACAGAGGCTATGGTTTTTTCCTCGTTCAGCGCGGGTATTATGACGCTTATCTTGTATTGGTCGAACGTCTTGCTCCTGAAAATGTAATTCGCCATGTTCAGGTCTTCGATTGTGTTGACGTTTACGTAGTCACCCTTCAATAAGAAGGGAAGAACTCCGCCAGACTCCCTTGCTACGGTGTTTATGACATCGGTTAACTCAACAACTCTGCTTCTGCTCGAACGCGGAGTCTTCTCAATGTAGTCAAAAAACGACGACTTAAAAACATAGGTGCCGCAGCCCATGTAGTTGTTTCTAATCTCTCTCGGCTTCTCTTCCAGAGAGACGATCTGACCGTCTTTAAGCTCCACTGAATAGTTTTTCCTTATAGCTTCTGGTCTGTCCATCTCCTTAACCGCACAGATCACATTAAAATCTTGATTTAGCATGGAAAGAATTTGCTCGTGATTTGTGTTTATGTAGACCTCGTCTCCGAGCAAGACCACGAAGGGCGATGTGACGTGTTCTTTGGCAACAAATATTGACCGTGTGAGTCCCTCCTCTATTCTGTCGTTTGTAAGATAGGTTACGACAACTCCGAACTCAGAACCATCCTTCAGTTGACTCCTTATCACGTCGCCTGAATAGCCTAGTATCACGTAGATGTGCTCTATCCCAAGCTTGTCTCTCATCAACTCGACGTTTCTCTGTATGATTGGCTTTCCATTAACCTCAAACATGACTTTGGGCATGTACTTCGCGCTGGGATAAGCACGCATGCCCTTCCCAGCAGCGGGTATAACCCCGACAATTTCCTTCGTCAATTATTCTCTCTCGGCGTCATCATTGTTAATAACTCATTTACGTTTTGATGGCTTAAAGCTAATTGTTTTAGACTATTGTCTGATGAGGTCCTTACACTATTTTGAGATTTGCTTTTTGGTCGACACGATAAAGATATGCCTTAAGAGTATCTGACGCAAAAGTTAAGAACCTATAAACCTACCCTAACGTCGTCAAAATCTTGAGGCTTACAAAGCATGCGGTTGTCTTCGCAGAAAGTATTAAGCTTATTGAAGCGTTCTCTCACTCCGAACAAACCTTACCACGCACAGTGGCTTTTGACGCGCCGCTGCAACTACCGTTGCAGAAGCTGTATCGTCTGGCAAGAGAAACAAAATGCTAAAGAGATAACCACTGAGGAGGTTAAGAAAGGGTTAGACGTTTTTCGCAAGCTGGGTGTTGTGGAGGTCGTGTTTTCTGGCGGAAATCCCTTATTGCGGGATGACATCGGAGAAATCATTGACTACGCTTCAAAATTTTTCGTCACCACCGTTTATGACAACGGAAGCTTAGTCTTGCAGAGAATCGATGCTCTGCGCAAGGCGGATTTCGTCGCTATTTCATTAGATACGCTGGATGAGAAGAAGCTTGACTACATCAAGGGAGTGCGTGGAGCTTGGAAAAAAGCCTTGGAATCTATCGAAGCGTTGCAGATGGAAGGGATTTCTGTAGTGATATCACCCACAATCTCGCAACTTAACCTGTATGAAATCGTCGACTTTACAAAATATTTCATCAATCAGAGCTTGCCTGTTCTGTATTGCCTGTACTCTTATGATTACGCAGCGGATAATCGATTGTTCGGTATAGGGGAAAGAATCGACGAGTTTGAACTTACTGACCGAGCGGCTTTGGCAAAGGTCTGCGATGAGCTCATTGAGTTGAAGAGGAAACAACAAGGAGTCTTCATAACAACGAAGGTGTTAAACGCCTTGAAACGGTTTTCTTTAAAAGGACTCCGAACATGGAAATGCAAAGCCCTCCAAGGCTTCTTCCTTGTAGATCATCTTGGCAGAGTGGCGGGTTGCCATCTGCGTCAACCAGTAACTTCTGTATCCGAATTACTTGATTCATGGAATAGCGAAAAATTTGAGGACCTTCGAAGAGAATACAGCAGATGCGATAGATGCACCTATCTTTGCTACATTGTCTACTCTCTTCATTCAAGCATGTTGGGCAACCTGGAAATAATTCGAGATCAGTGGAGAAACGCTAGATTGCTCCGACCGAAAGCACGCACATCGCAGTCAGTAAATGACTTATCATTCCCAAGTCCTCAGAATCATACTGGTAGTTCTTGATAATGCTCGGGCATGCGGGTTTTGCCCTTGAATTAAGAAGCGTGTGTTATAGCTAACCCGCAAAACTCTTTTTTTGGTTTTACGGAGTGTTTTCACTTTCTGAAAAATCTACAAAAAACTTTAATTCAATAGACACATTTTAGAGACTAATTCTCAAGGTGAGTGATGATGAGGTTTTATTTGGATGAAAAGGAGGTGCTCGTTACCGCTGGGGCTAGCTTTCTTGTTTCTCGTGTGGTCAATGTCCTAGCTTACACGCGAGTGTACTTGAATGTTGTGGATAGGTCAAGCGTGGGCGAGAGGGGAAGCTAAATGTGGAGAAATAGGACAGTGCTAGTAACCGGAGGAGCCTCCTTCATAGGCAGCCACTTAGTTGATTCCCTTCTTAAGGGAGGTGCAATAGTTAAGGTAGCGGACGATTTCTCCAGTGGAAAACTTAGTAATTTTGAATCCCCCCTAAAAAAAGATACTTCAGGGGCTTGGGTTTCAGACAATCTTTCTGTTTGGCAGGGAGACCTTAAGGAAAAATCCTTTGTCAAATCCATGGTGAAGAATGTAGATACCGTTTTCCATCTGGCTGCTTCGCACGGTGGAAGAGGGTATATCCACACTCACCCAGCCGAGTGTTGCGCTAACATGATACTAGATCAGTTGGTGTTTGAAGAAGCCAGAAGAGCAGGAGTGGAGAGGATCTGCTTTGCTAGTTCAGCTTGCGTTTACCCATCATATCTCCAAGCGGATACGGGCTCCTCTTATCTACTTAAGGAAGAAGACGCTGATCCCTTCGTCAGAGATAAGGCATTCGCTGATCTAGAATATGGTTGGGCCAAGTTTATGGGGGAGACCGCCTTGCGTGCCTATCACAGGCAGTATGGAATAAAAACCTCTTCTGTAAGAATTTTTACAGCATATGGTCCTAAAGAGAACGAGACACACGCAATCATAGCCTTGGTTGCCAAGGCCTTTGTCAAGATGGATCCTTATGTTATTTGGGGAACTGGGGAGCAGGATAGAAACTTCACCTATGTCCAAGATATAGTAGATGCCCTTGTCCTCGCGGCGGAGAAGATAGAAGACGGTTCTCCAGTTAACGCTGGGAGAGATGATAGAATTACCCTCAATCAAGCTGCAAAGCTAGTATTCAGCATTGTTGGATGGAGCCCTAAACAGATCAAATATGACATATCTAAGCCCGAAGGAGTTGCTTCCAGGGCAGCGGATCTGACCAGAGCCAGAAGGATTTTGGGATGGGAGCCTAAGGTATCTTATGGGGAAGGGTTCAAGAAAACCATCGAATGGTACTTTAATAACAAAAATAGAGAGGAAGTGAAAACCAATCTGGAGAAGCTTCTCCTCGAACGTTAGAAAAAGGGCTCAAAATCACTTTTTGTGCAAAAGCTTTGCGGAGAAGAATCTATCAGCTGCCTTATATGATTCCATTGTTCCTATATCCCAAAGGTAATGCTTAAGCATATAGCCATAAACTGGTTCTTGCTTGTGGAGCCACTCGATAAACCTGCCAGGTTCGTCGATTGGTAGCCCCAGTTCCAAGTATTCTTTAAGCTTGTTGCGGATTTTTTTTGGGAATGCGTAGATGCATGCTCCAGAAAGGGTGGTCTTTGGGTGTGTTGGTTTTTCGATGAACTCCACGATTCTTCCATCGTCGTCTATTGTAACAGTGGCGCCCCTCCTTGCTTCATCTATGTTTTTTGCGTGATAGAGAGCTATTATAGAGGCGTGCTTTTCATTGAAGAAGTGGAGAAAACTTTTGAGATCATCGGTGAAGAGATCGTCGCCGGCTGCAACCAAAGCGTCCTCACTAATTTTTGTTAGGATGTTGGCAAGAGCCTTTACGGCACCCAGCTTCTCTTCTTCTCTTCTTGAGTCATCGGGCATGAGTTCCACGCCTCGATACGTAGTAGACTCTAACCACGCTTGGAACTGAGGTTGAAAGCTTAAGTTAGTTGATATGATGATCCTGTTTATTGATGGACTTAATGGGATGAGTTTTTCGATGACGTAGTCAATCATAGGCTTGCCAGCTACTGGCAAGAGAGGTTTAGGCTTGTTTAAGGTTAATGGCCAAAGCCTTTTAGCATAACCACCAGCGAGAACAATGGCAATCAATACACATCTCTCTTCTTAGCAAATGCAAGGGAAATAGCTTTCCCTATACCTCTCCCAGCAACAGCGACTATGACCATTTCTTCTTCTAACTTCATATTCAAATCTATGGATTATTCATCTAATAAAATGGTTTTCATAGTCGTGGGCTCTAACTTATCCATGATCTGAATAGTTTCCGTGAGGTGAACAGGTAAGCAGAAGTATATTATGGAAAACAATATAAACTGAGGAACCATACACCACAGTTTTGGGCGTCTTTATGGATAATCTTACGCACATTGTAATGGTGTACAAATTGCTAGAGTCTTGTGGATGTGACAGGGAGGCAGCCGTGTACTCTCTGTTACCCGCTTTGGATAGGGAGCCTCCGCATTTCCACAGAGTGTATGCCCACATAATCTCTAATTTTCCAAAAATCCTGACAACGGCGATCCACCTTTTCTCAGATGATAGTGTGCCTGTCGATAAATTTTCGTATGAGTATAAGAGGATTAATGAGGACAGAGAACTTTTCTTGAGCCTCGTAAGGTCCGCGTCCGCCATAGTCAACGATACTTCTGTATTAGATCCAAACTCCAGTAAGTTAGGTGGTGGCCTGGCACTACTCTCTCACATATACTTTGACACCTATAATAATCCCGTTCAAGCATTTCTGCCAGATTCAGTTTACAGTTCTGGGCAGTGGGATTTCTGGAGGAATATTGGGTATTTAACTTTCAGGACTAAATTCTATAGAGAAGATGTGATTTCAACTTTCAGAAGGTCATTGTTAGATGATGAGATTTGGAATGTCGAGACGGATCCCTACACGCTGGTTAAAGCCATGATAATCCGTTTGGGTGACTTATCGCAGCCTGTAATAAAATATGAGGTTGTTGACTGGAAAATTAGGGAATATCTCCGATTTCTTGGTTGTGATGAATATAAAAGACCCGACAAAGAGTTACAGTTCTG